>Ga0187892_10002365_pt1 | contig 38243 bp, 29 predicted proteins | sample MA1701073metaG_FD_139345 | JGI IMG/M metagenome (GOLD analysis project Ga0187892, IMG submission 139345) | Bio-ooze microbial communities from a basaltic lava cave in the Kipuka Kanohina Cave System on the Island of Hawaii, USA - MA170107-3 metaG ... | reverse complement strand
TGCCATGAACACCCATCGCGTGCGACTCCTGCTCGGCTGCCTGCTGGCCGTTCTGGCACCCACCGCCCTGGCGGGCGAATTGAGCGCCGTCCTGAACGGACGGTCGCTCCACATCGGCGCCGCTGCGGACTGGAACGAGAACAATCTCGGGCTCGGCGTCGAATACCAGTTCGCGACGGAGTCGCGCTGGAAGAGAATCCTCATGGCGAACGCCTTTCGCGACAGCAGCTCGAGCATGTCCTACATGGCGGGTGCGGGACTGCATCGCACGCTGTTCGACACGCACCGGCTGGGGGACTTCTACCTCGACGTCGGTATCAACGCGTTCCTCATGACGCGTGAGGACGTCAACGGCAACCGCCCGTTCCCGGGCGTGCTGCCGAGCCTGACGATCGGTAACCGCTACGCCGGAATCAATCTCACCTACCTCCCCGAGCAGGCGGTCGAGAAACTCCTGAAGACGCGCATGGTCGACGAATCGATCCGCGGTATCGTGTTCGTGCAGTTCAAGATGAGCGTGAGCCGCCTGTTTCCCGCCGACTGAACGATTCCCTCCGGCGATCCTGACGGCCGGCAGTTCGCCGCGCGCGTCTTGGCAAGGCCGGGAAACGCGCTATCGTTGACCGCGGACTCCATTCCCCGGCCGTACTGAATCCGGGAGCAGGTCAATCCTCATGGCGGCTGCGCGCGATACGGACTGGATGCGCCACGCGCTCGCGCTCGCGGAGCGGGCCGCGGCCGAGGGGGAAGTGCCGGTCGGTGCGGTCGTGGTGCGCGACGAGGTTGCGCTCGGCGAGGGCTGGAACCGGCCGGTGGCACTCCGGGACCCGACCGCGCACGCCGAGATGCTGGCGCTGCGCGCGGCGGCCGCGAAGGCCGGCGACTACCGCCTGGGCGGTGCGACGCTCTACGTGACGCTCGAGCCCTGCCCGATGTGCGCGGCGGCGATGGCGCACGCGCGGATCGCGCGACTCGTGTTCGGGGCCTGGGACCCGCGCCAGGGCGCAGCCGGCAGCGCATTCGACCTGGTCAACGCCACCGCGCTGAATCACCGCGTCGACGCCTTCGGCGGCGTGCTGTCGGAGGAATGCGGTGAAATCCTAAGGCGCTTCTTCGCCGCTCGCCGCTGAGTCGTCCTCGTCGGCGGTCATCCAGCGCAGCAGTTCGGTGTAAGTCTGCACGTTGCGGACAAAACCGACCGGTTCCCAGCCGCGAGCGTAGCCGCGCTTGGTACGGCGGTACCAGCGTTCCTGCGCGAGCAGCGGCAGCGTCTGGCGCACGTCGTCCCAGGCGTCCGCGTCGAGGCCGCGCCGCTTGGCGAGTACACGCGCATCCTCGAGGTGCCCGAAACCGACGTTGTAGGCCGCGAGCGCGAACCAGGTGCGGTCCGGTTCGCCGATGCGCGCGGGAATGGTCTCGCGCAGCAGCCGCAGGTAGCGCGCGCCGCCCTGAATGCTGGCGTGCGGGTCGCTGCGATCGGCAACACCGACGCGCTGCGCGGTCTCGGCGGTCAGCATCATGAGCCCGCGTACCCCGGTCGGCGAGACTGCGTCCGGATTCCAGCGCGATTCCTGGTAACCGATCGCCGCGAGCAGCCGCCAGTCAATGCCGGTGTCGGCCGCCGCCTGATCGAAAGAGTCGCGATATTCCGGCAGCCGGTCGCGCACGCTCGCGACGAAACTTCCGGCATCGACCCGGTCGTAGCGGACCAGCGAGCGGCGGTAGCGTTCGAGGATTTCGGACAGCAGTCCGATGGCCTCAAGCTCCCGGAAGTAGCGTTCGACCTCCGGCACCAGGTCGGCGCCGGCCGGCGCCAGAGCCCAGGCGATCGACTCCGATTCGGCCAGCTTGAATGCCGGGCGCAGCTCCGGGTGGAAATGCCGCCCGAGCGAGAATTCGGTGGAGTCCGCGACCGTCAGGTCGGCCTCGCCGGCCGCGATGGCCGCGAGCAGGTCCATCTGGTCGCGATCCTCGACCTCGGTATAGCGAAGCCCGGGCCATGCGCGCGCGAGCTGCGCCAGCGCGGCGGCATGGGTGGAGTTGCGGATCACCAGGATGCGCTTGCCGACCAGGTCCCCGGGCTTGCGCGGCAGCGGGTCCTGCACGCGGTACACCACGTGCTGGTCGATGCGCTGGTACACCGGGCCGAACAGGTACTCGCGCCGGCGCTCCGCGGTCGCGATGATGCCGGCAGCGGCGACCTGCGCGCGGTTCCGGCGCAGCGCCTCGAGCGCGGCGGCGCCGCTGTCGACAAAGACCAGCTCCAGGCGCGCGCCGAGACGGCGCGCAAAGCCGTGCGCCAGCTCGTACTCGGGCCCCTCGGGACCGGCCGCGCCTTCGTAGTAAGCGAGCGGACTGTTGCGGGTGGCGACCTTGATCACGCCCAGCAGGCGCACCTGCTCGAAACTGCCGGGCATCCGCGAACAGGTCCCGATCATGAGGCAGAGGGCGATGATGCCCGGCACGCCGAAGCGGCTGCGGATGTTCCTGTGCCGCGCGGCGGCCGGCGCGGGCTCCGGCTGCATTGATGTAGAATAGCGCCTCCGGTCCGGATCGCAGCGTCGGCCGTCCGGTTCCCGCACGGAGAGGTACCGAAGCGGTCATAACGGCACCGACTCGAAATCGGTTGAGGGCATTACGCCCTACGTGGGTTCGAATCCCACCCTCTCCGCCAACTTCCGGTCCGGACACGCGCGCGCGGTTGACGCTCGATGAGCGCCGCCCGTACGATGCCCGGCCCGGTCAATCCGATGGCGGCTCGCGCCGGTTCCTCCGCGACGATCAGCCGTGAACCCCGCCAGGCCCGGAAGGGAGCAACGGTAGCGGTGGCATCGGGTGACGGAGGGGTGCTGGCGCGGGCCGCCTCCGGATCCGGCCGGCGGGACAGATTCACGCGTCAGGGGCACCGATGAGCTACCTCGCTCTGGCACGGAAGTGGCGGCCGCGCAGCTTCGAGGAGCTGGTCGGCCAGGAGCACGTGCGTCAGGCGCTCGTGAACGCGCTCGATTCCGGACGCATCCACCATGCCTTCCTGTTCACCGGCACGCGCGGCGTCGGCAAGACGACCGTCGCGCGCATCCTCGCCAAGTCGCTCAACTGCGAGCGCGGCGTCTCCTCCCGGCCCTGCGGCGAGTGCGGTGCCTGCCGCGAGATCGACGAGGGCCGCTTCGTGGACCTGATCGAAGTCGACGCCGCCTCGCGCACCAAGGTGGACGACACGCGCGAGCTGCTCGAGAACGTCCAGTACCTGCCGACGCGCGGCCGCTGCAAGGTGTACCTGATCGACGAGGTGCACATGTTGTCGGCGCATTCGTTCAATGCGCTCCTGAAGACGCTCGAGGAGCCGCCGCCGCACGTGAAATTCCTGCTGGCGACGACCGACCCGCAGAAATTGCCGGTGACCGTGCTGTCGCGCTGCCTGCAGTTCAACCTGAAGCGCCTGCCCGCGGCGCTGATCGCGGCGCGGCTCCAGCAGATTCTCTCGGCCGAAGGCGTGGCCGCGGAGCCGGCAGCCGTCGGGCTGCTCGCCCATGCGGCCGACGGCAGCCTGCGCGACGCGCTGTCGCTGCTCGACCAGGTGCTGGCCTTCGGCGCGGGACGCGTGAGCGAGGCGGATGCGCGCTCGATGCTCGGCACCGTCGCGCGCCAGGACGTCCTGCGCCTGGTGCAACGGCTGGCGGACGCCGATGCGCCGGGTCTGATGCAGGCGGTGGCCGAGCTCGACGAGTTCGCGCCGGACTACGCGACGCTGCTCGAAGCGCTGGCCGCGCTGCTGCAGAAAGTGGCGCTGCGCCAGGCGGTTCCCGACCTCGCCGAGGACGAATTTCACGATCCGGCGCAGCTTGCGGCGCTCGCCGCGCGGATGCCGGCGGAGGACGTGCAACTCTGCTACCAGATCGCGATCCTGGGCCGGCGCGACCTCGATCTGGCGCCCGACCCGCGCGCCGGGATGGAGATGACGCTGCTGCGCATGCTCGCATTCCGTCCGGCCGGCGCGGGCAGCGAGCGCGCCGCGCCGTCCGCGGCGGCCGCCGCGCCCGCCGCCGCGCGCTCGGATCAGCAGGCGCTGCCGCTCCCGCTGGCGGAAGCCACCGCGTGGCCCCAGCTGCTGGCACGGCTCGAACTGCAGGGAGCCGCGCGCCAGCTGGCGGGCAATTGCCAGTTGCTCGAGCGTGAGGGCAACCGGTTCCGCTTTCTGCTCGATCCGCGCGCGCAGTCGCTGCACACGCGCCAGCAGGAGGAGCGCCTGGCCGCCGCGCTCGGCCGGCTGGTTGGAGCCACGGTCAGCGTCGAGATCGAGGCGGGCGGCGCCACCGATACGCCCGCGCAACGCGAGCAGCAGGCCCGGGACGAGCGGCTCGAGCAGGCGCGCGCGGCGATCGAGCGCGACCCGAACGTGAAGGCGTTGCGCGACCGCTTCGGCGCGGTCGTACAGCCGGATTCCATCAAGCCCGTCGGGTAGAATGCTGGTACCCCGGATCGTCTCCCGCATGGGCGCGACCGTGTGCGATATTCGTCCCTGGCAAGACGCGAGGAGCGTGATGTATCGAGTGATGCATAAGCGACGAGCAACGCAGCCAGGGACGAATATCGCCCGGTCGCTACGGGCTACGCGCTCCATGCGGGAGACGATCCGGGGTTCCACATGAAACCGAATCTCGGCCAGCTGATGCGCCAGGCGCAGCAGCTGCAGGCGAACATGCAGAAGGCCCAGGAGCAGCTCTCCGCGCTCGAGGTCACGGGCGAGGCGGGCGGAGGCATGGTGCGCGTCATCATGAATGGCCGGCACGAGATTCGCAGGGTGCAGATCGATCCCTCGCTGGACGCTTCCGACCGCGACATGCTCGAAGACCTGGTCGCGGCCGCCTGCAATGACGCGGTGCGCCGCGTCGGCGAGGCCGTGCAGCAGCACATGGCCGGCGCGATGGGCGGCCTGTCGCTGCCGCCGGGCATGAAGCTGCCGTTCTGACCGGGCGGCCGTGAAGTATTCTCCCGCACTGGCCCGGCTGATCGAGGCGCTGCGCGTGCTGCCGGGCGTCGGCCCGAAATCGGCGCAGCGCATGGCTTTCCACCTGCTCGAACGCAACCGCGAAGGCGGGCGTGCGCTCGCGCGCTCGCTCGAGGAGGCGGCCGCAGGCGTCGTGCATTGCCGGCGCTGCCGCATGCTCACGGAGGGCGAGCTGTGCGAGATCTGCCGTGCGCCGCGGCGCGACGCGGCCGCGCTCTGCATCGTCGAATCGCCCGCCGACGTAGTAGCGGTCGAGCAGTCCGGCGGCTACCACGGCCGCTACTTCGTGCTGATGGGCCACCTGTCGCCGCTCGACGGCATCGGACCGGAGCAGCTCGGGCTCGCGGCGCTCGAGCAGCTGCTCGAGGAGGGCGAGGTGCGCGAAGTCATCCTCGCCACCAACCCCACGGTCGAGGGCGAGGCGACTGCGCACTTCATCGGCGAGCTGGTCCGGCGGCGCGGCATCCGCGCCTCACGCATCGCCCACGGGGTGCCGGTCGGCGGCGAGCTTGAGTACGTGGACGGCGGCACGCTGGCGCACGCGCTCGCGGGCCGCCAGCTCATTGCCTGAGTCGCGGCGCGCGCCGCGCGAGCTCCTCCGCCAGTCCCAGCAACTGCCGGTAGCTGGCGAGCCGGCGTGGCGCGATCGGCCCCCGTGCCGCCGCCTCGGCCACCGCGCAGCCCGGCTCGCGCCGGTGCAGGCAATCGCGGAAACGGCAGCCGTCCGCCGCCGCCGCGATCTCGCGATACCCGCCGGCGATCGCGCGCGGCTCGGGCAGCGGCGGGGAGAAGTCGCGCACGCCCGGCGAGTCGATCAGTTCGCCGCCGGCGGGCAGGCGGTGAAGCAAGGCGGTCGAAGTCGTGTGGCGACCCGATTCGCTCGCGCGCGAAACCTCGTCGACCGCCGCCTCGACGCCGGGGACCAGCCGGTTGGTGAGCGAACTCTTGCCGACGCCGGACTGGCCGACCAGCACGCTGCATTCACCGGCGAGCCGGGCGGCGAGGCCGCCCGTGCCCTCCGCGGCGCGCCTGCCCGCGCGCACTGCCGGGTAGCCGAGCCGCTCGTAAACCGCGAGGACCGAGGCGATACGACCGCCCGCGTCCGGCAGGTCGCACTTGTTCGCCACCACGCAGACCTTGAGGCCGGCCCATTCCGCGGCAGCCAGGTAGCGGTCGCAGAGGCCGAAGTCCGGTGCCGGCACCGGCGCCACGACCGCGACCAGCTGGCTGAGATTGGCGGCCACAGCCTCGCGCTCGCCGCGCAGGTTGATGCGCAGGAGCTCGGTCGTCCGCGGCAGCACCTCCGTGATCAGACCGCCGCCGCCCTCGGTCGCCGCCCGTGACCAATGCACGCGGTCGCCGCAAACCACGGCGAGGCGCCGCCCGTGCAGGCGGCAGCGGATCCGGCCGCCGGACTCGTCCTCGACCAGCGCGTCGCGGCCGTGGCTGGCCACCACCCGTCCGGCGCGCGGCGCGGCTTGCTGGCCGCCTGCCCTCATGCCGGCTTCGGTGCGGCGAGACGCGCGATTCGTTCGAGCACCGGCGGGTGCGAGGCGCGGAACGCGGTGTAAACGGGATCGGGGGTGAGCGTCGCCGCGTTGTCGCGGTGCAGTTTGACGAGCGCGTTCGCGAGCTGCGCGGCATCGGCATGGGCGGCGGCGAAGGCATCGGCCGCAAACTCGTGCCGGCGCGACAGCCAGGCCGCGGCCGGGCCGCCGGGCGCCAGGAACACCGGCGCCGTCAGCGCAAACAGCAGAAACAGCGTGTGCGGGCCGCCCGCCGGCACGCCCAGCGCAGGCTGGAACCAGGCCTGGCGCGCCAGCCAGCCGAGCAGCGCGAAGCCGGCGCCCGCCGCCGCCAGCGAGCCTGCGAGTCCCCAGGCCACGTGCCGCAGGCGAAAGTGCCCGAGCTCGTGCGCGAGCACGGCCTGCACCTCGGGCGACGCCAGCTGCGCCAGCAGCGTGTCGAACAGGACGATGCGCTTGCTGCGCCCGATGCCGGTGAAATAGGCGTTGCCATGCGTGCTGCGCCGCGAGCCGTCCATGACGCGCACGCCGCGCAGCTCGAAGCCGCAGCGGCGCGCCAGCGTTTCCACGGCCTCGCGCAATTCGCCAGGCGGGAGCTCGCGGAAGCGATTGAAAAGCGGCGCGATCAGCCGCGGCCAGGCCCAGCCTAGCAGCAGGGCGAATGCGGCCCAGCCGGCCCAGGCCCAGAGCCACCAGGCCGGTCCGGCGCGCGCCAGCAGCCAGAGCGCCAGCCCGAAGGCAGGCAACAGCAGCACCGCCGAGATCGCGATCCCGCGCAGCAGGTCGAGCAGGAAGAGCACGGGCGTCGTGCGATTGAAGCCGAAGCGCGCCTCGATGCTGAACACGATCCAGAGGTCGAATGGCAGGTTGAGGAGTGTGATCGAGAGCGCGGTCGCCGCGACCACGGCGAGCGGTCCCGCGAGTCCGCCCGGAAGGGCGCCGCGGATCACGCTGTCGATCGCGGCCAGGCCGCCGCCGACGGTAAGGAGTGCGAGCCACGCCGTGGCGGCCAGCAGGCGCCGCGCCGCGTGATGCGCCCGGGCGACGGTGTAGTCCGCGGCGCGCGCGTGCTGCGCCGCCGACACCGCCTCGCGGAACGGCGCGGGCACGCGATCGCGCTCCGCCGCGACCGTGCGCGCCTGGCGTCGCAGCAGCCAAAGTTGCAGGGCGAGGCCGGCAATGAGCAGGAACAGGAACAGCGCGGTGAACGGGTGCATGACGCGGGAGCCGGGACTCTAGCCTCTGTTAAACTCGCCGGCAACATGGCGCGCGACGACCGGCTGATCTGGATCGACCTCGAAATGACGGGGCTCGTGCCGGAGACCGATCGCATCATTGAGATCGCGACCGTGATCACCGACGCCGACCTCGGGCTGGTCGCCGAGGGCCCGGTGATCGCGGTGCGTCAGCGCGAGGCCGTGCTCACGGCAATGGACGAGTGGAACACCCGCACGCACGCCGCGACCGGGCTGATCGAGCGCGTGCGAGCCAGCGCGCACGACGAAGCGGCTGCCGAGCGCGCGACGCTCGCATTCCTGTCCGCGCACGTGGCGGCCGCACGCTCGCCGATGTGCGGCAACAGCGTGTGCCAGGACCGCCGTTTTCTCGCGCGCTGGATGCCGGCGCTCGAGCGCCATTTCCATTACCGCAACATCGACGTCAGCACGCTCAAGGAGTTGGCGCGCCGCTGGGCGCCCGACCTGCTCGCGGGCGTCGCCAAGGAATCCCGCCACACCGCGCTCGCGGACATCCACGAGTCGATCGCCGAATTGCGCCACTACCGGACGGCGCTGCTGGCCGCGCCCTGGAACGCGCCACGGACGTGAGCTTGGGGTCCGTACGCCACCGCGGCGGCTGCCATTGCGGCCGGGTGTGCTTCGAAGTCGATGCGCCGCCCGACCTCGAGCTGCTCGACTGCAACTGCTCGATGTGCGCGCGCTCGCTGTTCCTGCACCTGATCGTCCCTCGCGACGCCTTCCGGCTGCTCTCGGGCGAATCGGACCTGGTCGACTACCGCTTCGGCACCGGCACCGCAAGACATCTGTTCTGCCGCCACTGCGGCGTGAAGTCCTTCTACGTCCCACGCTCCCATCCGGACGGCTACTCCATCAACGCCCGCTGCCTCGATCCAGCCACCATCACGTCAATGAAGATACGACCTTACGATGGCCGCAATTGGGAATCCGCGCGCAGAAATCTGGACACAGGCTGGCGCGCCGGGCAACAAGCCCTCGCGAGCTCAGAAGAATCGGAAGAATTCGCTCGCTCGGGCTGTTGCTCGGCGCGCTAGCCTGGGCCCCGCTACTTCGCGCCGTTTGCCAGGTACAGCCAAGTCTCGAGGACGGTATCTGGATTGAGAGAAAGACTGCTGATGCCCTGATCGACCAGCCAGCGCGCGAAGTCGGGGTGATCGGAAGGACCCTGGCCGCAGATGCCGATGTACTTGCCCTGCCGGCGGCAGGCCTGGATCGCCATCGCGAGCAGCGCCTTGACCGCGTCGTCGCGCTCGTCGAACAGGCGCGCGATCACGCCCGAGTCGCGGTCGAGCCCCAGGGTCAGCTGCGTCATGTCGTTCGAGCCGATCGACATGCCGTCGAAATGCTCGAGGTAGCGCTCCGCCAGCAGGGCGTTGGTCGGCAGCTCGCACATCATGATGAGCTGGAGCCCGCGCTCGCCGCGGCGCAGGCCGTGGGCGGCCAGCAACTCGACCACGCGCCGGCCTTCGTCCACGGTGCGCACGAAAGGCACCATGACCTGCACGTTGGCCAGGCCGATCCCGTCCCGCACGTGGCGGATGGCGCGGCACTCGAGCTCGAAGCAGGGTGCGAAGCCGCCATCCGTGTAGCGCGCGGCGCCGCGGAACCCGAGCATCGGGTTCTCCTCGTGCGGCTCGAAGGCGCGGCCGCCGATCAGGTTGGCGTACTCGTTGGACTTGAAGTCGGACAGGCGCACGATCACGGGCTGCGGCGCGAAGGCCGCGGCGATGCTCGCGATGCCTTCCGCGAGCTTGTCCACGAAAAAGGCGACCGGATCGGCGTGCCCCGCCATCTGCCGGCGGATCTGCTCCTGCACCGCGGGCTCCTGCCTTGCGAACTCGAGCAGGGCGCGCGGATGCACGCCGATCATGCGATTGATGATGAATTCGAGGCGGGCGAGGCCGACGCCGTGGTTCGGGATCGCCGCGAAGTCGAAGGCGCGATCGGGGTTGCCGACATTCATCATGATGCGCACCGGCGGCTCGGGCAGGGCGTCGAGCTCGATCTGCTGCTGCTCGAAGTCGAGGCGGCCCTCGTAGATGACGCCGGTGTCGCCCTCGGCACAGGACACCGTGACCAGCTCGCCGTCGCGGATCGCGGTCGTCGCGTCGCCGCATCCGACCACTGCCGGGATGCCGAGCTCGCGCGCAATGATGGCCGCGTGGCAGGTGCGCCCGCCGCGGTTGGTCACGATCGCGGCGGCGCGTTTCATGACCGGCTCCCAGTCCGGGTCGGTCATGTCGGAGACCAGCACGTCGCCCGGCTGGACCTTCGACATCTGGCGCGCGCCCGCGACGATGCGCGCCGGGCCGGCGCCGATCCGCTGGCCGATGGCGCGCCCGCGCGCGAGCGCGCGCGACCGGCCCTTCAGCGTGAAGCGCTGGATCGAGCGGCCGGCGCGGCTCTGCACGGTCTCCGGCCGAGCCTGCAACACGTAGAGGGCGCCGTCGCCGCCGTCCTTGCCCCACTCGATGTCCATCGGGCACCCGTAGTGCGTCTCGATCGCGAGCGCCAGGCGCGCGAGCTCGTGCAGGTCCGTGTCGTCGAGGCAATAGCGTGCGCGGTCGGCGGCCGGCACGTCCTCGGTCTCGGTCCAACGGCCGGGCCCCGGATCGCGCGCGTACACCATGCGCGTGGCCTTCGAACCGAGGCTGCGGCGGATCACCGCGGGCCGCCCTGCGGCGAGCGCGGGCTTGTAGACGTAGAACTCGTCGGGGTTGACCGCGCCCTGCACCACCGTTTCGCCGAGGCCCCAGGACGCCGTGATGAACACGGCGTCGCGGAAGCCCGATTCCGTGTCGAGCGTGAACATCACGCCGCTCGCACCGGTGTCGCTGCGCACCATCCGCTGCACGCCCACCGAGATCGCGACCTGGCCGTGGTCGAAGCCCTGGTGCACCCGGTAGGCGATGGCGCGGTCGTTGTACAGAGACGCGTATACCTGGTGCATGGCCGCGATCACGGCCGCGCCGCCCCGCACGTTCAGGACCGTTTCCTGCTGGCCCGCGAACGATGCGCCCGGCAGGTCCTCGGCGGTCGCCGAGGAGCGCACCGCGACCGCGGGCGCGTCGAGCGCGACATGGGCCGCCAGCACGGCCTGCTCGAGCCGCGGCGGAAACGGCGTCGCGAGCACCCAGTCGCGGATGCGCGCGCCGGTTTGCGCCAGCCGGGCGACGTCGTTCACGTCGAGCGCGGCAAGTGCGGCGGCGATGCGCGCGCCGAGACCGTCCTGCGCCAGGAAGTCGCGGAACGCCTGCGCGGTGGTCGCGAAACCGTCCGGCACGCGCACGCCGGCGCCGCCGAGACGGCCGATCATCTCGCCCAGCGAGGCGTTCTTGCCGCCGACGATCGCGACGTCGGCCATGCCGATGCGCGCGAAGGGAATGGTGTAGCCGCTCACCTCAGGCCCCGGGTCGGCCTCCAACTGATACGATCACGCGCCATGAAGCAGCGACGAACCGTCTTCTTCGTGTCCGACCAGACCGGCGTCACCGCGGAAACAATGGGACACAGCCTGCTGACGCAGTTCGACGGTATCGATTTCAGGCCGGTCACTTTGCCATTCATCACCAGCGTTGACAAGGCGCGCGAGGCCGTCGCGAAGATCGATCAGGCGGGTCGGGAGGAGGGCGCGCGGCCGGTGGTGTTCGCGACGCTCGTCAACGCGGACGTGCGCGATGCGCTCAAGCGGGCCGACTGCCTGTTCCTCGACTTCTTCGACGCGTTCCTCGGTCCGCTCGAGAAGGAATTCGGCGCGCCGTCCGCGCACGTCCTCGGCCGCGCCCACGGCATGGCCGACATCAATGCGTACACGATGCGCATCAATGCGACCAACTTCGCGCTCGCCAACGACGACGGTGCCCAGACGCGCGACTACGACCGCGCCGACGTGATTCTGCTGGGCGTCTCGCGCTCCGGGAAGACGCCGACCTGCGTCTACATGGCGCTGCAGTATGGTGCCTTCGCCGCCAACTATCCGCTGACCGAGGATGACCTCGATGGCGTGCGCCTGCCCGCCGTCGTCGAGCCGCACCGCGCCAAGCTGTTCGGTCTCACGATCGACCCGGTGCGGCTGGAGCAGATCCGCCAGGAACGCCGGCCCGACAGCCGCTATGCGTCGGCGCAGCAGTGCGTGTTCGAAGTGCGCTCCGCCCTGCAGCTGTTCGAGCGCCACGGCGTCCCGTACCTCGAGACCACGGATACTTCCATCGAGGAGATCGCAAGCCGCGTGCTCGAGCGGCTCGCAATCCCGCGGCGCGTGCGCCCGTGACGGTTTCGTGAACGGCCGCACGATTCACGGGGGAATCCGCCGGAATCGCCGTGATATAGTCAAATCCATGGTCATGGTCCCGGACCAGCGCTGCGCGAGCTCCTGGCGCGCCAGGCCGCGGTCGTTCGTGAGCCTGATGACGCTTTACGAGAGCAACTTCATCCGCCTCGGCTGGCTGGCGCCGGACTTGCGCCGTCTGCGCGGTTCGCTCACTTCCTCGGTGGCGGGAGGCCCGGCGCTTGAACTCGCCGTGCTCGAGCAATGCCGCTACACGACCACGCTCGGCATGTCCTACCTGTTTGCCGACGGCGCCGTGCCGATGCGCGATCCGGCGCTCGAAGTGCGCGTCTACCATGACGCGCGGCTGGCCGAGGCTTGCGGCGCCGGGACCGACTACGCGCACCCCGCGCTGCGCCGCATCGCGGCGGCGATGCCGCGCGACCGCGGCAGCCGCTGGTCGGTCAACATGCTGCTGAACAAATGGCTGGAGTACTGCGCGGGCAGCGGGCACCGATTCGCGCTGCCGGCGGCCTGAGGCTGCGCTGATGGCCGTCATGCTTCCCGACAGGTGGTCGCAGCTGAAGCTGCCGTCGATCGGCAAGGCCGACCCGGCGGAGCAGGAGCGCCTGCTCAAGCTGTTCTGGAACCGCGCCGAGCTCAAGAAGGAGCTGCAGGGGCTCGACGACCAGCTGCACAACCTGCGCAACAAGCTGAAGCAGCAGGAGAACGCCAACGCGCGCCTGCAGCAGCAGATCGAACAGCTCGAGATGCTGCTCGGCAACCCGGAACGCGGCTTCGACGCGCTGGTGCACTTCGGCCTGAAGGCGCTGTGGCGCGCCTGCCGCGAGCAGCTCGAGCGCTTTGCCGCGGAGCTCAAGCGCGACCGCCAGGACGCGCAGCGCAAGCAGCAGCTGGCCGAATTCCAGCAGGACCGCGCCGAGCGGCTCAAGGTCGCTGACGAGCGCCTGCGGCAGTCCCGGGAAGTCGCCGATGCCGAGAGCGAGCGCCTGCGGCAGCGTGCCGAGCGCATGGCGAAGCTCAAGGGATTCTGGCACTACTTCCGGCGCCGCGCGCTGGTCGCCGAGATCGCGGCGCAGCGCGAGCGCTGCGTGGTCGCCGAGCGCCAGCTCTCCGACATGCAGGAGTCGCACCGGACGATCGAGAAGGAGCCCTGGCCGGAGTTCCCGGGCCTCACCATCGAGGGGCGCCGCTCGGTCAACCTGGCGGTGATCGCCTACGCGCAGATCCTGTACGCGAAGCTCGCGGTCAGCGGGCTGGCGATGGACTCGCGCCTCGCCAACAACCGCAGCGTCGAGAGCGCCAAGCACGGCGGACTCGAAGCCTGCCTTGGCCGGATCCGCGAGATCACGGCGGCGCTCGCGCAGGTGGCCTCGCAGGAAGGACGGGCGCCGCTGATCAAGGCCCGGGTGGAGAAGACGGCGAAGGGCGCGACCTGGCGCAACGCGACCGAAACCGTGCCGCAGCCGGCCTCGCTGCTGCCCGCCGGGACCGGCGGCGTGCCGGACGCGAACGTGCTGGTCGACGACTACTGGGACGTCTACAAAGTCCTGCTGCGCTGACCGGGGACTGTCCCCTTTTCCGAAGGAAAAGGCGGACTGTCCCCTCTAGTTCGTTGCCGTCGCTACGATGCCGCCGCGCGAGAACAGCTTGACCCGCTGCCGCCAGGCATTCAGGTCGTCGAACCAGACGTAGAACAGCGGCACGTAGAACAGCGACGTGACGCTGCCGAAGAACAGCCCCGACATCAGCGCGCGCGCCATCGGATAGTAGGCGGGTCCGTCGCCGCCGATCTGGGTGTCGCCCACCGCGATCGGCAGCATCGCCAGCAGCGTCGTCAGCGAGGTCATCAGGATCGGCCGCAGCCGGTGGCGCGCGGCTTCGAGGATCGCGTCGCGCCGGTTCATGCCCTCCTTGCGCAGATCGATGACGTGTGCGATCAGCACGATGCCGATGTTCACGATCACTCCGATCAGGATCATGATGCCGAGCATCGCCATGAAGGTCATCGGCGTCCGGCTGATGGTCAGTCCCCAGAACACGCCGACGATCGCGAACACGATCGACGAGATGATCGAAATCGGGTGCAGCAGCGACTCGAACAGCGAGGCCATGACCAGGTAGATCAGCACGATCGCCAGCAGGATGTTGATGGTCATGTCCTGGGCGGTCTGGTCGGCATCCTCGACGCTGCGGCCGAACTGCCACTCCACGCCGGCGGGCAGCGGAAATCCCTTCATCAGCGCCTCGACGCCCTTCTTGACCTCGTCCATGGACGAGTCCTTTGCGACGATGCCCTCGATCACGACCGAGGTCAGGCGGTCGACGCGCTCGATCGAGCGCGCGGTCTGATCGATGCGGAAGCTTGCGACCGCACCCAGCGTGCTGCGCGAGCCGTCGGGGAGATAGAGCGGCGTCGCGGCGAGGTCGTCGATCGATTGCCGGTCGTCCTCGCGGAAAGCGAGCCGCATCTGGATCTCGCGGTCTTCGGCGCGGAAGTCCTTGAGGCGGTCGCCGCGCATCGCGGCGGCCACCGTCTGCGCGACGATTTCCGGTGTCAAGCCGAGGCGCGCCGCGCGGTCGCGGTCGACGATCACCTGCACTTCGCTCTCGCCGGCTTTGGCGGTCGAGCGGACCGAGTCGAATCCCGGCAGCGTGCGCAGGCGGGTGACCACCTCGCGCGACAGCGCGACCAGCTGCTCGGTCGACTCGCCGGTGAAGCGCATGTCGAATCCGCCGCGGCCGCCCTGGTTCTCGTCGAAGCGGAAGCTCGGCTTGCCGATGATGATCTCCGGCAGGTCCTTCTCGATCTCCTTCATGAGCTCGCGCGGTTCCATCGGCAGCTGGTCGACGGGCTTCAGCTTGATGACGCTGGAGGCGTCGTCGACCTGGAAGTAGCTGTAGACAAGCTCGATGCCGAAGCGCTCCTTGTTCTCCTCGAGGTAGTATTCGACGCGCGTGACCGCCTCTTCGACGCGCGCGAGGGGATAGGTGCCCTCGATGTGGTACTGGAGCCCGAGCCGGTCGGAGGCGTCCTGCGGCCACATGTCCACCTTCAGCAGGCCGGTCGCGAACGGCACGATGGCCGAGGCCACGGTACCGACCACGATCAGAGCGGCCCACCACTTGTGGTTGAACATCCACTCGAGGCGCCTCAGGTACCACTCCTGCATGCGGGCATAGCGCGAGCCGGCCTGGATCGGCGGCGGCGACGGGAAGCGTGCGGTCAGCGTCGGGATGATGGTCTGGGCGACGAACAGCGAGGCGACCATGGAAATGACGATCGGCATGGCGACGTGCACCATGAATAGCGACATCTCGTTGTCCTTGCCGAACGCGATCGGCAGGAACACGATGATGGTCGAGAGCGTGCCGGCGAGCACCGCGAGCCCGACCTCGCGCACGCCGGAAAGTGTCGCAGGAATGGCCTCGCTGCCCGGTTTCTGCCGGTGGCGGAAGATGCTCTCGGTCACGACCACCGCATTGTCGACCAGCAGTCCGACCGCGAGCATCATGCCCATCATGGTCAGGATGTTCAGCGAATAGCCGAGGAAGAACATCGCCGCGAGCGTGATCAGGAGCGAGAACGGCACCGCGAGGCTCACGATCAGCGTGGTCGGCCAGTCGCGCAGGAACGAGAACAGAACGATCAGCGCGAGTACGGCGCCGATCATGCCGGCGTTGCGCAGCTCGCCGAGTGAGCTGCGGATATTTTCGGCCTGGTTCGCCAGCACGATGACGTCGACGCCCTGGAGCTGCGGGAGCTGCTGCGCCTCGTCGACCACCTGCATGACCCGGTCGGCGACGTCGACGAGATTGGCGCCGGTCGCCTTGAACACGTCGAGCCCGACGCCGGGCCGCCCATTCAGGTGGCGGCCGACATCGAGAGCCGGCGACACCATGCGCACTTCCGCGATGTCACGCAGGCGCACATTGCCCGCGACGATGAACTCGCGCACGTCGTTGAGCGTGCGGAACTCGCCGAGCGGGCGCACCAGGAAGCGCTGCTGGCCGCCGGTGACCGCGCCGGCGCTGACCGAGAAATTGGCCCCTTCCAGGGCGTTGCGCAGCGCGGCGACGTCGACACCGTGTGCGGCGAGCCGCACCGGGTCGACCAGGATCCGCAGCTCGAGCGGCTCCACGCCCTCCAGCGAGACGCTGGCGACGCCGTCGAGGCGTTCGATCGGCTTCTTCAGGTAGCGGTCGAGCATGTCGTACTGGCGTGACAGGTCCTCCTTGCTGGAGATGCGTACCACGACGGCGCGGTCATCCCCGGCAGCGAACATGCGCGTGAGGATCCGGTTGGCGCTGGGCGGGAACTCGTGGCGGATCGATTCGAGCTTGGTCCGGACCTCGAAACCGAGCGCGGCCGGATCGCGGCCCCACTCGAACAACACGATCATCTCGAGACCGGTCTCGGAGGAGGTCGAGCGGATCTCCTTGATACCGGACAGCGTCGCGACCGCTTCCTCGGCCGGGCGCGTGATGGTCTGCTCGACTTCCTCGGGGGTCGAGCCGTCGTACGGGACATTGACCAGGATCCCCGGGAAGCGGATGTCCGGAAACAGCTCGAGCGGCAGCAGCCGCATCGACAGGAGCCCGACCAGCACCACCGCCACGAAGCTCATCAGCGTGGTGACCGGCCGGCGCAGCGCGAAGTCGGTGTGGACCATGGCTCAGCCTCGGCCGGTCTCCGCCGCCGGCTGCGGCAGCGCGCCGCGGACTTGGGCCCGGAACTGCTTGCGATCGAGCAGCGAGTAGACCACCGGAATCACGATCAGCGTGAAGAAGCTCGCGATCGCGACGCCGCCGATCACGGTGATCGCCATCGGCTGGCGGATCTCGGAGCCCTCGCCGAAGCCGAGCGCCATCGGCAGCAGGCCCAGGATGGTGGTCAGCTTGGTGATGATGATCGGCCGCAGGCGCAGCCGGCCCGCTTCGACAATCGCCTCGTGCTTCTCGAGGCCGCGCTCCCGCGCCTGGTTGACGGCGTCGATCAGCACAATCGACTGGTTGACCACGATGCCCGCCAGCATGATCAGGCCGATGTAGGCGACCACGTTGACCGTGGTGCCGGTCAGGAACATCGCCCACACCGAGCCGGTCAGCGCCAGCGGAATGGTCAGCAGGATCACGAACGGATGCAGCAGCGACTCGAATTGCGAGGCCATGACCAGGTAGACCAGGAACACCGCGAGCAGCAGGACGAACTGCAGCGAGCGGAATGAATCGCGCATGTCGTCGCTCTGGCCGCTGACCGCGGCAGTGGTGCCCACCGGCATCTGGATGCCGGCGACGATCGCTTCCAGTTCCGACACCGCGGTGCCCAGGTCGCCGGACGCCAGGTTGGCGGAGACGACCGCAACGCGCTGCTGGCGGGTGCGCCGGATCTCGGCGGGACCGGTCGCGACCGTCACGTCGGCGACCGCCGACAGCGGCAGCGGCCGCGCGCTGCCCGGGTTCACGATCAGCGAGCGGATCTCCTCGACCGACGAGGCGCGCGTGTCGACGCTCCGGACCAGCACGTCGATCTTCTTCTCGCGCAGCTTATAGCGGGTCGCGACATTGCCGCGCACCGAGGACACGACGCGATCGGCCAGCTCGCGCACCGTGATGCCGAGCTGGGCGGCACGCTCCTGGTCGAACACGATCTGGATCTCGGGATTCCCGGACTCGACCGTCGACTTGATGTCGCTGAAGGTGCCGCTGGCCTGCATCCCGAGCCGCACCTGCTCCGCGACCTGGCGCAGGCGCTCGAGTTCATAGCCCGTGATCGTGACCTCGAGCGGCGAAGCGAAGCTGAACAGTGCCGGCCGGCTGAACTGGTACTGCACGCCGGCGAGCGAGTCGAACTGTTCGCGCAGATCGGCGATCACCTGCGTCTCCTCGTCGCGCGCGGTGCCCTGCGCGAGCCTCACCGACAGGCGGCCGGTGTTCTCGCCGGCGTCGGTCGGGCTCGCATCCAGGCGGTTGCCGGTGCCGGTGACCGCGTAGGACAGCTCGACCGCCGCGATCGCCATCGTATGGCCCTGGGCGGCGGCCATCGCGCGGTCGGTCTGCTCGAGCGGCGTGCCGGGCGCCAAGCGCAGATCGGCGATGAATTCGCCCTGCGACATCTGCGGGATCAGTTCCGAGCCCAGCATCGGCACCAGCGCGCCGGTCGCGACCAGGAGGCCCGCGGAGATCGCGACGATCCGTCCGCGATGCCCGAGTGACCAGCGCAGTCCCGGCTCGTATTTGCGCCTGAGCCAATCGAAGCCGCTCTGGGTCCAGCCAACCGGCCAATGGAGCAGCCAGTGCAGTCGCCGGCCGATGGCGGCGAACAACCGGCGGACCTGGCGCAGCACATGACCGATCCCGCGGCCGCCGCGGCCCGGGCGGCGCTCCGGATCGGGCGGCAGCACGGTGTCCTTGCCGGCGGCCAGCATCGGCACCAGGGTCATCGCCACGATCAGCGAGAACAGCAGCGAGAAGCTCACGGTCAGCGCCTGGTCGCGGAACAGCTGCCCCGCGATGCCGGTGATGAACACCATCGGGAAGAACACCGCGACCGAGGTCAGCGTCGCCGCCGTGATCGCGGTGCCGACTTCGCTGGTGCCGCGGGTCGAGGCGACCACGCGCGATTCTCCGAGCTCGCGATGGCGTACGATGTTCTCGAGCACCACCACCGCGTTGTCCACCAGCATGCCGACCGCGAGCGCGATGCCGCCCAGCGACATGATGTTGAGCGAGAGGTCGAACACGTACATGAGCACGAAGGTGCCGATCACCGAGACCGGGATGGCGAGGCCGGTGATCAGCGTCGCGCGCGCGTCGCGCAGGAACAGGTACAGGACCAGTACCGCCAGCACGCCGCCGAGGATAGCCGCGTCGCGCACCTCGCCGATCGCGGACGAGATGAAGCGAGACTGGTCGTAGACGAGCCGCAGCTCGCTGCCTGCCGGCAGCGACTTGCCGAGCTCATCCATGCGGCCGCGGATGCCGGCCGCGAGCTGCACGGTGTTGGCGTCGCCTTCCTTGTAGACGGCCAGCTCGACCGACTCGCGGCCGTCCAGGCGGGTGATCGCCTCGCGGTCCTTGTAGCTGCTGGAGACGCTGGCGACGTCGCGCAGGTAGACGGGCCTGCCGTCGACATTGGCGATGATCGCGTCGGCCATCTGCTGGACCGAGGCGAACTCGTTCAGCGTGCGCACCAGGAAACGCTGCGTGCCCTGCTCGAGGCGGCCGCCGGACAGGTTCACGTTCTCCTCGCGCAGCCGCCGCGCGATCGACTCGATGCTCAGGTTGAGCTGCGCGAGCCTGCCCTGGTCGACGAAGATCTGGATCTCGTCCTCGTAGCCGCCGCTGACTTTGACCGCCGCCGAGCCATCCACGGACTCGAGATCCGGTTTCAGGCGGTCGTCCGCGAAGCGGCGCAGCGCCTTCAGCCGGTCCACGGTGCCGGCTTCGGCCGGCGTCGCCTTCGCGAACTCGTCGGTGTCGACGAAGGCGAGTCGCATCACCGGCTCGGTGGACGGGTCGAAGCGCAGCAGGATCGGCCGGCTCGCTTCGATCGGTAGCTGCAGCAGGTCGATCTTCTCGCGCACGTCGATGCCCGCGAGGTCCATGTCCGTGCCCCAGGCGAATTCGAGGATCACGTCCGCCTGGCCGGGGCGCGACACCGAGCGCACCTGGCGCACGTTGCGGATGATGCCGACCGATTCCTCGATCGGCCGCGCGATCAGCGTCTCGAGCTCGAGCGGCGCGGCGCCGGGCAGGTCGGTGCGGACCGTCAGCGTCGGGTACGAGAGATCCGGCAGCAGGTTGAGCTTGAGCCGCGACAGCGACACGAAGCCGAACAGTACGACCGCGACCGTCACCATCAGGATGGTCACGCGTCGCCGCGTGGCGAATTCGACGATCTGCATCGGGCTGCCCGCCCGGTCAGCCGGCCGCTGCCGCGGGCGCCTGGCGCGCGGCGGGTCTGGCGGGCGTATTGACGATGCGTACGGCAGCCCCGGGCTTCACGGCGCCCTGGCCGACGACCACCACCTGCTCGCCGTCTTTGAGGCCGGACACGATCTCGATCATCGCGCCGTTCGACAGGCCGAGCTGCACCGAGCGTTCGGCCGCCTTGCCGTCCTGGACCACGAAAACCTTCGGCGGCCCGTCGCCGTCCAGAAGGGCGGTGCGCGGAATCTGCAGCGCATCGGGCTTGCGCTCGTAGACGATCGCGACGCGCGCGAACATGCCGGGGCGCAGCAGTCCCCCGGTCTCGGTGACGCGGATGCGGACCGGGAAGGTCGCCGTGCCGGCGTCGATGTACGGGCTGATCAGCGCGATCTTGCCCGCGAAGCTCCGGTCGGGCACGGCGTCGAAGGCGAGTTCGGCCGGCTGGCCGACCGAGAGCTTGGCAAGCTCGCGCTCCGGTACGTTGACGCGCAGGATCAGGCTGTCCAGGTCCTCGACCACGAACAGCGAGGAGTCGGCGCTCTCGATCACGCCGCCGACCGGCGTCACAGTGTTGCCGACCTTGACGACGTCCAGGCGCTGCGTGACGGTGCCCGAGATCGGCGAGCGGATTTCGGTGTAGGACAGCTGCAGGCGCGCCAGGTCCCAGGTGGCTTTGGCCGCCTCGAGCTCGTATTTCAGATTGTCGATCGCGGTGGCGCTGACCAGGCCCTTCTGCTGCAACTCCAGGTTGCGCGCGTAGTCGCGCTCCAGCTTGCGCATGGTCGCCTCGGCGAGCGCGACCTCCAGGCGCAGCTGGTCGCCGTCGAGCCGCGCCAGCACCTGGCCCGCACGCACGCGCGCGCCTTCGTCGGCGAGCACCGCGCGAATCTCGCCCTTGACCTTCGGCATCACGAAGGCCTTGCGCTCGGACTCGATCGGGGCCGTGCCGGTGTAGATCGCCGCCATCTCGGCGCGGCGCGTCGCGGCCACCTCGACCGGAACCGCCGGCACTGCCTCCGCGCCCTCCTTGGCGCCGTTGTCGCCGTTGGCCTTGCCGCAGGCGGCGAGGGCGAAGCCGGCCGCCAGGACCAGCGCGGCGAACGCGAGTCGGTAAAAGGCGGCGGGGAGGGCGCGGGTATCAGGCTTGCTGCGGATCACGGTCGGGCTCCTGCCAATCAACTGCGACCTATGTTACGGTCTCATAGTGTTGTAGTCAAGTATAACACCAACAGGACCAAAACAAGCGTAAATGCTTGAATTTACGCGAGAATCACTTCGTCGGCGGGAGAACGGTCAGCTGAGGCGGGCGGGATCCGATGGCTTCGGCAGGACCACGACGTCGGCGGCGATTTCCACCGCCTCGTCGAGAACCGCATCCGGCGCCTCGGCGCCATCCAACGCGCCGGCGTCCGCGAGCGGGGTCAGACCCCGCGCCGCGCGGCGCGCATTTTCGCGCGCCAGCCGCTCGGCGTCGATGGCATCGCGTTCGGCGCGGCGCCGGTTCAGGTTGAGCGAGATCTCGCGCTGGTTGCGCATGCGCTCGAGCGCCTCGACGTCGCCCATCAGCGCGATGAAATCGGGATTGCTGGCCACGCGCGCCTCGTGCACGCGCGAGACCAGCGCGACCCCCGGCGCCTCCGGCGCCGCCGGCGTGAAGCGCGCTGCGTTGATGCGGTCCCAGGGCAGGGCGCTGTCGCGGGTGCTCTCGCCGACGTCTTCCGGGGAGAGCAGCGAGGGCAGGGTGATGTCCGGCTCGACGCCGCGGTGCTGGGTGCTGTCGCCGGTCACGCGGTAGTACTTGCCGATCGTGACCGTGAGCTGCCCGAAGCCGGCCTTCGGCCCGAGCGCATAGCGGTCGAGCGGGTAAAGATTCTGCACCGAGCCCTTGCCGTAGGTCTGCTGGCCGACCACCAGGCCGCGCTGGTAGTCCTGGATCGCGCCGGCGAAGATCTCCGAGGCCGATGCGCTCGCGCGATTGACCAGCACCACCAGCGGTCCGTTCCATGCCACGCCCGGCTCCGGGTCGTCCAGCACTTCGATGCGGCCGCTGGTCTCGCGCAATTGCACGACCGGACCGCGCTCGACAAAGAGGCCCACCAGGCTCGTGGCCTCCGACAAGTGGCCGCCGCCGTTGTCGCGCAGGTCCACGACCAGCGAGTCGATCCCCTCGCGGCGCAATTCCTCGACCAGGCGGCGTACGTCGCGCGTCGTACTGCGGTACTCGGCCTCGCCGGCCACGCGTGCCTGGAAGTCCTGGTAGAAGGAGGGCACCGAGATCACGCCGACCTTCAGCTCGCGGTCGCCGCGCCGGATCGTGTGGACTTCCTGCTGCGCGGCCTGCGACTCGAGCGTGATCTTCGAGCGCTTCAGCGCGACCTGCGCCTCGGCCGAGCCCGGATTCGCGCCGGCCGGCAGGATCTGCAGGCGCACGGTGGAGTCCACCGGGCCGCGGATCAGCTGCACCACGTCGTCGAGCCGCCAGCCGACCACGTCGGTCAGCGGTCCCGCTTCGCCCTGACCCACCGCCGTGATGCGGTCGCCGACCTTGATGTCGGAGGAGGCCGCCGCGGCCCCGCCCGGCAGCACATTCATGATCGTGACGTGGTCGTCGACGAGCTGCAGCGAGGCGCCGATGCCCTCGTACGAGAGGCTCATCGCGATGTTGTATTCCTCCGAGTTCTTCGGCGACAGGTAGTTCGAATGCGGGTCATAGACGTGCGAATAAGCGTTCATGAAGGTTTCGAACACGTCGTCGGCGGTGATCTGCTCGATCCGCTTGGCGCCGCGCTCGTAGCGCTTGCGCAGGATGTCGGCGGCTTCCGGCCAGGTCTTGCCGGCCAGCAGCAGCGACAGGGCATCGTTCTTTACCCGCTTACGCCAGAGATCGCGCAGCTGGTCGGTGGATTCCGGCCAGCCGTCCTCGCTGCGATCGAAGCGGAACGACTCGTCGAGCGTGAAATCGGGCTCGGTGGCCAGGAGCGCGAGCGCATGCGCGAGCACCTCGCGGTTGCGCTCGCGGTAGCGCGCGAAGATCTCGAAGGCGGGGCTCGCGTCGGCGTCCTTGATCGCGTCGTCCAGCCGGTGGCGCAGCCGCTCGAACTCGGCGATGTCGGAGGCGAGCAGCAAGCTGCGGCCGCCGTCGAGGGCCTCGAGGTAGCGCTCGAAAATCTGCGACGAGAGCTCGTCGTCCAGCGACGCCTGGCGGTAGTGCTGCCGTTCCACCACCTCGGATATCAGCCGCATGACGCGCCGATGGCGCTCGCTCGGCGCCAGGTCGCCCGAGGCCGCGACGGCCGGGGCGAGCGGCGCGCGCTGCGGACCGGTGGCCGCAAGCGCGACCACCAGCGCCGCCGCCAGCGCCAGCAGCAGCAGGCGCAGCTTGGGCGTCATGGCGGGCGTCTGGCGTTCGCTCATCGGCTGTTACACTCCGGCGCGCGGCCCGATCCGGGCTGCGATCGTGATACAGGCTAGGGGTCGTGGGCGGCCGGTTCAAGTGCCCGCATCACGTCCGAACCGGAGTTTAGACCGGATGGGTCCATTGGGCTTCCTGACCGGTGTGGTATTGGGCTCGGCCGCCTCGATCGCAATGGTGCTGGCGATGGTGGTTGTCATATTCGCGCTCACGGCCGGGGGCCGGGCGGCGCTCGGCGCCGAATACCCGTCCCTGCTGGCTGCGGCCGGGCTGTTCGGCCTGCTGGCCGCCGCCGCCGCCGCGGCTTTCGTCGGCCTGCAGCAGACCCGTCCGTGGCGCTGGGTGGCGCAGGGAGCGATGTGGCTCGCGCTTGGACTTGTGGTCCTGTACTTCTGGCCTCGCGGATGACGGCCGGATTCAAGCCAAGGAGATTCTGCATGCGATTCGGATTCCCGACCGCAATCCTGGTCGCGGCTGGCGCACTGGTGGGCGCACTGGGTGCCTTCAACGCCGCCGACAAGGCGATCGCGCGGGCCGCCCGCGCGATCTCGGACGCTTCCTATCGTGGCGACGTCGCGGTGCTCGCGGCCGACGACATGCAGGGTCGGGCACCGGGCACCCCCGGCGAGCAACGCCTGGTCGAGCACCTCGAGCGCCAGTTCACCGAACTCGGCCTGCAGCCCGTGCGCGAGGGCAGCTTCCGCCAGCCGGTCCCGCTCGTGGAGATCACCGCATCTGAGCACCGGCTCGAGTTCCGCAAGGGAGCCGGCGGGATGGCGCTGGCCTTCGGCAGCGACATGGTGATCGGCACCCGCCGCGTACGACCCGAGTCCTCGATCGAGGACAGCGAGGTCGTATTCGTCGGCTACGGCATCGTCGCGCCGGAGTACGGATGGAACGACTACGCCGGGATCGACATGCGCGGCAAAACGGCGCTGATCCTGGTCAATGACCCCGGGTTCGTGACCGGCGAGACGGCGCTGTTCCGCGGCAAGGCGATGACCTACCACGGGCGCTGGACCTACAAGTTCGAGGAGGCGGCGCGCCAGGGCGCCGCAGCGGCGATCATCGTCCATGACACGGCGCCCGCCGCCTACGGCTGGGCCGTGGTGCAAAACGGCTGGAGCGGTCCGCAGTTCTATGCCGAGACCGCGGACGGCAACGCCGGACGCACCGAGCTCGAAGGCTGGATCCAGCTCGAGCGCGCGCGCCAGCTGATAGAGATTGCCGGCCAGGACCTCGACGCGCTGTCGGCCGCCGCGGTCAAGCGCGGGTTCCGGCCCGTGCCGCTCGGAATCACCGCGTCCGGCGGCGTGCGCAATGCGATCCGGCGCATGCGCTCGCCGAACCTTGCCGCGGTGATGCCGGGCAAGGAGCGGCCCCACGAGTGGGTCATCTTCGTCGCGCACTGGGACCACCTCGGTATCGCGGAGCAGGGCGAGGGTGATCGCATCTACAACGGCGCGGTGGACAACGCCACGGGCGTCGCGGGGTTGCTCGCGATCGCGCGCGCGTTCCGCGAGTTGCTGCCCGGACCGGATCGCTCGGTGATGTTCCTGGCGGTGACGGCGGAAGAGTCGGGTCTGATCGGCTCGGAATACTACGCCGCGAACCCGCTGGTGCCGGTCGAACGGACCGCGGCCGTGATCAACATCGACGCGCTCTATCCGATCGGCCGGGCGAAGGACGTGGAGGTCATCGGCTACGGCGCATCGGCGCTCGAGGATCTTCTGGCCGCGGCCGCCAAGTCCCAGGGCCGCAAGCTGACCCCGGACCGCCGGCCGGAAGCCGGCTACTTCTACCGGTCGGACCATTTCAATTTCGCCAAGGCGGGCGTGCCGGCGCTCTACATCAAGTCGGGCGCAGCGTTGCGCGGGGCCGATGAGGCGGCGGGCATCGCCTGGCAGGAGCGATACGTCGCCGAGCGCTACCACAAGCCGGGCGACGAGTACCAGGACGCCTGGGACGTCTCCGGCTCGATCGAGGATCTGCGCTTGCTGTTTGAAGTCGGCGCGCGCGTTGCGAATTCGAAAACCTGGCCGGAATGGTTCCAGGGCAACGAGTTCAAATCGGCGCGGGATGGCAGCGCGAAGACCCGCGCTGCCGATTGAGGCCGATCATCCCGGGCGGCGCAATGGCCTCGTCAGCAGCCGCAACGCCGTGAAGATCAGGTAGGGCCCGAACACCAGCAGCCAGGCAGTCCGAGTGGCGGTGAAGAACGCGAGATAGAGCGAGCCGAGAAAGGCCAGCAGTCCTCCCTGGTAGGGCCCGAGCGTCAGCACGCCCGCGAGATAGATCAGGAACGGCATCACCAGGAGCCCGAAGCCGAACAGCAGCGCGAGCAGACCGAGCTCGCGCCGCCAGAACGGCGGCAGCCGCGGGAACCAGCGGTCGAAGGGATTGCGGATCGCCATCGCCGCAGTCTGACCCGGGGGCAACGGCGCGGCAAGCGACCGCTATACTCGGACGCGATGAGCAAGCTGCGCTGCGCCGTGATCGGCGCCGGCTACCTGGGACGATTCCACGCCCAGAAGTACGCCGGCCTCGCCGGCTGCGAGCTGGTGGCGGTCGCCGACCCGCTGCCGGAAGCGCGCGCGCGCATCGAGGCCGAATTGCGGGTGCCGGTTTGCGCCGGGCATCGCGAGCTGCTCGGGCGCGTGGACGCGGTCAGCGTTGCGACGCCCACGGCGCTGCACCACGCGGTCGCGCGCGCCTTCCTCGACGCCGGCGCCCATGTGCTGGTCGAGAAGCCGGTGACGGCGACTGCGGCCGAGGCGCGCGAGCTGATCGCACTTGCCGCCGCGCGCGGTCGCGTGCTGCAGGTCGGTCACCTGGAAAGATTCAACCCGGTGATCGTCGCCGTGGCGGGCGAGTTGTCGCGGCCGCGCTTCATCGAGTCGAACCGGCTCGCGCCATTCAAGGCGCGCGGCACCGACGTCAGCGTGGTGCTCGACCTGATGATCCACGACATCGACCTGATCGAGCACGTGGTGCAGTCGCCGATCGCCTCGATCGACGCCATCGGCGCACCCGTCTTTACCGACGAGATCGATATCGCGAATGCGAGGATTCGCTTCGAGAGCGGCTGCGTCGCGGACGTGACGGCGAGCCGCATCAGCCTGAAGGCCGAGCGCAAGCTGCGCGTTTTCCAGGCCGACAGCTATCTCTCGATCGACCTGCAGCAGAAGCTGCTGACCCGGGTGCGCAAGCCCGCCGTTCCGGAACCGGGCCTGATGCCGGCGGTCGCGGTCGAAGAGCAGAGCTTCGAGCCGGGCGACGCCCTGCTGGCCGAAATCGAGTCGTTCCTGGCCGCGATCCGTGGCGGCACGCGCCCGGTGGTGTCCGGGGAAGACGGACTGCGGGCGCTCGAAACGGCGACCCGCATCGCGGAGCTGGTGGGCCGCTCGGTATACTGACCAGTGGCCTTGCACGAGACCCACCCGGGCATGAAACCGACCGACACGAGCGATCCCGACTATTACCACAAGGTCGTGGACTGCCAGTGGGCCTGCCCGGCCCATACCGACGTTCCCGAGTACATCCGCCTGATCGCCCAGGGGCGCTACTCGGACGCGTACCTGCTGAACCGGGAGTCGAACGTGTTCCCGGGCATCCTCGGCCGGGTCTGCGACCGCCCCTGCGAACCGGCCTGTCGCCGCCGGCGGGTCGAGGAGAAGCCGGTCGCGATCTGCCGCCTGAAGCGGGTCGCGGCCGACTTGCGCGACGACATCGGGCCGCGTCTGCCGCAAGCGCCGGCGCAGAAGAACGGCAAGCGCGTCGCCTGCATCGGCGCCGGGCCCGCGTCGCTGACCGTGGCGAATGACCTGCTGCCGCTCGGCTACGAGGTCGTCGTGTTCGAGCAGTACGCCGTGCCGGGCGGGCTCATGCGCACCAACATCCCGGCGTTTCGCCTGCCGGCCAGCGTGCTCGACGAGGAGATCGCCTACATCACCGGCATGGGCGCCGAAATGCGGCTCGGGTCGCCGGTCGCGAGCCTGCGCCAGCTGCTGGACGGCGGCGGTTTCGACGCCGTCTTCATCGGCAGCGGCGCGCCGAAGGGCAAGGAGCTCAATCTGCCGGGACGCCAGGACTCCGACCGCATCCACATCGGCATCGCCTGGCTCGAGTCGGTCGCCTTCGAGCACATCGACTCGATCGGCGATCGCGTGCTGATCATCGGCGTCGGCAACACGGCGATGGACTGCTGCCGCACCTCGCTGCGGCTCGGCGCGAACAGCGTCAAGGTGATGGCGCGCAAGCCCCGGGGCTTCTTCAAGGCGTCCGAATGGGAACTCGAAGACGCCGAGGAGGAGCAGGTCGAAATCGTCGTCAATCACGCGCCGAAGGCATTCGTCGTGAAGGGCGGCAAGCTCGCCGGCATGACTTTCGATCGCTTGGAATACGACATGCAGGACGGCGAGATCACCGGCCAGCGCGTGGTGGAGGAAGTCTTCATCCCGTGCGACGACGTGATCCTGGCGATCGGCCAGGAGAATGCCTTCCCGTGGATCGAGCGCGACCTCGGCATCGCGTTCGACAAGTGGGACGTGCCGAAGGTGGACCCGGTGACATTCGAGTCCACGCGCGCCGGCGTGTTCTTCGGCGGCGACGCCGCATTCGGGCCGAAGAACATCATCTGGGCGGTCGAGCACGGCCACCAGGCGGCGATCTCGATGCACAAGCACTGCCACGGCGAGCCGCTCGCCCCGCGACTGCCGCGAGGCGTCAACCTGCAGACCCGCAAGGTCGGCATGCACGAATGGTCGTACAAGAACGACTACGACCCCGCGTTGCGCCGCCTGATGCCGCACGTGAGCCTGAAGGAGCGCTTCAAACGGCTCAACATCGAGGTCGAGCTCGGATTCGACGCGGACCGCGCCGCCCTTGAAGTCGGCCGCTGCCTGAACTGCGACGTCCAGACCGTGTTTCACGCCGATCTCTGCATCGAGTGCGACGCCTGCATCGACATCTGCCCGACCGACTGCCTGACCATCACGCCGAACGGCACGGAGGCCGAGGTCGTCGCGCGCCTCAAGGCGCCGCGACGCAACCTGGACCAGGCGCTGTTCGTATCGGAGCCCCTGAAGCAGACGGCCCGCGTGATGGTCAAGGACGAGGACCTGTGCGTGCACTGCGGCCTGTGCGCGGAGCGCTGCCCGACCGATGCCTGGGACATGCAGAAGTCCTGGATCCGGATTCCCTACGCCAAAGACGAGGCCCCATGCCCGAGCGCCACAAAACCGCGGCGGCGCGCGTAAACGACTTCACGGTCAAGTTCGCGAACGTGAATGGCTCCGGGTCGGCGAGCGCGAATGCGCTCGTCATGAAGGCGATCTTCCGCATGGGCGTGCCGGTGGTCGGCAAGAACTTCTTCCCGTCGAACATCCAGGGCCTGCCGACCTGGTACGAGATCCGCGTCACGCGGGAGGCCTGGCGCGCGCGCGCCGGGCGCGTGGACGTCATGGTCGCGATGAATGCCGAGACCTACGCGCGCGACGCGAAGGAAGTAGCGCCCGGCGGCTGCCTGCTGTACGACTCAACCTGGCCGCGTTCGAGCCTGCTCGCGCGCGACGACATCCGCACCTGCGGCGTGCCCTTTGCGCAGCTCTGCAACGAGCAATTCGAGGGCGCCCGCGCGCGCACGCTGATGAAGAACATCATGTACGCGGGCACGCTGGCGGCACTCATCGACCTCGACCTCGAGGTGATCCGGGGGCTGCTGGCCGAGACCTACGCGAAGAAACCGGCGCTCGTGGATTCCAACATGAAGGCAATCGAGGTCGGCTACCGCTGGGCCAGGGAACACTTCGACTGCCCCCTGACGACCCGCATCGAGCGCATGGACGCGACCCGGGGCCACGTCATGATCGACGGCAATACCGCGGCGGCGCTCGGCTGCCTGTACGCGGGCGCCACGGTCGGCGCCTGGTACCCGATCACGCCGTCCACCTCGCTGATGGACGCGTTCCGCGGCTTCTGCGCCAAGCACCGGACCGACCCGCAGACCGGGCGCCGCGACTACGTCGTGGTGCAGGCGGAAGACGAGCTGGCGGCGATCGGCGTGGTGATCGGCGCGATGTGGAATGGCGCGCGCGCCTTCACGCCGACCTCCGGGCCGGGCATCTCGCTGATGGAGGAATTCATCGGTCTCGCCTACTACGCCGAAGTGCCCGCGGTCATCTTCGACGTGCAGCGCGTCGGTCCCTCGACCGGCATGCCGACGCGCACGCAGCAATGCGACCTGCTGGCCTGCGCCTACGCCAGCCACGGCGACACGCGCCACGTCATGCTGTTCCCGGATTCGCCGGAAGAGTGCTTCACGATGGCGGTGCAGGCCTTCGACCTGGCCGAGCGCCTGCAGACCCCGGTGTTCGTGCTGCTCGACCTCGATATCGGCATGAATGACTGGATGGCGCCCGAATTCCGCTGGGACGACGCCTGGCGGCCGGACCGCGGCAAGATGCTGACGCCGGAGCAGATCGAGGGTCTCGCGAAATTCCAGCGCTACCAGGACCCGGACGGTGACGGCATTCCGTACCGCACGCTGCCGGGCATCAGCCCCAAGGCGTCCTATTTCACGCGCGGCTCGGGCCACAGCAAGTTCGGCGCCTATACCGAGGACTCCGCCGAATACCAGGAGGTGCTCGACCGCCTGACGCGCAAGTTCCGCACCGCGGCCAGGCTCGTACCGGCCCCGGCGGTCGACGGCCGCGGCGCCGCGGTCGCGATCGTGAGCCTGGGCTCCTGCGACGGAGCGGTGCGCGAGGCGCTCGCCGCGCTGCGGCGCTCCGGGCTCGCGATCGACTACCTGCGCTTGCGCGGCTTTCCGTTCGGCGCCGAGGTCGAAGAGTTCCTGGCCACCCACCAGACCGTGTTCGTGGTCGAGCAGAACCGGGATGCGCAGCTGCGCTCCCTGCTGACGATCGAAACCGCCGCCGACAAGGCGAAGCTGCGCTCGATCCTCCATTATAACGGCCTGCCGATGTCCGCCGACTGCATCGTCGAGGGCATCAACCGGGCCCTGGACCGCGGAGTCGCCGCATGAGCTTCATCGCCAAGCCGAAGGTCGCCAACCCGGGGTTGCCGAAGAACGAGCTCGGGCTGAACCGGCGCGACTACGAGGGCGGCATGTCGACGCTGTGCGCCGGTTGCGGCCACGACTCGGTGACCGCCGCGATCGTGCAGGCCTGCTTCGAGCTCGCGCTGCCGCCCCAGAGCGTCGTGAAGCTGTCGGGCATCGGCTGCTCATCGAAGACGACCGCCTATTTCGTCTCCGGCGGCCACGGATTCAACTCGGTGCACGGCCGCATGCCCTCGGTCGCCACCGGGGCCAATGCCGCCAATCGGCACCTGCGCTACATCGGCGTCTCGGGCGACGGCGATTCGCTGTCGATCGGCGTCGGCCAGCTCGCGCACGCCATCCGGCGCAATGTCGACATGGTCTATATCCTGGAGAACAACGGCGTGTATGGCCTGACCAAGGGCCAGTTCTCCGCTTCCGCCGACCTCGGTTCGAAGTCCAAGAAAGGCGTGGCCAACGAGGACCAGCCGATCGACCCGGTGCTGCTGTCGCTGGCGCTTGGCGCGACCTTCGTGGCGCGCAGCTTCTCGGGCGACAAGGAGCAGCTCGTGCCGCTGATCAAGGCCGGGCTCGCGCACAAGGGCTTCGCGATGATCGACGTCTTGTCGCCCTGCGTGACCTTCAACGACCACGAAGGATCGACCAAGAGCTACGCCTACGTGCGCGAGCACTCCGAAACGCCGGTCGCGGCCGATTACATTGCGCCGAAGCAGGAGATCCGCGTGCAGTACGCGCCCGGAGAGACGATCTCGGTGCCGATGCACGACGGCAGCAGCGTGGTGCTGCGCAAACTCAACCCGGACTACGATCCGACCAACCGCGCGCGCGCGGCCGCCTACGTCCAGGAGCGCGCCCTGCGCAACGAGTACGTGACCGGGCTGATCTACGTGGACCGCAGGCGCGGCGATTTCCACGACCGGCAGGGTACGGCCGCGGAGGCGCTCAATGCGGTTCCGTTCGAGCGGCTCTGCCCGGGCGCGGGCAAGCTTGGCAAGATCCTGCAGTCGTTCCGCTGAGCCGGGGACTCAGCCGGTGGTCCGGCAGTCGAGCGCGCGGAGCGCGCCGGCCAGGATCCGCACCGTGAGCGGCGTACGCCCGATCAACTGGCCGTCGGCCTCGATTTCAGCCTGCGGCCGCGCCGCGATGCGGGCGTCCGTGCAGCGGTCGTGGCGGAACGCGGCATCCGCGGCCGCGCGGCCGCTCCACAGGCCGGCCGCGAGCCGGAGCGCGCGCATCAGTCCGGGATCGGCGATCGCGACCAGCTCGAAGACGCCGTCGTCCACCTTGGCATCGGGCGCGAGCCGCATGCCGCCCCCGCAATCGGGACCGATGGCTGCGATCACCGCCAGGCAGCGCGCCTCGCGCCGTCGCCCGCCGGCATCGATGTCGAAGTGCGGCGCGCGGAAGCGCGCGAGCGCGCCCAGCAGCGCCAGGGGGTAGGCGACGGCACGCGGGCCGCGCGCCGGGGTTGCGCGCACGACCGCGGCGTCGAGGCCCGCGCCCGCCGCGTTGTGAAAAAACGCCCGCCGCTCGCTGCCATCCGGCGCCGCGCAGATGGCGAGCCCCAGGTCCGCGCGCCGGTCGCGCCCCGCGGCCATCGCATCGGCCAGGGTCGCCGGATCGCGCGGCATCGAGAAGGTGCGTGCCCAGTCGTTGCCGCTCCCTTGCGGTGCGCAGGCGATCAGCACCTCGGGGGTCGGCACGCATTGCTGCGTCGCCAGGCCGTTCACCAGCTCGTGCAGCGTGCCGTCGCCGCCCACGGCGAGCAGCCGGCGGGCGCCCGCTTCGATCGCAGCCCGCGCCAGCGTGACTGCGTGACCCGGATGTGCAGTCTCGGCCGCGCGGAATGCGACGCCGCGACGCGCGAGATCGCGCGCGAGCTCCGGCCAGCGCCGCCGCGCAGCGCCGCCGCCGGATGCGGGGTTGACCACGACGAACCAGCCTGCGTCGCCCACCCGGACATCATGGGCCATAATGCAGGCCGATGCCGGACACGATCGCTCCCGTCAGCTATGCGCTGGCCAGCCGCGACTTCGACACATTCGTGCGTCACTTCGCCGGCAGCTTCGAGCGCTGGGGCTTCGCAGTGGTCGAGGACCACGAATTGCCGCAATCGCTGATCGACGGTTGCCTCGATCGCTTCCGGAAACTCTTCGCGCAGCCGGAGTACGCCAAACTGCGCCACCGCATCCAGGGCATCGCCGGTGCGCGTGGCTATACGCCGTTCGGTGTCGAGACGGCAAAGGGCGCCGCGCACCACGACCTCAAGGAATTCTGGCAGATCGGCCGCGAGCTGCCGCCCGGCCATCGATACCGGACCTCCATGCCCGACAATGTCTGGCCCGAAGGTGACGGCGAGTTCAGGCGCGCCGCCCTCGCGCTGTGGGAATCATTCGACCGCATGGGCCGCAAGCTGCTCGAGGCCATTGCGGCTCACCTGGGTCTCGACCGGCGCTGGTTCGACGCCCGGGTGGCAGAGGGCAACAGCGTCCTGCGCGTGATCCATTACCCGCCGCTGGCGGAAGACACGAGCGGCGTGCGTGCCGGGGCGCACGAGGACATCAACGTCATCACGCTCCTGCTCGGCGCGGAAGAGGGCGGCCTCGAGCTGCTCGATCGCGGCGGCCGCTGGCTGCCGATCAACCCGCCGCCCGGCACGCTGGTGTGCAATGTCGGCGACATGCTGCAGCGCCTGACCAATCATGCGCTGCCCTCGACCACGCACCGGGTCCTGAATCCGGCCGGCGCGCGCCGGCACCGGCCGCGATATTCGATGCCGTTCTTCGTGCACTTCAATCCGGACTTCCCGATCGCCACGCTGCCCGGCCGCGTGACGCCGGAACGACCTGACCGCTATCCGCAACCGATTCTGGCCGACGACTATCTGCGCGAGCGGCTGCTCGAGATCAAGCTGCTGAACTGAGGCCGGAGGCCGTGGCCAAGCTCTACTTCTACTATTCGACGATGAATGCGGGGAAATCGACCGCCCTGCTGCAGTCCAGCCACAACTACCGCGAGCGCGGCATGCGCACGCTGGTGTACACGGCGCAGTTCGACCAGCGCGGCGGCGGGCGCGTGCACTCGCGCATCGGTCTGTCGAGCGAGGCGCGGCATTTCGCCGCGGGCTCGGATCTGTACGACGAGATCGCCGGGGAGCACGCGCGCCAGCCGCTCTCCTGTGTGCTGCTGGATGAGGCCCAGTTTCTGGAGCCGGCGCAGGTCGAGCAACTGGCATCGGTCGTGGACCGGCTCGCGATTCCGGTGCTCTGCTACGGGTTGCGCACCGACTTCCGTGGCGAGCTGTTCCCGGGCAGTGCGCGCCTGCTCGCGCTCGCGGACGAGCTGTCGGAGCTCAAGACGATCTGCCATTGCGGCCGCAAGGCCACCATGGTGGTGCGCACGGGCGCCGACGGCCGCGTCGAGCGCGCCGGCGAACAGGTCGAGATCGGCGGTAACGAGCGCTACCTGCCGTTGTGCCGCCGCCACTTCTTCGAGGCAATCGCACGCGGCCGGCTGGCTTGACCATGTCGAGCATTCCGCGGCGACCGCGGGTCCGCGCGCTCCTGGCCCTGGCGCTCCTGCTCCCGGGGGCGCCCGCGCCGGCGGAGGAAGCGACCCCGGCAGCGGGCGGCGGCTGCCGGGACGAGCTGCCGGACGACGCGCACCGGCTGGACGCGATGCGCGCGGGGCTGCGGCGCGGCGTCTGCAGCACGGCGCGATTCGTGGACCGCCTGTTCGGTGGCGAGCACGAATACGCCGAGGGCGAGGATGACACCAACGGTCGCGCCGGTCTCGCGCTCGAGTGGGACGAGCAGAACCAGTACGATGTCGACGGGCGCTTCCGCGCCAGCATCGAGTTGCCGGCGCTCAGGGAGCGCATGAATGCCACAATCGGCCGGGCCAGCCGCGAGGAATACGTGGCGGACGAGCTCGCGGAGGTGGGGCCCGCGGGCAGCTCGTTCTCGGACGACCAGCCCGCGGAATGGTTTGCCGGCATCGGATACCGCGTGCTGCGCGAGCGCGACAGCCGCCTCGACCTCGGGGCCGGGGTCAAGCTCGAATCGCCGCTGAATCCTTACGCCAACGCTCGCTACCGTCACTATGTCTATCTCAGTGACCAGCTGCTGCTGACGCTGCGTACGACTGCATTCGTCGAGAACGGCGAAGGATTCGGCGTGACCCAGGCCTTCGACCTGGACCGCGTGCTCGAACGCGACTGGCTGCTGCGCTGGGGCAATTCGTTCCGCCTGTCCGAGGAGACCGCGGGCGTGCGCTGGCGCACCCGGCTCGCGCTGTACCAGGCCATCGACTACCGGCGCGCGCTGCGCTACGAGGCGAGCGTGCGCGGCGAGAGCGACGGTACGCAGCCGGACTACTACGGCCTGGGTCTCACGCACCGGCGCTCGATGTTGCGCAACTGGTTGTTCTTCGAGTTCGGCGTCACCCTGTTCTGGGCCGACGGGCCGCTGCCATCCGACCGCTGCCAGGCCTGCGTCGGCGCAAGCGCCGGTTTCGAAGTGCTGTTCGGCGACGCCTACGACCGCGCGCTGCGGCGCGAGGCGCAGGGCGGGGCGCCGGCTCAGGGCAGCTTGCGCAACTTGGACTGAGGGAGCCAGGCGACCGGCGGATGCGGCGCCGTCAGCGAGGACTGGGTCAGGCGGTCCACGCGCGCCGGCAGGCCAAGCAGCGTCATCAGCAGCTCCGCTTCCGGGACCGGCGCCGCCAGCAGGTAGCCCTGCACGTGCAGCGCCGGGTAGTCGAGCAGCCAGGCGAACTGCTCGTGCCGCTCGACGCCCTCGGCCGTGACCTCGAGCCCGAGTCCCTGGCAGAGCATGATGATCGCCCGCGTGATCGCCTGCGAGCGCGCGCTGCTGTCGATGGTCGCCACCAGGCTGCGGTCGAGCTTGACGCGCGCGAGCGGCAGCTGCTGCAGCGACACCAGCGACGAGTAGCCGCTGCCGAAGTCGTCCAGCGCGATGCCGACTCCGAGCGCGTGCAGTTCGGCGAGCGACTCGCCGGTGCGCCGGCCGGTCTGCAGCACGTTCTCGGTCAGTTCGATCTCGATGCAATCCGCCGGCACCCGGTGGCGCACCAGCGCCTGGCGCAGGCTGTCGACGAAGCGATGGTCGAGCAGCTGCAGCGAGGAGACGTTGACCGCCAGGCGCAGCGCCGGCCAGGCGGCGCCGCGCCAGCGCGCCACGTGCTCCACCGCCGAGCGGATCACCCAGTCGCCGATCTCGTGGATCAGGCCGCAGTCCTGGGCCACCGGGAGGAAGTCATGCGGCGAGGCATGACGCCCGTCCGGCAGGCGCCAGCGCAGCAGCGCCTCGACCACGCCCGCCTCGCGGTTGCCGAGGTGGACCTGCGGCTGGAACCCGAGCTCGAACTCGCCGCGCTCGACCGCGCGGCGCAGCCCCTGCTCGGTGGCGAACTTTTCCGCGGCGACTTCGAGCAGCTCGGGGCTGAACACGCCCACGCGGCTGCGACCCTGCGCCTTGGCCTGGAACAGCGCGGCGTCCGCGGCGCGCAGCAGCGCCTCCGGCTCACGCCCGTGCTGCGGGAACAGGCTCGCGCCCAGGCTGAGTCCCATCAGGATCTCGCGTCCATCGACCACCAGCGGCTCCTGGAAGCTTCGCACCAGCCGGTCGGCCGCGCGCTGGACGTCCTCCATGCCGGCGGCATGTTCGAACGCCACCGTGAACTCGTCGCCTCCCAGTCGCGCGCAGTACCCGAATTCGCTCACGGCGGTGCGCAGCCGCTCGGCAACCGCCTGCAGCACGCGGTCGCCGAATACGTGACCCATGCTGTCGTTGACGTTCTTGAAGTTGTCGAGATCGAGGAAGAACACGCCCGCGAGGTGGCGGTTGCCGGCGGCGCGCGTCAAGCTCGCCTTGAGCTGCAGCAGGAACTGGCGGCGGTTGGGCAGCCGCGTCAGCGGGTCGTGCGCGGCCAGGTGCTGAAGCTGGCGCGTGCGTTCGCGGACCTTGGCCTCCAGTTGCGCGTGATACTGCCGCCTGAGTTCCTGCGCGGCCGACAGCCGCTCCGCCATCTGGTTGAAGGATGCAGCCAGCGTGTCGAGTTCTTTGGTGCCGCCGCGCGGCACCAGCACGTCCGTCTCGCCCTGGGCGAGGCGCTGGGTCGCGCCCACCAGCCGGCGCACCGGCAATACCACGCTGCCGACGGTGTTCACGATCGTGGCGAGCAGCAGTACCAGCACGAAGACGCTCAGCCAGGCCAGCAGCGTGCGCTGGCGCCGCGCCTGATCGGCCGCGGCGTCCAGGACCGCCTGCGACTGCCGTCGCGCCGCCTGCATGGCGCTCGCGGCTTCGAACCAGGAGCTGGTCCGGCGCACGCTGGTCAGGGCCGCGACCTGGCTCGCCGCGAATTCGTCGAGCGAGGTCCGGCGCCTGGGATCGGTGCGCAGCAGCAGGTCGCGCAGCCAGTCGATGCGCGCGACGTTGCTGCGCGCCTGTTTCAGCCACTCCGCCCCCGGTGCCTGCGCCAGGGTGTCCGTGTGCCGGTCGAGCAGGGCGGCAAGTGCGCTCGCGCCGGCCGCGGTGGCGCGCGCGGTGTCATTGCCGTAGCCACGAAGCGCGGCGAAGCCGCGCGCGTCGCGCGCGAGCTGTCCGACCGCCCTGCCCAGGTCCGCGAGCGGCTCGCGGGCATCGGCCGCGGCGGTATCCGCGCGCGACAAGGCGCGGTAGGACCGGATCCGGCCGGCGAGCTCCGCGAGTTCGAAGTCGAGCTCCGCAAGCAGGCGGCGTCTGGCGTCCGCCGCGCGGACCAGCCGAAGAGCAAGCTGCGCGTGGGATTCCAGCTGGGAGTCGAGCTCGAGCACCAGGCCCTCGTCGATCGTCGGCGCGACGGTCCCGACATAGGCGCGGCGCGCCGCGGCGAACGCGGTTGCGGCTGACTCGTAATCCGCCGCCGGCGGCGCCGCCGGCAGCTCGATGCGCGCGCGCACGGTGACCGCCAGCGCTTCGAGTGCCCCGGGCAGGACCTGGACCACCTCGGTGCTGCGGCGCGGGCTGACCTGCGCCCGCTCGATCTCGCGGTACAGCGAACTGCCGTGCTCGGCGATCTGGTTGGCCGCGACCGTGAGGATGACGACGCCGCCAAAGGCGATCGAGAGCCGCGCCGCGATGCCGAGTCTCGACAGGCGCCGCCATGGGTGGGCGAGCCGCTGCCATGCGCCCGTGATGCCGGCGACGGCCGCGTTCAGGTGCTTGCGCAGGCTTTCCATCGGGCGGACAGCGCTCTCCTGGCCCAGCTCCGCCCATACTGGATTTCGGAGCCCGGCGCCGCTGTGTGCGGGTGGGCAGATCGCGCCAGGTGCGCCGGAGCCCGGAACCGGTGGCTCCGGCGACTGTGAGCCGCGTCACAGAAAAGCGAAGCCCCGGTCCGTACGGCCGGGGCGGGAGATTGGTGGAGGCGGCGAGAATCGAACTCGCGTCCGCAAGCCCTACGCTACAGGATCTACGTGCGTGTCCAGCCTATTGATCTCGCACCGTGCTACCCGGCGGGCGGGGAAGACACGGTGCCAGCTCCGGAACGTTTTGACGGGGACGGCCCGGAGCACGCCGGTCCCGCGATCCTGTGTGCGCGTCCCCCGGGTCCGGATGCACAGGCACATGCCAGTCGGGGGTTAGGCGGGATTAAGCCGCCAGAGCGTAGTTGTCGTCGTTGGCAACTATAGGTTTGCAAGCGGATTAACGAGGTAGCCTGCACCTCGGCACGCCC
>Ga0187892_10002363_pt1 | contig 38261 bp, 29 predicted proteins | sample MA1701073metaG_FD_139345 | JGI IMG/M metagenome (GOLD analysis project Ga0187892, IMG submission 139345) | Bio-ooze microbial communities from a basaltic lava cave in the Kipuka Kanohina Cave System on the Island of Hawaii, USA - MA170107-3 metaG ... | reverse complement strand
CAGGCTGTCTAGCCTGCGGAGGCTTCATCCTCAAGCCGCTGGATGGTAATTGAACAACTCACTCATCGAGCCTCCGCAGGCTAGACAGCCTGCGGTACGTCAACGCGAACCGGCGCGTTGTGAACCGGGTCGGGGTGATCGAAGTGTTCTGACCAGAGCTTCTTGCGCCATCTGTCAGCGAACTCCTGCGCGAACTTCTCTCGCGCAAAGCGCATCCTCTCGCTCTTCGTCTTTTCATTGACCAGTTGCAAGTGGCCCAGCTCGTGCAGAAAAACGCCGTATAAAAGGTATCTACGAACCGTCGGCAACGGCCATTTCTCACCGCGCTTTGCGCCGAACTGCTCGCACGACTGTCCTGGCGCCAAAGCGGCTGAAAGGCTCAAGCGTGGCGGAAGCGCGCAGATGGTGATCTCACGTAGCCCGTTATTCACGTAGCCCAGGACTCGATTGCCTCTGGCGCGGTCATTGAAGTGAACGGCGCGCAGTCGCTGCCAGGTCTCTTCCGGCAGGCGGCTCAAGACCACCATCACGTCTTCTTCGGTCAGGTAGTGCCGCCGGTCGCAGCCGGGGATCGTTTCTGAGAACTTTATCCTTCGCATCTTTCCTCTCATTCGGCCTCTCGTCCCTCTCATTCGGCCTCTCGTCATCGCTGCTGCCCACGAAGCCAGGCATAATGGCACGCGCCGTTCCACAATCTGAAAAACCACTCACAGGATTCATTCAAGCTATTGATCCGGCTTGAGATTTTGCTGGCCTGAGAAATTTTTACCGGAGCGCTTGGCGATTCCCGTCCGTGGAATTTATTATCCCAATCGCTAGGGAGTTAGATTTTATTCTATGGCCAAAGACATTGTCGTAATCGGGCTGATGGGACCGAACCTGGATGGAGGCGACGGACCCGAGCGGTGGGATCGCTGGCGTCCGACTGTGGCTGTGTGCCAGCAGGAGGATTTGATCGTCAAGCGCTTCGAGTTGCTCTATCCGAAACGCTACGAGAAGCTGGGGCAGACGATCATCGGCGACATCGGCTCGGTTTCGCCCGAAACGACTGTTCGCGCGACGCACATCGAATTCAACGATGCCTGGGATTTGGAAGAGGTTTACGGCGCGCTGCACGATTTCGCCCGCAATCAAAAGTTCGACGCGACGCGCGAGGAGTATCTGGTTCACATCACGACCGGCACGCACGTCCAGCAGATTTGCCTCTTCCTGCTCGTCGAGGCCCGTTACTTTCCCGGCAAGTTGATCCAGACGGCGATAGCGCCAGGGCGCGAACGCGGCGAAGTCGAAGGCTGGTATCGCATCATTGACCTCGACCTGTCGAAATACGACCGCATCGCTTCGCGCTTCGAGAAGGAGCGCGAGCAGGGCGTGTCGTTTTTGAAGTCGGGCATCGCCACGCGCAACAAGAATTTCAACCGGCTGATTGACCGGATCGAAGAGGTGGCGATCCGCTCGCGCGACCCATTGCTGCTGATGGGGCCGACCGGGGCGGGGAAGTCGCGGCTGGCGAAACGGATTTACGAACTGAAGCGCGAGCGGCACCAGGTCACGGGCGATTTCGTCGAGGTCAACTGCGCGACGATTCGTGGCGACGCGGCGATGAGCACGTTGTTCGGCCACGTCAAGGGCGCGTTCACCGGCGCGTTGAAAGATCGTCCCGGCTTGTTGCGGGCGGCGAACAACGGCGTGCTCTTTCTGGACGAGATCGGCGAGATGTCGCTGGATGAACAGACGATGTTGCTGCGCGCGCTCGAAGAGAAGTCGTTCTTTCCGCTTGGCGGAGACCGTGAGGTCAAAAGCGATTTCCAGTTGATCGCCGGAACCAACCGCGATCTGGCGGTGATGGTTCGTTCGGGCGGGTTCCGCGAAGATTTGCTGGCGCGCATCAACCTGTGGACTTTCCGCTTGCCGGGCTTGCGCGAACGCGCGGAAGACATCGAGCCGAATCTGGAATACGAGCTGAACGAGTACGCGCGGCGCAACGGCCAACTGGTGACGTTCAGCCGCGAAGCCCGCGTCCGCTTTCTGAAATTCGCCATTTCGCCCGACGCCCGCTGGCAGGGCAATTTCCGCGACCTGAACGGCGCGATCACGCGGATGGCGACGCTCGCTCCGGGCGGGAGAATTTCAACTCAGGTCGTCGAGGAAGAGATCGAGCGGTTGCGCTCGACGTGGGCGGCGCCGGAATCGAGCGAAGGCGATCAATCGCTCGAACGGTTGCTCGGCGAAGAACGGCTGGAAGAGTTTGATCTGTTCGACCGGATGCAATTGGCCGCCGTGATCAAAGTCTGCCGCGAATGCCGCACGCTTTCCGAAGCCGGAAGAGTTTTGTTCGGCTCATCCCGCGAACGCAAGAAGACCGCGAATGACGCTGATCGACTGCGGAAGTATCTGGCGAGGTTCGACCTGAGTTGGAACGATGTGAAAAGCGCGGAATAGACGAAAGGTCGTGGATTGTATTCTTGACAAGATATAGTGGGCATGATGTTTTATCTTGACAAAGAGTCAATACAGTGATAGTGTGGGCGGCGGTGAGAGCGGAGGCGATGCCGGTGTAAGCAAGTTGAATGGGGATAGCCCGTCGCGGGAGGCAGGAATGTTGCTTTGGTTATGGAATGGCGAGAGTGATGAGTGGCAAGCGGAGCAAGCGCCGCCAGGAGAGCCTTTCCCTTTAGGCCGTCAGGCGATTCTACTCCCACTCGGCGGAGATAGGTGGGGCTTGCTGGCGCGCGACGAGGTGGTCGTCAACGGCGTTCCGGCGCTTCCATTGCGCCTGTTGGCGGACAAAGACGAAATCCTGATCAATGGAGAGAACATCTTCTTCAGCGCCGAATCCGAGGCGGAAGTTGTCCCATTCCCGGCGCCGGAGAAGGAGGCCTGCTGCGGCAGGTGTAAAGGAAAGCTGCAAGCCGGCGAGCCTGCCGTGCAGTGTCCGCGTTGCAAGGTCTGGCATCATCAGACGCCGGAATTGCCTTGCTGGACATACGGGGCCACGTGCTCGAGTGGCGACCGCTCGACGAAAGACGGCAATTGGCGGCCGGAGCGGCTGCGGCGAAAGAGAGCGGAGAAGAAGGGCGTCATATGAAGTCGCGTTACTCAAGAGTCTCACGAGTGGAAATGATCGGCGCAGAAGGGCTGGCCGCTCTGCATCGTTCGATGGTCGCCATTCTCGGCGCCGGGAACATAGGTGGGGAAGCCGGGCGCCATCTGGCGATGCTGGGGGTGGGAGTTTTGTTGGTGGATCGCGACACGGTCAGCGCGGAGAACCTGGGGACGCAGGGATTCACAGAGGGCGATCTGGGATTGGCCAAGGTCGAAGCGCGCGCGCGCCATCTGGCCGCGCTCAATCCCGAATGCCGCATCGAGACCCTCAAAGCTGACATCGAGCATCTGGGCTTGGGCGCTCTCGGCGAAGTCAATTTGATCTTTTGCTGTCTTGACAGCCGGCGCGCGCGGGCGACGGTCAACGAGTTGGCCACCAGGCTCGGCATTCCCTGGGTTGACGCGGCGATAGACGGGTCCGGGCGGAGCCTGTTTGGCCGGGTTGCGGCTTACGATCCGGCCTCGACCGGCGCCGCGTGCTATCTCTGCCCGCACGACCGGGAATCGCTGCGCGAAATTATGCGTGAGGGGAGGGAGGAGAGATGTCCGGTGTGGCGGTGGGATGAGGGGGAAGCCGTCTCAACGCCAACACTGGCCATCTCGGCTCTGGGCGCGGCGGTGGCCGCAGTCCAGGTGATTCGAGGTTTGAAGATGCTCCTCGGCCGAGGGGCGGAGGTGAGTGGGAGAGAGATGTACGTTGATCTCGATCGCGGCGCATGCTCTCTCCACTCACTCGAGCGCAACCCGCATTGCCTCTTCGACCATCGCGTTTTGGCGCTCACGCCATTCGGACGCGGCGCCGGCCAAGCCACAGTCGGGGAGACGTTCGCTGCGGCGGAGAAGCGTCTAGGGCAGGAAGTCAAGCTCAGGCTCCATCGCCGCTTTCTCGTCACCGAAGCCCGCTGCCCCGATTGCGGCGCGGTGAAGCGGCCCCACCGCATGTTCGAGGCGATGAGGATAGAAGACGCGACCTGCCAATGCGGGGCGACAATGCAGCCGGCGGCCACGGGGCTGCTTAGCCGCTTCGGCAGAGCAGAGGCGGCGGAATTTCTCGATCACAACTGGGCGGAGATCGGCCTGCCGCCGCGCGACGTGGTGACTGCGTCAAGTGGCGAAGCGGAAGTCCATTTCGTCCTGGCCGAGAGATGGAGGGAGAGATGAATCCGGTCTTCGAGGCTTTTCTCAAGAATACTTTCAACGAAGCGATGGCGCTGGCCGAAAAGAGCGATGTGTTGCGGATCGCGCCCATTCCGCCTTTTCCTCCAAGCGGGTATCTCTGCGAGTTCGACGTCTCTTACCTGCGCAAGCGGGCCGGCGGCGTGGTCGAGTTGAAGACTGCTCCCGTAGTGGCCGGGTTGTTGTTTCCCGAAGACTATCTTCACTCGACCGACCCGCGACTCTATCTCAGGGTCGCGTGGGTAGTGGAGCCTTGGGACATCGTGCATCCGAACGTGCGTGGTGGCGTGGTCTGTCTCGGTTCGGCGTTCGCCCCCGGGACGCCGATCACCGCGTTGTTGTGGGAGCTATACGAGATCGTCTCGTATCAGAACCTGACGCTGGACGAAGGTAACGCGCTCAACCCCGAAGCCTGTCGCCTGTTGCGCGGGCAACCAGAGTTGCTGGCGGAATTGCTGGCCCGGCTCAAGCCGAAACCATTTCTGCGCCGCCGGCGTGAGATGCGGATCAAAGTGAATGCGATATGAACAAGGCATCGTTTTACTTCCGGGAGCTTGCTTCTTTTGAGCCGTCTTTCGAGGCCGTAGATGAATGGCGCGGCTCGTTCCGGGTTGGCGGGCAACGCGCGCAACTCGCCTTCGAGCCGGGCGGCTGGTTGGTGGCTTCCGCGGCGATCATTGGATCGCCCGAACATCTGCTTCGGCGGCAGGCGGAGATCCTCGCCCCGGCCAAGATCGCCTCCGGCCTCACCCTGCGCGCCGAGGCGCCGGTCGAGAGAAAAGTCGCCGAGAGTTTTGCCGTTGTGCGCGCCGCGCTCGAACACGGGCTGGCGGTGATTACAGAAAAGGGCGGGACGACGGCGACCGGGAACGATCAAGGGCGCGAGGTTGAAGCATTGCTGGCCGGCCACCTGGCCGCCGGCTACGGAGAGTGGTCGCGTCGAGAGAGCGGCTTTCTCCTGCAGGTCGAGACGGGGCGTTTTGCGCAGAAAGTGGTCATTGAAGTTGATCGCGGCCACGTTTTCTTCCGCGCCGATCTGGCTCGTCTGCGCGATCCAGCGCCGGTCTCGCTCGCGGCGCTGGTCCATTTTCTGCTGGCGTTGAATGCGCGGTTGCGGTTTGCGCGAGGGATTTTGGCGCCGGACAAGGTGGCGCTGGAGGTGGTGATCGCGGCCAACGATCTGAAGCCCTGGTTGATTGACAAGGCTGTCGGCGCGCTTGCGGCCGGAGCCGGAATGGCCCGGAGGGAATGCGCCGCGCTGTTCGACGCCGAAGTGGCGCAAGCCTACGGCCAATTCCACGAAGAAAGGAGGTGATGACGATGCCTGCCGGATTGAGACTCGCAGTCAGAGATTGGAGCCGCTCGCGCAACGCCGAGTTGTCGGAAGTACCCAACGACATTACGGTCGGAGAGTTGCTCTCAGAGGTCAAAGAAGAGATGCAACTTCCGCGAGAAACGCCATATCACTTGCTTTATGGCGGACAGAAGCTCAACCGCACGCTCACCCTGCAAGAGATAGGGATCGAGGACGAAGCGGAGGTCACAATCGCGCCGGAAGTTTCTGCCGGGTAGAAAACCGGCGCAGACCGGGCACTGGTGAGGCAGGTTGGTAACCTGCCTCACCAGTGCTCGGAGGAGTCGCTTATGTCGTGGGCGACGCCCTGAGACGATGAAAATTCGTGAGGCAGGTTGGAAACCTGCCCCACAAATTCTCGGAGGAGAAGGTGATGATCAAGTCATCCCACATCTTTATTCAGACGATCACCGATGAAGCCGGCGCCATCAAACATCAGGAAGAGGCGCGCGATTTTCTGCCCTGTTACGAAGACCTGCTCTTTGCTGCGGTCTGCGCTGGCGCAGCGCCGAACGACGGAAGTCTGCCGCAGGTCACGATCGAGCCTGTCTGGGCGGACAGTGGCGCCAGAATGGTTGCGGGAGTGATGGCCTGCCTGCCGCCAGTCAGCAAGCAGTACGACAATGCGATCTTCGCCGACAGAGTGTGGGAGCTTTTAGCCGAGAAGGGGTTGGTCAAAGAGCTGTCGGAAGAAGGGAAGAAGTTCGTTTGGCGCGTCGAGGCGAAGCCGCGCGAGGAGGAGAGGAGAAGGAGATTCTCAAGTTCGCTCTCGCGCCGGCCCTATCCGCTGGCGCAACAGCCGCTTTCCGATTTCGGCGTCGCTCAAGCGGGCGGAAACGGTCAGCCGTTTTCGCTCTTCATCGCCGCTCCTCTGCTCGAAGAACTGCGCGCAGAGACGGCCAGGTCGCTCGACAAGGAGAGAGCCGATTTTCTCTGCGGCCATCTGGCGCAGGCTGAAGACCGGAGCGTCGCTTTGGTGGTGACCGGCAGAGTCCCGGCGCGCGTAGAGGAGAGCGCTTCGCAAGCCCACTTTTCGTTTTCCCCGCTCACTTTCGAGCTGGCTCAAAAAGAGATCGCCGGGCGCAATGACGGAACCACGATCTGCGGCTGGCATCACAACCATCCGCCGAGTTGTGGCGGCGATTGTTTGCAGACTATCCCGCCGTGCAAGACCGCCACGGTCTTCTTCAGCGCGGCTGACCGCTCGGTGCATCGGGCGAGTTTCCCCGCGCCTTACCTGGTTGCGCTGGTGAGCGGCAAAGAGTCGGAGCAAAGGGCGGATCAACCCGGCGTGCGAGCTTACGGCTGGCAGGACGCGCTCGTCAGAGAAATAGATTACTCGGTCTTTTGAGGGAACACAGCATGACATTCGGAACAAATAACAGCGAAGTGATACAACGAATCATCGCCGATAACTTGCCGTTGGCGGAGGAGAAGGCGGCCGTAGAGAGATTGGCCCAAAGAGACTCGCAACTGGCGGCCACACTGCTTACTGTCCTCGTGCAGCAAAAGCATCGCCACAAAGCGGCGACGGAAGAAGGCCGGAAGGCTGTTGATGAATTGATCGAGAAGTTGAAACAGGCGCCCTGGCATCCAGCCACTTTTCTGCGCTTCGTCGCGGGCAAGAAAGACCGCGCCCTGGTCACGACCGATCGCGGGCGGTTGGTCACCGTTTTAAGTCCGGATCTGGATGCCGAGACTCTGCGATGCGGCAGCGGCATCCTTCTCAACCGCGAGCAGAATATGCTCCTGGAGATTACGCCGGAGATGCCGCAATCGGGACTGGTCGGCAGCTTCTCCCGTTTTCACGACGGCCGGATCGTCATCCGCGGCGCGGCTGGCGAAGAATGCGTCGTCGAAGCGGCCGCCGGGTTGAGAGAACGGCTTAAATCAGGTGACCTGCTGCTCTACAACCCCGAGAGCCATATCGCCTGGGAAGCGGTCGAAAAACCTGACGAGCAGGAGTATCTGCTGGAGGAGACGCCGGACGTGACTTTCGATGACATCGGCGGACTCGACGAGGTGATCGAAGAGATTGTGGACGAGGTGACGTTGCATTTCTTCCACCCGGAACTGGTCAGGCAGCACCGTTTGCAGCCCGCCAAAGGGATCCTCCTCTGCGGCCCGCCCGGCGTCGGCAAGACGATGATCGCCAAAGCGATGGCCAATCACCTGTCTCGACTGCACGGCGTCGAAGCGAAGTTCTTCAACGTGCGGCCGGGAGTTCATCGCAGCATGTGGTACGGGAAGACGGAAGAGAACGTGCGGCAACTCTTCGCCCGGGCGCGGCAGGCGGCCGCTGGCGAAAACTGCCTGGCGTTTTTGCACTTTGACGACGTAGACCATCTGGGCGCGCGCGGCGACGGCGTTTCGACGGCGATTGACAGCCGCGTGCTGCCGGCCTTCCTGCACGAGATTGACGGCCTGGAAGCGTTGAACCGCGTGGCGCTCATCGGCTCGACCAACCGCCCGGACCTGCTCGACGAGGCTCTGCTGCGTTCGGGCCGCTTCGGCGATAAGGTCTTCCGCATCCCGCGCCCGAGCCGGGAAGCTGCCCGCGAGATCTTCCGCAAACACCTGTCGCCCGAACTGCCTTTCCATACCAATGGCAAAGGCGGCGCGGCGGCGGCTGAGCAGATGATCGAAGCGGCGCTCTCGGCCATCTATGCGCCGAACGGCGAAAACCATACGCTGGCGACGCTCACCTTTCGCGATGGCTCGCGCAAGCCACTCACGGCCGAGCAGGTGATGAGCGGCGCGCTGATCGGCAACGCCGTCCGCGAAGCCAAAGGACGCAGTTGCCGCCGGGCGATGAAAAACGGCGCGGCCGGAATTGCGGCGGCGGACCTGTTAGCCGCGCTCGACCGCCAACTCTCAGGTATCGCGCAGCGGCTCAAGCCCGGCGCGGCTCTGCAACAGATGCTGGACCTGCCGCAAGACCTCGATGTCGTCAAAGTCGAAGCGCATGCGCGAATGCAGGAGAAGAGCTACGAGTACCTGTCGTTGCAGTAAGGCAGAATAGGTCAGAGTTTATTTTGCTGACTAACTGAGACAGCGAAATCAAATTGGAGGTGCCCAATGATTCGTCGTTACTTATGGATGACGATTGTATTCACCATCCTGGTTAGCGCCTCGGCTTGCGAGTCCTGGCGCAAGGTGAATGCGGAGGCGGAAGCGCAAGCTAAAGCTAGAGATGAAGCAATGCAGTTTTGGGCCGCGTTTTCGCAACCGACTACTGATAACCTGAGCAAATGGGGTATGCGAAGCTTCCGCATTTTCGGACGAAGCGAGTTAGTCAGCTTGATGGCTGCCGGTGGAGAAACTATCTCGAAGGCCGCCAACGCCGCCGACACCTACGAAGTCATCATACCTTTCTGGTGCAAGGGCGAGAACGTTCAGGGGCAGCCAGTGAAATTCAAGCGCGAGCTAGCGATCAAGGTCGCCAGGCCCAACGCGAACGCGCCGTGGCAGGCGCAAAGCCATGAATTTCGCAACGAAGCTCCTTTGACCTTTGGCAGGCAGGCGTTGAGCTGGTCGTTCTGGAGTCTCATCGCGCCATTCGTCATCTTTTTCCTCTTGATGCCGCTTGTTATAGGTGAACGGTCCTTTGGGTGCGCCGTTCTGGCTAGTGTGGTACTGACCCTACCACTCGTAGGTCATGTCGGTTACGTGTGTTTCGGCTCGGGTATAGCTGTAGCGGCATGTCTTGCCGTTTACATTATCATCAACCTACTGTACTTGAGGTTAAGGAAGTGATTATGGAGTTATTGAGAAGACAATCAGAGCATAGGCCACGAAGTAACGAAGATACTCAGCCTGGCTCGTCCCTGCCGGATGAGCCGGAGCTTGGGCGAGTCGCCAACACCAGCGTGCAGGTAATCTCCGGCGCCAGCGTGCAATCGCTCGATCTGGCGGGCCTGCAAATCTCCCAGGCGCGGGATGTCGTCAGGGCGATCCTGCGCCTGGATCAAAATTCCGCAGTGCTGGTCAATGGCCAGCCGGTTCGTGACGAATACCGGCTGGTTTGCGGCGACACCCTGGAGTTTGTGCATCACGCCGGAGAGAAAGGATAGACAAATGAATTCACGTATCGAAGTCGTCGGCGAAAAGGTAGTTTACAAACAGGACGGCCGGGAAGTAATGGCCGTTCCGGTCGCCGATTTTCTGAAGCAGGTGGTCGAGCAGGGCGACCAGCGGCCATTGCCGGAAGCGATCCCGGAAGGCGTTCGTTTCATCCACCGTCGCGGAGACGCGGCGGTAGTGGTGATCGAAGAGAAGCCGCAGCTTCGCACCGTGCGCTGGCTGGCGGATAGCTCGTCGGCGCCTTACGGCCAGAAGGCCGTCTATCGTATGACTCGCCTAGCCTTCCCGTTCGTAGTTATCATGGTCGCCTTGCGCAATGGCGGTTTGACCGGCCAACAGCAGTGCTTCTACCGTACCGCCCCGTTGCAGCGCCTCTCCGATCCGTTGCTCTACCCGAACCTTTACAACGTGGCGAATGGTTACGGGCAGGTCTGCTGGCTCTGCCTGGCCAATCTCAAGAAAGACCTTACCCCGCTCTCCTGGGAAGAGAAGGTCAGAGAGATACGCAATCACGTCTGGGGCGCCGGGTTCAATCAATCATCCGAGATGCACGAGGGGATGAGCTACTGGCAGACAATGCGTCGGGTTGATCAACGAGTAGGCAGCCTCTCCGCGTGGGAAGAGGCGAGCAAGCGAGACCCTTTCTTCACGCTCCAGGTCAAATGGCAGCCTGTCGGTAAGAACGTCGGAGATGTGGCTGAACAGATGCTTTCAGCCATCGTCCCCGCGCGCAAGCTCACTTCCGCCCAGGAGTTGGCGCAACTTTTCAACCTGTGCTCTAAAACCGAGAACCACAAAAAGTGGGGCTCCCAGTTTTGAGGCTTGGAGTAAAAGATGATTCCCGTCTACTTGAAAACGGAGGATTTTGCCGAGCCGGCTTCCGGCCCCTACTACCTGGTAACCGCGCGAGGTAACTTCCTGGTTAAAAAAACGAATCTTTTTACCTCAGTCACGCCGGCGGAGGTAATTCCGGGGTTACTCGGCCAGAAGGAGTCCCTCAGCCTGCGCTTGCCCAAGTTGCCACAGGAGATCGTGGAGCAGATGTACGGCTTTTTCGACGCCGTGTTCCAAATGTGGGATGGGGAGGCGATAGTCTTTCTCTACTACTCGCCGGAGACCGGCAGCTTCAAGATCGAGCCGCCGCCCCAGACGCTGTTCCGCTATAAGTCATTCGCCGGTTTCTGGCGGACGGAGATGAGGGTAACTTACGGTTACCTCCAGCGGCCGGAAGGCTACATCAAGCTGGGCGACGCCCATTCCCACGCCGATCTGCCGGCGTTCTTCAGTTGCACCGACGACGAAGACGACAAAGAGGACGGACTGCGCATCACGCTGGGTAACCTGGATCGTTCCAGGCCCGACGTGAGCGCGTCCTTCATCGTGAACGGCGCCCGTTTCACTCTGAACCCGGAGGATGTGCTGGAGGAGTTTTATGAGCCGGCCCCGCCACCGCAGGAGTGGCTGGAGAGAGTAACCGTGAAAGTGAAGAGATACAGTTCAAGTGAGAAGGAGGTAAGCCAAAATGGTAAAGAAGAGCGCTTCGACGAAGAAAATGACCAACAAGACCAACAAGACCAACAAGAACAACAAGAACAACAAAACCGGCAAGTTGGAAGGCAGACGGATTAAGGTCATCGGGCTGGGAGGTATCGGCGCCAGTGTCGCCCAAGCGATGGCCCAGTTCCTTTCGACTCAGCCAGCGCCGTGTTCTTTATGGCTGGTTGACGGCGATAGCTACGAAGAACGCAACCGCGAGCGGGTTGTTTTTCAGTCGTACGATAACAAGGCTGTAGCCAAGGCGCATGAATTCGCCACCGCGACGAGTAACAGAGTAGCTGTCATCCCTGTTCCCCGGTACGTGACTTCCGGAAACGCGCGTCGCTTGATCGAGGAAGGAGATATCGTTTTTCTCTGCGTGGATAACCACGCCACCCGCAAAACGGTCAACAGCCGCTGCGGAAGACTCAATGACGTAGCGCTCTTCTCTGGCGGCAACGACGGGATTGAGGGAGAACAGGAGGGCACATTCGGCAACGTGCAGGTTTACTTGCGGGAGGGCGGGCAAGATGTCAGCAACTCCCTGACCCGGTTTCACCCGGAGATCGCGCGCCCCGGGGATAAAAGCCCTGCTCAGATGGGCTGCGCAGCGCTGGCCGCGCAGTCCGCGCCGCAGCTTCTCTTCACCAATCTGGCCGTCGCCTCGGCGATGCTCGGGGCATTTTATAGCTGGCTCCACGGCAGGCTGAGCTATGAAGAGGTCTACCTGGATATCTCGCTCGGCAAGATGACTCCGGTGAAGCGCGCGCTGGCCTGATGCAAGGCAGACTGGTTGGGTAAGCGCCCAGCCAGAGACAGCAGAAAAATGGGGGCAGAAAAATGGCGCCCACAACGCAGGTGGGCTTCATTTTTCTGCCCGCCATTTTTTGCTCAGGAGGATGAGGGACAGAAAAATAGTTTCCCGGCCAGTTCGCGCAAAAATTTGACGGGCGCCAGCGTCCCAGTCGCTGTTTGACAAGCTGGCAAGAACCAGTTATAAGCTGCCCCTGATTGCAGATAATACAAGGAGGCATAATTCAAACCGGTCGCTATTACTATGGACACAGAAGAGTTGAAACAATTTGGACGATTGCTGGGGCAGGCGCGCGAGTCCGCCGGCTTGAGCCGGGATGCGTTGGCGCAGCGCGTCGAACTGGACGCGAGCTACATCTACCGCATCGAGACCGGCGCCCGCCGGCCCAGCCGCGAGGCCACGCTCGCTCTGGCCGAGGCCTTAGGGGTCGAGGGGGAGAGTTTGAACAACTGGCTATTGGCGGCGGGCTATGCGCCAATGCCGCTGCTTACCAGGGTGCGCGGGGCCGTGCGCACGCGAGGCGGCAAGAACCGCTCTTCGCCGGAATCGGGTCAATCCGGCTGGGACGCGGCCCGCTGGACGGAGTGGCTGGAAGCGATGGGGTTGCAGGAGGCCATGATCCGCCGTCTGCTGCGGGCCATGGAAACTGCCGGAGTGATAGAGCGGCAGGAAGCGGCCAGGACAATCTCCGCCGCCATCCTGCGCGCCGCCGAGGCGTTGGAAGCCCCCGTGCATAAGGCAGTCATTCCGGCGGCGGGCGGCCAACACCAGATCATCGCGTCGCACGTGATGCAGCGATTGCTCCTGCGCGCGATCGGCGAGGCGGCCGAATCCGGCATCACCGATATCATTCTGGTCCTGGCGCCGGGGATGATGGAATCGCTCTACACCCCGCTAAGAGACGCGCTGGAGCTTGCTGTCGCTCCATCCATCAAACTACAATGCGTCCAACAATCCTCGCCGGAAGGATTGGGAGACGCCATTCTCCAGACAGAAGAGTTAATAGGTAATGATCCTTTTGCCGTGCTCCTGCCCGACGACGTAGTCAGGGAACGTACGGGGCGAGCTACTTATCCGCGAGAATTACGCCGTATGATGGATACCTTTAGCCAACAGGAATGCGCTCACTTGGTAGCGGTGGCTTCCGTGCCCAGGTCTAAGATGCCTCAGTGTGGCGTGGTCAAAGTAGGAGCTAAAGAGATCGCCCCCAATATTTTTCCTGCCAGCCAATTGATCGAGAAACCTGACTTATCTCACCCTATATTTCGTTCTGATCGCATTTATGGAATTGTTGGCCGCTATATTCTACGCCCAGACGTTTTCCGCGTTTTACGTAATCTGAAAGAACGGAAGGATAACCCATTGCAGCTTACGGCTGCGTTGGAGCTTCTGCGCCAGGAAGGGCAGAACGTTTGCGCCGTCGAATTGAAAGCGGCGCGGCAGGATATAGGAGGAGTGATCGGGCAAGCCAGTGAACTGATTGAAGGTTCTTCTGATTGATATAGCAGAGAGGGCGCTCAGGATGCTAACTTGGTTCACATCGAAGCGAGCGAAGGAGGCGCTCGAACGAGGAGAGACTCTTCGCCAAGCCGAGGATTGGGAAGCAGCCAAACAAGAGTATCAGAAAGCTATTCACTGGACTACCCACACAGTGACGCGCGGACTGCCTGATGATCGAGTGATGAAAGGTCAGGCGCACCTGGGGCTTGGCCGAGTGTATCTCAGGCTTGAGCAAATAGCCGATGCGGTCACTCAATTTACCCTGGCAAACAGTCTACTCCCTGAGGCGTGGGAGCCTTTATATTATCGGGGATGTGGTGAAGGTCGCCTGGGGAATTTCTTGAAGAGTGAAGACAGTTTTACGGCGGCTTTGACATTGGCGCCTGCCGAAGCCCGCATCTACTGCCAACGTGGTCATGCGCGATTCAAAGCAGGGCATTTGGAGACAGCCTTGCATGATTATTTGGCGGCTCAGCGTTACGGCAAATTGCAAGGTACCGGCCTGTCAGCTCTGGCTGTCTTGTATCTGTATCGGGGCGAGTACGTAAAAGCCGAAGGGATTCTGCGCACGCTGGTTAAGCAGGAATATCTGGATGCTTACCTACTGCTCGGCCAGACATTGGAAAAGCAGCAAAAGTGGGCTGAATCGGTTGCCATTTACGAGCGGGCTGCGCTAGTGAATAAGCTAGCGCCTGAAGCCTGCGAACGGCTGGGCATTGTCCTCACGAAGTTACAGCGATATGAGCGGGCCAGTGTCTACTTAGCGCAAGCGATCAGGCAGGGGCGGAGCAATGATGCAGCGCTGTTTTATTATGGCTGGGTCTGTTACCACCTGCGCCGGTTTGAGCAATGCCTCCACGTCTGGACACAGTTAAAGCAGCGTTACCCGCAACGGCAGCGTCTGGACACGCTGGTGCAGAAGGTAAACCTGGCGCAGCAGCAGGGAGACAAACCGGCGCCACAGACATTAGCTCTACTTCTCAGGCGGATTTCTTTGAAGAAAGCTGCTGAAGGGGACTGGCTGGGAGCAGCAAACTCCTTTCAAGAGGCGAGACAAGTTCAAGTGGCTGACGGCGCCTCTGCCTGGCAAGTGGCTAATGCTGATCTTTTCCTGGTTGAGGCGCTTACCTTCCTCCTTGCCGGGCAGCGGCAAGAGGCGATGCGTCTCCTTGAAGAAATGCTCAGGCATAATCCGGGAGACGGTGTCAGGATTCACAGCTTTGGGCTGGCTGCATACTACACCGCTCGCTGGCTGGAATTGGACGGTAAGCTAATTGAAGCAGAGCAAACCTGGCATCGAGCCATCGGCTCATGGGTAGCTATCCTTCACGATGAGGTATTTTGGGCTAAGTGGAAATTACAAGCGCAGGAACGTTACCGGGCTGATGTATCCAACCGGGATGCAGAAGTGGTACGGAAAGAAATTGAAGAAGAACTGGCCAAAGCTCTGCCGGAAGCAGGAGGCGAGCAACAAATGCCCAACCGGAACGGGTTAATTGAGCGGCAGCAAAGGTGGGAGAGATTGTTGCTGCGGGAGCTAAGGGCCGCGGCGATACTTAAAGACTGTGGCGGCTTCAGCCTGGCCAACTTGGCCAGCGAAAAATTAATCTGTGGCCCGCTCACGATTCAGTTACTCGGCGCGCAGGTAGATTTTGGCCGGTTTGTTTCCCAACTGCGAGATCAAGGGGAGGATCAAGGTGATGAAATTATGGCTTTGCTGCGGAGGCTCCTCGGTGGTGAATCGGACCTGCCCGATCCACGCCTGCCAGATTCAGGGCAGAAGAAGCAGTTGATGAGCTATTTCTCCCAACTTGGGGCGGCTCAGGCGCTGTTTGATTTATCACGGCCAGAAGACGCGCTGGCCGCGCTCTCTGACGCTGCTTGCCAGCGTTGCCGCGCAGCAGCGTCAACTCATCAATCATACAGTAGATCTGCCAGCCAGCAGATCGTGGTATGCCCGGATAGTTGCCTGGATTTTGACTACTTCAATCCGGGTTATGCTGGATTAACAGGCAAAGGAGATTCTCTCAGAAGAGATGCTATAGAATTGGCAGTTCAGGCTTATTTAGCTTTGGCTCAGTCGGAGATCACTGCCGCGACTGCAAACACCCAAGCCGCTTGCGCTCATTGGCGAAAGGGGATTGAGTTATCTAAGGAATTGGGATCGCAGGCAAACGAACAAACACAGCGGCGCATTGTCGAGATGACGCTGGGCCGGGCGCAGGTTTTGCAACGCGGCGAGAAGCTGGACGAAGCGATAACCTTGTTGGAAGTAACAGAGGGAGTCTGCGATGACCGATATGGCCAGGAACTGGTTGGTCGGCTGGCGGAGCTTCTCGCTGAGCGCGGAGTTGGAGCGTGTAACGAACAACCTCCGCGCTGGGAGCCTGGGGTTAATGACTTGCGGCAAGCGTTGAGTTTGAATCCGCACGTGGCGCGTCTGCGAGCCAATCTTTGCGCCGCTTTGCAATTGTGGGCTCTCCAATACCATCAACAGTGGCGGAACGATGCCGCAATAGGCTTGCTTGAGGAATCACTGCGGCACGCCCAGGAAGGTCTCAGGTTGACGCCGAACCATCCCGATCTGCAGAAGCAAGTGGAAGAAGCGCACGTGGCGTTAGGAGCGGCCTATAATGGCCGGGGCGTGAGCCGGTCAAACGCGCAGGACTGGGAGGGGGCCTTGAACGATCTGGAAGCATCTCTGAGATTCAACCCCGGTGACGCATTGGTTGAGCAGAACCTGCGGCAAGTCTTCTGTAATTACGCGATAGAACTGGCAAACAGGGGCCAACTGGCGCTAGCGATTCAAATGATAGAAAGTGGATTGCGCCGGTTCCCCGACGATAGCCAGATGAACGAAATGCTTATCCAGATCCGATTAGCAGAGTTGTTAAAGCAAAAGGGATGGTAGATTTAACCTCTCGTGGGGGTGATTGAAACATGACAGCTGAATATGATGAACTCAGGATTAGAGTGTGGAAGATAGGAACGCAAAGGTACTTTGTCTTGGCGAACGGACCGGAGACCGCCGGCGCAGTCATCACATTGGAGAAACCGGCGGAGTTCTATCTCAGGGAGCTTAATGAATTGCTGGACGAGGAGTTCCGCCGCAGGGAAGACTATGCGCCCCGCGCTGTCACATCAGTTACGCCAAGACTTCAGGAGCTTGGCAGGGAACTCTTTGAAACTTTCTTCCCACAGCCGATCTATAAATGCTTGATAGACAGCCTTAAATTTGTCACCGATCATAGTAGAAGCCTGAGGCTTAGATTTGAGTTGGATCCTGAGCTTGTGGATATCCCATTGGAGACCCTATGCGCCCCAGCCGAAGACCCGCTCGGCTTTTTAGCTTTGCGTGGACACATATCAATCGTCCGTTCCCTGCCAGCAAGATCGCCGGGGCGGCTTAGACTGCCGGAACCAGATGATCCGTATCAACTGATAAAGATACTCGTCATTTCAGCTTCTCCTACTGGCTGGGAGCCGTTGAATATCGAACAAGAGGTCGAAAGACTTAAAAGACATATCTTTCAAGATAACCAGGATTTAACGGTATCTTTTCTGAAAGAGATAAAGATCGCTACCAGAAACAAGCTGATGAAAGAGCTAGAGTCACTGGGGGATGAGCCTTGCGCAGTGCTTATCATCAGCCACGGCGAATATGATGATGAGATGCGCCAGGGTTTTGTGCTACTGGAAAGGGATAATCACTCTCCCGATCCGCTGCCTGGTGATGTACTCGCGGGTTTGCTAGCTAAGGCTTCAGGGCTACGGTTCGTTGTCCTCAACCTATGTAAAGGGGCGAAGGCGAGCCGCTATGAGCCTTTCTCTGGTGTAGCTCAAAGTTTAATAGCGGTTGGGATTCCGGTTGTTGCAGCATTGCAATACGATGTGAGCTACGAAGCAGCAATCGAGTTCAGCCTGGCGTTGTTCGGTGGCATCTACCAGAACCAATGGGTGGATGAGGCTTGTACCGATGCCCGTAGCATGATGACGGGCACGAGCGAGGACACTACTATCGAAGGATGCACACCTGTGCTTTTCTTTGGAGGAGCGTGTAATTATTCGTGGCTTTACAAGGTAACTCCGATTAACAAAAGCGGAAATCCTCCCCCTGACCAAATGAAAGAAACTAAAAAGATTCGAACGCGTGCGGATAAGCGCCCACGCCGTGGCCCCTTATCCGCACCAGAAGCAATTGCCGGCGCCCGCGACGCTAAGCGGCAAGGGGAATGGCCCCAAGTCTTGCACTACGCTCAGCGTGGTTTGACGGGGAGCGCGGACAATCCTGTCTTACGTAGCCTTAACCGGGAGGCCTGGGTGGAGTCTAATGTGACAAAGCTGTGTAGAGAGATTTGCGAAGCGCTCGTCCATGAAGATAAGTGTGATAGGGCGCTGCAAATTGCCGGACAACTCCAAGGTCAGCCCAAGGCCGTTGTCCCCAAAGTTGTCAATCTTCTCGAGGCGGAAGTTCAGGAGGCTTTGCGGCTTGCTGAGCAATATGAAGTGGCTCTGCAAAAGGATAAGGGAAAGAATTGGAGCGAAGCCGTTCGCATATATGAGCAAATCTTGGATAAACGCCCGCTTGGCTATCGGGACTCGGAGGCACGACTCGAACGGGCGAATAAAGAGGAGCAGATCTTGCAGTGGTATAGCGCGGCAAGGCTGGCGGAAGATGAGGAAAACTGGGCAGAAGCTATCAAGCTCTACGATAACATACTGGCCTGGCGCCCGGATGCTAAAGGAGCAATGCGTGGCAAGGAGCATGCGCAGGAAGAGTTCAAATTACAGACAACATACAACGAAATGATAGGCCTAGAAGGCGTGAAAAAATTCCGGGCAGCGGAGGACAAGACCCAGGAAATTTTGACCACCAGATCATCTGGTTACAAAGACACCAGTGAAAGGCGGGCATACTACCGAGGGTGGATAGCGGAAGAGGAAGGAAGATGGGCTGATGCAGTGGCAGAGTATAGCTGCGTTACTACACATCTCTATCCGGATGTGCTTCGCCGGTCAAAGCATGCAGAAGGACGAGACGCGGAGCAGAAAGGCAATTGGTCGGTTGCCGTGGTAGCCTACGAAAGCCTGCCTCGGGACTTTGATGGCGTGAGTCAGCGATTACCCTACGCGCGGGGATGTGAAGCGGAGGCTGTTGAGAATTGGGCGGCTGCGCTAAAGGCATGGGAGCCTCTACCGGATGATTACGAGGATGGAAATCTTGGTCGCCGGCGCGCCATTGTGCACGAGCGGATCTATGGGTCGGGGCAGGAGGCGGAAAAACAAGATAAGTGGGCAATCGCTGTGCAGTCGTACGCGTGTCTGCCCGAGAGCTATGGGGATGTGCAAATGCGCTTGCCTTACGCAGGCGGCAGAACGGCGGAGCAAGGTGAACAGTGGTTGGAGGCAGTAGCGGCTTATGAAACCATCCCGGAGTGGAAGGATGTGAACCAACGGCTGCCATATGCTCGGGGGCGAGAGGAGGAACGCCAGGGGCGCTGGGAGAAGGCGGTGGCGGCGTACGAGGTGTTGGAGCCAGACTACTCATTCGCGGACGCTCGCAAACGACTTTCTTACTGTCGCGGATTGGTGGCCTTTGAACGAGAAGATTGGCAAGGAGTGACGACAGGGTTTGAGTTTGGAGAACTGCCGGATGATTACCGCGAAGGAGAAGTGGGTCGTCGCCGATCTTATGCGCGGGGCCGCAAAGCGGAGGCCGGAGGAAATTGGGCTGGAGTGATCGAACATTTCATCGGCCTGGATGATAACTTCCTTGAGGCTGATGTCGGTAAGAGGCGTTGCTATGCCAAAGGGCGACTGGCGGTTGGCGAGAGAAAGTGGGAAGAGGTGGTCGAGGGATTTGGCCCATTGCCCGATGACTACCAGAGTGGTGAGGTGGGAAGTTGGCGGCATTATGCTAAAGGTAGATTGGATGAGGTAGCCGGAGATTGGCAAAACGCGGTGGCTAATTACCAGCGGCTGCCTGAGAGTTTCGAGGATGCGCGGGAACGGCTTGCCTATGTGAGTGGAAGAGAGGCTGAGCCACGAGGGACTTGGGAAGAAGTGATCGCCGCTTATCACGCTCTTCCTGATACTTATCGAGGTGGAGAGGTTGGGAAGGGCAGAGCATACGCTGCGGGCAGAATAGCCGTCCCCAAAGAAGATTGGGCGGAGGCCGAAAAAGCATTTGAGCCTCTGGGCGATTTCCGTGACGCGCGGCAATTCCTTTGCTATGTGAATGGCCGAGCCGCAGCCAAGGCGGATGACTGGAAAACAGCCTCCGACGCCTTTGCGCAACTTCAGAGAGAGTGGAGAGAAGATGTCGCCCAGTGGCAGTCGTATGTCCGGGGGAGGTTCTGCGAAACTCTGGGGCCGTGGGGACCGGCGCTGGAGGCGTACCAACCGCTGCCTGACGACTTTCAGGACGTGCGGCAAAGGCGCGAACGGCTCAGCCGCTTATTGCAGGCCGCGCCCTGGATGGATGCCTTGACAGGCGCCAGTCTGGTACGCGATCCGGTCTCTTGTTGGGATGGAGTATTTCCTTATGTGGCGCTGGAGCCTGCCGGGATCACTCCCGATTCACCCCAAAAGAATATCAGGGACGCCTCTTTCGTGCTTATGGAGAAAGGGTTGATGACGCCTGAAGGGAGGCTGGCCTGGGATCAACTGCGCAGCGTTTCAGGCCGCCTCAAGGTGGACGCCCTGATGTTTGGGGCGCGTCACACTGAAACTCTCCGGCGTCTCCAACAAATGCTCGAACCGGCGTCCGGGCCGGAATTGATTCAGCAAGTGCGCGAGGCTGCGCCTGAAGATGAACCGCTGGTACTTTTGTTGTGTGGCCGCCGGGATGGAGCGGCTGCGGCGTGGGAAAGACGGCAGCGCGAGACGCCCGATGATACTCAGATTGCGCATGCGCTGGCCATCGCCTGCCTGTGCCGGGCAAAAGAGCTGGAAGAGAAAGGGGTTTATGAGCGAGCCGAAGTGACTTGGGAGCAGGCCATCGCCAATTGGGCCTACTTGCTTACGGACGACGCTTACTGGCTCTCGTGGCTGCGCGGTAGAGCCGGTTGTTATCGGGAGATGGTCAGCGAGAGCGACCTCGCATACTTGCGCAGTGAATTGGGTGAATCTATTGCCAAGGAGTTGGCGCGCTATGCTGACCGCTGTCTGATGGAGGGAAGAAAAGAGCGGGCCGCGAAGTATCAGCGACTGGCCTTGAAATTCGAGGTGGAGTTGGAGGGCGCCAGGGCGCTGAAAGAAGTGGGCGGGTTACTTATTGAAGATAACGGCGGCGCTCGCCTGTGTTGCGGTAAGCTCTTTCTGCACGGTCTGAATCAGGAGCGGGCGCTGGCGCAACTCATCCTGGAGTTGGAAAAGAGTTTGGAGAAGGGCGAGGAGGAAGCGCTTGAAGTCGCCAGCCTGGAAGAAATGCTTGCCGGAGCAGGCGAGCCGCTGCTGCCGGCGCCTACACCGGAGGTAGTGCAACGATTGCGTTGTGTCTTCTCCGAATTGGGTCCAACGGTGGTGCTGCTCGAGAGACACAGGTACGAAGAAGCCATGCAAGCCTTACCCTCGGATTACTATCGCCAGCAGCTTTCTCAACCTTCCTCTGACTGTGACTTGAGCCAGAGCGCGGAACCGGATCACCTGGAACGATGTGATCGCTGCCAGCAATTCAAGCGGCGTAATCCCGCTTATCTCTATCTCCCTCACCGTGAGACTAGATTGTGCCGGGATACGGCGCAATGCGCCGTGCGCACCCATCTGGCCATAGCTGAAGCCGCCATCACGAGCGGCGATGGCGATCTGGACGAGCCGCTCAAGCATTGGAAGCAAGCGGTCGAGACCTCTCGTCAGGCCGGGACACAGGTACGCACGAAGCGAGCTATCGCGCGCGTGGCGCTCGGACGGGCCAGCGCTTTGGAAAGGGAACGGGGCGCGCAGCGTGGCCGGCGATTGAAAGAAGCGATTGACCTGCTCGACGCCGTGCGCAAGCTGACGGGTGGTGTTGACGAGGCGCAATTGAGAGGCAAACAGAGCAAGTTGCTGACCAACCTGGGCATCTGGCATGGTTCGGGGTGCCTTCGTTGGGAAGAGCCTGATTACACAAAGGCCGCCGATGATTTGCGGCAGGCGCTGGAATTGAATTCGGATTCTGTGAATGCGCGAGAAAACCTGGCGCGCTCGCTCATCTATCAATCGTTCAATATTCACTACCTGGGAGAGCGCACACGGCCTTTGGTCTTACTAAGGGAGGCGCTGGAAATTCTCGATCAGGGGCTGCGCCAGGTTGCCAATCATACTCGGTTGCAGGCGGTCTTCCAGTCGGCCCTTAAGCAATTAGAGGAGGTGCTACTGAGCGGTCAGAGCACGGAGGAGACGCTCCGCCGGCTGGACGAGGTTCTGAATAACCAGAGCGATTCTCCGGATCGTGAGGCATCCGGCGCTCAGGAGCTGGTAGCCCAGGCCAAGCAGAAGCTGGAGTCGAATAACGCCTCAGGCGCCGCTCTTGACCTGATCGAGGTTTTGCGGCTGCGCGTGGACGATGAATTGGCCCGGCGCGAGTTACTTAATGCGCTGCAGCGATTGGCCGGATAGCTAAACAGGAGAAAGCGATGATCAAGGATCCTTTGACCAGATGGGATGGCCTGTTTCCTTATGATGCCTTGGCCCCCGTGGGCATTACGCCGGAATCCAGCATGAAAGAGGTGATGGACGCCTCCTTCGAGTTGATGGCGCAAGGATTGATGACCCCCGAAGTACGAAAAGCCTGGGATGAGTTGAGAAATAAACAGCGGCGTCTGCTGGTAGATTTTTTCCTCTATCAGTTCGATTTTCACGAAGAGCTGAACCGGGCCACGGAGGCGCTCGACCGTCAACTCGCCGAGTTAGCGGCAATTCCGGATGTCTCACGCCTGCTGGAAGCTGGTCTTGATGATCTGAGTCAAATCCGGCACGACTGTCGAGAGATAGCTATGCAGAATGTCGAGATTCAGTTTATGACAGAGTTTGAAGGCGCCCCTGAATTGCCGAATCTGGAGTTCATCCAATTTGATCAGGGCTAGACCGGCTGAAAAGTAAACAAACAAGCCAGGGACTCGCATATGGATCAACCCGAAAAGCTACTCGCCGCTTTTGACTTTGCCGAGGTCATGGCCGAGAAGGAGAAGGAGCACGGAGAGCAAATGCGCTCGTTGTTACTCTCTTTTCTCGAAATCATGGATTCCTTTGATCGCTTCTTTGCCCATCTTGGAGAAGAGCCGGAGGCCGCCGCCGAAGCAAATTGGCTGAACACGGTGCGGTTGATTCGCAAGCAGGTAGAGCTTGCTCTGCAAAAGGCCGGAGTAACACCTATCGCCGGCCTTGGTCTGGCGGCGGATCCTCATCTCCACGAGATCGTGGACACGAAAGAAACAACGGATATGGAAGAGGGGATAATCGTTGAGGAAGTCAGACGCGGTTATCTGTGGAAAGACAGCCTGCTGCGATCCTCTCAAGTCGTTATCGCCAAGGTACCCAGGGAGGTATAGCAATGAAAGCAATAGGTATTGATTTGGGCACAACCAACTCCGCCGCCGCGTATTGTCGTCCCGGCGCGCGAGAACCCAAAATCCTGTCCACCAGGGCCGGAGATAATCTGACGCCGTCGGTGGTGATGTTCCGGCGCTCACGCCGCGACCCTGGCCAGGGTGACACCTTGGTAGGTAAAGCTGCGCTCAACCAGGCGAAGAGCGCCCCGGAGGACGCGATCTTTTCGATCAAACGCCTCATGGGCCGTACCTATGACGAGCCTAAAGTGGCCGAGGTACGCGAGAAATTCAACTACACGATTGTGCCCTCGTCCGGTGAAGATCCGGGTCTGTGCGTCAGATTGGGTGACAAGGATTATACGCCCACGGAAATCTCTGTCCTGATCTTGAGACAAATCAAAGAGGATGCGGAGAAAGCGATGGGTGATGAGGTCACACACGCTGTCATCACAGTACCTGCATACTTCGAGGAGCGCCAGCGGGCCGCTACCAGGAAAGCGGGGGAACTGGCAGGACTCAAGGTGAAGAAGATTATTGATGAACCGACGGCAGCCGCCATCGCTTTCGGTGTCCAGTCGCCTCCTGGCGAGCGCCATCGCATCCTGGTTTATGACCTGGGCGGAGGCACCTTCGATATTTCAATCTTGCAAATGGTCAAGGATGAGCAAGGGAGGGACCAGGTGCAGGTGTTGCAAATCGAAGGTGACAACTGGTTGGGTGGAGATGACTTCGACGGGGCGATCGTGGCAAAGATCCTGGACTGGGTTAAAACCCAATACCAGACTGACCTGTCGGGAGATAAAAAGTTCTGTTTGCTGGCGAAACAACACGCGGAAGCCGCAAAGCGCGAACTCAGTGAAGCTACTGAGGCGGAAGTCGTCATTCCGGCGGCGGTGAAGTCTTACGGGACGATGGTGGATGTCGAACTCGTCATCACCAGAGAGGAATTCGAGTCCGCTATCCTCCTACACGTAAACCGCACCATGGAGTTGGTTCGAAAGGCCCTGCGGGAGCAGAGTTTGACCCCGGAGGATATTTCGGACGTGTTGCTGGTTGGCGGCTCCACGCTCATCCCCCTGGTTTATGGAGTGGTCGAGAACTTTTTCGACCGAGGCAAAGTCAAACGCACCATCAACCCGATGGAATGCGTGGCGCTCGGCGCAGGGATCCTGGCGACCACGCTCACCGGTGTGGAATGTCCGAAGCCGGACTGCCACACACTCAATGACGATGTGGCGACTGAGTGTGTGAAGTGCGGAGGGAGCCTGGCGGCCGCCCGCTCGGTTGGCGACACCGGAGTCACTGAAGTCACGGCCAGGTCGCTCGGTATCGCCGCTGTCAAGGGTGATCAGAAAGATGTCTTTGTGCCCATCATCCCCAAAGGAACACCTTATCCGCTGAAAGAGCCAAAGAAGGAAATCTTCCGCCCGACCAGCGGCAGACTGATCCGCGTGCCCGTTCTTGAGGGAGACGATCCGGTCGCCAGCAAAAATGAAGAGCAGGGCTTCGTCGAATATCAACTGCCAGAGGAGATTGACGCCAGCGCCAATGTTGAAGTCAGCTTCAACTATGACCGCAATCGTCAACTCACAGTCACGGTGCGCGTGCAGGGAACTACCTTCAGCAAGACTGAAACTCTGCGCCGTGATCTCCCTAGATCGGTCGTTCCGGCGGCGCCCGTTCAGGAGGAAGAAGAACCCTGGCTGGAGGAGCTTGAGCGGACCATCAGTTTCCTCTCAGAGCATTTCCTGAAGCAATACGGCCAGTACATGGATCCTAATCAGTTGCGCCGGATAGAGAGCGATCTGGCGCGCGCTCAACAACTGCTTTATTTCCCTGACGAAGTGGAAGGGCGGCGTCAGCTCCGAGTGCTTCAAATGCACATCTTCAATTCCGGCCTTGCCAGCCAGATTTACCTGGCCGAGCGGGTCACGGAGAGCGCAGCTCCAGAGGTGTCGCAGCGTATCAACAAGGCCGTCGCCGAAGTCCGCCAGGCGCACACTACTGGTGACACGAACAGAGTCCAGGCAATTACTAATGCCCTGAGAATCACAGTGGCTCAGGCTATGTCGCAACGCGCAGACATCAAGGAACTGGCGGATCGAGACGACTTTGATGGGCTGCTGCGCACGCTGCAGTGATCGGGTTTCAACCGGGCTTGGCATAAGCTGGCCGAAGAGGTGGCGAAATGGCTAATGCGACTAATATCGGTGTGGATCTCGGCAGCCTTGGGTGGCGGGCCGCAGGTGTGATTGGCGGGCAGGTGGTGTCCATTTCTCCGGATGAGAAGAAAATGCCGCCGGACAACTGGCTGTTGTGCGAGCCATCTCCCACCAGTGGGCTTGGAGTGTCGTTTCCCAGCCTCAAGAGCAAAATCGGGACAGGCGCAAGAATCCCGGTTGCCGGAGGGACTCGCGCGCCCGAGGAGATTCTCGCCGATGAATTCCGGAACCTCCGGCTTGCCATCGGAAACGATCGGGCGCAGATGGCCGGGCAAGTCGTGGTCAGCGTACCGGCCAGTTACTCGGCCTCGCGCCGGGCGGCTTTGCGGGATGCGGCTCTGATCGCGGGTTTTACTGATGCGCACCTGCTGAACGATTCGATGGCTGCTGTGATTGCCTACACAAACCAGAATAAACAGTCCGCCACGGCGCTGGTTTACAGCATGGGGTACGCCGGCTTCGAGTTGGGCCTGGTGCGCGCAGCGCGCGGGCGCTACCGGGCGCTCGGCTATGAAGCCGGTGATGCGCCCGGCGGCGCCGCCTGGGATGAGGTGATCATGGGAAGTTGGCTGGTGACTTTGTTCGCCGCTCTCTCAGAACGCAATCTTGTTCTTAATCCCCACCCGCGCGAATGGAATGCCGAAATCTGGATGCATGTCCGATTAGCTGCGCAGCAAGTGAAGGAGACGCTCTCGGCTGCTGGCGCGGTTACTTTTCCCATTGGTGTTCGCAACTCGCTACAACCCCTCTCGGTTGAGTTCCCGCGCCCGCTCTTCGAAGAAGCTATTGCCCCGTCAGTGAATGCCACACTCGACCTGGCAGAACAGATGTTGCGGGAAGCGGGTCTTTCACCCGGAGCGTTGGATGCCGTACTGCTGGTGGGTGGCAGCGCCCATATTCCGCTTATCCATTCCCTGACAGAGACGCGATTCGGCCAGAAGCCGGTGGAGTTGAAAGAGGATGCGCTGGCGAAAGGCGCGGCGCTTTATGCCATGCGATTGGAGACGGCCTCTCTCCACGCCGCCCAGTTAGGCGAAGAGGTAGAAGAGCCAGCCGAGTTGTCGGAGATCCCAACCCAGGAAGTTACCATAGCGGCAACCGTCACAGCCTTGAAAGCGGAGCCGGCGGCTACTTTGAAGGAAGCGATACTGGCTGCCGTTCCTTCGACGGAGTCTCGCCTCGCTCCTCCTTCGCCCCAACTGGATGTTACGGCTGCTAACGGTGAGACGGTTATTCAGCATGCGCAATACCTGATCAAACAAGGAGAACGCAGCCAGGCCGAAGCCTTCTTGGAAAAGGTCATTAAAGACGCGCAGGGATTGCTCGACTCTCTGCGCCGCGGCTTCTCGCCAACGTCTAATCGAAGCGCCGAGCGGGCCATTGCGAAGGCATATCGTCTCCTTAAAGAAGGCAAGTATGATGAAGCGGTTCCGCAATCTCACACCGCCTGGCAATTTGCGCCAGATAGCCCGGAGATCTTCGACAAGATGATAGATATTCATTGCCAGGCGGGGATGGCTATGACGAGGGTTGAAGATTATGAGCGAGCACAACGCTGGCTTCAATGTGCCCATAGCCACGACCAAGGCAACATGAAGATTCAACAGACGTTGGCAGAGCGCCATTACGTCCAGGCGAAACAACTTATGGAACGCGGGCGGCGAAAAGAGGCGGCTGCGGCTGTTGAGCAGTGTTTGTACTGGAACCCGGAGCATGGAAAAGCTATCGAGCTAAGCGCAGCACTGAGTAAGGTGTGATTGTGACGCCAGTGAACCCAGTGTAGAAAGCTAAATCGAACCAACCAGGATTGGTACAGATGCCACGGTCATTCGACAAACAGCAAAGGGCTTATGCTGAGGCGGCGCACGATGCTCGCTTGACCGCGGAGTTATATCGTTTTCAGCGACAGTCTAACAAAGCGCGGAAGTTCATCGCTGAGTTACACGTCGAATATCCCTGCCATCGAAATTTCAGAGCCGAGTTGCAGAAGTTGGGGCGCGAGCCGCCCTGAGCTATAGTTAACCTCGTTGTATTCAAGAAACCGAATTTTCAATCCCCAGAGAATAAGGAGTAACTATGGTTCAGAAAGTAGATCCAATTGAAGTTAAAATGTGGGTAGAACGGTTGCGAAACAGCAAAACTGATGAAGAAGCTGCCAGCGCCGCTTCAGGGCTGAGTCATCTGCGAATTCGCACGCGGGGCACAGTGCGAACACGCGGGCGCGGGTTCGCGCGCGCGGCTGATAGTGATTTTCCGCTTGCGCTTCAACAGGAGGCGATGGAGGTCGCATTATCCGCGCTCAAGGAAAGAGGGCCCACTGTCCGTCGCGAGGTAGCTTTTGCCTTGGGCCAGTGGGGCGATGAAACCGCCGCGAGAGTTCTGGAAGGAATGCTCGTAGGTGAGAAACGTGATGATGAGGAAGATGTGCGCTTGGCTTGTATTGACGCCCTTCGCAGCATTGCCGGGCATGCGGCGGTGCGGGCATTGCAAAGCGTCGCTGAAAAGGATGCTTCGGAACAAGTCCGGTATGCCGCCATCGAAGCGCTGGCCGAGCTGGCTCTGACGGAGGCTCCGGCAGCCAGAACTCGTGGCGCAGTGCGAACCCGGGGGGCGGTGGTCAAGCCGAAAGCGAATTTGAGTCCTGAGGCAAAGGAGGTATTAGCCACGCTACTTCGTATCAGAGATGACGAAAAAGAACCTGAGTACATCAGGCGGTCGGCTAGAGCAGCCCTGACGCATTTAGAAGAATAGTAGCCAGCAGTTCAACCACCAAATCCTATTTTTCAAACAGGGCTGTATAAGAGAATTCGATTAATGGAGGAAGCCCATGGTTACTAAATACAACCCCGAAAGCGAAGAAGTGTGCCGGGAATCCGAGCCAATGCGCACGACCTTCGAGGCTAAGACGCTAGAAGATGATCTGGTAGGCAGGCGCTTTGCCTTGCTCACCAACTTTTTCAGGTTTCCTGGCCTGGGCCTCGAAAAGGTGGAGGAAGAGATCGGAAAGGCGGTGAAAAATGATCTTGAGGGCGGCGTCTTTGGCTCCTACGTCGAGAGCATTCTGATGTCGTCATTCTGGTGGTTGAATAAACTCAGAAGCGTTATTCCTGAGCAGACGGCGGATATGAGGGGATTGATCTTGAGGTGGCACGGATACCTGAATCAGGCGGTAGCTTACGAAGTAGATGAGAAATATCGCTTCTGTGGCTTTTCGACCATTGAGGATATTGGTATCAACCTTACCCAAGACGTGATTGATGTCCTGACAGAAGTGATACCAATATGGGAAGGGAAAACGGCGGAGGAAGTGCAAGTCGAAGCTCAGCGGAGAGCAGACAGGGGGGTGAATCGAGAAGGCTCCAGCCTGGACGATAAGGTCTATGACGGAATTGATGTGATCGCTTCACTATTGGTTCTGATGAGGCGAGCCGGTCTTAAACCGGCCATTGCCGATGAAAGGCTACAGGATTTTTTGCACAGCTTTATGGAAGGTCGGATCCCGGTAGGAGATATACCGGGCGATGATAATGGCGCCTGGAAAGAGAGATTAACAAAAATCCTAACGGAGCATTATCAAAAGCGTGAGAAGCCCAAAACAACACTAGGCGGCGCAGCAGGTAATCAGGCCTTTCTGTTTCGGGAAATGGGTTTTCAGGCGCTCATTCATATGCCCTACCATCATGAGAACCAGGCCCAGGAAGGCGTGGCTCCTCGTTGCGCCAAAAGGCTGGTATTGGGAAAAAATGGCCCGGCGGAAAAATCCATTTCGGAGGGCGACCCGAATGATCCTCGCCGCCTGAGCTTCGTCTTCAACCTGATTCCGAAGGACGGGAAATATCCCACGCTCAAAATAGGCAACCTGACCCAGACTGTTACACGAAAGCAGCCGGACCGGGTGATTTTCAGAAAACCTCGCCCCATAAAGGAGAAACAAGCCGGTAGTGCAAGGAATTCCAAATGGAAAACATTGCGTGTTGTTTGGAAAGGGAAAGGAGTGGCTTCGTGGAAGAGATCAAAGAATAAATGGATGACGCCTGGCTGGGATGACAAGCAGGAGTACTGGTCTGTTGAAATCGGTCGTGATGAGAAAGATAAGAATGGCGATCCGATTTTCAAGGAATGGAACGATGAAGAATGGCCGCTCTTCTATCTTTTTCAGTATCCGGCGAAATTTGACCGGAAGACCAGAACTCTCACCATTGAGTTGGCCGACCCCGGCGACCTGCAACCCATCGTTGGCAAAATCAGGACTGCTATCCTTGGAGGAATAGATCAGATGGGGTTCACGGTCCTCACGCCGGCGCTGACTGCATTGCTGCGAGAAGCCCTGCCCCAACAGTTGAAGACTTTCTCCGATGCAGGGGTGAAGATGAACTTTGAGATTGCCCGCCCGATTCCGGGCGAAACGCTCGACAACCTGAAAGAACTCTTTAATAAAGGCGGTCTCAAAAGTGTGAGCGTGAATCGTGAAGAACTTAGCCAGATCACCAGTGAATACGGGTCAACCTACTACGCCTGGGCCCCGCCAGCCCCTTCGGAACGTCAATTGGCGATCTACCGGAGAGCGGTTCACCTGGGAGATAAGATGGATATGGGAACTGTGTTCGTTCATGATCCGGGCCTTGACATTTTGATCAGGAGGAATGAAAAGGAAAAACCACCGACTGGTCAACCCGACAGTGATGAAGAGGCGCTCACACGACACCGGCAATCCCTGCTTTTAGCAAAGGCCGCTGTGCCAGAAGCTTTTTACCGGAGAGCAGAAGAAAAGAGCGAGTGGCATCTCGTCCTTTCCAAACAATCACTCTACGAACTGCTCATCTTTGCCAAAGACTATGCCGAGATGGCAGCCAGTGAGTACTCGACAGAGAGGCGTAAGAAGATTCGCGCCGAGATTGAGAAATCCATTATTGAAAAGGGCTATTGGCGAACCGAGGGCAAGAATTCCTTTTCGGTGGTTGTTTCTCCAACCATCTTTCTGGAATTGCCGCCCACGGTAAATATGGCTGGCGCCGGGGATCAAAACGCCGCCGCACATCAGGCTGTCGCTCCCGCATAAATCACAAGCCCCAGCATTACGAATCGGGGAAGAGGTCATGAGAATCGAGATTCATAAAACACCGGGTCTGCGTAACGATCTCCTGCTTGAAATAGCTAGATCGGAGGTTGAAGACACGTTCTTCCACATCGCCAACCGCGATTGCTTCAGGCAATTGCCTGGGCTCTTGCGCCATACCTCAAGGCAAGACCCGAATGTGCGGCGGCAAGTCAACGCTTGCAAAATACCCGTCGAAGAGCATCTGAAGCTGCTGACGGAATACGGCCATGCCCTGCTGGATCACGATGGACATCCGAAGCGCCGAGTCATCGTCATTGGCAGCCGCAACGTGGGTAACAACCACGGTTTCATCGCCTGGCAGAAGGACGAAAATCCGAAGCTGTTCCACATCCAGGGCGACCCGCTCAATTATCCGTCTTATTCCTGCCTGGTCAGGCATCGGGACGGGCGGCTGGCGGTTCGAGCTTTGCGGTTCGACCGGGGCCGCGTGTTCGAGGGCGACGCGGAGGTGACGGAAGAGATCGAGTGGTGTGTGTTCGCCAACTGGGTGCTGAGAGACGGCAAGGTCGTCAGCGTTGAAGGTGTAATCGAGCAGTTTTATGACATTCGCCACGTCCTGGCTTTTGATCGAGAGCGCGAGCCGGGGCGGCAAATCGAAGCTGAGATTTACCAGGATTACCCCGGACGTTTCCGCGAGAATTCGCTCAGAGCGTTGAGAGAGAAGGGCGTGCCGCGCAATCGCTTTCTACACAACTGCCTGGGTCTCTCTGACGACCACCTCTTCATCCTTCAGCAGGAAGGCACGATCGAAGAAGTAGCTCACTGGCTCAAAGCCGCAGGAGCGAAAGACGGAATCATCCTCGACAATGGCGGGAGCGTGTTTTGCTGGGCTTGGTGGCTGTATCCGAAGGGCGGTTTTCTTTTCACCGCGCCTGATTACCGCCCCGCTTCCAGCGCCGTCATCGCATTCGTTCTCAATGGGCCGGCGGCGACGCATTTGCCGAGCGGGAGCGCGTCGTTCAGTGTCATTTGATGGCCGCGTCGGAGGATTGCTATGACCCAAGTACTTTGTCCGGGTGGCGACAGCCGGATTTGATAAGGAGGAGATTATGGAGAGCCAAAATCGCAGAGAGTTGACGCCCGAAGAAGAGCAGAAGATAAGTTTTTGGGTAGAGGCCTTGCGGCAAGGCGTGAATCCCGCGCGCGCGGCGCAGGAACTCTATTTTATGGGTGTCCGAACGAGAGGTTCCGTGCGCACCCGCGGTTCGGCGCACAGAGCCGCGCCCTCGCGGTTTCCACTTGGCACACCAGTCAAGGAGATTCTCGGCTTGCTGCAAAACCAGGCCTCTCCGGAAGTGCGTAGTGGCGTCGCTTCGGCGCTTGCCGAATGGGGCGGTCAAGAAGCTCTGGACGTGCTCAAGAAACTGGTCATCGGTGAAGAACATGACCCCGACCCGGCAGTTCGAGCTGCCGCCCTGGATGCGATTGGGATTATCGGAGGCCCGGAGGCAGCCAGCGTTCTAAGGCAGGTGATCGCTTCGGAAAATGACGCGACTTTAAAAGGGATGGCGGAGTGCTTGATCGAGCCACTAAGCCAGGAGTGAAAAAAGCGTCGTGGTGATGAAGCTGTCCCTGGCGATAAAACTGTCCGTGATACTGCGATTCCTCGGAGCGCTGCGGGGAATAGCGCAAATTGAACCAGAATTGATGGAGGTAACAATCCCAATGTGTTTGCAAGACACTCTTAATCGGTATGACCAGGAACGTCAAACCGAACTGCAGAACCTGCTGAACCAATTGGCACAACACGTAGTTGAGCAACTATATGGCGAAAACCACGTAAGAAATTGTGGACAGGTAATGGGAAATCTGCTGGAAATATTCGATGGTGGGAGCCCTCGGGAAGCGTTCGAGAGATTCTGTGGGGATCATTTGCTGGTTGGGGAGGTCGTGAACGGCTGGCAAGGAGAGACGCAGTTGGGCCGGGTTGTGGGGCAGGAGGGCTATTCCAGGACGCTGCTGGAAAATAGAGTTTTGCCGGACATCAGTTCGGTGGCGGAATATGAGGCATTCTTTGACGACTTGCAGCGGCTCGGTCTGTCTGAGCAGTGCCGAAGACTTGCCAGCGTGCCATTGGGCTTTCGAGTCATCTGGGCGACCTTTGACTACGCGGACCGTAGTAAGGATCCATTTCTACGCGAAGACTACGATCCGGATACTATCTGTAATAATTTGGGGCTTGGCCATCTGGATCAGCAAAGAACTCTGATGGCTTTTGTTTACAGTCTGCCCCCTGAGATGTTCCCACGTTTTCCGACGGTGTTTGACAACAGAGGATATAAGCACTGGAAACCATCTGAAGCTGGTGCGCCGCATGCCTGGACGATACCCACTCCTGGAGGGGTCTCTCGCCCGGAAGTGGTGCATGGAAAGGTAAATGGGGATTGCCTTAAGCAACCTTTCCGAATATTGCCTCGGCAGCGATCTGCTGTTACGTAAGGGGGGCCAATGAAACTGGAGAAGCTTGAAGCGTTGAACGTACAAGAAATCAGAGATTGGATCCGGGACCGGCTACGCGGAGCTGACCCATTTTTCCCCCTAAGCGGCCGGGACGACGATCCTCCCTATTTCTTCATCGGTTCGGCTTATCGTCAATCCACGAACGAAGATCTCCGGCAGATGATGGCGGGAGCTATTTCGGACCTGCTTGGAGATGTGGAGAAAGGTTTTGCGGAAGACCCAGTGTACATCCGCCGGCTGCTAATGCTACTTCACGATGTCCCACAGCCCATTGCTACTGAAAGGATAGAACAACTTGTACGGAACTTTGAGCGGCGAGACCTGCAAGAATTGGCTCTGCAAGTCCTGCTGGAACGAGAATGTGAGGAGGAGCTATGGCGAAAGTATTTACCGGATTATCCTGCGGTAGCTGTGTCCGGGATGTTCCGGATTGGAATCGAGCCAGGCTTGGACGCCTTGCAGCAACTGTGTGACCAGGGCAAGGTAGACAATGTAAAAGACATTCTAGCGGTCAAGCTACCTTGGATTGCCAGGCGGTGCCCTGATTTCAAAGAGGAATTTAGCCGGGTTCCAGGCCGCTTCCCCAATGAGGTAAGGAAGGTTGTTAGCGAATATTACCGCTCCCGCTCCAAAGACCGTAAGCCGTCTCGATCGGTTAAGGTATCGCTTCCAGCGCTGAGCGGTCAAAAAGCCTCGCCCGAAGTCCGTAAGTCGTATCGACCGCTTCAGGGCGATCGGCAACTGAAAACGCGTAAGGCATCGCTTCCGGCGCTGAGCGGTCAAAAAGCCTCGCCCGGCTTCAAGCTCCCCGCTACTCCGCTGATGGATTTTCTTGCCAAGCTCGCTGGCATCGAAACCCAGCAGAGAGAAAGATTGTCGGCTGCTGTGGTAGAAAAAATGATGCTTTTGCCGGAGTCGGAGGAGGGCAAATCAAAGTTGGAGAAGATCGAGGAAACCTTCAAGACCATTCTCGATGACCTCCAATGGAATGATGTAGGCCTATGGGTTCAGAGTTGGTTGCTGCCGTATAAGGAAGGACTGGAAGAACTGGCGGAGACGGTGAGACAAGCGCGGAAACTGCATCGGTTGGATTCGCACCTGGCCATAGTGGTTGACTGGAACAAAATGTTACGCGAACAAGTCAGGCAATTGCTTGACACTGATCCTGGCGACCGCCGGATCCTCTGCGCCTTCTCCGCAGCGGTAGACGCGACTTACTCCCTCAATCCAACAGACAGCCTGGCGGACGACTCACCAGACAGTCTGGCGCGGCTCGTCGCGCACGCTGCCGGCTACAAGGGCGTCACGCCGGAACAACTGCTCAAGGCGGCTGATAATGAGTACCAGCGCAGCCGGACAGACCGAAATGATGTTTCGACGGTGGAGGAATTGTTGGCGGAAATCATGTTCGGCTATCAGCATCCGAGAGCTAATCTGAAACCGAATCTGACGCCTGGGGGGGAGGCTGAAGACTGGGCGCGCCGATTTTTTATCGAGGAAAAAAATGGCGCGCTCTCGCTGGGTGGAGGCGGAGCTTCAGTGAACATAGTGGATGCGTTGGCAGGCTTGCGCCTCTTGCCTGATGGTTTCTGGCCTTATCACCCGCAACTGCTCGCCGAGCGCCATCTCGCCTGCGCCGGGGAGATGAAGAACTATCTTTCCAGACGCTGGTTCGGTAAGGGGAAGGAGTGGCGGTGGGAGCAGAGCGACTTCAGCGAGGCTGGGAACACTCGGGATGGCACGGGACGAGAGCACCCAGTCAGATTGAGTCTGATCTTCTCCTTCTCTCCTGAGTCGCCGTCCATTGAGGCTCCCTCCGGCAAGGTTTCTCCGGCGGGTAAGGGAAGAGTGATTTTCCAGTTTAAGCATCGTTCGGCAGGGTTCTTTACGATGGATGGAGGCGCGAAGAATATTAATGTCGCGACGGAGAGAGAAGGTAGTAAAAAGTGGGACATCCAACCCGGTTTTTACCGGTGGCGATACCGCAATGGCGTCATCCCGGAACCTGCGCCAGAGGAAGCCAGAGAAAACATCGAGGCTGTCGGCTACCACCGAATCATTCTCAGCGCTTTTCATTGGGCTGACGATAAGGCGCTTAAGCATCTCCAGGAGCAGTGCCGAGGGATGTCGATCCATCACGAGATCAGCGCCCGCTTTGTGGATGTGGCGACTGTTAATAAATACCTTGCGGCGCTGAAGAAGGTCTACAAGTTTGCCCGGGTCAAGACCGCAGGGATGAATGATGAGGAGTTGGCAGCCTTCACTTCCTGGCACGGAACAGAGGCCTTTGCCGCCGCGCGCCCCGACCGAAAGGACTCCTTCCTTCAATCCATGTTTCGGGCCATGAAGGTGCGCGAGGCTCTGGGGCTGGATTGGCTCTACGTGCACGGCAATGACATTGACATCACAGTCGTCCGTCCCGATCCGCAGGGGCAGCCGCCGAATAAGCAATACCTGGAGCAATTGCGTAATGCCATGCTGCTGGCGAAAGTCGTGGTCTTTGCCGCGTTGCACGTGCGTGCGGGGATCAAGGAGGTTGAGGACCGATTTGAACTCTCGTGTTCGCCGAAGGGCTTTCTGGCGCTGAATCAGTTCGCGCGCGCGTTCGCTGAACAGTACGGCGCCTCTGATAACGAGCGGGAGAAATTACAGCGGGGGATTTTGCTCGACGGTTATTTCCCCGGGGATGACAGGATTCCCAGTGTAGTCACGGTGCCTGTCTACTGGCCTGACCCGCACGAAGATTGCAGTGTGACTGGAGCCGGAGACATCTCCTCAGGCGTGACTGCTGCGACCGCATCCTGAGGGCAGCGCGAAAGGATTTTTGCCTGATTGTTACCCTGATGGGAAGAGAAGATATGCAGAACATCATCTGGGATTACACTGCTCCTGAGGAACAGCGTAATCTGGCGAGCTATGTCCTGGAGGGACTGGACGAGGTTGTCAGGATCGTCAAAAAGGCCGAAGACGATTTGAAACAGCTCCCGCCTCGCCGTGACCCCTCTTTCAATGCCTACGTGGACGGGGATGCAGAGCGCGTCCGAGCTCAGGTTGAAGCCCTGTTCCGCCGCCTGCAGGAAACGAATCCTAAGGAGGGAAGGCATCTAACCTTTCGTGCGGAGGCTCCTGGCGCGCCGCCCGGCAAGCAGCGTCTACGGCTAGCCCGTGAGATCTTGCACTATGGGCACAGCGAATGCCTCGGCTGGGTGATGCTTCTGGCCGCCTGCGTTCTTCACGTTCGCCTCAACCCGCTGATCGTCGTAACCAGGAATAAGGTGACCTGCGAGCATCACGCCATGCTCGGTTACTGGTTGAGCGAGCAGTACTCCTCGAGGGTGGTCATGGACGGCAAGAGTGTCGGAGATCGCTTGAATAAGCGACAGATCAGCGTGGTCAACGCCACACGAATAGCCGTTGATGAAGATGGGGGCTTGTACACCTTCGACAAAGCGGAGTCTGAAGCGCACAATGAACTCCTGCCGCCGCTTAAACCCCAATGGGAAATTCTGTATGCGATTGACCTTCGCGCCGCGCGGGAGCAAGGCCTCGAGCCTTTGCTGCCGCTCAAGCCCTGGTCGGGCAATCATCCTCTGGCGCTGGCGGACGCGTTCCAGCAGCGGCCGGAGTTGAACGCTTTGCGAGGGTTCTGGCGCGATCAAAAACCATCGGGTGTGCTCACTCTGGTCGGCATCGGCGGCGCAGGCAAGACGGCTCTCGTCCATCGCCTCCTGGCGCAATTACCCGGCAGCGAGATCGAAAGCGGCGTGGAGGAAGACCCTTCGCTGCCCATCCCTGACGCTCTCTTCGTCTGGGATTTCAATGAATACTCGGATAACGACCGGTGCGCCACCGCGCTTTACAACTACCTCACCGGGAAGCGGGCGAAGAAGGCCACTTTCGAGCAGGTCCAGGAAGCGCTCAACAAACAGTGGCGCGGCTGCCGCGTCCTGCTGGTGTTTGACGGCGTGGAGAAGTTGCAGGTCGCGTCGAACGGCGAGCCGGAGAAAGAAGGCGGAACGTTCGGACAGTTCCTCCCCGAAGGAGCGCCCCTCGCGCGGTTTTTGAGTTGGGTCTGCGACGGGCGGCGTCCTGTTCAGGCCGTCGTCACCAGCCGGTTGGAGTTGACCGATTTGCGCCGTTATGAAGCCAGCGGCAGTTACCGTCTGGTTGAGGTGGATGACTTACCCTGCGAAGGCGCGCGGGCGTTGCTGCGGGCGCGGGGAGTCCGGGGAGAGGATCAGCAACTTAATGAACTCGTGCGCGAATTCGGCGCCCACGCCCAAACGCTCGATCTGTTGGGCAACGCATTGCGCCTCTTCTGTGGCGGCCAGCCGGCGTGCGCGCGCGATTTGCCCCCATTGGAGGACCCCCGTCGTTTCCCGGGCCTGGGTGATCAGGTCTGGAAACGCCGCCGGGTTTTGCGATTCTACGAACAGGAGCTTCCACCAGAAGCCCTCGCGGTCCTCCAGTGGCTGTGTCTCTTCCATATCGTTCCGGTGACGAAGCAATGGCTGACGGACATTTTCCTCAAACGGCGAAGGACGACGGGGGCCGCGGCGAAAATCGAGCCGGTGGAGTTACAGAGTTGCCTGCTCAGCCTTTGTCGTCTCTACCACCTGGTATCCGCCGAACCTCCGGCTCAGCCGGAAAAGTTCAGCGTCCATCCATCAGTGCGCGAGTACTTTTACGAGAGCATCGAAGAAAAGGCGGCCTTGCACGAGCGCGTGCGCGAATACCTGACCAGGATGACGTCTTCTTCCAAATACAAGGAACCGATTGACCAGCAAGCTCTGGATCTGTTGGAAGAGCTGGTTTACCACTGCCTGGGAGCGGGCCGTGAATCCGAGGCTTTTGATGTATTCGTTGACAAGCTGGGGTCCTATTCTCACCTCGCCTCCAATCTCGGCGCTTATGCCAGAGGCAAGCGTGTGGTTTCGCTCTTCGCCAGGAAGTCGGATTTCGATTTCCCCACGAGCCTCAGCCTCGAGGAGAGGGCGCGTCTGCTGAACGCTTATGGCGGGTTCTGTCGAGAGCTGGGGGAGTTGGCTGTTTCTGCGCGAGCTATGGAAGAAACCCTCCGGATTGGTCGAGGACGCCAGGGCAAATACAACATCTCCGTCGCGCTCCGTAATCTGCCGCTGGTCTTCCTGCTCTCGGGCCACTTGAAAAGAGCCAGGACGGAGGTCGCGAAGGCTATCGCCCGGCTGGATGGCAAGGACGACATGGAGGGAAGCCTTATCTGGCTTCGATCATCGTTTCGGCCACAGTGCCACAAATCTGAAAACGATATGTTGTCTTAAAATCATTCGTTCTTTGAAATCCAATATTGGCGCCTGGTCATTCCACGGCGTCAGAAGAATTG
>Ga0187892_10002360_pt1 | contig 38302 bp, 32 predicted proteins | sample MA1701073metaG_FD_139345 | JGI IMG/M metagenome (GOLD analysis project Ga0187892, IMG submission 139345) | Bio-ooze microbial communities from a basaltic lava cave in the Kipuka Kanohina Cave System on the Island of Hawaii, USA - MA170107-3 metaG ... | reverse complement strand
TCACGCGCCGAGCCTTGAACTGGCCGGCCAGCGACGCCATGGCCGCGTCGGTCTTTGCCACGACCATCACCCCTGAGGTTTCTTTGTCAAGCCGATGGACGATCCCCGGCCGGCGCTCTGCGCCGATGCCTGGCAGGTCCGGACAGTGGTGGAGCAGCGCGTGCACCAACGTGCCGGCCGGATGCCCTGGCGCGGGGTGAACGACCAGGCCTGCCGGCTTGTTCAGGACCAGCAGGTCTTTGTCCTCGTACAGGATGTCGAGAGGGATCGGCTCGGGCTTGAGAACCGATGGCTGTGGCGGAGGAATGGTGACGCTGATCCGCTGGCCGGGACGGATGACGGCGCTGGACTTCATGGGACGGCCGTCCACCAGCACCCTGGTGGCCTCGATGAGTCGCTGGATCTGCGATCGTGGTAGACCGGTCACCCGCGAGAGGTAGAGATCGAGCCGAACGCCGGCGGCGGTGGCATCCGCCACCAGTTCTCGCGTTTCCTCGTCGTTCACGATGCTGGCTCCCTGGATCGTTGCCGTTCGCCGAGGATCAGCTCAAGCAGCATCAGAGACACGCCGACCGTGATGGCGGAGTCGGCGACGTTAAACGCAGGCCAGTGGTACTGGTAGTAGTGGACGTCGAGGAAGTCGATCACCATTCCGATCCTCAGCCGATCGATGAGATTCCCTAGAGCGCCCCCCAGGATCAGGCTGAGGGCGAACGAGGCAAGCGGGTGGTCGTGCAATCCGCGGTGGCGATAGTACAGGATGCAGCCGATGGCGAGGAGGGAGATCCCGACGAAGAATGGGTTCCGGAACGACGAGGGGCTCGCGGCCAACAGGCCGAACGCCGCGCCCGGATTCAGGACGTGGACGATCGCGAAGAGATCGGGGATGACGGTGATGCTGTGGCCGAACGGGATCGCCGCCTGGATGTAGAGCTTCGACGCCTGATCGAGGAGGATGATCCCCAAGGCGACGGCGTAGAAACGCATCGTTTAGAGAAACGTGCGAGGTGCGGAGTGCGGCAACCTTATCCCCTATACCCTATCTCTTCGAGGACGGCGGCGCAGCGTGCGCAGACGTCGGGGAACCGGTCGTTCCGGCCGACGCTTTCGCTGAAGGTCCAGCAGCGGGCGCACTTCCGACCCTTCGCTCGTTGGACCCGCGCCTCCAGCTTCACGCCGTCTGACGTCGCTCCCGGCAGAGCGCCCAGGCTCACCTGCGACACGATGAAGATCATCGGCAGATCCGCCTCGTATCGGGAGAGGCGCGTCAATAGCTGAGGCTCGGCGAGCAGCTCAACGGCCGCTTCCAGCGACGTCCCGATGAGTTTCGCCTTGCGAGCCGCTTCCAGGGACTTCAGAACCTCGTCCCGGACGCTCAGTAAAACCTCCCAACGCGACTCGAGGGCGTCGTCCAGGAGATCGGACCGGACCGGCGGGAATTCAGCCAGGTGCACGCTTTCGGGCGCGTCGCCCCTCTTCGGCATCAGTTGCCAGACCTCATCGGCCGTAAAGGACAGGACCGGCGCCATCAGCTTGACGAGCGCATCGAGAACCTCGTACATGGAGGTTTGAGCTGCCCGTCTGGCGCGGGAATCGGGCGCGGAGGTATAGACGCGGTCCTTGAGGACATCCAGGTAGAAGGCTGACAGGTCCACCGCGCAGAAGTTGTGCAGGCCATGGTAGAGGAGGTGGAAGTCATAGTCGGCGTAGGCCCGGCGCATCCGTTCGACGAAACGCTGGAGTCGGTGCAGGGTGAACCGGTCGATTTCGTGCAGCTCGCCGTACGGCAGCGCGTCGGCGGCCGGATCGAAATCGTACAGGTTCCCCAGGAGATAACGACAGGTGTTTCGGATCCGCCGATACCCCTCCGCGAGGCGGCTGAGGATCTCCTCGGAGATCCTGACGTCATCGCGATAGTCTTCTGCCGCTACCCACAGGCGGAGGACCTCCGCGCCGTACCGCTCGATCACCTCCTGCGGGGCCACCACGTTGCCGAGCGACTTCGACATCTTCTTGCCGTCGCCGTCCACGACAAAGCCGTGGGTCAGGACCGACCGATACGGCGCGCGGCCCCGCGTCTCGACCGCGGCCAGGAGGGAGCTGTGGAACCAGCCCCGGTGCTGATCGTTCCCTTCCAGGTACATCTCCGCCGGCCACCGCTGATCGGGGCGGACCGCGAGGACCGCGGCGTGGCTTACCCCGGACTCGAACCAGACGTCCAGGATGTCCTGCTCCTTCTCGAAGTCGCTCGCGCCGCAGGTGGGGCACGCTGTCCCCTTCGGGAGGAGATCCGAAGCCGGCCTGGTGTACCAGAGGTCGGCTCCCGCCTGTTCGATCAGGCCGGCGACATGGTCCGCCAATCGCTGCTCGGCCAGGACATGGCCGCACCTCCGGCAAAGGAAGGCCACGATCGGCACCCCCCACGCCCGCTGCCGCGAGATGCACCAGTCCGGGCGAGAGGCGATCATGTTGCTGATCCGATCCTCGCCCCAGGACGGGATCCAGGCAACCTGCTTGATCTCGGCCAGGGCCTTCGCCCGCAGGCTTTCCCGCTCGGCTCCCGCCCCGGCCAAGACCTGCTTGTCCATTGAGATAAACCATTGCTCCGTCGCGCGGAGGATCGTCGGATTCTTGCACCGCCAGCAGTGGGGATAGGAGTGCTCGAGTCGCGCCTCTGCCATGAGGAGCCCCCTGCGCCTGAGCTCGGCGGTGATCTTCGGGTTCGCCTCCCAGACGTCGAGGCCGCCAACGAGCGGAAGATCCGCGATGAACCGCCCGGCGTCGTCCACCGGGTTGTAGATCTCGAACCCGCGCTTGAGGCCGGTCTCATAGTCTTCCACCCCATGACCCGGGGCGGTGTGGACTGACCCGGTCCCCTGATCGATCGTGACGTAGTCGGCCACCACGATCGGCGAGGCCCTCTCGATCCAGGGATGTCTCGCCTCAAGCCCTTCCAGCTCGCGGCCGGGGATCTCTTGCAGCACCCGGACGCCTTTCAAACCGGCCGCTTCGACCGTCGCGTCGAGCCGGCCTTTCGCAACGATCAACACCTCGTCGCCCGACTCGGCAAGCGCGTAGCTCGCATCGGGGTGGACTGCGATGGCGAGATTCGCCGGCAGGGTCCAGGGTGTCGTGGTCCAGATGACGATGAACCCACGCTTGCCCCTCAGGACCGGGAACCTCGTGGCAGCGTCAGGCGAAAGGGGGAACTTGACGTAGATCGATGGCGACGTCCGATCGTTGTACTCCACTTCCGCCTCGGCCAGGGCCGTGCCGCAGGAGGCACACCAATGGACCGGCTTCTTCCCTTTGTAGACGCCGCCGGTCGCGAAGCACCTCCCCAGCTCCCGGACGATGGTCGCCTCGTAGGCATAGTCCATCGTGAGATAGGGATGGAACCAGTCGCCCAGGACCCCAAGGCGCCGGAACTCATCCCGTTGGATCTCGACGTAGGTGGCCGCGTACCGGCGGCAAAGCTGCCGCTTCTCGACGACTGAGACGCTCGCCTTTCGGTCTCCGAGTTCCTTATCGACCTGGTGCTCGATCGGGAGTCCGTGACAATCCCATCCCGGAACGAAGACCGCGTCGTAGCCGAGCATCGACTTCGACTTCACCACCAAGTCCTTGAGGATCTTGTTCAACGCGTGCCCGATGTGGATGTGGCCGTTCGCGTAGGGAGGGCCATCGTGGAGGATCCAGACGTCGCGTCCGGCCCGCGCCTTCCGGAGGCGCTCGTACAGACCCTGGGCGTCCCACTGCGCGAGGGTGGACGGCTCCCGGATGGGGAGATCCGCCTTCATCGGAAAGCCGGTCTTGGGCAGATTGAGAGTGGCTTTATAGTTCATGTGTGCCTCAAACAAAAACCCCCCCGGAGGGGGCGCTCGTCGCAGGAAGATTCTGTGTAACGCTAACAGCGAGGGAGGGTGGCTGTCAAGGCTTCGGTCGAGGCGTCAGTACATGAAGCGCTGCATCTGGATGTTGAGGAGGAGCCCGACCGCCAGCATGTTCATCAGGAGAGATGAGCCGCCGTAGCTGAGAAGGGGAAGCGGGATCCCGACCACCGGCATGATTCCCGTCACCATCCCGACGTTAATCACGACCTGCAGCGCCATCATACTCACGATGCCGAAGCTCGTGACCAGCGTGAAGGGGTCGCGGGCGTCTCGGGCCAGCCGCAACCCTTTCGAGAAGACATAGGCGTACAGCATGAGCAGGCCGAGGCAACCGACGAAACCCCACTGCTCTGCCAGGCCCGCGAGGATGAAATCGGTATGGTTGGCCGGCAGGAAATGGAGTTGGCTCTGGCTGGCCGCCATCCATCCCTTGCCGAACAGCCCCCCTGACCCCACGGCGATCTTGGACTGGGCGATGTGATACCCTGACCCCATCGGGTCGAGGCCGGGGTCCAGGAAGACGAGGAATCGATTCTTCTGGTAATCGTGGAGGAAGCCCCAAAGGATGGGGGTGACGGCAGCAGCAGCCGCGGCGAGATACATGAAGGCGCGCATCTTGACGCCCATCAGCACGATGATGCTGGCCGACGTCAGGAGGATCAGGAGCGCGGTCCCGAGATCGGGCTGTCGGAGGACGAACGCTGCCGGTACGAGGCTGAAGACGACCGGAAGGATCAGGATTCGCGGCGAGTGCAACTCGGCCTTCCGATCCTCGAAGTAGCGGGCCAGGGTCAGGATTAACGCCAGCTTCATGAATTCGGACGGTTGGAATGAGACCGGGCCGAGGCTGAGCCAGCGCTGGGCACCAAGGCCTGTCCGCCCGATGAAGGTCACCAGGATCAACGCCACGAGGGTCACCCCGTAGATCGGGTAGGCGAGCCGCGCAACCATCCGGTAGTGCATCCTCGAGAGCGCGATCATCGCCCCCAGGCCCAGCAACCCCCAGGTGGCCTGCCTAAGATAGAGCGGCTTGCGGAACAGGGAGGCGTTCGCCCCGCTGGTGCTGTACATGAGCGCGACGCTCAGGGCAGCGAGCAACGTCGCGGAGGCGGCCAATCGCCAGTCAAACGCGGCAATGGCGCGTCGGTCGATCCCCACCTTCTGGTCTCCTTCTCAGTCCCCTTCGGTCGGCTGGCGCTCGGCCGCCTGAACCGCGCCGGGGCGTTTGCCGGGGCTGAACCAGGCTTCCAGCACGTTCTTGGCGATCGGCGCGGCGACCGCTCCGCCGAACCCGGCATGCTCCACCAGCACCACGACGGCGATCTGAGGATCGGCCACCGGGGCGAACGCGACGAACCAGGCGTGGTCCCGGTGGTCCCCTTTCAGCGGGCCGCCCTTCCGGACCACCTGGGCGGTCCCCGTCTTCCCCGCAACCGCCAGGCCGGGGATCCTCGCCCGACCCCCCGTGCCCTCGCTCACCACCCCATGCATCCCTTGTCGGACGACGGCCAGATGAGACGGATCGATGTTGACCTTTCGGATGATCTCCGGACCGTACTCCTCGATCGATTCGCGGTCGAGCGTCTCGACCCGTCGCACAACCCACGGCCGGTAGACGGTTCCTCCGTTCGCGATCGCGGAGACCATGATCAGCACCTGCATCGGCGTCACGGTGACCATCCCCTGTCCGATCCCGGCCATCACCGTGTTGCCGGGATACCAGCCGGCGGCACCCCTCTGGCGCGCATCCGGCGACGGGAGAACGCCCTTCGCCTCTTCATCAAGACCCATCCCCGGAGGCACGCCCAGGCCCAGCTCCCTCGCCACCCTGGCGATCTCCTCGACCCCCGTCTTGAGCGCGGCGTTGTAGAAGTAGATGTTGCAGGAGTTGGCAATCCCTCCCAGAAGATCGAGGGTCCCGTGGCCCCCCTTCTTCCAGTCCTGGAAGGTGTGGGAGCCGAGGGCGAACGACCCGTTGCAGGAGAACCTCGTGTCCGGCGCGATGGCGCCTTTTTCCAACGCCGCGAGTGCGGTCACGAGCTTGAAGATTGAACCCGGGGCGTACTGGCCCTGCAACCCCCTGTTCTGCATCGGGTGCTTCGGGTCGGAGGCCAGCGTCCGCCATTGCTCCGGGGTCATGTGCCGGGAGAACTGATTCGGGTCGTACGCGGGCTCACTGACCATCGCCAGGATCTCTCCGGTCGAGGGGTTCATGGCGAGCAACGCGCCGCTCTTTCCGCGGAAAGATTCCTCCGCGATCCGTTGAATCCGCCCGTCGAGCGTCAGGTGGAGATTGAACCCGGAGCGTGGCTCGACGCGCTGGACCAACCGGGTCAGTCTCCCCCTCGCGTCTACCTCCACTTGCTCGCCTCCGTCGATCCCGCGGATGAACGCGTCGTATCGTCGCTCGATCCCGGCCTGCCCCATCGTCTCACCCGGGCGGAAGTCCTGGAACTCCTTTGACTTCAACTGGGCGTCGCTGACCTCGCTGACGTAGCCCAGGAGGGTGGCCGCCAGGCCGCCGGTGGGATAGGCCCGCACCGGTCTCACGCGCAGGGTGACCCCCGGAAGGTCAAGCTTCTGCTCCTCGATGGCGAAGGCGGTCCGTTCGTCGATGCCCTTGCGGAGCAGGATCGGCTGGGACGGGACGACCTGCCGTTGGGCAAGCCGGTCCCGAAGCTCATCGGGCGCCATCTGGAGAACCTGCGCGAGCCGTCGCGTGGTCTCTTCGACGTGGGGCATGTCTTGAGGCGTCACGTACAGGTCGAACGATGCCCGGTTCTCGACGATGGGCTCTCCGCGTCGATCGAGGACGAACCCGCGCAGCGCCTCGACCGGTCGGATCCGCAGGCGGTTGTTGATGGAGAGCTGTCGCAGGCGGTCGCCTTCGAGCATCTGGAGATGCCAGAGTCGCAGCACGAGAAGCAGCATTGCGCCGGAGATGAGGAAGGTCGCGATCTTCAGCCGTCGCTGGATGGGGGCGTAGGGGTTCGGAGCCTCGCGATCCGAGCTCACCGACGAACCCTCATGATCGCGCGCACCCTCGGGACCGAGAGCAACCCGACTCCAAGGGTGGCGGTATAGATCGCCCCGGGCACGACCGTCCACAGGATGCTGGAGGCGATGGGACGAGACACTTGAAAGAATCGGAGCAGGAGGAGCGTCGTGAGGCCGGAGACCAATCCGGCGAAAAGCAGGAGGGCGAACTGCGCTGCCACTTGAGACGTGCGAAGCTGCCGGCTCAGGTAGCTCACCAGGAACCCAAGGAGGCTCAGGGTGAAGGCATGAAGACCGAGGGGCGCGCCGGACAGCGTGTCTTGATACAGTCCGACGAGGAAGCCGACGCTCGTTGCCAGTTCCGGCCCCGCCGTGAGACTCAGCCCGAAGATGAAGATCAGAAACAGATCGGGCTGTATCCCCCCGATCGCCAGTCGGGGGATGACCATCGTCTGCAAGAGGCAGACGCTCACCAGGCCAACGAGGACGGTGGTCACGGCAGCCGCCCCTTGCCTCCCCACCCTGATTCTTGCGTGGGCGGCTGCTTCAGGACTACCGCCTCCTCCAGTCGGGAGAAATCGACGAGAGGCTGGACCTCGGTCTCCTGGAACAGCGCTCCGGCCGGTCGGCTCGACCTGACCACCTTGCCCAGCGGGATCCCTTTCGGAAAGACTCCGCCCATTCCGGACGTGATGACCTGGTCTCCGATGGCCACATCCGCCATCTGGGGGAGATACTTGATCTGGACGGCGCCTCCCTGCGTTCCTGCGGCGACCCCGGTCACTCGGCTTCTCAGCAGGAGACCTCCCACCGCGCTCTCCGGGTCGGTGATCAGTTGCACGCGCGCCGTCAGGGCCGTCACATCGACGACCCGACCGACCAGCCCTTCGGCGGCCACGACTACCATGTGGCGCTGGATCCCCGCGTGTGTTCCCCTGTCGATCAGGATCGATCTGAACCAGTTCGTGGAGTCCTTGGCGATGACCCTGACCGCGACCGCCTCCGCACCCAGCCTGCCCCGCAGGCTGAGGAGTTGGGCCAGGCGATGGTTCTCTAACGTCGACTCGCGGAGTTCACTCACCTCGGCACGGAGTTGGCGGGCCTCTTGCTTCAGGAGTTGGTTGTCCCGGCGGACGCGGCGGAGGTCGATATATTCGTTCCAGAGCGAGACGGCCGCGGTTTGGCTGGCCGCAGCGACCCGCAGGAGTGGGGAGATGGAGGTGAGGACGATGCGCTTGGTGAGATCGATGAGGCTGCTCTCGCTGCGCACTTGCAGCGTCATGAGCACAAAGGACAGGATCAGGGCGCTGGAGAGGGTCAGCGTCCGACGATAACGGAAGAGGAGACGGGTCATAGCCCCCCGGGTGTCCCCTCCCTACGAGGGGGCGATCAAGTCTTGGTTCGCGGCCGGCGGGTCGGCCGCACCGCGCGCGGGCTCGCTAAGACTCGAGACAGACGGTCTTCAGGAGATCCAGCTCGTCGAGAGCCTTTCCGATTCCGAGCACGACGCAGGAGAGCGGGTCTTCGGCCACCCGCACCTTCAGGTGCGTCTCGACCGAGATCAGGGTGTCCAGACCGTGGAGGAGCGCGCCGCCGCCTGCCATCACGATCCCCTTTTCCGCGATGTCGGCCGCCAGCTCGGGCGGTGTTCGCTCCAGTGCGGTCTTGACGGTGTCCACGATCGCATAGATCGGATCGTGGAGGGCCTCCCTGATGTCGCTGTCGTTGATCAGGATGGTTTTCGGGATCCCTTCCACCAGGTCCCGTCCCTTGATCTCGATCTTTCGCGGTTCGTCGAAGGGATAGGCCGATCCGATCTGGATCTTCGTGTTCTCGGCGGTCCGTTCGCCGATCAGCAGGTTGTACTTGCGCTTGAGGTATTGGATGATCGCCTCGTCCATCTCGTCCCCGGCGATCCGGACCGACTGGGCGTACACGATGCCCGCGAGGGAGATCACCGCCACCTCGGTCGTCCCGCCCCCGATATCGACGATCATGCTTCCGGAGGGCTCCTGGACCGGAAGCCCGGCCCCGATCGCCGCGGCCATCGGCTCCTCGATCAGATACACCTCCCGCGCTCCGGCCTGCTCTGCGGCATCGCGGATGGCGCGCTTCTCGACCTGGGTGATGCCGGAAGGCACGCCGATGACGACCCTGGGACGTACCAGTGTTTTTCGGTTGTGGATCTTGACGATGAAGTGCTTGATCATCTGCTCCGTGATATCGAAGTCGGCGATCACCCCGTCTTTGAGGGGCCGGATGGCGACGATGGTGCCGGGGGTCCGGCCGAGCATCTCCTTGGCCTCGCGTCCGACCCTCAGGACCGCATTGGTTCCCTTCTTGATCGCCACGACCGACGGCTCGCTCAGGACGATCCCCTTCCCCTTGACGTAGATGACGGTGTTGGCCGTCCCCAGGTCGATCGCGAGATCGCTGGATACCATGCCGAACAGCCAGTCGAAGATCATCAACGACTCCTTTGGTGGAGGCCTCTTACAAGGGGGGAGCCAAGCATCCGATCAGGGCCAACCTTGTAGCATACGTCGGGGCAAAAGACAAGGATTTTCTGGCGCGTGGTCCGCCCAGAAAAGGGTTGCGCGCGCTCGACCGAATCGGCTAAGATGCAAGATCAGTGCCCGTGGCGGTCCGGAGGTCACCGTGCTCAAGCGAATGCGAAAACACGTCAAGGCGCTCCATCTCACGCTCTGGCTCGTCATCATCACGTTCATCGGGACCACCTTCCTCGTCTGGGGATTCCGGTCCACCTCGGGCGACCTCGGCCCCGATACCATCGCCATCGTTGACGGCGAGAGGGTTCCCTACACGGAGTATCAACAGCTCTATCGCCGTCACTACGAGCAGTATCAGAAGGCGCTGGGCGATAAATTCGACGAGAAGATCTTGGAGCGGGTGAATCTGAAGAGCCAGGTCGTGGATAGCCTCATCTCGCGGCACGTATTGCTTCACGAAGCGAAACGGCTCGGCATCGTCGTGGGTTCCGACGAACTAGTGGCTGAGATCACGAACATGTCGGCCTTCAGGGACCAGCGAGGCTTCAGTCGGGACCGGTATCTCCGGACATTGGAGGCGTCGCGCCAAAGCCCGGAGAGATTCGAGGAGAGCCTTCGTCAGGATCTCATGATTCGCAAGACTGAGCAGTGGGTGAAAGCTGCGGTCACTCTCCATCCGGACGAGGCGTGGGAGGCCGTGCGCTTCAACCGGGGGTCGGTGAAGGTGGAATACCTCCTGCTCCCGGACGCGAAGGGGCAGCAGGCGACCGTTGACCGACTGATCGCCCTGGTCAAAGAGAGGACGCCCTGGGAGGAGATGGTGAAGGTGTCCGGGGTCAAGCCGATCTCCACCGGGTTCTTCACGTGGGATCAGGAGGTCAAGGGGGTGGCGGATCAGGACAACTTCAAGGAGGCTGCCCTGGTGCTGGAGAAGGGCGCGATCAGTCCGGTGATCCAGACCCCCAAGGGTAAGTATCTCATTCGTGTCATCGACCGAAAAGACCCGGACCGTGCCGAGTACGAGCGGGAGAAGACCGCCTTCCGCCGCGGAGTGTTGAATAGGAAGCGGGACCAGGTGTTCGCCGACTGGGTCCGGCAGCTGAAGGCCCGCGCCAAGGTCAAGATCGGCGAGGCCACCCTGTGAGCACGGGAGGGGAATGAGCCGAATCCCGGACGAAGTCCTGGAGTACTACGCTGAGCTCTTCATCGAGCAGCGGATTCGGGAGCGAGGAGTCACCTTCGAGCGGTTCCTTGATCTCCCGGAGGCGTATCTCACGCGAAAGAGCACCGCACCCCGGGACCGGCGTCTCCTGGCCTGTCTCGTCGCCACAGCCGCCCTCTTCTCCTCATGTGGCGGGCCCTCGGATGCCGAGGCAACGGCCTCGCGATTCATCGATCACTATTACGTGAAGGTTGACCTGGGGCGGGCGAAGGAGTTCACGAGCGGCCTGGCAACCAGAAAGATCGACCAGGAACAGGTATTGGTGCAGGGGATCGGAAGCGATGCGGGGAGCAGGCGCCGGGACGTTGCGTATCGTCTGGTCGAGAAGCGGAACGAGGGGGAACGTCTGGTGTTGGTCTACGATATCGACATCAGGGGACAAGGGGTGCCGGCGCTAAGAAAACGCTCGCTGATCTCCGTGGAGAAGATCGGCGGCGCATGGCGTGTCATGAATTTCCATGACTTCGATTCCTGACCTGTGTCTGTAGCCTGCCGATTTCCTCAAGGCACCTGACCAACCGGTTCGTCAAGCCAGTCCGGAAGCCTTCGACCTCTCTCAGCCCTCGGGCGCGCCCATCAGAGACGATAATACCCGATCTGCGCTTGCCTCCAGTGTGCGCGGGGCGGCGTCTTACTGGATCTCAAGGCCCTGGAAGGGCGTGACGAACGTGTTGCCGAAGACATCGAAGACAACCATGAGCCACTTGAACCGTCCGGTCGGGAGCGCTCCGGCGTTCACCCGGAGAAAGAACCCCGTCCGATCGGCGGGGGCAGCGACTCCGTTCACGAAGAACCCGCCGACCGCCAGCCGGCCTCTCGGGTCGAAGATGAAGAGCTGCAAGTTGGCGGTCGTCCCTGCCAGGCCGGACTCGAGAACGACAGCGTCGAACTCAACCGGCTCCGTCGTCGAGAAGGTGGCTCTCGACGCCTCCAGGGCGTCGCCCAGGGTCCCGGTTGTCGGCGCCGCCGTGAAAGCCGCCGTGACCTCCCTGAACGAGGTCGGGGCGGCATCTGCCGCCATGCCGTTGTTCGGCGCCACTCCCGCAACACCGCCCACAGGTCTTGCGCCGGCGATCACGTCCGACCCCGCCACGGCGGGACCGGTCGCCATGAGCCACGCAGCGAGGGCAAGGGCCGCACTTCCATAGCAAACCAGCGTTCGCCTCATCGGTTCTCCTCCGAGCAACTACCCCTTCCCGGGGAATGAGTGGGTTATTCGCGACGACCTATCTTCACATACGACGGGACATGGCTCTTGGTCACATCGATCGATGCCGTGTGGTCCGTCCGACGATGAACGACGCGCATGATGGAGTGGCCGGTGAAGAACCATTCCGGGATGCGCGAGACGTATGCTATGATGACACTCATAACAGAAGGCTCTGCCTTTGGCAATCGGGGCGGGTTCGACGGTGCCGGTGCCCGTCCGGTGGAGCGGTCCAGGTGACTCACGGGAACCGGGTTCGGTCCGCTTCGCCCTCACTCGTACGGGCTGCCTTCGTTGATGGGACGGGAGGACGGGGATGAAGCTGAAGGGGCGGATTGCGTTGGTCACCGGAGGCTCACGAGGGATCGGGAAAACCATCGCGCTGGCGTTGGCGCAGGAAGGCGCCAAGGTGGCCATCAATTACCAGTCCAGCGAGGCCGCTGCGAGGGATGTGGCGAAACTGATCGAGAAGATCGGGAGCGCCGCCTTTATATGCAAGGCCGACGTGAGCTTATTTGCGGACGCCCACAAGATGAAGGAGCGGGTCACCGCCAACCTGGGGGTCGTGGATATCCTGGTCAATAACGCGGGGATCACCAGCGACAAGTCCTTCCTGAAGATGACGCATGAGATCTGGCGGAAGGTCCTGTCCGTCAACCTCGATGGTGTCTACAATTGCACGAAGGTCTTTCTGGATGGGATGTTGGAGAAACGGTGGGGCCGCATCGTGAACATCACCTCGGTGATCGGCCAGATCGGAAATTTCGGGCAGGCGAACTATGCCGCGTCGAAGGCCGGGGTGATGGCCATGACGAAGACCCTGGCGAAGGAGTTGGCGCGCAAGGGGATCACCGTGAACGCAGTAGCCCCCGGCTTCATCGAAACCGAGATGGTGGAGGCGATGCCGCAGAAGGCGAAGGATCGGATCACGTCCCAGGTCCCGCTGGGGCGTTTCGGAAGGGCGGAGGAGGTGGCCGGGGCCGTGGTGTTCCTGGTTTCGTCGGACGGCGATTACATCACGGGGCACGAGCTTAGCGTCAACGGAGGGCTCTACGTCTAGTGCCGGTCCAATCAACTTCACCTAGCGGCGTTGCTGGCCCCCGGTGCACTCCCTGCGACGTACCTAGGGGTGTACGCCTCGGTCGGCACCGGGGTCCGCGCCTTGCTATGCTCGTTTCTTGGGCCGGCAAGGTGCCAACCAACTCAGGGCGAGATGTAGTTGGTGCGGCGCTAGTGCCGGTCCAATCAACTTCGCCTAGCGGCGTTCCAGCCCGTCGATCTTTCTCGCGAGCTCATCGAGCCGCTCCCGTAGCTCCTGGACCTCCTGCTTCGTTGCGGGCGCGAGGGTGGAGAAACGCTTCGTGACCTCCGCCTCCCATTTCCGATACCCCTCCGCGGCGGCCTTCTGAAACTCCTCCGTCTGTTTCCTGGACTGTTCGATCCAGTCTGACAGGAGCCGCTTCCCCTCCTCCTGCACCGTGGAGCCCTGCCGCATGAGTTGCTCCATCAACTGCTGCGTCTGTTGCTGGACCTTCGAGGCCGTCTCCAGCGTTGCGTGAAACGCTTGCTTGGCTAACTCGAATAGGTCGTGGCCTGGCCGTTCCATTTCTCGCTCCTTCCCGGGACTCCGATCCCGGTCGCGTCGATCGACACCGACGCGAAACGCTCGTCGCGTCCGCCCTACGTGCCTCCCGGCCGCTTCACGACGCCCTCAATCAGAGAGATGCTCTCGACCAGATCCTCGATCCGCGTCTCCAGCGCCTCCAGCCGAGCCTCCAGCGACACGATCTGAGAGGCCAGGTCGGTCACCTGCTTCCGGGACGGGAGATTCATGGTCCGCAGGAACTCCTCGTTGGATGATTGGAGGCTCTTCCGCATCGGACCGACCGCGTTCAGGTATTGATCGAGAAACTTCCCCATGGCGGCGGCGAATCCCTCCGTCCCCATCGCCTGCTCGAGGACCTTGGACCAGGCATCAACCGAGTCGTCCAAGAACCGTTTCCACTGGACCAGAACGTCAGGGCTGCCCGCGCCCTGCTTGAGGATCTGGGTCCAGATGTCAAGGCTCTGCCCGAACATCGGTCTCCAGAACTGGGAAGCGTCCGACGTGTGAGGCTGGCCGACCAGTCTGAGCCAGGCTTCCATCCCCTGTTCCATGGAGCGTATCCACACCGAGAAGAACTCTTGATTGATAGGCGTCTCGCTCATATGAGAGTGTCCTCTGTCATCGACTGTGCTGGTCGGGACCGGTGGTCGCGTGGAAACGGATCAGGCTTGCCCCGATCGCCGGGCGATCCAGGCGCTGACCCGCGGCCACACGTTTCGACTGGCACCCCGCCCGGCGATCAGGGAGATATGCCCGCCAGGCAGTTCCAGATACTCCGTGTCGGTGCTCGAGACCAGCTCGGTCATCGCTTTGGCGGATTCAGCGGGGATGATATAGTCTTGCTTGGCTCCCACCACCAGCAGCGGGCATCGGATGTTCGCGAGATCCACTGACTTGCCGCCCAAGACCAGCCCCCCGTTGACCAACTTGTTCTCCTGGTAGAACTCCTTCACCCATTGCCGGTAGAACTCTCCCGGGATGGGGGTGAATTCGTTCGCCCACTTGTTCAGAGCCACAAATCCCTCGACGTACCTGTCGTCCCACAGATTCCACCACAGGTTGGTCAAGGTCGTGAGGTCCATCGTCGGCTTCAGCATCTTGAAACCGAACCGGATCATCTCCGCCGGCATGGTTCCGAACGTGTCGATCACCTTGTCGATGTCGAGGTGTCGCTTGTCCAGCCAGACGCTGAAGAGCCCCCCCTTCCAGAAGTCAAGCGGCCCGGCGAGGTTGACGAAGTTCTTGACGGGCTCGGGGTAGAGGGACGAGTAGCACGCGCCCAGCGAGGCCCCCATGCAGTAGCCGAGGAGCGTCAGCTCCCGGCTCGCGGATGTCTTCAGCACCTTCCGCACCATCACCGGCAGGATCTGCGTGACGCACTCGTCAATCGTCAGGCCGTTGTCCTCGTCGCCGAAGACGCCCCAGTCCAGCAGGTAGAAATCGAACCCCTCGCGGACCATGTGCTCGATGAAGCTGCTGCCGGGATACAGGTCGAAAATATACGGGCGACTGATTCCCAGGTTGGGCACCATAAGGATCGGGACAGGATGGCGGCGGTCTGACGCATGCCCGTAGCGATAGAGGGCCGACTTGTTCTTCTTGTGGATCAGCTCCCGTGGGGTCTGGCCGACCCGTGGCTCCTGGCGGCGGTGAACAAGTTCCATCCCCTTCGAGAACCGGAGGACATTCCTGATGGTTTCCTCCTGGAGCTTCCTGGTCAACTCGCCCGGTGCTGATGACATCGACTCGGTCATGGTCTCTCCTTGGCGTATAACCCTTCATTGATCCTGCCACATTTCGGCAGAGGACGCGCTGTGAAAACAAGCGGACGATAGTATACCGTGGCGTGCGACGTCAAGGCAATTCTGTCCTGCTCTGAAACGCTATCAAACACGGAGGCGGCATGCCGCCTTGAGAGGAGCGATAGTTCTTGAGGCCGCGCATCGGCCTGAGAGTACCCAAAAAAGTTCGCATTTTCAGTGATATAACGCAATGCGTAAAAAAACTCTTGACAAGGATAACGCGATGCGTTATATTCTGGGCAGGATGAAGGGAAGCCCGGGAGGTTCTGCGAATGGTTCGCATGAACTTGAAATCATCGGGCAGTAGAAGAGGAGGGAACTTCAATGTCTCAGTCAACTCAGGTTCACGCAATCGGGGCTCCAGTGCAGCAGCTATTGTCCGACAGCCTCTCCATGGCGCTTGAAGGGTTCGCTGTGTCGCAGGCCCAGGGCAAGAAGCTGTTGGAGAGCGCCTTCGAGCTTGGCGCCGCCAATGCGAAGGACAGCCTGCGATACGCGGAGGAGCTTCGCAGCCGCATCACCGAGGCGACCAGCACCGCCAACGAGCTCTGGAAGGAGCAGGCGGCCGTGTTCAACGAGGTTCCGAAGGATCCGGTCGCCGCGACCCAGAAGGTGATCGCCGGCTACGTCGAGGGCTCCCGGAAGGCGTTGGAGGTCAGCGCAGAGGCCCTGAAAGGCTACGTCAACCTCATCAATGATCTCTGGGCGCGCGTGGAACAGACCAGCCGAGAGGCTCGGGAGAACTACGTGACCTATGTCGGCAGGCTGCAGGCGATCGTGGAGTCCACCGCGAAGAAGAACTAAGGGAATCCTGGCATCAACGACGGGGGGGCCCGAGCGCATCACGCGCGGGCCCCCTTCCCATTTCCTATTGTTTTTCCGCCTTCAGCCGACGTTCCAGCTCTTCCAGCTTTCGTTTCAGTTGATCGACCTCTCCCTTCAACGAGGTTTCCCGTTCGGAGTCCTTCCCCATCCTCCCCTCGGCCCACTCCTTTAATCGCTTTTGCGCTTCCTGTTGACTGGCAAGGAAGGCGTCGAGGCCTGTGGACAGGTACTCCTGGAAGACCGTCTGGACCGATTCCCCGTACTTGATGAGCTGGTACATGAAACTCAGCGGGAGGAGGTTCTTCTTCTGGCGTTCCCCCTCCAGAATGATCAGGGCGAGTGTGCTTTTGGTCAGGTCTTCCCCAGTCTTGGCATCGACGACCCTAATCTCCTTCCCCTCTCTGATAAGGGCGGCGATCTCCTCCAGCGTCACATACGTGCTCCGACTGCTGTCGTAGAGCTTGCGATTTTCGTATCGTTTGATGATGATTGGCTCTCCGATCACGACCCCCTCCAATGTCCCGAAGGAGTATAACACAACGCGTCATCCTGATCAACCTGTCTGTCCCTTCTTGTAGTGGGACCGTCTTTCGGCGTTCAGGCAAGATGGAGGAGGGTGATCTCCGGTGGGGCGTTGATGCGAACTGGAGTCCCGGTGGTCCCGAGTCCGCGATTGACATAGAGGTGAGACCCGCCGAGCTGATACAACCCCTCTGTGTATGGGCTCAGCAGGCGGGCAACGTTCAGAGTGAACCCGAACAGCTTCACATTGACCTGCCCGCCGTGGTAGTGCCCGGCCAGAGTGAGCGCGACGTTGCGAGCGGCCGCGCGGGGAAAGATCTCCGGGCGGTGAGACAGGAGAATCGTCGGAACCAGCGGATCAAGACCCGTCAGCGCGCGATCGAGATCGGGTTTGCCGAAGCGCAGATCGTCGATCCCGGCCACTGCGATCCGGCCGCGGTCGGTCTCGATGACCCGGTGCTCGTTCTGCAGGACCGTGATCCCCGCGGCGTCGAACGCGGCGACGAACTCCTCCGGTTCTCCATACCAGTGCTCGTGGTTCCCCAGGACGGCGAAGCTGCCGTAGCGCGCCCGAACGTGTGCCATCGCCTCGACGCAGGGCGCGAGGTAGCTCATCGAGTTGGAGATGAAGTCCCCGGTCAACACGAACAGGTCCGGCTGAAGCTGCTGCACCGCCTCTGCGCACTGGCGCATGCGGGAAGGCGTCATGAAAAGGCCGGAGTGGATATCGGAGACCTGGACCACTCGCAGCGGCGGGTCAAAGCCTGCCAGCACCAATCTTACCTCGTCGATCGTGTGCCCTGTGCCCTCCCACGAGGCGCCGTATCCGGAGATCAAGACGGGGGCCGCAGCCACCGCGCTCAGTCCGGTCTGAACAAAGCGCCTCCGGGAAGGGTCGGGGGCCTCTTCGCGGGACAGCGCGTCGTGCGGCGACCTCCACCGGAGCAACCGTGCGCACCACCCGATCAGGTCGGCGAAGAGCAGGATCACGAATGAGAAGAGCGATCCGAAGCTCCAGATGGCCGCAGGGTACAAGAGGCCGTACAGGATAACAGGAGAGGGGTGCTGGAGCCGCGCCCCCCCGAAAAGCACGAACAGGTAGATGGTGGCGATCGAGAGGAAGAAGCCGGCCAGCGCCGCGCGGAACTGGCGCCTGCGCCTCGGGCTCAGCCGGGATCGTCGCAAAGCTCGATCTCCCCTTATGTAGAGATAGAGCTGAGACCCGACCAGGAGCGATAGGATGATCGACCGGACAACGATAAAGCGGATGCTCAACGTCATCGTTCCATCTCGTCTGCGCGGAACCCACGTGTGATGAAGGTGGACAGATCGCGAGGTTCATGGTAATAGCCTTTCCCGACGACCGCAAGACCATTTTGTAGGAGTACTCGACCATGCCGACCAAAGAGGAACTCTTCGGAGCGGGGCTGACCGCCTACGGTACGGGGCGTCTGGACGATGCGATCGCCGCATTCCAGCAAGCCCTGGAGCTCGATCCGGCCTATGCCGACGCCTACTTCGCCCTCGCCAATGCCCATAACAGAAAGGGCAACCTGGATGAGGCGATCGCGGCGATCAGGAAGGCGATCGAGCTGGATCCAAAGGAGGCGCTCTATTACACCGAGCTCTCACGCCTCTACGTGCAATTGGGGATGGTCCCTGAGGCGGAAGCCGCGAAAGCCGAGGCGCTGCGGCGACAACGTGGCGTGTAGCGGCGACCTGCTGAACCGACGCCCGGGGATCCTCCACCTGCTCCTAGCCTTGACGACCCTGGTGGCTGGCTGTGGCGAGCCCCTTGTGCGGCCGGGCGCGTTCGAGTGGAACCCGGCTCTCGAGCTCAAGACAACGCAGCTCAAGGATGGGACAGTCCTCTACGCAGTGGCCGGCGCAGGGCCGCCGGTGATTCTGCTTCATGGATTCGGCGGGCAGATCTGGGTGTGGGAGAAGCAGATATCGGCGCTGTCCCGGCATCACCGTCTCTATATCCCGGACCTCCTCGGCTACGGCTATTCGGACCGGCCGAAGGTGGACTATACACCAGCGCTCTTCATTGACTCGATCAGGCAGCTCATGGATCAACTTGGACTCCAGAGGGCCAGCCTAATCGGCAACTCGATGGGCGGGGGCATCGCCTGGGCATTCGCCCTTGCCCATCCTGAGCGGATCGACAAGCTCGTCCTGATCGATAGCATCCCTCCCGATACGGTTCCCGCCGTGCGCAACCCTTCCTTTCGGTGGTTCCTCGCGATCCGCGACCTCCCCGTCCTGCCGTATCTGGCCGTCCGCCTGGCTACGCGGGGAATGCTTCGGGCAACGCTCAAGGAAATGGTCTTCGACGACCACCTGATCACCGATGCCGTCGTCGAACGCCAGTACCGGATCGGTCGCATCGAGGGAACGCCAAGGGTCATGACCTCCACGGTGCGGCACGTGGAAGAGGTCAAGCGCTACGCGAACGATCTCTCGACCCTCCGCAAACCGACCCTGATTATCTGGGGCGACAAGGACGAAGTATTTCCTCTGCCTGTCGGAGAGGAGCTGCGCGCCGCGATCAGAGACTCGGAGCTGCTCGTGATCAAGGAGAGCGGCCACATGCCGATGTGGGAGCACCCCGATGAGACGAACCAAGCAATCCTGGAGTTCCTGGCCCGATAGCGCCGGTTTGCCTTGACAGCAGACACCGATGTCACATAACGTTCAAGCGATTTTGACGTAGAGGCGAGAGGACGCGAACGGCGCTGCATGGAGGTTGCGATGACGCATCGGAATCAGGGTATCGGGTTGCGGATGGTCTGGATGGTGCTCGGTGTTGCTCTGTTCGTATCTGGGCAACCCTGGTGTGAAAACGCATGGGCGCAAGAGGAGCTCTTCGTCACGAACACCAACGATCCCTCGGTAACGGTCTATGCCCGAACCGCCAGCGGTAACACCGGACCGATCCGAAACCTCGAGGGGGCGGCGACCGGCTTGAACGGCCCCAGGGGTCTCTTCGTGGACACCTTCAATAACGAGCTGGTGGTCGCGAACGATTTCAACGACTCGATCACGGTCTATTCTCGCAGCGCAAACGGCAACACCGCGCCGCTCCGCACGCTCCAGGGCGCGACCACAGGGTTGGACCTGCCGGTCGGCGTCTTTGTGGACGTGCTCAACAACGAGTTGATCGTGGCAAGCGGGTTCAACGGCTCGATCAGGGTCTATTCTCGTACGGCGAGCGGGAACACCGCGCCGCTCCGCACGCTCCAAGGCGCAGCCACGGGCCTCAGCGTTCCCCTCGGCCTCGCTGTGGACACTGTCAACAACGAGCTGTTGGTATCGAACGGCACCGGCAACTCGATCACCGTCTACTCTCGGACGGCCACCGGCAACACCGCTCCACTCAGGACCATCCAGGGCGCAGCGACAGGATTGAACGGTGCCACAAGCGTTGCGTTAGATCTGACTCACGGTGAGTTAGTGGTGGCTAACTTCGACACCCCTTCAATCACGGTCTATTCGCGGACGGCCAGCGGCAACACCGCCCCGCTCCGCACCCTCCAAGGGCTTGCCACGGGATTAAACAACACGAGGAGCGCATTTGTGGACCTCGTGAACAACGAGCTGGTAGTGGCGAACGGGGTCGATTCCGTCACCGTGTACTCTCGCACCGCCAGCGGCAACACCGCCCCGCTCCGCACTCTCCAAGGGAATAACACGGGTCTCGTCAATCCGGGCTTCGCCGCCGTCACGACGACCGGCTCGCCACTGGCGGCTGTCAACTTGAACAACGACGCGTTCATATTTGGCGCGACGCTCATTTACCAGGCGACGCTCAGCCCCGGCGTCACCCCGGTTCAAGTCGATATCTATCTCGGCTGTCTGCTGCCCGATTTTACGACCTTCCTCTCGCTTGTGCAGTCGTCCCCGGGGGTCATCACGGTTGCGGTCGGTCCGTCACCGGTCCCCTTTCAGAGCAACGTTACGCTGATCAACACCATTGTCCAGTTCAACTACACGTTCGGAGGCTTCGAGCCGGTGGGGACCTACTTCCCCTACGCGGGCCTCGCCGTGGCAGGGAGCGATCCCTTCGTTCCGGCGAACCAAATCAGCCTGGCGGTCCGACCCTTCCACTTCTCGCCCTGATGGGTTAAGACGCACGTGGCTCACTGACTACTGGGGGATACCGAGGGGGTCTTTCCGGTCAACGAAGAGGAGGGGACAACATGAAACGGCGTCAGTGGGATACTCGGACTGCCAGTGACAACCAGGGAGCGGTGCGGTCGGAGGCCCATAGGCGGCGCAGGGTATGGACTTGGGCCATCATCGTTGGTCTGGCGGCTCTCGTGGCGATCGCGGGCCGTGCTCCGACCGCATGGGCGCAAGAGGAACTCTTCGTCACGAACGGCGCCACCAACTCGATCACGGTTTATGCCCGCGCGGCCAACGGCAACACCATTCCACTCCGCGTGATACAGGGCGCGGCGACGGGGTTGGCCAACCCGGCCGGCATCTTTGTTGATGTCGTGAACAACGAGTTGGTGGTCGTGAACAGCTTCACCAACTCCATCACCGTCTACTCCCGCACCGCGAGCGGCAACACCGCCCCGCTCCGAACGCTCCAGGGGGCGGCCACGGGATTGAACGTACCGATCGGCGTCTTCGTGGACGTGCTGAACAACGAGTTGATCGTGGCAAGCGTGAACGGCTTCTCCATCAGAGTCTTCCCCCGGGCGGCCAGCGGCGACACGGCACCGATACGGACGCTCGAGGGCGTCGCGACGGGGCTAAGCGGGCCCTATGGTGTCGTTGTTGACACGCTGAACAATGAGTTGCTGATATCGAACATCTCGAGCAACTCCGTTACGGTCTACCCCCGGATAGCCAGCGGCAACACCGCCCCCATGCGGACGCTCCAGGGCGCGGCGACGGGGTTGAACTCTCCCCGGAACGTGGCATTGGATCTGTCTCACGACGAGCTGGTTGTGACAAACTTCACCACTCCTTCAATCACTGTCTACCCCCGGACGGCCAGCGGCAACACCGCCCCGCTCCGTACCATCGAGGGGGTGAACACCGGGTTGTCAGGCCCCAGAGGTGCCGTCCTGGACGTGATCAATAACGCACTCGTCGTTCCGAACTTCAGCAATAGCTCGGTCACCGTCTACGCCCGCACGGCCAGCGGCAACACCGCCCCCCTGCGGACCCTCCAAGGGAATGACACGGGCCTGGTACAGCCGCACTTCGCCGCCGTCACCACAGCCGGCGCGCCGCTCGCCTCGGTCGCCCTCAATAACCTAGCGTTCGTCACCGGTCAGACGCTCATGTACCAGGCGACGCTGACCCCGGGTGTGACCCCGACTCAGGTGGACATCTATCTTGGGTGTCTGCTGCCCGATTTCGCGACGTTCCTCTCCCTCGTGCAGGCCTCGCCCGGGGTCATCACGGTTGCGGTCGGTCCGTCACCGGTCCCCTTCCTGAGCAACGTCACGCTGATTCACACCATCGTCCAGTTCAATTATACGTTCGGAGGATTCGAGCCCGCCGGCACCTACTTCCCCTATGCGGGCATCGCGGTTGCGGGCAGCAACCCGTTTCTACCGGCGAACCAGCTCAGCCTGGCGGTCCAGCCGTTCCAGTTCACGCCGTAACGGAGCGGGTCGGGGAGAGGGCGCGCCGACGTCTCCCCGGCTCCTCCTGCTCGATCCGTTGGCGGGCCCAGAGGATGCCGATGATGCTCTTGGCGTCCACGATCCTGTTCGCCAGCACCCAGCGGTAAGCCATATCGAGCGGGAGCGCCTTGACCTGGAGAAATTCTGTGCTGTCGTGATGTCCGGACCGTCCGGGCACGAGGTCTTGAGCGAGAAAGAGCCGGATCGACCCGGTTGAGAAGCCGACGGCTGAATAGAAAGTGCAGAGCTTGATCAGCTTCCTCGGCCGAAGCCCGATCTCCTCCTCGCATTCCCTCCGGGCGGTTGCAGCCGGCCGCTCGCCCTGGTCGATGATGCCGGCTGGGATCTCGAAGATAGTCCTCCGGATCGCTGGCCGGTACTGTCGGACCAGATAGATTCGGCCATCGTCGTCGATCGGAACGATCGCGACGGCGTCGGGCGGGCGGACGATGTCGCGGCGCGCTCGTCGCCCGTCCGGCAGGATAACCGTGTGTAGCTCCGTTGAAAGATACCCCCCGGCATAAACCACCCGCTTGCTAACCACTCTCTCGATGAGTTTCATCTCTCCTCCTGCTCTCCGTTGCGAACACGAGGATAGTGAGCCCCACGGACCCTGTCAACGCCGCCCTTGGCCGGGGCTCGACTTTGTGGTAAAGCTGGTGAGCGGGGGCGAGGTGAGAGAGAACCGAGCGGACGGGGATGAAATGATCACGCCTCTAGTCATCGCATTAGCGCTTCTCGTGGCCTGCGCGGCGGGACCGGCCGCGGAGCAACGGCCGGGGGAGGAGGCGATCTGGACGCGGGACCTTCTTCATCAGGTCGCGACGCTGGCGTCACGCGGCATGGAAGGGCGGGCCGCGGGCTCAGCGGGCGCGGCGAAGGCGGCCGACTACATCGCCCGGGAGTTTCAGAAGGCCGGCCTGCAGCCCGGCGGAGAAGGGGGGAGCTATCTCCAGCCCTTTGACCTTGTGACGGAGATTCGATTGGGACAAGGCAATCGATTGGAGCTGACGACGTCCGGTCAGCCTTCCGAGCCGAGGGAGTATCGCCCATGGGCCGACTACCTCCCCCTCGCCTTCTCCGAAGAGGGGGAGGTCGAGGGTCAGGTCATCTTCGTCGGCTACGGCATCAGCGCTCCCGAGCTTGGCTACGACGACTACGCCGGGATCGACGCGAGGGGGAAGGTCGTGCTGATCATGACGCATGAGCCGCGCGAACAGGATCAACATGGTCCCTTTCGGGCCGCCGAAGCGTTCCATTACACGACGAACCGCTACAAGGTGATCAATGCCCGAGAGCACGGGGCCGCCGCGGTGTTGCTCGTGACCGACCCCAACAATCATTCGGGCGAAGAGGAGAGTGTGCTTCCGTTGCGGGGCGCGTCCGGTTCAGGGAGCGGGGTCCCGGCCCTGAGCATCATGGGAAGAGTGGCCGGCGCGCTCCTTCACGGGACCGGCACGACGCTGTCGCGGCTCCAGGAAGAGATCGATCGTCGGCTTGCCCCGAAATCGTTTCCGGTCCCCGGGGCGACGATCAGGGCGAAGGTCGCGCTGGTGCGGGAGCGGGGAGCAACAGCCAACGTCATCGGCATCCTGCCGGGGCGCGATCCTCTGCTCAAGGAGGAGGTGGTCGTGATCGGGGCGCACTACGACCATCTCGGCTTCGGGGGCGAGATTTCCCTCGCCCCTGCCGCGTTCAACGTCCTCCATCCTGGCGCCGACGACAACGCCTCCGGCACGTCCTCACTTATCGCGCTGGCCAGGGCCCTGGTCGCGGCTCGTGGCGCCAAGCGGACGTTCATGTTCGTCGCCTTCTCGGGAGAGGAGCTCGGCCTGCTGGGCTCGTACCACTTCGTGAAACATCCGCCGATTCCGGTCGAGCGTACCGTCGCGATGATCAACCTAGACGCCGTCGGTCGCATGCAGAAGCGTCGCCTCTACATCCAGGGCGTCGGATCAGGGGAGGGGCTTCGGGAGATCGTGGAGGAGGCGAGCAGCGGGATGGACCTCGATCTCACGCTGCGAGATGACGGGTTCGGCCCATCCGATCATACCCCCTTCTACGCAAAGGAACGGCCGGTCTTGCATTTCTTTACCGGCCCGCACCTCGACTATCACCGCCCCTCCGATACGATCGACAAGATCAACGCTGAGGGCCTACGAGCCGTGACGGTCCTCGCCTATCGCACCGCGATGGCGATCGCGAATCGCCCCGCCGCGATCGCCTACCGTCCGACGAAGGGCACGCCGCCTGCCGTCGAACGTGGCGAGCCGGCCGGCGGCTACGGACCGTACTTCGGCTCGATCCCCGATTTCTCGGAGTCGGCGACGCCGGGGGTCCTCCTGGGCGGCGTCCGGCCCGAGAGTCCGGCGGAGCAGGCGGGACTCACGGCCGGGGATATCATCGTGAACTTCGGCGGCATTCAGGTGAAGAACCTTCAGGACCTGACCTTTGCGCTCCGGACAAAGCGGCCCGGCGACCGGGTCGAGGTCACGTACCTCCGCGCGGGAAAGGAGCAGCGGACGCAGGCCACGCTGCGCCAGCGACAATGAGGCATGACCGGGTGAGAGCGGTCTGCTCGGCGCCGCCGCGCCGCGGTCTCCTGATCGTCGTGGCGGCGATCTCGGTGGCGTTGCTGATCGGCCTGTCGTTGCACGGGCTGATCCACGGGCAGGAGCGGCAAGGTCTCCAGGACACGCAAGAGCGCCACCTCAAGAACATCAAGCAATTGACATTCGGTGGCCAGAACGCCGAGGCCTACTTCTCTCGGGAAGGGACGCGGCTGACGTTTCAGTCCACGCGAGATCCCTTCATGTGTGATCAGATCTTCACGATGAAGACCGACGGGTCCAACGTGAGATTGGTCAGCACTGGCAAGGGGCGCACGACCTGCTCGTTCTTTTTTCCAGATCGGCCAAGCCTGATTTACTCCTCGACCCATCTGGCCGGATCGGCCTGCCCCCCAGCGCCGGATCGATCGCAAGGTTACGTCTGGCCGATCTATCCCGAGTATGACATCTTTCGCGTGAATTTCGATGGGGTAGGGCTGAGGCGCCTGACCGATACGCCAGGGTACGACGCGGAGGCGGCGGTCTCGCCCGATGGGAAGCGGATCGTCTTCACGTCGATGCGCGACGGTGACCTCGAGCTGTACGCCATGAACGCCGACGGAACCGATGTCAGGCGGCTCACGTTCGCCAAGGGCTACGATGGGGGGCCGTTCTTCTCCTCCGACGGGACAAAGATCGTCTATCGCGCCTATCATCCCAAGGCAGAGACCGAGATCCGTGAATACGAGGCGCTGCTCAGACAGCACCTGACGCGGCCCTCGCGGATGGAGATCTTTCTCATGAACGCCGATGGCTCGAACCAGCGCCAGATCACCGACAACGGCGCCGCGAACTTTGCCCCCTTCATGCATCCCAACGGCCGTCAGATCATCTTCTCCTCGAACCTTCACGACCCCTCACGTCGTGCCTTCGCCCTGTACCTGATCAACGTCGATGGGACCGGCCTTGAGCGCGTGACGTACGGCGACACGTTCGCCAGCTTTCCCATGTTCTCGCCCGATGGGACAAAATTGGTCTTCGCCTCACACCGGAACCGGAAACTCCCCGGCGAGATCAACATCTTCATCGCCGACTGGGTCCCCTAAGATGAGTGTTTTCTGGAGGGTCCCTCAATGACGGTCTCAAACAGCATGTCGCACCCTGATACGTCAGAGGAGAATCTCGGCGGGACCGGCCGGCGCGCGAGTCGGGTCAGCGCAGGTCTGTTCTGCCTTCTGCTCCTGCTGTTTTGCGCTCCTCGCATAGGGTTCTCTGCGGAACCCTCCGGGCTTCGAGTGATCCAGTTCACTCCGCAGGGCACCGTCAAGGGCGTCCGCCAGGTGAGCGCCCGGTTCTCCGAGCCGATGGTCCCTTTGGGCGACCCTCGCGGTGCCGCTGACCCCTTCGAGATCGCGTGTCCCGAGTCGGGGACAGCGCGCTGGGTGGACAGCCGCACCTGGGTCTACGACTTCGCGCGGGACATGCCGGCCGGGGTCCGCTGCACGTTTCGGGTCAGCGCCGGTTTGACGAGCCTCGATGGGAAAAAGGTCGTCGGCGAGCAGGAGTTTGCGTTTTCCACCGGGGGCCCGGCGATCCGGTCCTCGTCGCCCGAGGAGGGAAACGTTGGGATCGACGAGGAGCAGGCATTCGTCCTTGTCCTCGATGCCGACCCGATCGAGGCGTCCGTGCTGGAGTCGGTCTCGTTTTCGATCGAGGGGATCGCCGAGCGGGTTGGGGTCCGTCTGATCGAAGGGAAGGCGCGGCAGGAGATCCTGAGAGCGCGGTATCTGGCTTCTATCCCCGATTCTGTCGTCATTCTGCAAGCCAGGCAGCGCTTCCCGAACGGGGCGAAGGTGCGCCTCGTGTGGGGACGAGGGGTGGCCTCCCGGACCGGCGTATCCACGGACGAGGATCAGGTACTCAGCTTTCAGGTCCGAGGCCCGTTCACGGCGACGTTCCACTGCGAGCGGGAGCAGAAGGACTCTGCCTGCATCCCGATCACCCCGATGAGCATCCGGTTCTCGGCGCCCGTGGCGCGGGAGCAGGCCCGTCGGATCGTGGCCGTCGGGCCGCAGCAACGGCGCTGGACGCCGGACGTCGGGGAGGACAAGGGCCAGTTCGTCTGGAGCGTCACACTGAAGGGTCCATTTCCGGAGGAAGCGGAGTTGCACGTCGAGGTCCCGGCCGATCTCACGGACGATGCCGGTCGTCCTTTGACGAACGCCGATCGATTTCCCCTCGCCGTCAAGACCGATCCGTTTCCGCCGCTCGCGAAGTTCGCCGCCCGCTTCGGCATCGTGGAATCGAAGGCCGATCCTGCCCTGCCGGTGACCCTCCGGAACCTCGAGCCTGACGTGCGCGCCAGGCTCCTGCGGGTGGACAATGGGCTGCGAGAAGGGGTCAGTGCGACGCCTGCCGAGCCGTCAGAACAGGTGAAGGGGAGGATCGCGCGGGTTCCGATCGCGTCGGGTCAGGAGATCCTGTCGTGGCTCCGGAAGGTGGCTGAGGCCGACCGAGACGGTTCGGTCTTCGGTTCGGTGCCGGGCGGTCCCGTGAAGGAATTCAGCCTTCCGAAGCCTCATGGCGGCAAGGCCTTCGAGGTGATCGGCGTCCCGCTCGAGGCGCCTGGGCTCTACATCGTCGAGCTCGAGAGCGCTCGCCTCGGGGCCTCGCTGCTCGGGGCGCCCCGGCCGATGTACGTGCCGACGGCCGCCCTGGTGACGAACCTCGCTGTCCATTTCAAGTGGGGGCGCGAGAGCTCCCTCGTCTGGGTGACCTCGCTCGATGGAGGACGTCCCGTGCCGGAGGCGTCGGTCGCCCTGCACGACTGCCGGGGAACGGTGCTCTGGAAGGGGGAGACCGATCGTGATGGGATCGCCCGCATCGGGAGACTCCCAAGCCGAAGGGCCCTCCCACGGTGCCCCTTCTCCCACCAGCAGCCGGGCCTCTACCGCGACTACCGGCAGAACACGGCCCTGCTCGGCCTCCAGGAGGGGCTGCTTGTGACAGCCCGGACCCCCGATGATCTGAGCTTGATTCACTCGAGCTGGAACCAGGGGATCGAGCCCTGGAGGTTCCAGCTCCCCCTGGAAAGCTACCGCGGCCCGAACGTCGCCCACACCATCTTCGATCGACCCCTCCTCCGCTCCGGCGACACGGTCCACATGAAGCATCTCATCCGGACACAGGCGCTCGCCGGGTTCTTATCGGTCCCGCAGAAAGCACGGCCCACTCTCGTGTCGCTTCGGCACATAGGGAGCAACCAGAAGTACGACCTTCCGGTGCGATGGAACGGAGCCGGCGTGTCCGAGAGCAGGTGGCGAATCCCGAAGGAGGCGAAGCTCGGTCGATACCAGGTCGTCTTGACGAGAGCGGCAGCCAAGAAGAGCGCAGCCAAGCCGATCCGGCGGGAATCCCTGGACGACATGGAGGAGGAGACCGACCATGAATGGCCATCCGGCCAGTTCCGAGTCGAGGAGTTCAGGGTCCCCCTGATGAGAGGGGTCGTTCGGCCGCCGGCCGAGCCACTCGTCGCCGTGTCGGAGTTCTCCGTGGACCTCAGCGTGCAGTACCTCGCAGGAGGCGGTGCGAGCCGGCAGCCGGTGACACTCCGCACGCAGGTCAGACCGAAGTCGGTCTCGCCTCCGGAGGAGTTCGAGAACTTCACCTTCGCCAACGGCCCGGTGAAGGAGGGGATCACTCGATCCGGGGTAGCTGACGAAGATGGGATGGATGGTGACGCCGAGGAAGCAATCCGCGCGGCGCCGAAAGCGAAAGAGGCGGTGCATCAGCGGGAGGAGCTGGTATTGGATGCAGCCGGGACAGCACGGGCGACGATCAGGCGCCTGCCCCGCGCGACCACACCGCTCGACGTCCTGGCGGAGCTTGAATTTCGGGACCCCAACGGCGAGGTCCAGACCGTCTCCTCGACGATCCCGCTTTGGCCGTCGCACCGGCTGGTCGGGATCCTCCCCGACTCCTGGGTCGCCTCGAAAGAAAATCTACGAGCCCGGATCGCGGTGATCGACGTCCGCGGACGGCCGATCGCCGGCGTCCCCGTTCAGATCGACCTCCTGGAACGGAAGTCCTACTCCCACCGGAAGCGCCTGGTCGGCGGCTTCTACGCGTACGAGCACATCGCGGAGATCCGCCGCGTAGGGGAGCTCTGTCGCGGTGAGACCGATGCGGCCGGACTCTTCTGGTGCGAAGGGACGTCGCCTATGAGCGGGAACGTCATTCTTCAGGCATCGGTCGTGGACCGCTCCGGCAATGCGTCCCAGGCGCACCGGGAGGTCTGGGTGGCAGGCTCCGAGGAGTGGTGGTTCGAGGCTCAGGACAGCGACCGGATCGATCTTTTGCCGGAGAAGCGACGGTACGAGCCAGGAGAGACGGCGCGCCTACAGGTCCGTATGCCGTTCAGGGAGGCGACGGCCCTCGTGGCGGTGGAGCGCGAAGGGGTCGCAGTTGCCTCGGTCGTGTCGCTCTCAGGCAAGGAGCCGATCGTCGAGGTCCCGGTCAGGGAGGACTACGCGCCTAACATCTTCATCTCCGTTCTCGCGGTTCGCGGGCGGGTGAGCGGGGTGCAGCCAACGGCGCTCATCGACCTCGGGCGACCGTCGTTCAAGCTGGGCGTGGCCGAGATTCGCGTCGGATGGCGGGCCCATGAGCTGAAGGTGAAGGTCTCAACCGATCAAGAGGTCTACCGGGTCCGCCAGAAGGCCGCGGTCAAGATCGCCGTTCAGAGGGCCGACGGGCAGCCGCTCCCCTCCGGAAGCGAGATCGCGCTCGCGGCGGTCGATGAGGGGCTCCTCGAGCTTTCTCCGAACAAGAGTTGGAACCTCCTCGAAGCAATGATGGGACGGAGGGGGTACGGGGTCTTGACGGCGACAGCCCAGGGACAGGTGATCGGCAAGCGGCACTTCGGCCTCAAGGCTCTCCCGCAGGGGGGCGGGGGCGGGCGACAGATGACGCGCGAGCTGTTCGACACGCTCCTCCTCTGGAAGGGGAGGGTCTCCCTGGATGCCACCGGAGAGGCCTCGGTCGAGGTGCCTCTCAATGACTCACTCACGAGCTTCCGGATCGTGGCTGTGGCAACAGGTGGGATCGGGCTCTTCGGGACCGGCTCGACGACGTTTCGTTCAACGCAGGACCTCATGGTCCTGCCGGGGATCGCTCCGCTCGTGAGGGAGGGGGACCGATTCCGGTCCGAGGTGACGCTCCGCAACGCTACCGCCCGCTCGATGGAGCTGACCGTGCGCGGCCGCGTGGAGGGACTTGCCCAGCCGCTCGCCCCGCACGAGTTGACGCTCTCGGGCGGCGAGGCCAAGTCGGTCGGGTGGGACGTAACAGCCCCTGTCGGCGTCAAGAAATTGACCTACGAGCTGGAAGCGGGAGAGCGCGACGGCGCGATGGATCGCGTCCGGGTGTCGCAAGAGGTGATCCCCGCGGTCCCCGTCAGGACCTTCCAGGCCACACTTTCGCGGTGGGAGCAGGCGATGCGGCAGCCGGTCAAGCGGCCGGCCGATGCCATCCCGGGTCGCGGCGGCGTCAATGTCGCCCTCCGCCCGTCGCTGATCGACGGCCTGGGTGGGGTCCGCGACTGGATGAGCCGTTACCCCTACACCTGCCTCGAGCAGAAGGTGTCGAGAGCGGTCGCGCTGCGCGACACGAAGCTCTGGGCTGAGATCGTCGCCACCCTCCCGTCCCACCTCGATTCGGACGGCCTCCTCATGTATTTCCCGCGGATGCTGCGTGGGAGCGACGTCCTGACCTCCTACGTCTTGGCGATCGCGCACGAGGCGGGCTGGAGCCTCCCGGCCGACGTCAGGGGGAGGATGGAGGAGGGACTCCGGAAGTTCATCGAGGGGAAGGTCCTCCGGTGGTCCGAGCTGCCCACGGCTGACCTCTCGATCCGGAAGCTGGCCGCCCTCGAATCGCTCTCTCGCTACGGGAAGGCCGATCCGAAGCTCCTCGGGAGCATCGCGATCGAGCCGAACCTCTGGCCGACCTCGGCCCTCCTCGATTGGTGGGGTCTGCTGCACCGACTCTCCGGAGTCCGGGATCGGGAGGCCCGCCTGCGCGAGGCCGAGCAGATCGTCCGCTCGAGGCTCAACCTTCAAGGGACGACGATGGGGTTCTCCACCGAGCGTGGCGACGCGCTCTGGTGGTGCATGATCTCCGCCGACTCGAACGCCCTGCGGTTGATCCTCCGTCTCCTGGAGTCGGACCAGTGGAAGGAGGAGCTTCCGCGGCTGATGCAAGGGGCGCTCGGGCGGCAGCGCCGGGGCGCCTGGGACCTGACCCTGGCCAATGCGTGGGGCGTCCTCGCGGTCGAGAAGTTCTCGCGGGCCTTCGAACGGACGCCGGTCGCGGGGACGAGCATCGCGCAGCTTGCCGGTGACGTCGAGCGGGTCGAATGGGACGCCACGCCGAAGGGGAGAACCCTCGCGTTTCCCTGGCCTGCGACTCGTGAGGAGCTGACCGTGGACCATGCGGGGAGCGGCCACCCCTGGATCACCGTCCAGTCCCAGGCGGCGATCCCGGTCAAGTCGGAGCTTTCGAGCGGCTACCGGATCACCAAGACCCTCACGTCGATCGAATCGCGTGAAGAGGGGCGCTTCAGCCGTGGGGACATCGTTCGGGTGCGGCTTGCCATCGAGGCCCAGGGCGATATGACCTGGGTCGTGGTGAACGACCCGATCCCTGCCGGCGCCTCGCACCTTGGCACGGGCCTGGGCAGGGAGTCTCGGATCGCCACGAAGGGGGAGGAGCGGCGGGGCTGGGTGGTGCCGGCCTTCGAGGAGCGGGCCTTCGACGGCTTCCGGGCCTACTACGAGTTCGCTCGCAAAGGGAGCTTCGTCGTCGAGTATACGATCCGCCTCAACCAGAGCGGCCGGTTCAACCTCCCCGCCACTCGGGTCGAGGCCCTCTATGCGCCGGAGATGTTCGGGGAGCTGCCGAACTCGCCGCTGGAGGTCCAGCCATGAGCCGGGGCGCAACCGTCATGGTCTGTTTTCTCCTCGGCGCGTTCGCAATCCTCTGGCTGGCGTTCGGGACGCCCGACCCCGCCGTCCCATCGTTCCAGGCAATCCGCGCAGCGCACCGTCCCTCCGATGCTCGACTGCTCGATCGAAACGGCGAACTCCTCCATGAAGTGCGGATGGATGATACGGCTCGGCGGCTCGCATGGACTGGCCTGGAGGAGATCTCTCCTGCGCTTCGCGCGGCGGTGATCGCCTCCGAGGACCGGCGCTTCTACCAGCATGGCGGCGTGGACGGAAAGGCGCTCATCGGCGCCGCGCTTCGCCGGACGATCGGAGGCCTCTCTCGTGGAGCGAGCACGATCCCGATGCAGCTCGCCGCCCTCCTCGATCCACGGCTTCGCCGCCTGGACGGATCGAGGACGCCGGGACAGAAATGGCGGCAGATGAGGCTTGCCTGGGCGATCGAGCGGCGCTGGTCGAAGGCGGAGATCCTGGAAGCCTACCTGAACCTCGTGACCTTCCGCGGGGAGCTACAGGGGGTCGCGGCCGCGTCAAGTCTCTTGTTCGGAAAGGCGCCGCACGGGATTTCCGAGGCCGAGGCAGCCGTCCTGGTCGCGCTGCTTCGGGCTCCGAACGCCCAGCACGCGGCGGTCACGCGCCGCGCCGCGCGAGTGATGGAGGCTCAGGGGAGGAAGGACAGCGACGACGAGGTTGAAGCGGCCGTGCGGACCGCACTCGACGTCCCGGAAGGCCCCGGTCCTCGCGTGGCCCTGGCACCTCACGCCGCTCGACGCCTTCTCCGGGTCGCGCAGGGGTCGCCCGTCTCCGACGTCTCAGCGCACTCGACGCTCGACGCTGCACTACAGCGCCTGGCTCTCGACACGCTTCGCCGTCATCTCCTTGCCGTGCGGGATCAACGAGTGGAGGATGGAGCGATCCTCGTGACGGCGAACCGGACGGGCGAGGTTCTGGCCTATGTCGGCGGGAGTGGAGAGTTGTCGAGCGCCCGCCACGTGGATGGGGTCCAGGCCAGGCGGCAAGCCGGCTCGGCGCTGAAACCGTTCCTGTACGGGCTGGCCATGGAGCGGCGCCTCATCACGCCGGCCTCGCTCCTGGAGGACGTGCCGCTCGACCTGCCGGTCGCGGGTGGGCTCTACCGACCCCGGAACTACGACGAGCAGTTCAAGGGCCTGGTGACCGCCCGCACGGCGCTGGCCGCCTCGCTGAATGTCCCCGCGGTCAGAACGCTCAATCTAGTCGGCGCGGAAGGCTTCGTGCAGCACCTGCGGAGGCTCGGGTTCGAGGGGCTGGCTGAATCCGGCGACTACTATGGCCCCTCCGTGGCCGTGGGCTCTGCCGACGTGAGCCTCTGGGAACTGGTGAGCGCCTACCGGACGCTGGCGAATGGCGGGGTCTGGAGTCCGCTGCGAATAGTCCCGGACGGCGAGGCGGTGGACATGAGCCGACGGATTTACAGGAACGAGACGGCATTCCTCGTCTCGCACATCCTGGCGGATCGGGAGAGCAGAAGCGTGACGTTTGGCCTGGAGAACCCCCTCGCCACGCGGTTCTGGAGCGCCGTGAAGACCGGGACCAGCAAAGAGATGCGGGACAACTGGTGCGTCGGCTACTCGCGCGACTATACGGTCGGGGTCTGGGTGGGGAACTTCTCCGGCGAGCCGATGCGGAACGTCAGCGGCATCACGGGGGCCGCCCCGATCTGGCTCGAGATCATAGACTGGCTACACCGGGCCACGCCGAGCCTCCCTCCGGAGGCACCGGCCGGCCTCCTCGCGACGACCGTCTCCTTTCCTCGACAGGTCGAGCCGGACCGGATCGAGTGGTTCCTCGCGGGGACGGAGCCGGGGGTTTCCGCCTCGACGCTCGCGGTCGGCCATCCCCGGATCATCGTGCCAGTCCGCGGGACAGTGGTGGCGCTCGACCCGGATATCCCGGCGTCGCGCCAGCGGCTGGTCTTCGAGGCCCGAGCCGGGAGTGCGCCTGTGCGGTGGCTGCTGAACGGGACAGTCATCGGCTCCGCCACCGAGCACCTCTTCTGGGACCCGCGTCCGGGAAGGCACACCCTCACGCTCACCGATGACGTGCAGCGCCCTCTCGACACCATCACCTTCGAAGTACGCGGCGTCGCCTTCGACTCCCCCAACTGACCAAGCCGGCCTGCTGCAGCTCGCTGCTAGCCAGTTGCAACCTGACACGTTACGTGTTACAGTTCTTCAGTGGCGATCCTGAGGTTCAGGAACAAGGGTTTGGAGCGCTTCTTCCTCCGTGGAACGACCGCCGGCATCCAAGCCAAGCATGCCCGAAGACTCCGCCTGATCCTCGGCCGACTGAACGTCGCGAGGGGGCCCGGCGACATGGGCCTACCAGGGCTGGATCTTCATCCGCTGAAAGGTGAACGAAAGGGAACATGGACCGTGAAGTTGAGTGGGAACTGGCGCGTCACGTTCGCGTTCTCAGATCGTGATGTCGTCGATGTCGATTATGAAGATTATCACTGAGGTGTCCGCATGAAGATGCACAATCCGCCTCATCCGGGTGAGATACTCCGTGAGCTCTGTTTTCAGCCACTCGGGTTGACCGTGACCGAGGCTGCCAAGGCGCTCGGCGTCAGCCGCAAGACGCTCTCGAGCATCCTGAACTGCCGCGCTGGCATTAGCCCAGAGATGGCGGTCCGCCTGTCGATCGCCTTTGGTACCACTGCGGAGAGCTGGCTCAGCCAGCAGATCCACTACGATTTGGCGAAAGCAGAAGCCAAGCGCCGGTCGCTTCGGGTCAAGAAGCTCGCAGCTGCTTGACCCCCCCATTGCGACTGACGCGGGGCTTCAGCCGCGGCCCAAAGCCGTCCGCTGCCTGCCGTGATTGGACTTTCCTCTAACCGCGGAAGACGTGCTGGTTGTGCCATTCAAGGAACGCTCTATCCGGCCGATGCGGTGCGGCAGTGGGAACCGTCAGGCGGGCTCCCTGAAGCGGATAGTAGCTCCGGCCGTTCTGATACTCCTCGCGCAAGCGTGCGCTTATTTCTAATCGCAGGTCTGGCGTCACGGTCGCGTAGCCGGTATCGAACAATCGGTGAAGATCGGCCCTGAGCAGCAGTCCGTTTCGGACCTCATGGGGCCCCTCGTCCGCATAGGGGCGGATGTGGGAGGCCTCCAGGGCCGGAAGCGAATGCTCGTCTGTAACCGCGCATCCGCGACCGTACGCGTCCAGGACCGCGATGCGGAACGTGTTTTGCCCGAGCCGTGGCCGCACAAGGCGCGGCCCACCGTATAGGAGGCTGCCCTCAGCTGTCACCAGCAACTCGGACGCGGCGGCAGCTGCTCGAATAGACGCTGCTTTCGCGACACAGGCCTCCCAGACACGCCGTCCCTCACCGACTGCAAGGTCATACCTCACGTGTGTCTGCGTCCGCGGTCTCCAGTCACTCGGCTGGGGAATCCAGGCACCCGGCCTGAAGAAGACCGGGGAGACCAGCTGAATACAGCCGATTTCGTCAGATCCGGTCCGTTCATCGTAGCGGATACGGGCTCGAATTTTCGTGATCCGCGCACGCATCTCTCCGAACGAAGCGCAGCCGTTGCCAAAGCCAAAGTTCTCCCAAGCGAGCCAGTCCGGGAGCCGAGAGAATTGCGCGAAATACGCAAATCCACAGATCGCATTGTACGGCGCGCGGAGCTTGAACAGGAACGGCGAGAACTGAGGAGCATGGAACGTACGTCGCGCCGAAGGGGTCCAGAAGTTCAGCTCTGTCACATCCGGGCGGTCGGCCAGGAACCGATACCAGCCTTCGTCCGTAATCGCGATCGTCCCTACCATCCCCATGTAGATCTTCGGCGTGCGCCCGACGTTAACGCATGCCGGCGTCGATAGAGCGCCGCGAAATCCCCGGCCAAGGCGGCGCCCTGTTGGGCTGTGCGTCGATTTTCTGTTCAGTTGGTGTCGTCAGCGGATCAGTCCGGCTTCCTGAAAGCTATAGTGCCCTTTCCGCGTCACGATCACATGGTCCAGGACACGAAGACCGAGAATCTTGCCAGCCTCGGCCAACTGCTCGTGCATGCGGAGATCGGCGTCGCTCGGTTGGAGTTCGCCGGATGGGTGGTTGTGCGCGAAGATGACGGCGGCCGCGCGGTCGGCGATGACATCCGCGAACACCTCTCGCGGATGAACCGGGCTCTTGTCGAGAAGGCCGATGGTGACGATGCGTTTCTCGATGACCTCGTGTGCGCCATTGAGTGAGATACAGACGAAATATTCCTGCTGCTTTCCGGCGATGTCCGCTACCAGTGGCAGAATATCCTTGGCGACGGAAATCTTCACCGTGTCCTTCAGCAAGTGCCGTCGGGCCAGTTCAAAGGCCGACAGGATTTGGCCGGCCTTGGCGAGTCCCATGCCGGGAACCGCCTGCAAGTGATCAAGCGTCAATCCGGCCTTGTGCTCGCGGATGAGACTGGCCACCTGCCGGGCAATCGTGCGCACGTCGGTGCCCGCCGTTCCCATGCCAAGAATGGCCGCGACAAGCTCCTCGTCGCTAAGGGCGGAGGCGCCTTTCTCCCGCAGTTTCTCGCGGGGGCGGCTGTGTTCCGGCATATCCTTGATGGTTTTCATAGCGGGCGTGGACTATTTCGGCAGCAGGTGCGAATGGTTCTTCCGCAGCCATTCCCCGACGCGTTTCCGTAATGTCCGTGCCACCGCCAGCATTTCTCGCGCTTCGGTTTCTGAGACCAATCCAGCCCGTTCGTAATCGCCGACGTTGCGTTTCTTGCGAAAGGCGTCCAGTTGGGCGACGAGATTGGCGTCCGCGCCGATGGTGTGCCCCAGACTCTGGATAACCCGGTAGTGATGCGCGTCTCTCGTGGCCCGGTAGCCACAAGCGGCCAACGCCGTCGTGGCGCACTGCAACGCCGCATTGTACCCTATTGACAGTCGTGAATCCTCGCTCAGGTCCTTTACTGCGGCATCGCGCAAATCCCGGTCGGCCACGCCGAGCAGATTGGCGATTTCCTGTGGACTGGTCCGGTGTTCGACGAGCCAACCATTACGCGCCCAATTGGCCAAGCTCACGCTCGCCCCCGATCAGAAACAACTTCGGCGCCGACACCGTGGCGGTCAGGAAATGATGGCCGGCGGCTAACTTCTTACGGAACTCGCGCACCGTATACACTGTCGGGTTCACCTCGCGTCCGAGCTGTTCCTGCGCGCTGCGCAGGGCGGCGGCGATCTCGCTGAACGTCACCGCGCCCACCACCACCACGTCCACGTCGCTCCCGGCCTTCTCCGCGCCGCGCGCCAGCGATCCGTGGACAAACGCGACCTTGATCCGCTCGGTCAGTCCGGCCAGTGCCTCCCGCAACACGTCCGCCATCCCCGCAGTCTTGACTGCCAGACCCTTCAACTCGGCAAAGACCGGTGACGCCGCGTTGGCTCGGTAATAGACCTGGTTCCCGCGTCGCGTCCGCACAAGCAGCCCGGCTTCGACCCAACGCGCCAGCTCGCGCTGCGCCGCGCCCTGGCCGATCGCGGCCGTACGCACAATCTGCCGGAGATACAACGACTGCTCCGGCCGCACGAAGAATAGCCTCAGCAGCGCCCGTTGCGTCTTGCCGAACAACGCCGTGCCGATCGTATGGACTGGACTGACCGTACTCATTATGGATACGATTGTATCCAAATTGGGCACAGCCTTCAAGTCTCTCGTGCGCCCACGCTGATCTCCTCCCCCCAAATCTCCGCCAGCTTCGACTGAACCTTCGCCTCCATCCGCGCGATCAGCTCGCGGTTCGCCTCAACCAGCGTGCGCTCCGCTTGCAATTCAGCCACGATCGTGCGTTGCTCCATCAATGGTGGGAGTGCGATTGGGATGTCTTCGACGATCCCCTGATTGATTTTTGGCATACTGCCCGCGGAGCCGACCGCGTTGATCGTCACAAACTCGCGAACAGGCGCGCTCTGGAGAGCGTGCAGCAAGAATTCAGGGAGGATAAATCGCTCGTCAGCTCGGACGCGAATCATGAGGTCTGGATAGATAAAGTCCGCATCATCCACATCGAATAGAGCGGCAGTGCCCACCAATTCTTTTGTGTTTCCTCGCTGCAAATAGATGTCTCCGCGCCGACAGCGGAAAGGTGAATCCTGGGGGATGTCTTCATCGACAAACTTGAATCGAGAGATGTCCAACCTCCCCGATGTCGTCGCTGTCAAGGTAAGGACCTTAAGCTTTGTGGGATATGGAACGGGCCTGCCTGAGTACCCGTTTTTTGGCCTGTCTTGAATTACGTCGCGGAGCTTTACCGTGGGCCAGTTAGGATCAATGCGGAACAGCGGCTTATAGTTGGCGAGGACTTTGCGGGCGCCTTCGATGACCTTCCGGTAGCCGTCCAACTCCGCCACAATCTGCTGTTGGACCTCCGGCGGTGGGAGGGGGATTCCTTTTTCGTAAGCATCGTTCCTGTTCAGCCCCGGGACGCCAGCACCATCACGCAGTTCTGTCAGTCGCAATCCTTTTAGGATGTAAAACAAATAC
>Ga0187892_10002359_pt1 | contig 38361 bp, 37 predicted proteins | sample MA1701073metaG_FD_139345 | JGI IMG/M metagenome (GOLD analysis project Ga0187892, IMG submission 139345) | Bio-ooze microbial communities from a basaltic lava cave in the Kipuka Kanohina Cave System on the Island of Hawaii, USA - MA170107-3 metaG ... | reverse complement strand
GGCCGCCACGTGAACTGCCTGCGGTCCGGCCGCTGGAACCTCGGCGCCGCCTGCGGCGATTCGTGCGTCGACATGCAAGCGGTCTACCGCCTGCGTCCGACGATTTTTTCACAGCCTCTCAGCCTATACCCCACCCCGGACAGGATTCGGCGGCAACCCTAGCGCTGTAGTACTAGGCCGTCTCCTCTTGTAGCCGCTTCAGCCCCTCTTTGAACCCGGCGAGGAACCTGCTGAGTTCCTCGGGCCCACGCAAGAAGTGATGCTTGGCCTGCCTTTCGACCCCGCAAGGCCCGGACCTATTCTCGACCAGCGAGTCGATGATCTCGACTGCGGCAACCCCGCTGACCGGCTCTAGCAGTCGAATGCCGATCGGCAAGCCGTCCTGCGCTATCAGGAAATACACGAGCGCGGTCGGATTGGGCCGGACCGTCCCAACGGCTCTCATCCCGCGCCGCAATTCGACGTAGGCCGAGACGATCTTGCCGCCTTCGCGCTCCACGGTAACCGTGGGACGCTCAAGCATGTTCGTCATCGGATGCCTCCTTTGCCGGAGGGGGCCACACAGGGGCAACCATGAGGGCGATGGTCCATTCTCCGCGCGAGTTCTTGTGGCCGTTCATCATGAAGAGCTGGCCGAAGATACGCGCGTGAGCAATCCAGATGGTGGGCGTGAACGGGGTGGACTCCTCGCGCTCGTTGATCTCGTCGTCGGAAAGCGAGAAGAACGCATCGACAACATCCTCGATGCTGTGGGGCGTGACATGCAGGTCCCAGTCCCTGCGCGCCGAGCCAGCGATCTTGAAGCTCGTCGCCCGCTCCAATGTCAGCGGTACCCCGTGGGCCAAGAGGGCGACGCCGCATTGATCCACCGACGGTTGATGATACCCATGCCGACGACAGGCCGCTCCAAGGCCAGCTACCCTAGGGGATTCGCCCGACAGAAACCGGCCATTCTGCGGGCATCTCATCAGGTACACACTCCCGGAAGAAAACCGGCGTCGCCCTCCCGAAACCCGGTACCGCCTTCCGGCCTACGGGACGATCACCGCGCCGGGCCCGATGCCGTGGGCCGCGAAGGTGTCTTCGAGGGCCTCGAGCGCGTACTGGACGGGCTCGCCCGAGACCACGAGGGTCTCGTCGAGGGGGACGAGCTGGTGGATCTCGACGATCGTGCCGTCCGCCTTCGCGTAGGCGAGGTCCAGGGGCACGTACGTGTCGCGCATCCAGAAGCTGCGCGTGGCTTCGGTCGAGAAGACGAAGAGCATCCCCCGCGGCGTGCCGTCGAGGAGGGGCTGAAGCTGCTCCTCGGTCGCAAACATGAGCCCTTGGGCCTGCTGGGCCAGGGTCGTTGCGACATAGACCTCGAACTCCACGCCGTCAACGAGGATCCGCGCCGTCGGGAATCCCGATAGGTCGGCCCCCGAAGCCCCCTCGCCTCCGCAGGCGGAGAGGATGCCAAGCAGCAGCAGGCGTCGCACGGCAAGGAGAGTACCCGATCCTAGACGCCCTGCACTTGATCGTTAGCATGCTAACGAAGTGCGGGCACGCTACGACTTCGAGAAGAGCCTCGGCTACTTCGTGATCCCCGTCGCGCACGCGCTCGAGCGCGCGCTCAACGAGGAGCTCGTGCCGCTGGGCGTCACCCTCCGCCAGTGGCAGGTGATCGCCTGTCTGATCCTGTACAAGGAGTCGTGCCAGGCGGACCTCGCGCGACTGCTCCGGGTCGAGACGCCGACGCTCAAGGGGATCCTCGACCGGATGCAGCGCGACGGCTGGATCGAGCGGCGCGCGTCGGCCTTGGACCGCCGGTGCAACGTGATCCGGCTCACCCCGGCGGTCGTCCCCGCGTGGAAGCCGATGGCCGCGTGCGCGAGGCGCGTGCGGCGGCGCGCGATGAAGGGGATCACGGCGCGGCAGTTCGCGACGATGAAGGCGGCGCTCGCGACCGTGCGGCGCAACCTGGAGGAGGCGTCCCGATGAAGCAACTCGCTCTCGTCCTGCTGGTCGTCGCGGCAGCGGCGCAGGAGAGGCCGCCCGCCCTGGTCGTCGTCGCCGACGTAGTCGAGCGCGAGGTCACGGCCAGGCGCTCCTTTGTCGGGAGCGTCGAGCCCGTGCGGCGCAGCGTGATCGAGAGCGAGGTCGAGGGGCTCGTCACCGAGTACCTCGCGGACGAGGGGCTCCGCGTCGAGGCTGGCGCCGCGCTCGCGAAGCTCAGGACGCGGCTCGCGGAGATCGCGCTCGACGCCGCGCGGGCGGCGCTGAAGCTGCGCGAGGAGGAGCTGCGCGAGCAGAAGAACGGCTCGCGTCCCGAGGAGCTCGCACAGGCGCGGGCGAAGGTCGCGGCCGCGGTCGCGGCGAACGACATGCGCCAGTGGCGGCTCGGCCGCGCCCAGCAGCTCTTCGAGACGAGCGTGATCAGCGAGGACGAGCTCAAGGAGGCGCAGATGACGGCGCGCCTCGCGGAGGAGCTGCTCGCGGAGGTGAAGGAGGGGCTCCGGCTCGCGGAGGCGGGGCCGCGCGAGGAGCGGATCGCGCAGGCGGAGGCGCGCGCGGAGGCGCAGCGGGCGGAGGTCCGCCGGCTCGAGGACGAGCTCGAGCGCCACACGATCCGCGCGCCGTTCTCGGGCTACGTCGTCCGCGAGGCGACCGAGGTCGGCCAGTGGCTCGACAAGGGTTCGGCCGTCGCGGAGATCGTCGCGCTCGACGAGGTGGACATCGTCGCGCCCGTCGTCGAGGACTACGTGCTCGGCGTCGCCGTCGGGATGCAGGCGTCGGTCACGGTCGGCGCCGTGCCGGGGAAGACGTTCGAGGGCAACGTCGTCGCGGTCGTGCCGGGGGCCGACATGCGCGCGCGCACGTTCCCGGTCAAGGTGCGGGTGAAGAACCCCGAGGGGCCCCTCCTCAAGGCGGGCATGTTCGCGACGGTGCACCTGCCGGTCGGCGGCACCGAGAAGGCCGTGCTCGTCCCCAAGGACGCGCTCGTCCTCGGCGGGCAGACGCCGATCGTGTACGTCGTCGCAGACGGCAAAGCGGTGCAGGTGCCGGTCGAGGTCGGGCTCGCGATCGACAGCCTCGTGCAGGTGAAGGGGCGGGTCACAGGGGGCCAGAAGGTCGTCGTGCGCGGGAACGAGCGGCTGCAGCCGGGGCAGGCGGTGAGGATCGAGGGGAACTGATGCTCGTCCAGGGCTTCGTCCAGAACCCGGTCAAGGTCGCGGTCGGCGTCCTCCTCGTCGCGCTCTTCGGGGCGATCGGGCTCTTCGCGATGCCGATGCAGCTCACGCCCGAGGTCCAGACGCCCCAGATCACCGTCGAGACGCGCTGGCCGGGCGCGAGCCCGCAGGAGGTCGAGCGCGAGATCGTCCAGGAGCAGGAGGAACAGCTCAAGGCGGTCGAGGGCGTGACCAAGATGACCGGCGAGTGCATGGACTCGAACGGGAAGATCACGCTCGAGTTCGCGGTCGGGACCGACATGGCAGAGGCGCTCCTGAAGGTCAACACCAGGCTCCAGCAGGTGCGCGAGTACCCCGAGGAGGCCGACCAGCCCGTCCTCGCCTCCGCGTCCTCCTCCGACACGCCGATCGCCTGGTTCATCCTGCGGCCCCGGATGCGCCCGCGCCCGGAGCTTGAGGCGTTCGCCGCGCGCCATCCCGACGTCGCGGCGGCGCTCGCGCCCGTGCTGGCCGCGAGGAGCACGGGCCTCGCGACGCGGCGGCTTGAGGCAGCGGCGAAGGAGCACGCCGTGCTCGCGGAGCTGCTGCCCCCGCCGCTCGAGATCGACACGATGCGCAGGTTCGCGGAGGACTTCATCGAGGCGCGGTTCGAGCGTGTGCCCGGCGTCGCGCAGTCCAACGTGATCGGCGGGCGCGAAGACGAGATGCAGGTGATCGTGGACCCGAACCGGCTCGCCGCGCGCGGCGTGACGATCGCCGACCTCCGCACCGCCCTGCGGGCCCGTAACGCGGACACGTCCGGCGGCGACTTCTGGGACGGGAAGCGGCGCTACGTCGTCCGGACGCTCGGCCAGTTCCGGGATCCGGAAGACGTGCTCGGCGTCGTCCTCGCGCGCCGCGACGGCGCCCCGGTCTACGTGCGCGACGTGGCGGCGGTGCGCCCCGGCTACAAGAAGCCCGACGCGACCGTGCGCAACTTCGGGATGAAGTGCATCGCGATCAACGCGCAGCGGGACACGGGCGCCAACGTCCTCGACGTCATGGAGGGGCTCAAGAAGGCGCAGGAGGAGCTCAACCGGGGCATCCTCGCCCAGCGCGGCCTCATCCTCGAGCAGGTCTACGACGAAACCGAGTACATCCACTCGGCGGTCGGGCTCGTCAAGGACAACATCGTCCTCGGCGGCATCCTGACCATCCTCTGCCTCCTCCTCTTCCTCCGCAGCGCGCGCTCGACGCTCGTGATCACCCTCGCGATCCCGACGAGCATCATCGGCACGTTCCTCCTCCTCCACCTGATGGGCAGGTCGCTCAACGTCGTGAGCCTCGCCGGCCTCGCGTTCGCGGTCGGGATGCTCGTGGACAACGCGGTCGTGGTCCTTGAGAACATCTTCCGCCGCTACCAGGAGGGGGAGGATCGCGTGACCGCGACGGTCAAGGGGACGCAGGAGGTGTGGGGCGCCGTGATCGCCTCGACGCTGACGACGCTTGCCGTCTTCGTCCCGATCCTCTTCGTGGAGGAGCAGGCGGGCCAGCTCTTCCGCGACATCGCGCTCGCGATCAGCTGCTCGGTCGGACTCTCCCTCATCGTCTCCGTCACCGTGATCCCGCCGGCGACCGCGCGCATCCTCAAGGCGGGCGGCATGACCGAGGCTCCGTGGCTCCGGCGCGTCTTCGGCCCCGTCATCGCGTTCGGGAGCGCGCAGGTGCGGCTCATCGCCGCGATCAACGCGTGGCTCCAGGGGAGCGTGCTCCGCGGCGCCGCCGCTGTGGTTGTCCTCGTGGGGGCGTCGGCGCTGGGCACTTGGGCGCTCTTCCCGAAGGTCGAGTACCTGCCCAACGGCAACCGGAACCTCATCATCGGCTTCGTCCTCCCGCCGCCCGGCTACAACAACGACGAGCTCGCGAGCATCGGCGGCGTGGTGGCGGAGGGGCTGCGCCCCTACTGGGATGTCGATCCCGAGGCGCCCGAGGCCAGGAATCTCAAGTACCCGGCGATCCGCGACTTCTTCTTCGTGGCGCGCGGTCGGCAGGTGTTCGTCGGACTGCGCTCCTACGACGACCTGCGTGCGGCCGAGCTCGTGCCCCTTCTCCAGGGGGTCATCATGCAGCTGCCCGGCACGTTCGGGCGGGCGCTGCAGACGTCGCTGTTCGAGCGCGGGATCACGGCCGGGCGCACGGTGGACGTCGAGATCACGGGGCCCCAGATCGAGCGGCTCGTCCAGCTCGGCGGGCGCATCACGGGGACGGTGATGCAAGCGATCCCCGGCTCGATCTGCGTCCCGCAACCGAGTCTCGACCTGTCGAGCCCCGAGGTGCACGTCCTTCCGCAGTGGGACAAGTCGGCCGACCTCGAGTTGACCGCGTCGGAGCTGGGCTATGCGGTGGACAGCCTCGTGGATGGCGCGTACGCGGGCGACTACTTCATCGGGGGCGACAAGATCGACCTCACGATCGTGGGCGACGCGCGCTACTCGGGCCGCATGCAGGACTTGGACGACCTCCCGATCGCGACGCCCGCGGGACGCCTCGTGCCCCTGCGCGCGGCGGCCACGGTCGGGCTGTCGAGCGGCCCCGAGCAGATCAACCACCGCGAGCGGCAACGCGCGATCACGATCCAGGTCACGCCGCCCGCGACGATGCCCCTGGAAGACGCGATGGACCGGATCCAGCAGTCGGTCGTCGATCCGCTGGTCGCGGAGGGGCAGCTCGACGGCGGCTACCAGATCGCGCTCGCCGGCACGGCGGACAAGCTGCGCGCGACCTGGCTCGCGCTCCGGTTCAACCTTCTCCTCGCGCTCCTCATCACCTACCTGCTCATGGCCGCGCTCTTCGAGTCGTGGCTCCACCCGCTCGTCGTGATCCTCTCCGTTCCCTTGGGCGCGGTGGGCGGCTTCGTCGGTCTCTGGCTCCTGAACCGCTTCGTCCCCCAGCCGCTCGACGTGCTGACGATGCTCGGCTTCATCATCCTCATCGGCACCGTGGTCAACAACCCGATCCTGATCGTGCATCAGTCGCTGATCCACCTGCGCGAGGGCCAGCCGCCCGAGCGGGCGATCCCGGAGGCCGTGCGGATGCGCGTGCGGCCGATCTTCATGACCACGCTGACGACGCTGTTCGGCCTGCTCCCGCTCGTCCTCTTCCCCGGCGCAGGCAGCGAGCTCTACCGCGGCCTCGGCGCCGTGCTCCTCGGCGGCCTCCTCGTCTCCACGATCTTCACCCTCTTCCTGATCCCGACCTTCTTTCGCCTGGCTCTCGAGACGAAGGCGCGGCTCGCATCGCTCTTCCGCCGGGCGTGAGGGGGCCTCGGGGGCCGGTTTGCGGACCCCCGTGCCGCATCCGGCCGCCGCAACCCACGATCACCGGCGGACTTACGTCCGACCGATGGCGCAAGGGGTACGTGTCAAAAGCGGGGGGTTTGGCCGCCGCGGAGGACGGAGCTGCCTTGGTAGAGCTGGCGCTGGTCCACGGCGGGAGGCTCCCTTTGGAACCGGCCGCTCTGGCCGTACGCGAGGAGAGCGTTGCCGTAGGTGACCGAGCGGACGGTCGCCTCAAGGATCCCCTTCTCGAGCATCAGCTTCGCGGTCTCGGGCACCGAGAGGGGGTTGGACACCCCCCAGTCGGCGGCCGAGTCCACGATGATCCGCTCGGCGCCGTATTGGCGGACGATCTCCACCATCCGCTCCTTCCCCATCTTCGTCTTCGGGTAGATCGTGAACGCGGCCCAGAAGCCGCGGTCGAGGACCTCCTTCACCGTCTCCTCGTTGTTGTGGTCGATCACGACCATGTGCGGGACGACGCCCATCTCCTCGATCACGTCCATGCTGCGCGACGTGCCCTGCTTCTTGTTCCGGTGCGGCGTGTGGATCATCACGGGCAGCTCGGTTTCCTTCGCCAGCTCGAGCTGCTTCCTCAGGTACTTCTCCTCGGCCGCCGTCTGGTCGTCGTAGCCGATCTCGCCGACCGCGACGACGCCCTCCTTCGCGAGGAAGCGCGGGAGCAGGTCCATCACCTCCTCCGCGAGCGCCTCGTTGTTCGCCTCCTTGCTGTTGAGGCCGATCGCGCAGTGGTGGGAGATCCCGAACTGCGACGCGCGGAAACGCTCGAACCCCACGAGGCTCGCGAAGTAGTCGTTGAACGTGCCCGCCGCCGTCCGCGGCTGGCCAAGCCAGAACGCCGGCTCGACGATCGCGACCACGCCCGCCGCGGCCATCGCCTCGTAGTCGTCGGTCGTGCGGGACGTCATGTGGATGTGCGGATCGATGAACTTCATGGAAGCCTCATCCGAGATGTGCCCAGTCGCAGCCGGGCGGCAGTTCCACGGCGTGGCGCGACAGGAGCGCCTTCGCCCCCGCGTGCCCGGCGCCGCGCAGCGCGAGCGCGACCGCTCGCCGTTCCCCCGCGCCCCCTTCCAAGAGCACCCGTTCCATCGCGCCGAGCGCCGCGTCGTCCGCGCAACGCCCGACGCACCGCCAGAGCTCGGGGCTCACCGCGCGCTTCGCCGCCCACCGCTCCTTCGCGTAGTCGAGGAGCATGCGCGAGAGATGAGGGTTCGCGCGCGCGTCGAGGCCGAGGATCGGGTGAAGCGGCACCTCGACGAAGAGCGCCTTCAGGACCATCTGGTTCCACGCCGCCTCGTCCAGCTGCTCGCTCGGGTAGGGGTTACCGTGCGCGACGGCCTTGAACACGTCGGTCATCGTCGTCCGCACGCCCTCCGCGCACCGACGCACGTGCGCGGCCGCGTGCGGCAGGATCGGCAGCGCTTGGTAAAGTGCGACCAGCTCGCCAAGGTCCGCTGACTGGAAGAGCTTGTCGAGCGTCCCCACGTACGCGCCCGCCTCGCGCGCCGGCCACGCGAGCACGAGAAAGATGCGGGCCGCCTGGTCCGTCGTCCACCCCGCCGGGTTCCACGCCGGCCGCCGCCGGTCCGCGAGCGCGAGGTCGTCCGGCACGAGCCCGAGCGGCGCCTTGCCCGTCCGCCGCAGCGCGCCCGAGAAGTCGAGGAAGAGCGCGCGCTCAGGCGCCCCCTCGGCGTACGCGAGCGCCCGCCCCTCGAGCCATCGCGTCGCGTCCTCGGGCGCGCGGCGCCGGACCCACGCGAGCAGGCAATCGCGAACGTCCTGCATCCGCGCCTACTCTACCCCGTGCCGGCCGTGTTCGAGGAACGTGACCGCGTAGGCGATCGCGACGCCGAGAAGGAGCGCCGCCGAGAGCTTCAGCCGGTCGTGCCGATGGAACTGGAGCTCCGGCAGGAGGTCGCCGAGCGAGATGCAGAGGAAGGCCCCGGCCGCGAACGCGAGCGCGGCGCTCGACACCGCGTCCGACCCGGCGCCCATCACGAAGAGCGCGGCGCCGAGCGGGCAGACGAACGCGAAGGCGAGGTTCACGAGCCGCCGCGTCGGCGCGGGCCGCCCGACCATGAGCGCCGCGATGGCGAGGGCGTCGAGCGGCTTGTGCAAGAGGACCGCGAGGAACGTGCCGAGCCCCGGCAGGGGGCCGTGCTCGGCAAGGGTGCTCGACGCGAGCGCGACCCCGTCCACCGCGGAGTGGATCGACAGGCCGACCGCGACGCCGATCCAGGGGTGAGGGTGCCCGCGGGAGAGGGGGGCCTCCTCCCCTTCCCCGTGCCCCATCCCCGCCTCGTGCTCGTGGAAGTGGAACGCCCGGATGAGGAAGAACATGAGGAGCAGCCCGCCCACGGCCCAGCGGACCGTCGCGTCGAGGCTCAGGTGCTCCGCCGCGTGCGGGATCATGTGGAGGAGCGCGACGCCGAGCATCAGCCCGGCGACGAAGCTCACGGTCACCTGGAGGCGCGTGTGGGTGAGGCGGAGCCGCGACGGCAGCGCGCCGCCGAGGAGCGACGCGAGCACGACGAGGATGCAGTAGACGCCGAGGGTCAAGAACGCATCATTGGAACCGCGCGGGCCGCCGCGGTCAAAGGCTCACGCCCGCCGGAGCTCGTCCTTCCGCACGAAGGTCCCGCGCCGCGGGTCCTTCACGGCGCCGGGGAACTTGAGGAGCCTGTTGTGCATCGCCACGTAGACCCCCGGCGGCGCGACCTGCACGGCGAGCAGCGCCTCGGTGAGGTTCTGCATCGCGTCCGAGGTGCGCATGACGTAGGGCTGCATCGCGCCGGTGAGGACGACGGGCACGCGCGGCGTCTGGAGCAGCTCGACGATCTTCTCGCCCGTCACCGCGAGCCGGTCCGTGCCGTGGACGACGAGGACGCCGTCGTGGGTCGCCGCCATGCTCTTGACCGTCTGCGCGATGAGCACGTGGTCCTCGGGCGTCATGTCGAGGCTGTCCTTGTTCATGAGCGGCACGCGCACGATCTCGACGCCCTCGAGCTGGAGCGCCGCGAGCATCACGTCGAGGTTCGAGTACTTGTTGTGGAGCACGCCCTGCATCTCGTCGTAGCTCTTCTCGATCGTGCCGCCGGTCGAGATGAGGGCGATCCGCTTCTTCATCGCCGCCATGCTACTTGGAGGGAGGGGGGCTGGGGGGGACCAGGCCGCCGCCGAGGCCGGGGAGGTAGGAGAGGTCGAGGATGTCCTCGAATGGCTTGGCCTCGACGCGGAGCTCCGCCATCTGCGACGCGTCGGCACAAAAGACCGCGGGGACGACGAGGACGACCGACCTCCCGGCGTCCTTCACCGCCTGGAGCGCCGCCGGTAGCTCGGCGGGATCGAAGAGCACCACGAGCCGCGCGAACTTCGACTTCTTCTTGATCGCGTCGGTCTCCTCGAGTTTTTTCCACGCGGCGCGCTGCTCCTCGTTCGCGCCCCCCGGCACGACGAGGATCGTCGTCCCGCCGAACGGGCCCGAGGCGAGCGGAAGCCCCTTGCCGTCCATGAGCTGCTCTGCGCGGAAGGCCGGAGGGCCCCAGTCCAGAACCTCCTCTCCCTCGAACGCGAGCACGTTGGTCGGGGACCCCAGCTCCACGTCGGTCACGACCACCGCAGGCTGGGGCAGCCGGAGGAAGTACGTCTCGGCCCAGAGCCGTGCGCGCGGCGTGTCGCTGAGGAGCAGGAACTCGGTCGGGGGCCCGTCCTTCTTCGCCGCAGCAAGGCCCAGAGCCGCGCGCACCTGCGTCATCGCCTGCCCCCGCGCCCCCCTCTCGACCGTGACGGGAAAGACCCTGCACCACTCCTCGGCCTCCTCCTTCCACCATTCCTCGTCGGTCTCGGGCACGGTGACGCAGAGCCGTCGCGCGCCGGAGGCGGCCCCGGAATCGGGCATGGAGAACTCCCGCAGCTTCGCATAGCGGCGGGGCGCGATCGCGAACGCGGGCGCGGCGAGGTCGGCTTCGTAGAGCGACGTCGCCGCCACGACGGTCGCGCCCGTGCCCTCGCCAGCGAGGACGACGCGCGTCCCGTCGATCGGGTAGTTGCGGAGGACGTGGCCGACGATCCGCGCGATCGCGTCCGAGAGGACGCCGAGGTCCTCGCCGAAGGTCGCGCTGACATACCAGCGGCCGCCGGGCGCGAGGTCGTCGGCGAGCATCGGGTAGGGGGGCTCGACGACCGCGATCGCCGCGTCGTCGCCGAACTCGACCGCGAGCGGCACGAGCGCGTCCGAGGCGCGGAAGCCGTCGTCGCCGAGCCAGAGGAGCAGCGGCGGCCTCTTGCCGGACGTGAGCCCCTGCGGCAGGTGCAGCCGGTAGCGGAGTTCGGGGAAGACGGTGACCGCGTGGACGCCGGACTGCGGTCCGCTGGCGCGGGAGAGGACGAAGGCGACATAGTCCGCGCGGTCCGCGGCGCCGAAGGGCTTGAGCCCGGCGAAGTCGTTCACCGGCGCGATGTCCACGACGGCGACACGCGCGTCGGGCCGCCGCTGGAGCAGCTGGTGGACCGCGCCGCCGCGGTACGCCGAGTGGAACTTGCCGTTCACGTGCAGCACCAGCGCGCCCGGGTACCGGTCGAGCGCCCTCGCGCACGACTCTCCCATCGCGTTGTCCCAGAGGTTCTGGCCCGACGTGAGCCGGTCGCCGCCCACCCCCATGTGGCCCCGCGTCGCGCGCGCCACCCGCTCCCAGTACTCCTCCGTGTTGTCGTAGAGCTTCTCCGGGAGGAGCGCCCGCTCCTCCGGCGTCAGCTGGTCGAGCGCCCCCCCGCCCCCCAGTTTTCGCCGAAGGGAATCGGGCGGGTTCGACGCGACGACGGGAAGCCCGCGCCTCTTCGCCGCCTCGATGAGCGGCCGGTACCCGCTCCGGTAGTTCTCCCACGGCCGCGCGCTCTCGAAGAACGTCTTCTCGTCGATCCGGCCCGCGAGGTAGTCGTCGACCGCCCCCTGCACGTCGCGCTGGAACATCTCGAGCGCGAGCACGACCTGGCGGCGGTCGGCGAGCCCCTCGTAGACCTCGAGCTCGAGCCGGTGCGTGTTGTCGTCGTCGTGCGACTCGCCGAGGAAGACGACGTCCTCCTTCGCGAGCGCGTCGAGCATGGCATCGAGCGGGACGGCGCGGCCGGCGCGCTGGTCGGCGATCATGCGATAGGAGGGGGCCTCGGGGGCCCGGGCCGTCGCGCACGCGGCGAGGAGGAGGGCGACCGGGAGGGGGCGCACGGGCGACAAGGATACGCTAGGCTCTTCCTATGGCAGAAGTCGTCGTCGAGGAGGAAGGGCAGCGGTACACGCAGAGGATCCGCGCGGGGCGGCACCCGCTCGCGGCGGACGAGCCTCGGGAAGCGGGGGGGTCGGACAAGGGGCCGAACCCGTACGAGCTCTTGCTTTCCGCGCTCGGGGCGTGCAAGTCGATGACGCTCAGGATGTACGCGGACCACAAGAAGTGGCCGCTCCGGCGGGTGGCGGTGCGGCTCGCGCACCAGAAGGTCCACGCGCAAGACTGCTCGGACTGCGAGACCAAGGAGGGCAAGATCGACCGGATCGACTGCGAGATCTCCCTCGACGGGGACCTCTCCGCGGAGCAGCGCGCCCGGCTGATGGAGATCGCCGAGCGGTGCCCGGTCCACCGCACACTCATGGCGGAGATCAAGATCGTCTCGCGGCCGGCGCCGGCGTCGTAGGAGCGTCCGATGGTGCCTGATCCGGCGCGCCCGCGGTCGGCGTGTCGCGGATCGCCGTGATCCTCCTCCCCTCCCCCCCGGCCCCCCTCCCTTCCTCGAAGCAGGGTGTCCCGGAACGAGACGCGAGACCCAAGCCTCCCGATGCCGATAGGGGGAGATGGAGGGTCTCCCATGCGCCGCCTCCCTATTTGCCTCCTTGTTGTGCCCCTGCTTCTCGCGCCGCTTGGCCTGGCCGAGGAGCCTGCCGCCGCCGGCAGCGACCTCGTGCTCGTCGTCGACCTCTCGAGCAGCATGCGCAAGAACGACGCGCTCTCGCGCGCACGCCAGCTGCTCCAGGGGCTGATCGAGCGGGTGGTCCAGCCGGGCTCGCAGGTCGCGCTCGTGCCCTTCGGCGCGGGTGTCCACGAGATCGAGCGGTTCGACGCGGCGGGGGACGAGGGGGGCGCGGCCGAGGCGCGCGCCCGGATCCGCGAGGCGCTCGACGGGCTCAAGGCCCGCGACAGCTACTCCTACGTCGGCGCGGCGCTCGACGCCGGGCTCGAGATCATGAAGGAGATGAAGACGCGCCGGCCCGACCGGTCGCGGCACCTCGTGCTCGTCACCGACGGGCCGCAGACGGTCGCGAGCGGGGACCCGGCGCCCGCGCTCGTCGACGTGATCTCGGCGTGGGAGGAGAAGGGTCTGAAGGCGTCCTCGGATTGGTTCCTCTGGTACGCCTACTTCAACGACCCCGACGGCTCTCTCGCAAGCCTGATCGAGCGGGGCGGGTGCGGCCGGGCCGTGCCGCTCGACCGGCTCGACGAGCTCACGTGGACGTTCACGCACGTCGAGTCCAAGAAGCAGGATCTCGGCGCCAAGGGAGGCACGAGCTGGACGGCGCGCGTCCCCTTCGTCGCGCGGAGCGGCGGCTCGGCGGCGGGCCGGCGACTCAGGCTCTCGATCGGCGGGCAGATGCCCGACGGGATGAAGGTCACGGTCAGCCCGCGCGAGATGGTCCTCGTGGGCCGTTCGACCGAGATCGAGCTCCAGCTCATCTGCACGGGCGCGCAGTCGGGCGCGTACGACGGGCTCGTGGTGCTCGTCGAGGGCGAGGGCACGCTCCACTGGGCGGAGCCTCGCCGCCTGCCCCTGCGCTTCCGCGTGGGCGAGCCGCGCCTCACGGTGAAGCAGCCGAGGCTCGACCTCGGGCGGGTTGCGCCCGGGGCCTCGACGAGCGGGAAGATCGTGCTCGTCCCGAACGCCGACGCGGCGATCTCGCCGGCGAAGGTGAAGTTCGCGGTCACGACCGCGCCCGCAGGCGTGAAGTTCGACCCCGCGGCGGCGGAGGCCGCAGAGGGGGAGATGGCCCTCGGCTTCACGCTCACGATCCCCGGCGACGCCAAGGAAGGGACCGCGGAGTGCAAGCTGAAGCTCGACGCGGGAGACACGGCACTCTCCGCGCCCGAGGTGCGCGTGGTCTTCCAGGTCGCGCCGCCGCGCGTCGCGGTCTCCGGCGCGCTGAAGCTCGAGGCGGCGACGGGCGAGGACGCGACCGGGGAGCTGTCGCTCGCGCCGGACGCGGCGGCCGCGTCGATCGCGCCCGAGGTGCGCGCGACCGCGAAGAAGGGCCTGCCCGCGGGCGTGACGGTCGAGACCCCCGCGGTGGTCGCGAAGGACAAGGCGGCGATGGCCGTCCGCGTGCGGGTCGCCGGCGACGTCGCGGCCGGCGAGTACCGGACCGCGATCACCTTCTCGGCGCCCGGGGTCCGCGTGGAGCCGGTGGAGGTTCCGCTGGTCGTCCGCGTCGTGCGGCCCCCGGAGCCCCCTCAATTGGACCTGCCCGCGTCGCTCGACCTAGGGGACGTGCCGAAGGTCCATGCAGCCGAGCTCGTCGGGCGCTTCCCGGTCGAGCTGCCGCCCGGATTCGACGGCACGGATCTTGTCCTCGAGAGCGGCGGGTCCGCGAAGGTCGTCTCGGAGCCCACGCTGCTCGCGGAGGGCAAGAACGAGGTCGTCTTCCGGCTCGCGCCGGCGTCGCTCGAGCCCGGCGAGCAGGTCGAGTTCGTGCGCGTGCTCGCGCGGCGCGCGAGGCGGGCGCGCGAGGCGGGGATGATCGCGCTGCGCTGGCGCATCACCGACGGGCAGCTCGCCGTGAAGGAGGTGAAGAAGCCGGAGCCGCTGCCGTACCGCGGCGGCACGGCGGAGGCGGCGCTCGCGATCGACGCGAGCGAGGACCTCAAGGGGAAGGCCCTCTCGCTGAAGCTCGCGTTCGAGCAGCTGCCGGAGGGGATGCAGGCGACGCTGCTCACCGAGAAGGCGGAGGTCGCGGGCGGCGTGCAGGCCGTGCCCGTGCAGATCGAGATCGGGGGCGGGAAGCCGGGGTCGTACCGGGGGAAGATCGAGATCGCGCTCGACACGGGGCTCGTCCTCGCGACGGCGCAGATCCCGGTCGTGATCCGGCCGCTGGACGTGGCCGTGGTGCTCGAGGGGAGCCTCGAGGGGCTCTCGCCGGACGACGATCGCGCGGTCGCCCTCGTGGTCACGGTCGAGGACGCGCTCGTCCAGGCGATCGATCTCTCGGTGAAGATCGACCGCGCGGGGCTGCCCGACGGCGTCTCGATCCAGACGCTGGAAACGGCGACGCTGCGGCGCGCCGGCAACGTCCGCGTGCCCGTGAAGTTCCGCGTGACGCCGGGGGCCGAGGCTGGAACCTGGCATCCGCGGGTCTCCCTCGCGGCTGAGGAGGGCGTCGTGATCGAGCCTTCGACGGTCGACTTGACCGTCGTGGTTCCGCGCTCGGAGGTCGTGGCGGCGTCCGTCGTCCAGCCGACGGACTCGCAGACGTCCCTCTGGGGCGTCCTCGGTCTCGCCGCGCTCGCATGCACCGCCCTTGCCGCGCTCTATGTCGGCCGCAGCAAGGACGACTTGCTCATCGAGGCCCAAGCCTGACACTCACACCTCGCGGCGCGCGCAAGTCGTTTCTCCAGAACAGGTTATGACCCCTAGGGTGCGGCAGCGCTGCCGCACTCCTAGCCAAGCGGGGCGAAGACTGGGCGGTCCCGGCCTCGGCACCGGGCGAAGCGACCGGAAGTGCGGCACTCGTGCCGCACCTTGGCCTTGCCAAGTCCTTGTCTTCCAATGACTTACGTCGTACGCGTGGTTTGAGTGTCACACCTTGGCAAGTACGTGGACTTGGAGGGTCAGGTGGTCGTGGACGAGGTGCATGCCGAGGCGCGCGTAGAGCTTGCCGGAGCCGTAGTTGACGCTCCAGCGCGTGCGGTCGACGTCGAAGTGCGCCTCGAGCGCCAGCTCGCCCCCGCGCACGCCCACCGTCGCCGGGAACGCGACGGGGTTCTCGACGCCGCGCAGCGTCATCTCCCCCTCGACCTCGTAGTTCGGCGCCCCTGGGGTCGCGCCCTCGATCGGCGCCATGCGCGTGATCTCGAATCGCGCGACCGGATGGCGCGCCACGGCGAAGAAGTCGTCCGACTCGAGGTGATGGCGGAGCAGGTCCGCCATGTCGCCCGCGAGATCGGCCACGTCGATCGACGTCATGTCGATCTCGAAGACCCCCTTCGCGACGCGCCCGTCCTTCACCGTGACGCGCCCGCTCTTGAACCGCAGCGTCCCGTCGTGGCTCCCTCCGGCGTTGCGCCCGACCCAGCCGACGACGCTCCGCTCGGGATCGACCGTGTACGTCCCGTTGCGCGGGCGCTCCGCAGGGGGCTCGCCGGGGCTCCCCTCGAACGCAAGCCCCGCCTCGCGCCACGCCTCTCTCCCGCCCGCGAAGCGCCGGACCTCCTCCCACCCGGCCCCCGCGAGCCGTTCCGCCGCGTCCGCCGACGCGAGCGACGACTCGCCCGCGCAGTAGACGACCACGGGCGTTCGCCGATCCGGCACGAGCGCGCGCACCTGGTCGAGGAACGTCACCTCGTAGATGCAGGCGTTCACCGCGCCGGGAAGCCGCCCCTCGCGGAAGACCTCCGGGGGCAACACGTCGAGCAGCGCGAACGGCCTCTTCGCGTCCAGCCAGCGCTTCAGCTCGTCGCGGTCGATGGGGCGAGGGGCCGCCACGCGGCTCATGGTCGCACGCAGCGCCGTGCGGGGACAAGGCCGCTCTCGAAGGGGAAGGAAGGGGGCCTGGGGGGCCCGTTACCGCTCGAGGAGCTTCGCGATGCGGGAACGGAGGCGGTCGCGGCTCTCGTCCCAGAGCGCGCGCGACTCGCCCTCGTACGGGATCCCGTCGAGGCGCCGGAGGTGGCGCTCCGCGCGGCCGAGCGTGGCCTCGACCGCCACCGTCGTCTCCGCGTTCGTCGCCTGCGCGAGCCAGCCGTCGATGCGCGCGATCTCAGCGAGCAGGAGCGAGTGGACCGTGTCCCGGGCGAGCGTCGCCGTGTGCGTGTAGGGATAGGCGTCCGCCGTCTCGGCGTAGCGCTTGAGCGCGTCGGCCCGGGCGGGATCCATGTTGTCGCGGGCGAAGATCGTCACCGTGGCGTTGTGCGTCGTGTTGAGCGCCCCCTGCGCGTACCACTCCCGCAGCGCCACATACACGAGGCCCGCCGCGACCGCGCCGTACGCGAGGAGCCGGAGCCAGCGGCGACGGCGGTCAAGGCGCGCCTGCGCCTCGCCCGAGTCGATCTCCTGGAGCTTCTCCTTCGCCTTCGCGTTCCTCTCGTCCGCCACCAGCGCCTGCTTGTACGCCCGCCGCGCGGCGCGGAAGTCGTTCCGCTCGTACGCCGCGTCGCCTACGGCGAGGAGGTGCGCGGCCGCCTTCTTCGGCTCCTTGAGCGCGAGGCGGACCTGCGCGAGAGCCTCCTGGAGCGCCGTGTTCCCCTCGTTGCTCTTGAGCAGCCGCTCGTAGAGCGGCAGCGCGTCCTCGTACATCTTCTGCTGGACGAGCTGCTCCGCGAGGCGGCGGCCGATCCTCAGCGCGCGCGGCTGGTCCCCGCGCTGCTCGTGGAGGCCCAGGATCCGCTCGAGGATGTCCAGGTCCTGCGGCGCGAGCACGGTCGCGCGCTCGAAGGACTCGAGCGCCCCGTCGAGGTCGCCCCGCTCGATCTGCATGTCGGCGGTCTTCACGAGCTCGCGCGCGGCGTCGTACATCCGCCCGGCGCGCTCGTGCAGGAGCACCAGCTCGGCGCGCGTGGCGAGGTCCGTCGGGTCGAGCTTGAGCGCGATCTCGAGGCGCTGGGCCGCCAACGTGATCTTGCCCGCCGTCCGCGCCTGCGCCGCCAGCTCCCGCACGCGCTCCGCGGTCGCGGGCACGAGCACGCCCATCCCGACGAGCCCCGCCACCGCCTTGAACAGGTTGAACTCCTTGAGCTTCGACTCGGCGACGACGGCCGCGAGGTTCCGCGTGCCGTCGAAGAGCGGGAGGATCCGCTCGGTACCCGGCGGCAGCTCCATGTCGGGCCGCACGCCGGTGTGGACGAGGACCTCTTTCTCCGTCGGCACGTACTCCTGGATCGTCTCCCACTCGTCGTGGCGGCGCGCGGCCTCCATCGCGACCGCCATCGGGTCGAGGTCGATCGCGCAGCCGAGCTGCTCCTTGTCGAAGAGGCGCTCGCGCAGCGGCCCCTCCTCGAACTGGAACGACGCCGCCTTCCAGCCGAAGAGCGGCAGGACCTGCTCCGTGGCCGCGTCGGCGACGGTCGCGTCGAACCGTGCCTCGTCGAGCGCGCCGCAGCCGAGCAGGTAGGCCTTGAGCGTACGCCGCCGGTTCATGCCCTTCGCGAGCACGTCCTCGGCCGCGAGCTCGGCCCGCCGCGCGACGTCGACGTAGTCGATCTCCTTGCCCTCGACCTTGGTCGCGCGGACGCGCCCGTTCTCGAAGGCAATGTACGCCTTCTTGTCGTTCTGCTTCAGCGTGAGCGTGCCCGTGTGGTGGCTGAAGGCGAGGTTCTGGAAGACCTCGGCGAGGCCGAGGGTGGTGAGCTTTCCCGCGAGATCCATACCGCCGCGAAACTATCGGCAGCTCGGGGGGCAGCTCCACACCGCCCCGAAACGAGACACCCGCCTTCGCGCTTCGCGCCTCGGCGAGGCAGGCCCGCCTTCAAGGTTCGTGCTTCGGCGAGGCAGGCCGCGTCGTCCTTCGGCGAGGCAGGCCCGTCTTTGCGCCGGGCGCTTCGGCGATGCAAGGGAGGGGGCCCGGGGGGCCGGTCGCCGCCCCCAAGGCCCCCCTCCTTCGGATCAGTTGAGAGCGACGCGGTTCTGGCGCTGGCTCGCGCCGTGGCGGCGGACGACCGTAGAGGGATAGAAGGTCTCGCCGCGCGGCTTGATCGTGAACCGGGTCTCGATCGTGCGGTAGTCGAAGAGACGCGTCTCCATCTCCGAGGAGTACTCGACGTCGCCGTCGTGGACCCGCTGGAGCTCAAGGACGATCTCGCGGTCGCGGCTGTTGCGCACGCGGTCCTCGATCTTCGCCTCCTCGGTCCAGCCGACGACCCGCCGCGGGTGGTTGTCGAACCGGAAGTCGTACCGGCGGACCGAGTTCCGGACCATCTCGCTCTCCACGCGCTCGTCCGGCCCGAGGTTGATCTCGATCGGCGCCTGGATCGGCACGTAGGCGACCACCTGCTCGGCGAGGACGGAGAGCGCGTCGTCGGTGTTGCGGCGGAGCACGCGGAGGCGCCCGTCGGGAAGCGGCGAGCCGCCGAGGCCGAACGCCTTGTCGTTCTTCCAGAGGAAGAAGCGCACCGGCCGCGGCCCGTACTGGTGCTCGCGAAGCCGGTAGAGGGTCTCGAACCGGACGCCGTCCGCCTCGACCGCCTGCATGCGCTTCGACCAGCCGTGGCGGATCGTCTCCGTGCCGGAGACCGAGAACATGAAGTACTCCGAGAGCCCCTCCTTCACGATGTCCTTGGCGGCGGCCTGCTCGCACTTCTCGGCACGCGCGAACGCGGCCTTCGCGCTGTCCCGCTTCAGCTCGCCGAAGAGCTGCGACTCCGGGGCCGGCGCCGGGAGCCCGCGCCGCTGCGCCAGCTCCGCAATCCTCTCCACGAGGTTGATCCGGCCGACGATGAGCCGCACCTCGGCGTTCTCGTACTCCTCGCCCGAGCCGTTCGAGACGCGCACGTAGCCGCGGAATGCGAGCGACTCCTCGCGGGCGTCGGTGAGCGCCGTGTAGTCCATGCTCCATGTGATCCCGCTCGTGAAGTAGGAGACCTCGACCTTCGCCATCCCCTCGTAGCGCGAGTCGATCGTCCACACGAGGTGTTGCGGCTTCGCGCCGGGGAAGACCGTGTCCACGAGCTCGATCTCGCCCGCGTGGTCGAGGGGCCGGAACTCGACGCTCGTCGGGTCGATGAGCGTGTTCGCCCAGCTGAACTGGAGCTCGTTCCGTCCGAGCTTGAGCGCGACCTCGCGCGTCTCGCGCACGAGCGTCAGGTCCTCGGAGTTGTAGATCGTGAGCTGGACGCTCGCCCGGTCGGGCAGCGTCACGAGGTCGATGCTCTTGCCCGCCGCGACGGCGGCGAGGACGAGGAGGGCGGGGAGGAATCGCATGGGTGTCTCCAGGCAGGGTTGAGGGGGCTTCGGGGGCCTCAGTTCCAGAGGTTCTTGAGGAGGACGTGGAAGATCACGACGCGCTTCTCCACCGCGCCCTCCTTCGGGCGGGGCGCGAGGTCCACGAAGAGGGCCGGCAGGGCGCAGCCCTTGTGGGTCGAGAGCCGGAGGCCGGGCGTCGAGCCTTCGAGCACCTCCCACTCGACGTCGCCGGGCGCCCGGGCGCCGTACTCGGCGGCGAGGTTGTTCAGCTGCTCGACGATGTCGAGCGTCGCGGCCTTGTCCTTGAAGTTCTCGATCTCGTAGCGCACCTTGATCTCCTGGTGGAAGAGGTTCCCCTCCACGGGGCGACGCTCGTTCTTCTCGATCGTGCGCGTGCAGACCACGTCGCGCGCTTCGCCCAGGAAGAGGCGCATCTCGTCGTCGAGCGGCGTCCCGAGCCCCCAGTCCTCGCCGAGGAACGCCTCGCCGCCCTTCCCGTCCTCGAGGAAGATGCGCGCCTTGCCGGCCGGAAGCGCGAACCGCCCGAGGCCGTTCTTCTCGTCGTTCCGGAGGACGTAGTGCATCAGCACCTTGGAAGCGAACGGCTTCTCCGCGGAGAGCGGCCCGTGCGCGTACCAGTCGAACGTGTACGCCTTCTTGACGGGAACGCGCGCCGCGCGGTCGAGGAGGATCCGCACGTCGTCGCCGTCGTTCGGCCCCGCCTCGACGCGCCCGCCGAAGCCGGCCCAGACCCGGGCGCCGGGGAACTCCTCGCCCGACCGGTTGCCGACGACGAGGTAGCTCTTGAGGGAGAGGAACGTCTCGTCGCGATCGGCGACCGCGCGGTAGGCGAAGGCGCGCTGGAGGTTCCGGATGAGGTAGCTCACGCGCACCTTCGCCGCGCAGGCCTCCTTCGAGAGGACCTCGAAGACGAGCGCGTTCTCGTTGGGCGGGTAGGCCACGTTCGCGACCTCGACCTCGCCGTCGGCGAGCGCGCGGAAGGCCTCGCCCTGGCGCACCGCGACCGGCCGGAAGAGGACGGAGTCCTTGTCCACCTGCGCGGCCGCCCAGCTGAAGTCGACGAGGTTGCTGCCCTTGAGAAGGGGCACGACCCGCTCCTCCTCCACGAGCGTGAACGCACCGTGGTCGAGCTGGATCTCGATCCGCTCGCGCCGCGGGAGCGCGGCCAACTTCACGCGCGCGCCGGCGGGCGAGACGAGGACGACGACGAGGAGGAGGGCGAGGAGGAAGAGCTTTCTCATGGCGAGACTTGAGACGGAAGCTCGCGGCGAAAGTTCTTGGGGGGGCGTCGGGGGCCGGGTAAACCTTGGGTCAAATCGAGCCATGGGCGCCCCGACGCGGAGGAGCCTCCTCGTGAGCCTTGCGGCGGCCTTCGGGAGCAGCGTGGGCGTCGCCCTCGGCGCCGCGATCGGCGGCGGGCTCCTCGCGATCGTCCTGTGCGCGGCCGCCGGCGCGGGCCTCGGCGTCGCGCTCGCGTGGTTCCTCGCCCCTTCCCCTTCCCGGGGCCCATCCCCTTCCGGACGCTAGAGTCTTTTCAGGAGGAGCGCCGTGCGGTCGTCCGCCGCGGGCGCGCCCGCGAGGTGGGCGTCGATCGCCTCGCGGAGCGTCTCGAGGACGCGGGCGGCCGGCTCCTCCCGATGCGCCTCGACGAGGGCCTTCACGCGCTCCGTGCCGAACGGTTCGCCCTCGGGCGATGCGGCCTCATAGAACCCGTCCGAGAGGACGAGGAACAGGTCTCCCTTCCGCATCTCGAACGACGCGGGCACCTTCACGTTGAGCTTGGCTGCGATGCCGAGCGGCGGCAGGTCGGAGTTCCTCTCCTCCCACGTCGCGCCCGCCGCGTCGTAGCGGAGGAGCGGGCCCTGGCCGGCGCTGAAGCTCACGAGCGTGCCCCGCTTCGCGTCGAGCTCGCCGAACCACGCGGTGACGAACCGCCCCGACTCGAGGTCCTCGTGCAGCTGCTCGTTCAGGTGGCGCACGATCTCCGCGATGCCGCGGCCGGTCCGCACCGCCATCCGCAGCATCGCGCGCACCTGCGTGACCGAGAGGGCGGGTCCGAGCCCGTGGCCGGTCGCGTCGGCGACGAGGAAGAGGGCGCGCACGGCGCCCTCGCCCGTGAGCGCGCCGTCCGCCGCGATCCCCACCGCGTCGTACGTGTCGCCGCCGGTCTCGGCGGCCGGCAGCGTGAACCCCGCGCAGTCGAACCCCTTGAGCGCCGGGAGCCGGCGCGGGAAGGTCTCCTGCTGGATCCGGCGCGCGACGCGGAGCTCGCCCTCGAGCTGGAGCAGCTTCCGGAGCGAGACGCGCAGCCGCTCCTGCGCGTCCGCGAGCCGGCGCAGCTCCGTCACCGGGCTCGCGACGGGCGGCCCCGGCTCGAGGTCTCCGCGGCTCAGCCGGTCGCTCTCCTCGACGAGCTGCTCGATGGGCCGCGCGAACCGCCGCGCGAGCGCCGCCGCCCGCCAGAGGGCGAAGAGGAGGACGAGCACGGTCAGCGCGAGCAGCCACGCGCGCAGCCCGGCGAGGTCGCCGAGGATCTCCCTCTCGGGGACCGCCACGGTGATGACGAGGTGCCTGCCGTAGCGGCGCCGCCCTCCCCACCAGGCCTCGCCGCCGCTCTCGAACCGTGCGGCCTCGCCCTCGGCCTCGGGCACGTGCATGAGCGCGTCGCGAAGCACCGGGATGCCCAGATCCGTGACCGGGCGCAGGAATGCCGCCCGCCGCGCGTCGGGCGTCCGGCCGCCCATCTGCTTCGGCAGGCCGACGGCGAGGTCGCCGAGCGTGACCACGAAGATCGTGCAGTGATCCACGAAGCCGAGGCTCATCGTGAACTTCGAGATGTCCTCGAGCGCGACGTCGAAGCCGAGCACCCGGTCGCGGTCGCCGCTGCGGAAGGCCGCCGCCGCCGTGATCCCCGGCTGCCCTGTGGTGAAGAACTTGTAGGGCTCCGTCCAGTGGACCACGTGGTCCTCGCCGCGACTCGCCATCGCCCCTTTGAACCAGGGCCGCGTCCGCGGATCGTAGTCGGTCTCCTTCCACTCCTCCTTCGGCTTCTCGTCCGTCCAGTCGGTCCACCGGACCCGCGAGCCCCACTCGTCGCGCCGCGTCTCGCGCGTGAGCCACTTCCCCTCCGAGCGGATCAGCATGAACTCCCGCCCCCGGTCGTCCGCCACGAGCGCCGCCGACATCTGGGGGAAGCGGTGGAGGAGCGGCTGGAGGAGCGGCCGCATCTCCAGCGGGCGGTCGGGATCGAGGAGCCCCTCGGCGCCCCAGGACTTGCCGATGTCGAGGGCTCCGCCCACGGGCGAGAGGTAGCTGTCGAGGCGCTCCGCCACGTCGTCCACCTGCCGCGCGATGAGCTCCCGCGAGAGGGTGCGCACCGCGCTCCTTGACCCGTAGATCGAAAGCCCGAAGACCGCGCCGCCGAAGACGACGATGACGAGGAAGAGGATGCCGACGAGCCGCGAGCGGATCGAGAGCGTGCGCGCCATGGGCGGCGTGAGTCTACCGCGGGCGGCATTGGGGGGCATGGGGGGCCGCGGGTCAGTCGCCGCGCGCGTCGCCGTGAGCGGGATGCCGGGGGCAACTGGCCCGGCCCCCAAGGCCCCCTGATATCCTTGTCCACGAGGCATAGGATGACACGCTTCGCGCTGCTTCTCCTGCTCGCGGCCGGCTGCGGCCACCGCTATCGCGTGAACGAGGCGGCCGAGAACGTGCCGAACGTCTTCCTCCACGAGGTGCGCGTGCGCGGCGGCTCGACGAAACTTGTCCTCCGTTTCGAGGCGGACGAGGCGTGCGAGATCGGCGTGCCGCCGCCCGGCGACCCCGCGGCGTTCGTGCTGCGCTCGGGCGAGCGGACGTTCCGGCTGACCGGCGTCTCGGGGGTCGAGGAGCTCCCCGCGAAGACCCGCGTCGACGCCCGCGGATCGCGGCGGTTCACGCTCGAGTTCGAGCCGCTCCCGGACGACGTGGGGGAGTTCGACGTCAGCGGCGAGATTGCCGGGACGGGACCTCTGGTGTTCGCGGTCCGGCTGGATGCGCCGAATGTCGTGAGCTGCCCCTGACGCGCACGGGCGGGCGGAATCTTGCACCCGCGCGCCGGCGCCGCGTGGTCCTAGGAGATGGCGCGCTTGCGCTCGCCGGCCTCGGCGAGCGACAATGCGGAACCCCCTGGGCAAGGTCTGCGTTAGGGAAGAAGATGGGGCCCCGCCGGTGGGTTGGTGGCAAGGCCCCTAGTGGCGACTACCCGGCCGTTGGCGCGGCCGGGAGGTTCAAAAAGGCAAGCTCAAGAGCCCCCTACGGGACTTGCGGGCCGGGCCGTTCCCTCGGTAACCGCCCCGCTGCCTGTAATACGCACCACGCCTTCCTCGATGCCATCGTTACCGGTTTTGACAGAAGAAACTCCGCGCCGCCCTCTCCATGCCTATGGATTTGACATTCACGACGGTGTTCCCGGCGCCGCTCGGCCGGACGGCGTCGCCGCCGTGGCTCGTCGCGCTCCTTGGTCCAGGCGCAGAGGCCCCTCTTGAGCGCAGCGAGGAGGTCCGCGCCGGCGTCCGGGACCGGCTGCGGCAGGGCGGGTACAAGCCGACCGGCCGCGGGAAGCCCGCGTCGGAGTACCTCGTGCGCGCGGCGGGGGAGGGGCAGCTGAGGTCGATCAACGTGGCGGTCGACGCGTGCAACGCGGTCTCCCTCCACAGCGGCCTCCCGATCAGCGTCATCGACCTCGACCGTGCGCAGGCGCCCCTCCGGATCGCGGTCGCGCAGGCCGGGGCGAGCTACGCCTTCAATCCGGCGGGCCAGGAGATCGATCTCGAGGGGCTCGTCTGCCTCTTCGACGCGCTGGGACCGTGCGCCAATGCGGTCAAGGACTCGCAGCGGACGAAGACGGCGGCGGAGACGCGCCGGACGCTGTCGGTCGTCTGGGGCTGTGCGGGCCACGAGGCGCGGCTTGAGCGCGCGGGGGCGTGGTACCGGGAGCTGCTCGCGAAGGCGGGGGCTCAGACGGAGCCCGTCGACTTGGCGGTCGCGAGCATGTAGAGCCCCTTCGAGACCCAGAAGATGCCGAGGCCGTCGAAGACCCAGTCCAGGAACGTGGGATCCCCGGTGAAGATCGAGCCGCCGAAGGCGAAGCCGATACCGATCAGGACGCCGCCGCCGATGAGGTCGCGAACCCCTTGGCTCTTGCGCTGCTCTTCCGTGCTCGGGGGGCGGGGGGCGCCGTGGGGGGCGGGGGGACTCTTCCGATCGAGCACCGCCGTCTTCGGGCGAACGTCACGTTGCTCCATGCCCCCCTTATCGGCGTTGGCATCCCTTGCGCCTAACAACGCTCGTAACCTGAGCTGCGCCAAGCAGTTAGGGCGTCCGGATGCGGCACGGCAGTCCGCAAGCCCCGATGCCGCCGTGCGGACTGCTTTGCCGCATCCGGTTCGCATAACCCATTCCCCGCCCAGCGGTTAGGAAGGAAGCGTGGCGCAAGGGGTACGCGCCTACACCGGCTCCTTCTCGTCGAGCGTTTTGCAGAGCTCGACGAGGAGGTGGGCTGACTGCTCCTCGATCACCTTCGCGCAGGCCTTCGTCTTCTCGACGAGCCAGAAGGTTCCCGAGGTCTCGCGCGCCATCTTGACGAGCGCCTGGAACCCCTCGAGGCCGCGATAGGTCCCGTTCAGGACCTCTCCCTGGCGCACCTCGATGCTCCCCTGCCCTTCGCGCAGCGACAGGTGCAGCGTGCCACTCCGCTGGTTGTGGATCAGCAGCTGGAGGACGTCGATCAGGCTGAAGGTCTCGAGCTTGCCGGCGAAGTTCGTGGGGGCGGCGCCGTCGCGGCGGAGGACGCGGAGCATCTCGTTGTCGATCTCGGTGCCGAACGAGAGCTTCTCGATCGCGACCGTGCCCGTGTCGAAGAGCTCCTCGGGCGTCTCCTGCGTCTCCTTGGCGGCATCCATCATCAGCATGTAGATGGTCGCGCCGATCCGGATGAGGCAGCCGTCCTTCACCGCGGTGCGGTCCCAGATGCGCGCGTCGTTCACGTAGGTGCCGTTGCGGCTCCCGAGGTCCTCGACGAAGAGCGCGTGCCGCCCCTCGCCGCCGACCGTGATCCGCGCGTGCCGCCTGGAGCACGCCATGTCGGCCACGACGACCTCGCACCCCTGCCCCCGCCCCAGAACGTAGCTCTTGTTCTTCTCCAGCTCGATCCGCTGGCCGCTGACGGTGATCAGGCACGGCATGGGGGCCCCTTCGACATCGGCCAAAGACGCCCCCGGGTGAAGCCTCCCCTCCCCCGTGCCCCCTCCCTTACTGAACCCCAACACGCGGCTCGTCGATCCACGTGGACCGGCACTTGGGGCAGCGGCCCGGCTTCAAGAGCTTCTCCTTGCGGAAGACGAACTCGCACTTCTGGCACCGGGCGGGCTCGACGAGAAGCCGCATCCCCTCGCGCCTGAGGCTCTTCCGGAGGTGCTCGAGATCGTCGGCGAGGTCCTGGACGCGCGTTCTCTCCAGCCGCGCGATCTCGGAGAGCGGGAGCATCTTCCCGCGGAGGAGGCCCACGAGCTCGCGGCGGAACATGGCGCCACTGTACCGTTCTGGGACGCGGCACGACCTTCGCGCATCGCCCGCGTGCGCGCGCGGAACGTCGGTTCCGCGCGACACGGAGGAGAGGACCTTGAATACCGGCGACACCGCCTGGAGCCTCGTGTGCACGGGGCTCGTGCTGCTGATGACCCCGGGCCTCGCGTTCTTCTACGGCGGCCTCGTGCGCGAGAGGAACACGATCAACACGATGAAGATGAGCTTCCTCGCGCTGGGGATCATCGCGCTCGAGTGGGCGCTCGTCGGGTACTCGATGGCGTTCGGTCCCGGCGGGTCGCTGCTCGGGGGTTTGACGTGGGGGGGCCTCGGGGGCGTGGGCGAGACGCCGCACCCGACCTACGGGCCGACGATCCCGCACCTCGTGTTCATGGCGTTCCAGATGATGTTCGCGATCATCACGCCGGCGCTGATCTCGGGCGCGGTGGTGGGGCGGATGCGGTTCAAGGCGTACGCGGCGTTCATCGTGCTCTGGGGGCTGCTCGTCTACAACCCGCTCGCGCGGTGGGTGTGGAGCACGGAGGGCTGGATCGCCAAGCTCGGCGCGATCGACTTCGCGGGCGGCACGGTCGTGCATGTGAGCGCGGGCGTGAGCGCGCTGGTCGCGGCGCTGATCCTCGGCCCGCGGCGGCGGTCGGCGGTCGATTCGCGGCCGCACAACGTGCCGTTCGTCGTGCTCGGCGCGTCGCTGCTCTGGTTCGGCTGGTTCGGCTTCAACGCGGGATCGGCGCTCGCCGCGAACGGCGTCGCCGCGCTCGCGCTCGTGACCACGATGCTCTCGGCTTCGGCCGCGGTCGCGACGTGGATCGGTACGGACATGATCCGGCGCCGGAAGCCGACCGCGGTGGGGGCGTCGATCGCCGCCGTCGTCGGCCTCGTCGCCGTGACGCCCGCGGCGGGCTTCGTGACGCCGCTCGCGGCGATGCTCATCGGCGCGATCGCGACGCTCGTCTCGTACTTCGCCGTCGAGTTCATTAAGGGGCTCGGCGTGGACGACACGCTGGACGTCTTCGCCTGCCACGGCCTCGGCGGCGTGACCGGCGCGATCCTCACGGGCGTGTTCGCGACGACGTCGGTGAACCCGGCCGGCAAGGACGGGCTCCTCGCCGGCAACGCGGGCCTCCTGGGCGCGCAGGTGATCGGCGTCCTCGCCGCCGCGGTGCTGGCCGCAGCCGGCACGGCGACGATCCTCTTCGTCTTGAAGGCGGTGATGGCGGTCCGCGCGTCCCCCGAAGCCGAGGAGATCGGCATCGACGTCACCGAGCACGCGGAAACCGCCTACGCTCTGGACGGTGGTACTAGGTACGCGGTGACGCAGCCGGAACGGACTGCGGCGTAAGGAGTTACGACGTCGAGGTGCGGACTTCAAGTCCGCGCTTCGGAGCCCTCGAGCCACCGCTCGAACAACGCCGCCTCGCCGCGCGGGTCGGTGGCCGTCGGCGGCACCGCGCCGTGGTAGCCGCGGAAGGCGTCGGCGAACCCGGCGGCGTCGCGTCTGAACCACTCGCCTGCGCGGCGCGAGCCGTGGATGAGCCGCTCGAACCGGAGCTTCGCGACGAGCAGCGCGGTCAGCCGCACGCCGTCCTCCGCAGCCGCGGCGGCCGCGATCGCACCGCGCAGATCCGGCGGCCACTCCTCCGCCGCCGCGCCGCGGAAGACCGCGACGGGATCCGGCGCGGTCAGCGCGTCGGCCACCAGCCGATCGAAGCGGCGGAGGGCGTCCCTCATCGGGCGGCGATCCCCTTCGCGCGTCGCACCTCCTCGCGGAGGAGGCCGACATCGCCCGCCTCGACCGTCCCCTCCATCCGCTCGAGCGTCACCCCGCGGAGATTCGCGCAGCGGGGCAGGACGCGCTCGAGGAGCGCCCACACCGGCTCGGGCACCGGCGCGTCGTGGCTGTCGAGCCTCCGCGTCGCGCCCGACGGGAGCCAAAGGGGCTCGCTGTCGCTGCCGCCCGAGATGTGGATCTCGATCACGCGCGTGAGGTCCAGCCCGTCGACGTACTCGGAGGGCTCGAACCCGAGGTTGAGACCCATCGTGTAGACGTTGTGCAGGTCGAGCAGGAGGTGCATCCTCGGCGCGCTGAGGATCGCGCGGAAGAAAGCAGGCTCGTCGAGCGGCCGCCCGAAGAGGAAGTAGAAGACCGCGTTCTCGAAGCCTACGTCGGGCACGACCGTCTGCAGATGGCGGAGTCGCGTGCGGACGCGCGCCGCCATCTCCGGCGTCATCGGGAGGGGCACGGGGAGGGTGAGCGCGCGGCCGTCGAGCGTCGTCGCGCCCAGGTGATCCGTGTACCAGCCGAAGGCGAAGAGCGCGTGGTCCGCTCGGATCCGCTCGAGCCAGCGGCGAAGCCGCGCCGGATCGTCCTCGTCCGCGGTGCCGAGCGAGAGCCCGACCCCGTGCGCCACGAACGGCTTGCCCGTCTGCTCCCGTATCTCGAGGAACCGCCGATGGAACCCGTTCGGGACGATCTCGCCCCCGCCGTCCTTTCGCCAGAGCGTCTCCGGCGCGACCTCGAAGTAGTCGGCCTCCTCGTCGAACAGCGGCGCGAGCCGCTCGAGGTAGGCGGCCTCTGGCTGGAGCGTGAGTCCGACCGGGATCATTGGGTGAAGAACCAGAGGAACCGTTGCGAGAGCTTCGGGACCTGACCCATCCCGCACCCGACGAGAGCGGCCGGTTCGCCTTCGACGGCCACGCCGCAGCCGGTCGATTCGGCCCACTTCGCGCCCGCGGGCGCCGGTCCGGCGACCCGCTTGGCCGCGCCGGCGGCGAGCGACTCGAGCGCCTCGAGACGCCTTGCGTCCGGGTTCTCGGCCGCCGCGCGCACGATCGCCGCGCCGCGATCGAGCGTCTCCGGCTGCGCCGGCTTTCCGGCGACGACCGCCGCGCGCAGCGCCTTCGCTGCGTCCGCGCCAAGACGTGTCTCCGCGACGGCGGCGCGCGCCGCGATCGTCGCCGCGTCCGGCGCGACCGCGGCGTGGAGCGCCTCGGCGACCTTGTCGAGCCGCTCCTTCACCAGCGCCTCGACCTTGTCGAATCCCACGCCGCCGAAGTCGTACTGGAGCTGCGGATCGATGGCCGTCGAACGCGGGGCCGCGCCGTCCGTCTCGACGAGGAGCATGAGCGGCTCCCCTTTGATCTCCAGGCCCTTGAGCTCCCGGTTGACCTGCGCGATCTTGGCGCAGACGAGCTCGCAGAGCGCCAGATCGAGGTACACGCCCGCCCCGCCGTGGTTGAGGAGCGCGCCGAAGACCTGCCCGCGCTCGTACTTCCGGTCGTCCTTCGCGGGGATCACGAGGATGAGGAGGGGCTTGCCGACGGCAGATGCCCTCCGGTAGGCATCCGCGACGTCCCCCATGGCCGCGATCCCCTTCTTCGACTCCTCGTCATCGCCTGCCCACGCCGGTTGGCCGAGGAAGTAGTGCGCGAGCCAGCCGACCGCGCCCGCGCCAGCCGCCGTGCCGAGGAACTGCCTGCGGTCCATGCGTCCTCCGAAGTGAATTATGACGCTTCCTTAGACGCTTCCCGTGGCGAGGGGTTCACCGCGTTTCGGATTCCACCTCGTCGAGCAGCGGCAGCAGCGCGGACCACTTCGCCTCGACCACGTCCGACGGGCCGATGACCTCGGCGGCCATGATGTACCGGTCGCCGATCGCGAGCCGGAGCGCGTAGGTCGTCGCCGCGCCGTCCGCCATCGTCTTGAAGACGAGAAGCCTCGACCCCTCGGGCGCCGCCTGCGGCTCGTACCCGCGCGCCCTCACCAAGTCGCGGAGCAGTTCCGCGTCCCAGAACGCCCGGTCCGCCTCCGGCTTGTGGTCGAACCGGCGCACGACGACCCGCACGCCCTCCGGCGAGTACGCCCACGCGACCACGTCCGAGTCCTTGACCCGCCCCATGTCCGCGAACCCGGAGGGCAGCGTCCAGTCGAGCCGGCTCGACGACGCCCGGTCGCTCCTGTACTGCGGCAGGTTCTCGATCCCGATCGCCCGCACCCACGGGAACGGGCTCCGCGCCGCCGTCACCGGCCCCGCGCCCGCGGGCTCGAGCCGCAGCGTGATCCGGCTCATCTTCACCTCGGTCATCCGCGCGGAGAGCTGCCCCTCCATCTGCTCGATCGTCGTCGTCACCGCCGCGAGCTCCCGCTGGATCGCGAGCACGTCCTCGACCTTCTCCGCGCGCTTCAGCAATTCCTCGTACCGGTCCCGCAGCGCACGCGCGTTGCGGAGCCGGAGCTCCAAATCCTGCACCTCCTCGGTCACGTCCTGCGCGTCCACGCGCCGGTGCGCGACTGCGCCGAGCCGCGCGAGCTCGTCGAAGATCGCGTCGAACCGCTCCGCCGGCACGCGGAACGTGTACGTGTTGTCCTCGCGCCGGACCATGTAGCCCCCCGCAGCCCCCACCAATCCCACCGCGCGGGCGCCCACCTCCTCCGGGTTGCCCGACCGCACCACGAGGTCGCCCGTGCGGATGATCAGGCGATCCGCCGCCGGCGGCGGCGCACCTTGCGCGACCATGAAGGCGTCGCTCGTGACCTCGTCGAGGGCGACGAGGCCCTCGGACTTTGACGCGAGCGCTTCCCCGCGTTCCGCGGGCGCGCCCGAGGATCGCACGCTGATGCACGCAGGAAGGAGGAGGAGCGCGAGGAGGAGGGAACGCATGCCGCCATCTTTGCGGCGGCGCGGTCACCCGTGGGTCACAATCGGGTCATTTCCCCCGCTTGATCAGCTTCGCCGCGTCCTCGGTCCACGCGACGGGGCCGCCCTTCTTGTACCCCGACCTCGCGAGGACCTTGCCCTTCGCGTCGAGGAAGAGGACCGTCGGGTAGCCGGCGATCTTGTACTTCGTCCGGAGCTCCTCGTTCTGCTTCTTGAGCTCGTCGGACTGCGGCTTGTTCTTCGGGTAGTCGAGCTCGAGGAGGATCACGTTCTCCTTGGCCCACTTCCGGAACTCGGGCGTCGAGAACACCTCGTCCTTGAGCTTGATGCACCAGCCGCACCAGTCGCTGCCGGTGAAGTCCGCGAGGATGGGCTTCTTGGTCTTCTTCGCCTGGTCCATCGCCGCCTTCATGTCGGTGAGCCACGGGTCCGTCTCCTCCTCGGCCGCCGTGCGCGCCGCCATCTCGGACGAGGCCTTCTCGATCCACGGGCCAGGCCCGCCGGCGAGGTAACCCGAGCGCCCGAGGACGTTCCCCTCGTGGTCGAGGAAGAGGATCGTCGGGAACCCCTTGATCTCGTACTTGTTCTTGAGCTCCTCGTTCTGCGCCACGATGTTGTCGTCGAGCTTCCGCCCGCGCGGGAAGTCGAGCTGGAGGAGGACCACGTTCTCCTTCGCCCACTTCTGGAACTCGTCGGTCGCGAACACCTCCGCGTCGAGCTTCTTGCACCAGCCGCACCAGTCGCTCCCCGTGAAGTCGGCGAGGATGGGTTTGCCGCTCTTCTTCGATTCCGCGGCGGCCTTCTTGAAGTCGGTGAGCCAGGCGTCGTCGGACCCGCCGCTGTTCGCGAGCCCGCAGAGGAGGGCGAGGGGGAGGATGCGCTTCATACCCCTGAAGTACGCTCGGCGCCGCGGAGGTTGCGGCAGCATCGGCGGGACCGATGGCCTGCGGCCGCGGGAATGGGAGGGGGCGTGGGGGAGGGGTTACCCGCGCCGCCGCCGCGCCGCGACTGCCTTGCAGATCCGCTCCACCTGCCGCGCGAGGTCGCGCTCGAGCTCGTGCTCCCAGATGCGGAGGACCTTCCAGCCTTGGCGGCGGAGTTTGCCGAAGTTCGACGCGTCGCGGGCGCGGTTGTTGGCGATCTTCTCCCGCCAGAAGGGCTGGAGCTTGATCTCCCACCGCCCGAACCGCCAGCCGTGCCAGAAGTCCCCGTCGAGGAAGACCGCGACCTTGCCGTTCCGGAAGACGACGTCGGGGCTGCCCGGGAGGGCTCTTACGTGCCGAGCGAAGTAGACCCTGCGCCGCCGGAGGGCCCGGAACACCCGGGCCTCGGGCGTCGTGTTCGTCGAGCGGATCCGCGCCATGAGCGCGCTCCGCTTCGCCTTGGACATGATGTCGGGCATGGGGCCCTCAGGGAGTCGTCGCGCGATACACGCTCGGGCGCAGCAGGCAGGTCCTCGAGAGCGGTCCCTTCAGGACCATGCGTTTCGCGGACAGCTGCGGGTCCACCTGAAACTCGTACAAGCGGTAGAGGTGATACTGGTCTGCGTTTTCCTCCGAGGTATCGAACTCGTTGGCCGTCACATAGAAGGGCGTCTCCCGTCCCCAAGTCGTCGTCTTGACCTCAATGAGTCGGTCCACGCCGGACTCCTCGAAGGAGAGGACATCGAAACCGGCTGAAGCTCCACGCGTGACGGCTACGTGTTCCACGCGCTTGGCGAGACTCCCCTTGCCCGCGGTAGCGAGCCTCTGCTGCTCGAAGCGGACGACCAGCTCCTCCCCCGCACGGCCCAGCGCGGCGTTCTGCGCCTGCCGTTCCAGATAGTTGATGGGCGGGGGCGCGGTCTGTACAGGCCGGCGGGGCCGTCCGGTCGCCACCGGGCTTCTTCGCTTTGGCGAGGGCCCTTCGATCAGGATAGACATCGCGTCGATCTCGGGCGGCAGCAGGATTGTGCGCTCCGCATCTCTCGCAACGAGGGCGACGATGTCCTGCCGCTTGGCCAGGTGCGCCGCCACGATCTCTCCGAGGATCTGCTGGTAGTTTCGGTACGGCTGGTAGCCGGGGAGTGACGGATAGCCGAGATCGTGGAGGGCGGCGCTGATGTTGCCGTGTTTCTTCTCGATCGCGCCCTTGGATCTCACCTGCAGCGTGCGTTGCAGCTGTCGCCAATGCGCGGCCTTGCTGTAGGCCTCCCGCCGCAGGTGAGCTGACCACATGTCGAAGTAGTCAGCGACCACTGCTTCGTTCTCTTCAAGAGACCAGCCCAACACGCACCTTCCAGGTCTAGCCTAGCCGCGGAACCAGGCCGTGGACAGACCCTGGCTGGTGTAGTGCGCCAGCGAGACCTACGCGAGTTCCCGGAAGCCGTTGGCGAGCAGGTACAGGAAGGTCTCGTCCATGTCGGCTGTCGGCGGGACGAAGACCACGGCTCCATCGCGACCGCGCGTGAGAAGAACGCGATAGGCATTCATGCGAAGCTGCGTAGGGTTCTTCACGGCGACATCTCCGCTGCGGTAGCGTCCCGAACGGGCGATGGACCAGCCGTTGTCAACGCGCATCAGGTCGGTTCCCCACGCGAGCAGCGTCATGTCAAGCTCAAGACCCTGCGCGCCGAACTCCGTCACGACCGTCTCGAGGCGTCGGCACGAGTGGTGGCCTTTCTCGTCCTCCGCGTACCACGGTCCAAGGCGAACCTGCTTTGTCGCCTGGAAGCTGTTCGGAATCCCCCAACGTCTCTCAAGATCCTTGTCCTTGGACGAGGCCACGATCCCGAATCGCGCGTCCTTGTTGTTGGCGTAGCGCCCTCGCAGGTACTTCTTCGCGACCTCTAGGTCACGTGTTGCCCACAAGCAGATACCGCCCGGGCTCTCCGGATTGGGGCGCCACAGGGTCTCAGCGGCTACCGCATTCGTGCCGGGAGAGTCCCCGCGCAGGAGCCGCTCGACGAACTCGTGCAACCGGGAAGCCAGATGGAACCGGAGCGCCGTATTCAGGTTGAGGGACGGTCTCCATGCAGTCCGGACGCTGCTCGCGGTGAACACCTGCTCGACCTCGGCGGGCGCGTGGACCGTCCATTCCTGGGATGCACGCGCGCGCTCGAGCGCGATGCGCCACTGACGCAAGCCCTCTTCCTCGCCACGGTGGATCTCCTGCCCCCAGCCGATCAAACCCACGAGCACGCACCACTCGGGGATGCGCTCGCAGAGATCGATGAAGAGTTCAGGCTCGCTGCGGGCCAGATCGGACGACCACTTCGGGTGCTTCTCGGCCACCATCCCGGCACTGAAAGCGCGCTGTGCCTCGTCGAAGACAAGAACGTGCTCGGGAGGGACCCTGTCCGCGCGCGGCACGTATGCGTCGAGGTAGTTCTTCACGCCTCGCACGAACGTCTGGCCGCCACCTCCCGCATCTTTGAGCTGGTACTGCAGAACCTCGACAAGGGGCCCGTTGCCGGAGAGGAACACGGCGGGCGCTGCCGGCTTGCCTCGCGGGCGCGGAACGGCCAGGTCGTCGAGCCGCGGCGTGTGGACGGCGCGGAGACCGACCAGCGTCTTGCCCGATCCAGGGACACCGGTGACCAAGACCAGGTGTCGTGACTTGGTCCGTGCGGCTTCGTGGGCGATCTGGGTGATCGTCTCCACCGCGGGCTCCGTCGCCGCCCGCGCTCGCTTGATGTATCGAAGATCGCGCGTCTGGAATAGCTCCCTGGCTGCCTGCACGAGCGAGGGAAGGGGCTGGTACGCTTCGGCATCCAGGAACGCCGTGGGCGAGACGCTGGGAGCCCCGCCGTCTCGCAACTGTCGGAGCAGGCCATCGACGCCTTCCGGGCCGACGACGAAGATGCCGTCGCGCTGCTCGATGTTGGCGCTCGCACGTGTCGGCACAAGCACTGCATGGACAACGCGGTCGTGACACTCGCGGTGGTAGCAGCGAAGGTCGCGGGCATAGGCAGCCACCTGGTCGAGGTCGGCCTGCGAAGCCGTGGTCTTGCCTTTGAGTTCCAGGACGACCACGGGCCCGTCGAGGAGCACGACGACATCGGGACGACGAGTATCAAGGGGCAACTGGTATTCGAGGATCGCTGTATAGGTGTTGCTTTGCGCGTCCGACATGAGCAGCTCCCCGGTCTCGCGCTGCAGCCACGGGATGGAGTCGTCCCATGCACGCACCTGTTCTGGTGACGCGTCACGAATGAACTCCTGAAGTGCGATGAGGACGACGCGCGGCTCCGCTGCCCTGAAGGTCGGGAGGTCCGAGTTCCATCCACACGTCCGCGCGGACACAACGCGGGACTCTATGCAAGAGAACCGTTCTGCGCAACCCGTCGGCCTGCTACCATCGCTCAGATGCGCCGCGCCGCGCTCGTCACCGGCGGGAACCGCGGGATCGGCCTCGAGACGTGCCGCGCCCTCGCCGCCCAAGGGCTGGAGGTGGTCCTCACCGCGCGCGACAAGAGGCTCGGGGAACAGGCCGTCGCTGAGCTCACGCGATCCGGCGTCAAGGGCGTCCGGTTCGAGTGGATGGACGTCGCGAACGACGCGTCCGTCCTTGACTGCTCGCAACGGCTCGCCGACGCGGGCATCGACATCGACGTGCTCGTGAACAACGCCGGCAACTACCCGGCCGGGAGCCTGCTCGAGGCCAAGGGCGTCGTGGCGCTGGAGGAGGCGCTCAAGATCAACCTTTGGGGCGCCTGCTGGTGCTGCCAGGAATTCGTGCCCGACATGGTCGAGCGCGGGTACGGACGCGTCGTCAACGTCTCCTCGGGCTACGGCTCCTTCGGCGAAGGGCTCGAAGGCCCGCCGGCCTACAGCATTTCCAAGGCCGCGCTCAACGCGCTCACCGTGAAGCTCGCGCAGGAGGTCAGGGGCGACGTGAAGGTCAACTCCGTCTGCCCGGGCTGGGTACGCACGCGCATGGGCGGCGCCGGCGCCGACCTCGCGCCCGAGGACGCGGTCGGCACCATCGTCTGGCTCGCGACGCTGCCGAAGGACGGGCCGAACGGCGGGTTCTTCCGCGATCGGCTGCCGCTGCCGTGGTAGTGAGACGCGAACGCGCCGCTTTGCGCGCCACGCATCGGACGTGGGCACGGATCGCACGGTCCGCGCGCGGGTCGGGTGGCGCGTGGCCGCGGTTTCGCTTTGGCCCCATCCACGGCACACAAGGTGCAATGGGCAGCCGCATGACCAAGCCGCGTCCGAATCGATCGCGTATACTCGTTCCGGCCATGGCTGACGCCTCGAAGGTGTGGCACCGCGACCCGCATATTCTCGGCGGAACGCCGGTTTTCGTCGGTACTCGCGTCCCCGTGGACACGCTGTTCGACTACCTCGAGGGCGGCGACTCGATCGACGAGTTCCTGCGGCAGTTTCCCTCGGTGAAACGCGAGCAAGCCGTTGCCGCTCTCGATCTCGCCCGGGACTCGCTCTTGGCCGATGCGCGTCCTGCTTGACGAGAACATCCCGGTCGAGCTCGCCTCCCTGTTCACGGACCACGAGGTCCACACCGTGGTCGGGCTCGGGTGGGTCGGCGTCGCCAACGGCGAGCTCCTTCGGCTCGCCGGACGCGAGAAGTTCGACGCGTTTGTCACGATGGACAGAAGCCTCGAACACCAGCAGAACATCGCCAAACTGCCGTTCGGCGTCCTTGTGCTGCGCGTCCGGTCCAAGCGCATGGAGCACTTGACCGCGTTGATGCCGGGCGTGCTCGTCGCGCTGACGTCGATCAAGGCCGGGTGGGTGCGCCAAGTGGGGGGGTGACCGGCCCCCCAGGCCCCCCCCGATCGGCCCCTCACAGGCGACGGCGCCAACGGCCGATAGGGAAACGGATGACCACGTTCGTCACCGTCCGGGCGCCTGTCATCACGGAAAAGCCCGCGGGCCGGCCGCTGCCCGTGCCCGGCCGCGCGATCCTCTGGCTCGCCGCGGCGGGTGTCGCGGACGCGCTCTACCTCTGCTACGCGCACCTCTTCGAGACCGTCGCGTGCGGCGCCGGCCAGGCGTGCGGCAGCGTGCTCGGCAGCGAGTACTCGCGCGCGCTCGGCGTGCCGCTCGCCGCGTACGGACTCGGCCTCTTCCTCGCGCTCGCGATCGCCGCAAGACGCCGCGCGCTCGGGTGGGTGAGGCTCTTCGCCGTCGCCGGCGCGCTCCCCGGCCCCTTCCTCATCTACCTCCAGGCGGCGCGGCTCCACGCGTGGTGCCCGTTCTGCCTCGTCGCCACCGCGATCCTCTTCGTCACCGCGATCCTCTCCATCCGCGGCGGCCGCGCGTGGGTGGACGTCGGCCGCGCGCCGCAGTACCTCGCCGCGCTCGCCGCGCCGATCGCGCTCGTCGCGGGCATCGAGCACGGCCTCAAGGAGCGCGACGCCCGCCGCGCGCTCGCGCCCCCGGTGCCCGCGGCCAAGATCGCCGGCGAGCGCGTCCCGCTCGACCGCGTCCCCGAGGTGGGGCGGCTCGAGTGGGAGGCCTACCGCGCGAAGCTCCGCCACGTCGAGCTCGAGGTGCTCAAGCGCGAAGCGGCGGTGCAGGGCGTGACGACCGACGAGCTCGTCCGCACGAACGTGGACATGAAAGTCGTCATCCCGGAGGCGGACATCCTTGCCCGCTCCAAGGAGGAGGGGGGGCCTGGGGGGCCGCTGGACCGCGAGAAGAGGATGCAGATCGCGGCGCGCATCGCGCTCGAGCGCCGGCCCGCGGTCGAGGCCGCGTACCTGAAGGGCCTCTTCGAGAAGTATCGCGTCACCGTGGACCTGCAACCGCCGGGCGCGCGCGAGCAGATCCCGTTGAACCCGCGCGGCGGCCCCGTGCGAGGTCCGGAGGGCGCCCAGCTCGAGATCGTCGTCTTCTCGGACTTCTCGTGCCCCCTGTGCGCGCGCGTCCACGAGTGGCTGGAGGCTCTCGACGTGCCCGCGCGCGTGGCGTTCCGGCAGCTTCCGCTCGGCCCCCCAGGCCCCCCCGCCTTTGCCGCCGCGGCGGCGCACGAACAGGGAAGGTTCTGGGAGTTTTCCGACGTGCTCTTCCGGCACCGCACGCAGCTTGACCCGGCAAAGCTGATCGACTACGCGGCGGAGGCCGGACTCGACCTCGTGAAGTTCCGCGCGTGCCTTGCGTCCGACCGCCCGCGGTCGGTGGTGGCCGCGGACGCCGAGGAGGCCCGCGCGCTCGGCGTCCAGATGGCGCCGACGCTCTTCCTGAACGGCGTCCACTTCGTCGGCGTGCCCGACGCCCGGCTCCTCCGCGCGATCCTCGAGCGGGACGGTCGCTGAGGTCGGGGGCCGGCTGGGCGGGCCCGGTTTCCTGTCCGTAGTTAGGTTTATGTTAGGTACATGTTCGCATGGCCCCAGCGGACCCCGGCCCAGGAACGGGCGCTCGAGCTCGACGCGGCGCTCGTGCCCGTCGCGCGCGGGTGCGGCGTGCTCGAGCTCGCGACCGGCGTGGCGCTCGACCG
>Ga0187892_10002358_pt1 | contig 38361 bp, 37 predicted proteins | sample MA1701073metaG_FD_139345 | JGI IMG/M metagenome (GOLD analysis project Ga0187892, IMG submission 139345) | Bio-ooze microbial communities from a basaltic lava cave in the Kipuka Kanohina Cave System on the Island of Hawaii, USA - MA170107-3 metaG ... | reverse complement strand
GGTAGCGGTCGAGCAGCTGCCGCTGGCTGAGCGGCTTGTCGATGACGTCGATGGCACCCATGCGAACCTGCCTTGCCGGTTCGAATCCCGAGCCGCTATCGTAGCACCCGCCCGAGCCCGGCCCGTCGTGCGGGCGGGGCCGCGCGCTACGCTGCCACCCGCACCGGCGCGAGCTCCGCTTGCGCCGGCACGGTCCGCGGCTCGGCCGCCGCCCGCTGCCCGCTCCGCGCCGCGATCCAGGCGCACGCCACCGCCGCCGCGTACGGAGCCGCCTGCGCCGCGAGCACCGCCGCCCACGTCATCGCCTCGACATGGTCGGCGCCGAACCGGAACACGACCCCCGCCGCGGCGAGCGCGAGCGCGGCGAGCATCAGCGCTTCCTCGCGCGCCGCCGGGGCACCCTTCGCCGAGGCGGTCCCGGCCTTCGCTGCGCCGCTCTCGTCCTTCGCCCCGCCGCCCGCACCCTTCGCCGTGCGCTTGAACTCGCCGTGCTGCCGGAAGAGCCCGGCAATCACGCCGCGCGCGATCGCGTGCGAGAGCCCCATGCTCGCGAGCGATGCGCCCGCCACGTCCGCCCAGCTGCACTCGACCCGCGCGCGGTACAGCACCGGCCCGAACAGCGCCTTGCACGCGAGGAAGACGAGCACCGGCACGAGGTAGAGGTCGAGCGGCAGCGTGAACACGCCGGGCGCCGCGAGCGTGCCGATCGTCCACGCGAGCGCGCCGAACGCGAACACGAGGTGGAGCGCGTCGGCGAACCACGAGAACCAGCCGGTGAGGAAGTGGTAGCGCTGGCCGGCGGTGAGCCGGCCCGGCAGGAGCAGGGCGCGGAGGTGGCGCTTCAGGATCTGCATCGCGCCGAACGCCCAGCGGAAGCGCTGCGCCTTGAAGGCGGCGAAGTCGGCGGGCGTCAGCCCGCGCCCGAGCACCGCGTCGACGTAGCGGACGTCGTGGCCGGCCTGCATCAGGCGCAGCCCGAGCTCCGCGTCCTCGCAGATGCACCACTCCGCCCAGCCGCCGACGCCGGCGAGCGCGCTCCGCCGCACGAGCGTCATCGTGCCGTGCTGGATGATCGCGTTCCGCTCGTTGCGGTGGTGCATGCCGATGCGGAAGAAGCCGTCGAACTCCCAGTTCGCCATCCGCCGGAACGCGGAGCCCGCGAACTCGCGGTGCGCCTGCGGCGCCTGCACCACGGCGACCCTCGCATCGCCGAAGTGCCCGACGAGCGCCGCGAGCCAGCCGCGGTCGACCTCGTAGTCGGCATCGACGACCCCGATCACCTCCGCCCGCGGATCGGTCTCGCCGAGCGCGAAGTTGAGCGCGCCGGCCTTGAAGCCCGGCCACTCGGGGAGGTGGAAGAAGCGGAACCGCGCGCCCAGCCGCGCGCAGTGGGCCGCGACCGGCCGCCACAGCCGCTCGTCGCGGGTGTTGTTGTCGACGACGATCACCTCGAAGTTGCGGTAGTCGAGCCGCGCCAGGGAGTCGAGGGTGAGGATCACCATTTCCGGCGGCTCGTTGCACGCCGGGAGGTGGATCGACACGAACGGCTCGTGCGCGGGCGCCGCGTTCGCGAGCGGGCGAAACTCGCGCCGCCACGCCCGCGCCCACAGCACCTCGACGAACTCGAACCCGTTCGCGAGCAGCACCGCGAGCATCGCCGCGGCCGCCGGCACCATCACCACGATCGCCGCCCGGTCAGCCCAGCCGAGGTAGAACTCGAGCGGGATCGTGGCAATCCACACGAGCGCCGCGACCGCGGTCTGGATCAGCGCGCAGAACACGATCCGCCCGGTCGTGCGCAGCCGCCGGAACGCGGCCGCGAACCAGAGCATGAGCGGCGCGGCGAGGAGCGACGCCGCGAGCGCCTTCGCGCGCCAGCGCGCGTCCGGCTCGACCGCGCCTTCGAGCGCGAACTTCGGTGAGCGGTCGGCGTGGTGCATCCCCCAGTACGCGCCGGCGCGGCCTTCGTGCGCCTCCTTCCACGGCTGGTCGAACGCCTCCATCAGGTAGTAGTCGAGCGGCCGCGCCGCGGTGCGCGCGAGGAACTCGCGCACGAACGCGGCCTGCGCCGCGGGCGAGGCCTCGGCGCCGGCGACCCGGTCGCCGCGGCTCGGCCAGCCGATCTCGCCGATCACGATCCGCTTCTTCGGGAACGCGCGGCGCAGCTCGTCGTAGCGCGCGAGCGCGTAGTCGACGGCCTGCGCCGCCGGCACGCCCTCCCAGTAGGGCAGCAGATGCACGGTGATGAAGTCGACGTGGCGCGCGAGCTGCGGGTAGCGCAGCCACACGTGCCACGGCTCGGCGGTGGAGACCGGCACGCGCACCTTGCGCTTCACCCGTGTGATGTCGGCGACGAGCGCCGGGACGCTGAGGTCGCCGCGCAGGATCGCCTCGTTCCCCACGATGACGCGGTCGACGTTCGGGTTCTCGCGGGCGCTGCGGATCAGCGCGTCGAGCTCGCGCTCGTTGTTCTCGTCGCGGCCGTCGAGCCAGGCGCCCGCGGTCACCCGCAGGCCGCGCATGCCCGCGAGGCGGACGGCCTGCGCGTTCTCGGTGGCGGAGTAGGTCCGCACCCGGTCGGCGAGCGCGGCGACGCGGTCGAGATCGGCGGCGAGCTCGTCCGCGCTGGAAAAGATCCCGGCGGTCGGGTCCTGGTGGCGCTGGTAGCCGCTGAAGGCGAACCCGTGGACCTTGGCCGGCCCGTCGGGCGGGACGAGCGGCGGGTGCGCGGCGGACCAGAGCGCGAAGTTGGCCGCGGCGACGACGGCGGCGATCATGCCGGCGGCGACGAGGGCGGAGGCCGAGCGGCGTTCGCTCGGCGCGGGCAATGCGTGGACGCTTGCGGCGCTCATGGAACCAGGATGTCGGGAATCAGCGTTGAAACGTCGGCGGTGCTCGTGCGTTGACCGTGCCCGAATCGGCCTCGACGCAAACGCCGTGCCGGGCGTGGCATAGTGCCACGCGCCGCATTGGATCGGGGTGGCGAAGCGAAGTTCAAGCCTCGAACGGCGCGCCTGGTGTCGGGACATGGCGACAGCTCGCGGGAAAACCGTCGTATCCGGGATCGCAGCGGCCGCGCTCGCACTTGCGGCCGCGGCCATAGTGCGGTACGCGCTCATCGAGCCGGTCGCGATCGCGCACCTTTGCGGCGCGCCGGAGGCGCCGTGGTGGTGCGCGCCGCGTGCGGCTGCCGCTTTCGTGCTGGACGCCGGCGCACTCGGGTTCGGCGCGATCGCAGCCGGCGCCGCTGCAATCCTTACACGCTCGTCAGCCTGGGCGCTCGCCGCCGCCGGCCTCGGCGCCGCCGGTCTCGTCCTCTATGCGGCCGTGACCGGCGCCGTCGGCTTTCTGCTCGGGCTCCTCGTCCTTGCGCGCGGCGCGGTCGCGGACCCGGAGCCCCCAGACCGAGGCCGCGAACGCGAGGCTTAGCGCCGCCCAGGCGAGCGCGTCCGTGTTGGCGAGGCCCTCCCGCAGGACGATGACCGGCGCCGTCGCAACGAGCACCGCCGCGAGGGCGCGTTCCTCGATGCCGGCTCGCACCCCCGACCCCCACGCGAGCGCCGCGAACGCGACGACCGGCGGCGCGGCAAGCGCGAGCGGGAAATCCCGGTAGCGCGGGTCGAACGCGAGCGCGAGCGCGGCGGCGGCGGCGCCGAAGAGGAGGGCGAAGCGCAGGCTCCCGAGCAGCCGCTCCGCCGCCGACCAGCGGCAGGCGTTCGTGCGCAGCCACGCCACCACCGCGGCGGCCGGGGCGGGCTCGAGCGGCGCGCGGCCGTCGAGCCAGCGGGCCAGGCCGAGCGCCGCGAGGAGCGTGGCCGCCGCGGACATCGCGCCGAACGCACCGCCGAGCGCGAGCTCGAACGCATCGCGGCTCCAGGCGGCGATGCCGGCGATCTGGGCGGCGAGCGCGGCGCCGAGTCCCGCGCCGGCGAGCGCGAGGAGCAGGGCGCCGCGCCAGCGCGGGCGCCCCGGAACCCCGGCGAGCAGGAAAGCGAGTGCGCCGAGCCCGGCCGCGGCGGGCCCGCGCCGCCACGCCGGATCCTCGACCACCGGCCCGCGCAGCGAAAACTTCTCCCGTCCGCCGGCGTCGAGCACGCCCCAGAAGCCGCCCACCGTCCCCTCGAGCCGGCGCTTCCACGGCTGGTCGAACGCCTCGATCACGTTGTAGCGCAGGCCGCTCGCCGCGGCGGCGTTCGCGAGCTCGCGCACGAAGCGCGCCTGGTTGACGAGCGACGGCACCGCGCCTTCGCGCCGCCGGCCCCGGCTCGGCCAGCCGGCCTCGCCGACGAGCACCTCCTTGCCGGGGAACGCCTCGCGCACGCGCTGGTGGATGCGCACGACGTGATCCACGGCGCGGTCGATCGGCATCGGCTCGTCCTCCCAGTAGGGCAGCAGGTGCACGGTGACGAACGACACCGCGCCGGCGAGCTCGCGGTGCTCGAGCCAGAACTCCCACACGTCGGCGTAGGTGACCGGCAGCGGCGTGGCGGCGCGGACGCGGGCGATGTAGCCGGCCAGCGCCGCCGGCGGCAGCTCCCTTCGCAGCAGCACCTCGTTGCCGACGATCACCGCGTCGATCGCGTCGGCGTCGCGCCCGAGCACCGCGAGGCCGCGCGCGAGCTCGCGCTCGTTCTCCGCGCGGTCGCGGCCGATCCACAGCCCGAGCAGCACGCGCAGGCCGTGCTTCCGCGCGAGCGCCGGCACGGCGTCGAGCCCCTGGTCGACCGAGTAGGTGCGCACGCAGCGCGTGCGCTGCGCAAGGAGCGCGAGATCGGCGTCGATCTGCGCCGGGCTCACCACGAAGCCCTGCGCGAACGGCGTCTGACCGGGCAGGCGGTAGGGCGCGTACGAGACGCAGGGTAGCCGCTCGGCCGCGGCGTCGGCGAGCGCGACCGGTGCCCCGCGCGCGCCCCACCAGGCGAGCCCGGCCGCCGCGCCGAGCGCCGCGAAGATCAGGACGGCCGCGCGGGCAGCCATACGACGAACGCGAGCGTGAAAACGCCGAGGACGGCCGGGGAGAGGATCGTGCCGCCTACGGCGCGAGCCGCTCGATCTGCCAGCCGCCGTCGGCGAGCCTGCGGTAGCGCACGCGGTCGTGCAGGCGCGAGGGCCGTCCCTGCCAGAACTCGAACGCGTCGGGCGCGAGGCGGTAGCCGCCCCAGTGCGGCGGGCGCGAGGGCGCGAGGCCGTGCCGCAGCCCCATCTCGGCGACTCTCGCCATCAGCGCGGCCTTGCCGATCGCCTGGCTCTGCGGCGAGGCCCACGCGCCGATGCGCGCGCCGAGCGGGCGCGTGTCGTAGTAGGCGTCGGACTCCGCGGGCGCGGCCTTCGCGATCGTCCCGTCGATGCGGACCTGGCGCTCGAGCTCCGCCCAGTAGCACAGCGCGCTCGCATTGGGGTTCTGCGCGAGCTCGCGGCCCTTGCGGCTCTCGTAGTTGGTGTAGAAGACGAAGCCGCGCTCGTCGAAGGACTTCAGCAGCACCATCCGCGCCGAGGGCCGGCCGTCGGCGCCCACCGTCGCGATCGCCATCGCCGTCGGCTCCTTCAGCTCCGCGGCGAGCGCGGCGTCGAACCAGCGGCGGAACTGCGCGACCGGGTCGCGCGCGACGCTCGCCTCGTCGAGGCTCTCGCGCGTGAATTCGCGACGGCGGTCGGCGGCGTCCATGGCGCGATTCTACCGCGCGGCCGGCGGCGATCCGGCGCTCGCGCTGCGGCTCGCGGACGCGGGGCCGGAGCGCCATGCGCTGCTCGAGGCGGGCGTGCGCGAGCTCGTGCTCGGGGAGGCGCGGCGCTACGGCGGGCCGTTCGACGAGGCGCGGGTGCTCGAGTGCTACGCGATGGACATTGCGCTCAACGCGCAGGGCCTCGTCGCCTGGCTCGATTCGCTCGCCGCCGCTGCGGCGGGAAGCGCGCCGCCTACTGGAGCTGGTAGCGCACGTTGAACAGGAACTCGTTCGCTCGCAGCTTTCCGCTCAAGCCGTTCGTGTAATTGGCGGCGTTGTAGGGGTCGCCCGCGGTGGCCGGCCCGGCGTTCGTCACGAGCTTGCCGAGGTCGGCGTAGCGGTACCCGACGTCGCGCACCCAGTGCTCGGTCACCCGCACCTCGACGCCGAGCGTGAGCTGCCAGGCGGTGCTCGTCTTCGATCCGCCGGGGACGCGTCCGGACTCGGGCGGCGGGTCCGTGATGCTCCAGCCGATGTCGTTCACCTTGCTGCGCGTGCGCCCGACACCGCCGCCCACGTAGGGCTGCACGCGCTCGCCGGCGAGCTTGACCGGGAGGTCGTAGTAGCCGTTTGCCATCACCGTGGTCGCGGTCGTCTTCGGGTCGAAGGTGGTGCCGTTCGAGTCCGATCCCGACAGGTTGTAGCCGTTGCGGTTCGTGTACGTGACGTCGACGCGGAACCCCAGCGGGAGCCGGTAGCCGACGCCGCCGCCGATGACGAACGACGACCCGAGCTGGTCGAGCGATCCCACGCAGGGGTGACCGGTGCCCGGATTGGGCGCCTGCAGCAGGCAGGTCGGGGATTGCGTGCTGGGGTCGTTCGTCATGCCGGCGTTCTGCGCCCACGACCACCCGGTGTCGAGCTGGAGGTAGACCTGCGCGGCGGCGTCGCCCGCCGCGGCGAGCAACGCGGCCGCGGCGAGCGCGATTCTCGTTCCCATGACTTCCTCCCTCCCGGAAAGAGGCCGGCGCCCGGCCTCCTTCCCCCCACCCTCTGTCTAGGCGCCGCGACCGGAGAAGTCAAGGCGCACGGGAGGTTGCGCGCGGGGTCTGTCGAGGATCGGACGCCCGCGGCGCCGGCCGCAGGATGAGCGCCGTGCCGGCGAGCACGAGCGCGCAGCCCGCCGCCATCACGGCGGTGATTTCCTCGCCGAGGAAGAGCGCGCCCCAGAGCATGCCGAACACCGGGATGAGGAAGGTCACGGTGAGCGCGCGCGTCGGCCCGACGTCGGCGATCAGCCGGAAGTAGAGAAGATAGGCGACACCGGTGCAGAGGACGCCGAGCGCGGCGACCGCGACCCACTCGCCCGGCGTCGGCGCGGCGGCGGGCGGCATCGCCGCCACGAAGGGCGCGAGCAGGATCGAGGCGCCGAGCTGGCTGCCGGTCGCCACCGCCGCCGCGTCGACGCCGGCCGCGCGGCCGCGCAGGAACGCCGCGGCCGCCGCGTAGCAGAGCGAAGCGGACGCGCCGGCCGCGATCGCCGCGAGCACCGCCGGCGAGACGGCGAGCGGGCCGAGCCCGACCAGCAGTGCGACGCCGGCCACCCCGAGCGCGAGGCCGACCCCGGCGCGGAGCCCGACTCGCTCGCCCAGCCACGCCGCCGCGACCGCCGCGCCGAAGAGCGGCGAGGTCGCGTTGAGCACGACGAGGTAGGAGGCCGGCAGGTGGACCGCGGCGAATCCCCACAGCGCGAACGGCGCCGCGCTGTTGACGAGCCCGACGGCGAGATAGAGGCGCCAGTGCTCGCGCCACCCGAGCCCGACGCCGGCGAACCGCAGCCACACGAGGAGCGCGATGCCCGCGAGCGCGACGCGCAGCCACGCGGTCGCGAACGGCCCGAGCGGCGGCACCACGATCCGCATGAAGAGGAAGGAGGCGCCCCAGATCGCGGCGAGGGCCGCGAGACGCGCGAGGTCGCCCGGCTTCACGCGTCGGAGCCTACGGCGCCCGCCGGCGCCGCGCCATCCGGAACTTGCGCGGACCTCGCGCCCGAACTCCTAGTCGCCGGCCTTGCCCCACAGCTCCTTCAGGCGCGCGTCCCGGCCGCAGCCCGACCGGTAGTAGTTGTAGCGCGCCGGGTTCTTCTTGTAGAAGTCCTGGTGGTACTCCTCGGCGCGCCAGAACTCGCCTGCCGCCTGGACCGGCGTCACGATCGGCTGCTTGAACGGCTTCGTCTTCTCGAGCGCCGCCTTCGAGGCCTCGGCGAGCCGCTTCTGCTCCTCCGAGTGGACGAAGATGGCGGTCCGGTAGTGCGAGCCGACGTCGCAGAACTGGCGGTCGGTCACGGTCGGGTCGATGTTGCGCCAGAACACCTCGAGCAGCCGCTCGTAGCTCACCTTCGACGGGTCGTAGGCGACCTGCACGACCTCGGTGTGGCCGGTCCGCCCGGTGGAGACCTCCTCGTAGGTCGGGTTGCGCTTCGACCCGCCCATGTAGCCGGAGACGGTCGAGAGCACCCCGGGGAGCTTGTCGTACGGGGGCTCCATGCACCAGAAGCACCCGCCGGCGAACGTCGCAACTGCCTGTTGCGGAAGCGAAGCGGGCGCTTGCGCCGCGGCCGGTGACGCGCCGAGGAGCGCAGCGAGGAGCGCGGCGGCGAGCGCGCGGGCGCGAAGCGGATTGCGGAAGAACGTTCTCATCGGGCGACTCCGGTTCGATCGATGCCGCGAGCATACACGCGCGCGCGCCGCTGCGGCCCGCGGTTTCATAGCGAAAAACCGGCCTGCCGCCCGAAAAACCGCTTGCGCGACGCCCGGCGCTTGATGCATTCTCTCGTCGCCCGTCGCGCACCGCTCTCCTGGCGCGGCGATGCAGGCTAAAACGGCGACGACCAAAACCCGATCAAGACCGACCGACGCAAAGTGGAGGTGTGACGATGGCGATGAAGAAGAAGTCCGCGAAGAAGGCCGCGAAGAAGTCCGTCCGGCGGCCGGCGAAGAAGAAGTCCGGCGCGAAGCGCAAGCCGAATCCCGCGTTCATGAAGCCGATGACCCCGAGCGCCGCCCTCGCGGCGGTGGTGGGGCCGATCGCGCAGGCGCGCACCGAGGTCACCAAGCGGATCTGGGGCTACATCAAGAAGAACAAGCTCCAGGACGCGATCAACCGGCGGATGATCAACGCCGACGAGAAGCTGCGCGAGATCTTCGGCGGCAAGCGCCAGGTCTCGATGTTCGAGATGACGAAGCTCGTCAACAAGCACCTGAAGTAGCCGCCCCGAACCCGCGCGGAAACCGGCCGGCCCCGCAGGAACTCGCGGCGCCGGCCGGTCGCATTCTGCGACCCGCCGCGTGCGGGTTCCGGGCGCCGGTTCGCGTCCCCGTTTCGTGAGCGCCGAGCGCCCGCCCGCGATCGCCTTCATCGGCGCGGGCCGCGTCGCCGCGGCGCTCGCGCGCGGCTTCGACCGCGCCGGGCAGCGCGTCGCGGCGATCGCGAGCCGGCGTCCCGAGGCGGCGCGCGCGATCGCGGCGGCAGTCACGGGCTGCCGCGCGCACGCGAGCCCGCAGGCCGCGGCCGACGAGGCCGACCTCGTCTTCCTCACCGTGCCCGACGACGCGATCGCGCCGGTCGCGGCGGCGATCGCCTGGCGCGCGGACCAGTCGGTCGTCCACTGCAGCGGCGCGACCGAGGTCGCGGCGCTCGCATCTGCGGCCGCGCGCGGCGCGCGCACCGGCGGCTTCCACCCGCTGCAGTCCTTCGCCGATCCGGAAACCGCGCTCGCCGGGCTCGCCGCCTGCGTGATCGCGATCGAGGCCGAAGAAGCCGCGCTGCGCGCGACACTCGAGGCGCTCGCGCGCGACCTGCGCGCGCGGCCCATCGTGCTGCCGCCCGGCGCGCGGGCGCGCTATCACTGCGCCGGCAGCTTCGCCTCGCCGTTCATCGTCGGTGCACTGCACGAGGCGGTGAAGCTCTGGGCGAGCTTCGGCGTCGGTGAGCACGAGGCGCTCGCCGCGCTCGTGCCGCTCGCGCGCGGCACGCTGGACGCGGTCGAGCGCGACGGCACGGTCGGCGGCCTCACCGGCCCGGTCGCGCGCGGCGACGCCGGCACCGTGGCGCGGCACCTCGCCGCGCTCGACGGCCCGACGGCCGCGCTCTACCGCGCGCTCGCGGCGGCGCTCGTCCCGATCGCGATCGGGAAAGGACTGCCGGCGGACAAGGCTGCGGCGCTCGCGCGCCTGCTGGAAGGAGACGGCTGAACGGCGAAGGCGCGGGTTCAGTGCCCCGCGCCCAGCTCATCGAGGAACCGCGCGCGCTCGGCCTCGTTCGCCACGCTGTCGGCGAGGAGCAGATAGAACTGGCGCGAGGTCGAGGCCTGGCCCGCCGCCTTCTTGACGATCACCTTCGCGATCGGGCCGACGTACTCGGTGAGCTTGCGCGTCGCCGCGGCGATCATGTCGGCGGTGAGCGGCGCGCCGGCGGCCTTCGCGGCGAGCATCGTGCCGGCCTCGATCGCGACGGTGCGCGTGCTCGCCAGCGGCTTCGGCGGCGGCGCGCCGGGGAGCTTCGTGCGGGTGGCGAGGAACTGCTTCTGCTCCTCCGCGGCCGTGAGCTGCTCGCCGAGGATGCCGTACAGGGAATCGACGTCGGTCGTCTGGAGCGCCGCGCGTTTGAGCATCACCTTCGCGACCGGCCCGACGAAGCGGGCGAGGTGGCCTTCGATCACCTTGAGGAGGCCCGGGTCCCAGCCGGGCGGGGGCTGGGTGGTCTTCGAGCCCGACGGCGCGCTGCCGTCGGTGCGCGGCTGCGAGGCGTTCGACGGGCTGGTCGGCTCGATGCGGATCGTCGTCGCGACGATCTCGGTGATGATCGTCTCCTCCGACACCGTCGGGCTGAGCGGGGCGGCGTAGGCGTCGAGCAGGGCGGCGCGGAATTCGTTCGCGTTCTGGAAGCGCTTCGCCGGCTTCTTCTCGATCGCGCGCGCGATCACCCCGTCGTACGCGCCGGGCGCGCGCGCGGCGTCGACGTGCGACGGCGGCGGCGGGGTCTCGTAGCAGACCTTGTAGGCGACCGCCTCGGTCGAGCCGGCGAACGGTTTGATGCCGCAGAGGAGCTGGTAGAGGACGACGCCGGAGGCGAAGATGTCGGAGCGCCAGTCGACGTCGGTGCCGGCGTACTGCTCCGGGGCCATGTAGCCGGGCGTGCCCATCACCGCCCCGATCTGGGTGAGGTTCGACGAGTCGATGCGGGCGATGCCGAAGTCGGCGATCTTGAGCTTGCCGTTCATCATGATGATGAGGTTCGCCGGCTTGATGTCGCGGTGCCACACGCCCTGCTCGTGGGCATAGGCGAGCGCGTCGAGGAGTTGCGCGGTGATGCTCACCACGTCGCGGACCTCGAACCGCGTGCCGCGGTTGAAGTACTCGCGCAGCGAGTTGCCCTGCACGTACTCCATCGCGATGTAGGCGAGCTCGCCGTCCTCGCCGTACTCGTGGACGCCGACGATGCCGGGGTGCGCGAGGCGCCCGGCCGCCTGCGCCTCGTTCTTGAACCGCGCCAGCAGCGAGGCGCCGCGATCGTCCTCGATCAATTCCTTCCGGACGGTCTTGATCGCGACCGTGCGCCGGATGTTCGGGTCGAACGCCTTGTACACCACCCCCATGGCGCCCTTGCCGAGCACCTCGGTGACCTCGTACTTGCCGAGCCGGTCCATGGTCGCCATCAGGCCGCCTTCGCTCGCACCGCGCTCACTCCTCGAGCATCTTCATTGCCTGGACGAGCGACTTCTTCATGCGGTTGAACGAGTCGGAGAGCACGCCGATCTCGTCCCTGCCCGCGGCCTTGAAGTCGGGCACGTCCATCTGGCCCATGCTCACCTGGTCGGCGAGCTTCGAGAGCCGCGTCACCGGCCGGATCACCATGATGAGCAGCATGATGTTGAGCGCGATGCCGACGAACAGGAACACCCCGGTGAGCGACACCATGAACGTGCGGTAGGCGGCCTGCGCGCGCTGGGTCGGCACGTCGGTCGGCACCGACACCACCTGCGCGCCGATGATCTCGTTCAGCTGCCAGCCGAAGCCGTTCGCCGGGCCGTACTTGTCCACCATGGTCTTCGGCGCCGCGTCGACCGTGCTGTGGCACGGGAGGCAGTTCGGGTCCTTGATCTGGATCGGGCGCGCGATGTAGAGCGAGCGGCCGCTCGGGGTGTCGCGCTCGCCGATGATCTCGCCCTTGTCGGGGGTCGCGCGGAACTGGTTGACGATGTCGGCCTCCCAGTCGACCGCGCGGTCGCGCGGATTGGTCGGATTCAGCGTCGCCTCCTTGTAGGCGTACTCGGGGAATTTCTTGCGCAGGCCGCCCAGTACTTCCTGCGCCGAGTACGAGGGGATCGACTGCGGCAGGAAGGTGTACTTCATCTGCGTATCGAGCAGCGGGCGGATCTGGCCCGAAGTGTACGCACGCGTCGCGAGCGCGGTCTCCATCACCAGGCGCGCGTTCTGCAGGATCTCCTCCCGCGCATTGTTCTGCAGCAGCTGGTTCGAGACGTAGCCGGCCGCGCCCAGCCCGATCAGGAAGATCGCGATGAACACGATGTTGAACTTGAGGATCAGTCTCACTATCGGCCTCCGCGTCCGTTCATTGGGTTCAGTTCGCCGGCCGCCGCTGGCCGGCCTCCTGCGCCGCCGGTGCGTCCGGCGGCGGCTTCGGCTTGTACTTCTCGGGGAAGAGGATCGGGTCCCACTCGGGATGGAACTTCAGGTTCGCGACCAGCCCCTGGCGGAAGGCGAGATCGTTCGCCTTCGGCACGAAGGGCCGCATCACCGCCCGCCGGATCTCCGCCGGCGCCTTGAGCCAAAGCTCGACGTCGGCGTAGGCGAGCTCGCCCGCCGCGCGCGGGTTCACCTCGCGGTCCTTGTACTTCGCGAGCCGCGAGGGCAGGTTGTCCAGGTAGGGCTTCGGCATCGCCGCGACGAAGGCCGGCGCCGGCCGCGGCGCGATCGCCCCCTTCTGGTCGCCCTTGCGGGTGTAGAACTCGCCGCCGCGCAGCCGCACCGGGCTCGTTGGCGCGGCCTTCGCGAAGCCCTCGGCGAGGCGCACCTCGCCCGACTCGACGAAGAGCGCGCCCTCGCCGTCGGCGATCTGCATCACCGCGGTCGCGTCGCTCGAGCCGACGCCGAACACGGGCGTGGTGATGCGCGCCGGCGCGGCCGCCTTGCCCGAGGCGAGCTTGCCCCAGCCCTGCATGAGGTAGAAGTCGGACACGCCGCCCGCCTTCGCGCCGCGGGCGACCAGCGCGCCGACGTAGAAGCGCGCCTTCGGCCCGAGGCTCAACTCGCAGCCGTCGCCGAATTCGATGAGCGCGAACCCCTTGTCGCCGAGCTCGACGATGTCGCCGCCCTGGAGGCGCACGCCTTCGGCGAGCGCGTAGCGCGCGGTGCCGCGGAGGAGCGACGCCTGGCCCTCGAGCAGGGTCACCACCGCGGGCGGCTCGGCCGCCGGCGCGGCGCCGCACGCGATCGCCAGTGCCCATCCTGCAGCCCTTGCGCGCACTGCCACTGCCACGACCGCTTCCCCCTTCCCACTTCCCTTGCGCCCGCCCCGAGCGGACCGCACGATACTAGGCGCGGCTCCCGGCGGGCGTCAATCGCCTTTAAGTACGGCAACTTATCGACGCTTAGGCCATCCGGACGAGAGCGCCCGCCCGCGGCCCGGGCCCCTGCGGGTCGCCGGACCTATACTCGGCGGCCTGTGCCCGGACGGCACGGCGGAAGCGATCCATGCCCGGCAGCCCACAGGTCTGCACCGTCCTCTTCGTGGACATCAGCGGCAGCACGCGGCTCTACGAGGAGCTCGGCGACACGCACGCGCTCACGCGCGTCGCGAGCTGCCTGCGCCTGCTCCAGCGCGCGGCCGACGAGCTGAAGGGCCGCGTCATCAAGACGACCGGCGACGGGCTGATGTGCGCGTTCGCCGAAGCCGACGCGGCGCTCCAGGCGGCGCGCACGATGCACGCCCGCGTGCTCGAGCAGACCGGGCTCGGCGGCCCGGCGCTCGGGATCCACGTGGGCTGCCACTACGGGCCGGTGATCGAGGACGGCGGCGACCTCTACGGCGACTGCGTGAACGCCGCGGCGCGCGTCGCCGGGCTCGCCAAGGTCGGCCAGATCCTCGCGACGCAGGAGGTGGTCGCGCAGCTCGCGGGACCCGCGCGCGACCAGGTGCGGATGCTCGACCGGGTGACGGTCCGCGGCCGGCGCGAGCCGCTCGCGATCTACGAGTTCGTCTGGCAGGACACCGAGGAGCTGACCACGCTCGGCACGCGCTTCGGCGAGGACCGCGTGCCGCGCCTGCGGCTCGCGGTCGGCGACCGGGTGCTGTGGTTCGACGGCGCCGGCGCCGGGCACGTGGACCTCGGGCGCGACGCGGTGTGCGACGTCGTCGTCGGCGACCGCAAGGCCTCGCGCCAGCACGCCCGCATCGAGAAGCGCCGCGACAAGTTCCTGCTCGCCGACCACAGCTCGAACGGCACCTTCGTCGCGATCGCGGGCGAGCCCGAAGTGTGCCTGCGGCGCGAGGAGCTGATGCTGCGCGGCCGCGGCCGCATCGGGCTCGGCCATCCGACCGGCGAGGCCGAGACGACGGTCGTGGAGTTCGTCTGCGAGTGAATGGTCGGGGTGCGGCGTCGCCCGCGCGGCCTACGCCGCTCCGGCTATGCCGTCGCTGCCGTCGCTGCCGTCGCAATAGCCCGTAGGAGGTATGGGCGCGGCGCGCGCGATCCCCTACAGTCGGTCGGCGTTTCCTCGCCGGAGAACCCGACATGCCCCGCCGCCGCAGGACCCCCGGCTTTGCCGCCGCCGACTTCGATTTTCCCAAGGCCGCCGACTACGTCGTGGCCGAGCTCCGCTACGAGAGCCGCGTCGTCGTCTCGCGGCGCGGCCGCTTCGCCGCACCCACGGCGGCCGAGCCCGCCGCGCGCACGCTCAACGAGACGCTCGCCGCGTTCGACCTGAAACGCGTCGGCGCGCACTTCGACCTCCCCGAGCGCAAGCTCGCGCTGCGTACGAGCGCCCACCGTGCGCGGACCAGGCCGAGTGCCGACTTCGCGCAGGGCGGCTTCGTGCAGATCGTGCCGCGCAATCCGCAGGACGCGCCGCGCATCGCCGCGCGGCTCGCGCGGACGAAATCGGTGTGGCAGGCGTACGTCGCGCCGCGCCCGGTGCCGGCCGCCGCGCCCGACGGCACGAGCACGGCGAGCCGGAACTTCGAGCCGGCGCAGGGCTATCTCCACTCGGCGCCGAACGGCGTCGGCGCGATGGAAGTCTGGGGCATCGCCGGCGGCAAGGGCCGCGGCGTGACCGTGTGCGACATCGAGGGCAACTGGAACGGATCGCACGAGGACCTTCCCTCGGGCATCCCGCTTCTCGGCGGCACCGTCATCCCCGACATCGGCTGGCGCAACCACGGCACCGCGGTGCTCGGCGAGATCGTCGGCAAGCCCGGCACGAACGGCGTGGTCGGCATCGCGCACCAGGCGCGCGCCGCGACGCACTCGGCGGTCGTGGGCGGGGTGTTCAACACCGCCGCCGCGATCATGGGCGCGACCGCGAGCCTCGGCGCGGGCGATGCGATCCTGATCGAGCTGCAGGCGACCGGACCGAACGGCAAGTACGTCGCGATGCAGTACTGGGACGACGTGTTCTCGGCGATCCAGGCGGCGACCGCGAAGGGCATCACCGTGATCGAGGCCGCCGGCAACGGCGACGAGAACTTCAACCTCCCGATCTTCGCGGGCACCGGCCTGCAGAAGGACTCGGGCGCGATCGTGGTCGGCGCCGGCATTCCGCCGACCAATTTCTTCGACTTCTTCGGTTTCGGGTCCGGCACGAGCTACGCGAAGATCGGCGTGCCGCGCTCGCGCATCTGGTTCTCGAACTACGGCCGCATCGTGAACGTGCACGGCTGGGGCTGGCACGTCACGACCTGCGGCTACGGCGATGCGCAGGGCGGTGCCTCCGAGAACCGCTGGACCACGCACCGCTTCTCGGGCACCTCCAGCGCCTCGCCGATCGTCACCGGCTCGGTGGCGGTCCTGCAGGGGATCGCGAAGGCGCGCAACGGCGCGCCGCTCACGCCGGCCAAGGTGCGCAGCATCCTCATGTCGACCGGCACGCCGCAGGAGGCGGGACCCGGCGTGCCGCTCTCGCAGCACATCGGACCCCTGCCGAACCTCGCGAAGGCGGAGAAGCTGGTATAGCGTCGCGCATGGCGCGACGGAAGACGGCGAAGTCGAAACGATCGCGATCGCCGCCGCCCGGGTACAGCCATGGCGAAGCCGCGGTCCGGCCGAGCCTCGCCCTGCGGCTGAAGCCCGGCTGGCGGGTGGCGGGCGCGGGCGCATTCGCCGACGCGGCCGGCGCGCGGCTCGAAGTCGCGGCCGGGCTTCCGCCGGGCGCCGAGCTCGTGCCGGTCGTCCCCGCGCTGGCTCGCGCGGATCCGCAGCGCCTTTCCGCACCCGAGCGCGAGCTCGCCCGGCACGCGCGGCTGGTCCTTCCCGCCGGGTCCGACGCGGCGAGACTGCTGCCGGTGGTCAAGCGCTGGGCGTCGGTCGAGGACGCCGGGCTTGCACCGCGGGTAAGCCTGCCCTGATCGGGGATGCCGAGCGGTACGCACGTGGTTTCTTCGAGCGCCGCGGCGCGCATCGACTCGGCCGCGAAGCCGCGCCTGCCTCAGCGCCGCAGCCGCGCGAACGCCAACCCGCCCGCGAGCACGAGCGCCATCGCCCAGAACACCGGCGCCATCCCGAGCGCGGCGCCGATCGCGCCGAACGAAAGCGGCATCACCGTCTGGCAGACGCTCAGGATCCCGGTGCGGATTCCCACCGCCTCGCCCGAGCGCCCTTCGGGCGTCGCCGTGTAGAGGAGGGCGAGGAGCAGCGGCTGGGTCATGCCGAGACCGAGGCCGAGGACGAAGGCGAGCGCCATCAGCAGCGGCGCGCGCTCGACCAACGGGAACACCCCGAACACGACGAGCCCGATCGCGAGCGCGGCGACGATCAGCGTCCACTCCCGCACCCGCCGCGCGAGCACCGGCAGGACGACGCGCACGAGGAACGTGGCGGCGGCGAACGCGCCGAGGATCGCGCCGATCGTGCTCGCCGAGAGGCCGAGCCCGGTGCCGTAGATCGGCACCGCGAACGTGAAGATCTCCCAGCTCATCGCGATCAGCGCGCCGGCCGCGAGCACCCGGCGCAGCGCCGGGATGCGCAGGAGGTCGGCCATGCGCCGCTCGCCGCGCGCGACGGCGGCGCGCGCCGGGCGGGGGAGGCGCGCTCGGGCCGCGAGGCACACCGCCGCCGACGCAGCGGCGAACGCGCCGACGACGAGGAACGCGCGCGCGTGGCCGAGCGCGTCGATCGCCAGGCCCGCGAGCACCGGTCCGACGAACGTCGCGGTCGAGAAGGCGAGCGAGATGAACATGAAGTTCCGCGGCCGGTCGGGCGGCGAGCCGATCGCCCCGACCGCGTTGTTGGAGGCGATGTGCGAGAGCATCGCGCCCGAGCCGATCACGGCGCTCACGGCATACAGCGGCTCGATCGCCGGCCAGGCGAACGCGGCGGCGCAGCCGAGCGCCACGAGGAGCGCGCCGGCGAGCATCGGCCCGACGACCCCGATGCGATCGATGAGGCGGCCGACAGCGACCGAGAAGAACATCGGCAGGGCGGCGAAGAGCGATGCGAGCACGCCGACGACGAGCGCCGAGGCGCCGCGGTCGAGCGCGAGGAGCGCCACCGACACGCGCGCGCCCGCGAACGCGAGGTGCGTGAGGATGGTGACGGCGATGACGATGACGAGCGCGAGCGGCAATGCGGGTCCCGGGAGGCCCGCATTCTACGTGCCGCCCTGCCGCGGCGAACTACCGCACGGTCTCCCGCTTCCGGTCCGGCATCGATCGCGCCGTCATGCCTCGAGGGTCTGGCGCAGGAGCTCGAGCGCGCGCCGGATGTGCGCCTTGACCGTGCCGAGCGGCAGCTTCGAGTGCGCCGCGATCTCCTGGTGCGAGAGCCCTTTGAAGAACGCGAGCCCGATCAGCTGCCGCTGCACCGGCGAGAGCCGTGCGAGCGCCGCGTGGACGGCGGTGCCCGACTGCGTGAGGTCGAGAAGGTCCTGCGGGTCGCGCTCGCGCGGGCGCTCGTCGTCGTCCTCGACCAGCGTCTCGGGGGCATCGTGCAGGAGCGCCGGGTCGCGCGCGCGCACCGCGTCGATCGCGCGGCTGCGGCAGACCATCAGGAGCCAGGTCATCACCTTGCTCCGCGATGCGTCGTAGCGCGCGGCCGCGGTCCAGCACTGGTGGTAGGTGTCGGCGGCGACCTCCTCGGCGGTGGCCGGGTTGCCGCAGATGCGCACCGCGAGGCCGTAGACCCGCGGCATCGTCGCGTCGTAGAACGCGCCGAGCGCCGCCTGGTCGCCGGCGGCCATGCGCGCCACGAGCACCGCGAGGTCCGCCTGCTGCGAGTCGGCGGCGGGGGCGGCATCGGCCGCGGGCTGTCCGGGCATGCGGCGGATTATAGGGGCCCCCCGGACGCGGGCCGGCGGGTGTTCCGGCTCCTCGCCCTCGACCATCTCGAACGTGCAGTCCGCCGCCATCGTCACCTCCGACGTTGCCGCCAACACGCGGCGCGGGCGGGGCCGGATCAGCGCTCGACCTGGATCAAGCCGGCGCCGGTCAGTCGCCTTCGAACGCGACGAGCGCGAACGACGGGTGCCCGAACGCCTCGAGCCGCGCGCGTCCGCCGAGGTCGGGCAGCTCGATCGCGAAGCAGCATTCGACGACCTCGCCGCCGGCGCCCCCGATCAGCTTCACTGCGGCTTCCGCCGTCCCGCCGGTGGCGATCAGGTCGTCGGCCACCAGCACGCGCTCGCCCGGCGCGACCGCGTCGACGTGCATCTCGATCCGGTCGGTGCCGTACTCGAGCGCGTAGTCGTGGCCGACGGTCGCGGCCGGGAGCCGCCCGCGCTTGCGCAGCGGGACGAAGCCGGCGCCGAGCGCGAACGCGAGCGGGGCGGCGACGATGAACCCGCGCGCCTCGATGCCGGCGACCTTGGCGACGCGCGCGTCCCGGTAGCGTCCGGCGAGCGCCTCGACCATCGCGCGGAAGCCCGCGGCGTCCTTCAATAGTGTGGTGATGTCGCGGAACATCACCCCCGGCTGCGGGTGATGCGGGATCGTGCGGACGAGCGATTTCAGCTGCATGGCGCGCCTCCTGGCGCGGCCATGCTAGGGGAAGCTCCGGTCGGGCGCCAGCTAGGTCGCGAGGTCGCGGCGGCGGCGCGCGGCGCCGTCCCACGTGCCTTCGGCGGGCGGCGTGGTCGTCGGCGCCGTGGCGTCGCCGCGCGGCGCGCCCCGGCCCTGCGGCCGGCGCCGCGGCGTGAAGATCCACCGCAGCACGAAGAGCAGGGCGGTCGCGATCGCGGCGGCGATGAGGAGGTGGGTGTGGTCCATGTGCTTCCCCGGCGGGCGAGTGGTGTTGCAAGGGAGAGTAGGGGACTTCGCACCCCTCGCCGCCGGGTCGCAATACAACTTTACCGCTCTTGCATTCCGATACAAGCGCGAAGCTACGAGCGGCGGGCCGCGGCGGACGAATGGCGGCGCCGCGGATCGCTGCGCGCACGAGCGGTCGGTCGCGCCGGACGAACGGTTTGCGTGCGGCCGGCAATGCGAAGGCTGCGCGCGGCCGCGCGAGGCCGAGGTTGCGCGCGGCCGCCCGATGCGGACAATGGCGGCCTTCCACGAGAGGGAGAACCCATGTCCGCAGCCGGCCACATCGATCCGTCCAACAAGAAGATCGCGCTCCTGATCGCGCTCCTCGCGCTGGTGCTCGCGGTCTCCGAGACCCTGGGCAAGGGCGCGCAGACCGCCGCGATCAGCCACAACATCGAGGCGTCCAACCTGTGGTCGTTCTTCCAGGCGAAGACGATCCGCATGACGACGCTGCGCACCGCCGCCGAGAGCGCGCAGCTCGCCGCGCCCGCCGGCCCGGCGCTCGACAAGCAGGTCGAGAGCTGGAAGAAGACCGCCGCGCGCTACGAGTCGGAGCCCGACACGAACGAGGGCCGCAAGGAGCTCGCCGCGCGCGCCAAGGCGGCCGAGGAGAAGCGCGACCGCTCGCTCGCCGCCTACCACCAGTTCGAGCTCGCCTCCGCCGCGGTCCAGGTCGGGATCGTGCTCGCCTCGGCGGCGATCATCACGACCGTGATGGCGCTCGCGTGGATCGGCGGCGTGCTCGGCCTCGTGGGGCTCGCCTTCACCCTGATCGGGCTCTTCGCGCCGACCGCGATCCATCTGTTCTAGGCTCCGGGGCACCGCCGAGCGCTCGCCCGGACGCCGCCACCGGGCGAGAATCGCGCCTCGCATGCGGCAACAGGAACAGGACGCCTCCGACCCCATGCTCGCGGCGGTCTGCGCGCTCGGGCTCGCGCAGATCACCGCCTGGGGCACGAGCTACTACTGCCTCGGGGTGCTCGCCAACCCGATCGTCGCCGGGACCGGCTGGAGCCGGAGCCTCGTCTACCTCGGCTTCACCGTCGCGCTGCTCGCGATGGGCGCGGTCTCGGCGCTGGCCGGCCGCGCGATCGACCGCTTCGGCGCGCGGAACGTCATGGCGCTCGGCACCGTGCTCGTCTCGGCCGGGCTCTTCACGCTGTCGCTGGTGCGCACCGAGGTGCAGTACCTCGCGGTCTGGGCGTTCCTCGGCGTCGGCATGCGGCTCGTGCTCTACGACGCCGCGTTTGCCGCGCTGGTGCAGGTGCTGCCCTCGCGCGGGCGGCGCGCGATTTCGTACCTGACGCTCTTCGGCGCCTTCGCCTCGACCGTGTTCTGGGTGGTCGGGCACTACCTGAACGAGGCGGCCGGCTGGCGCCAGACGCTGGTCGCGTTCGCGGCGATCAACCTCGCGGTCTGCCTGCCCCTCAACTGGTTCGGACTCGCGCGCCGGGAAGCCGCGCCGGCGGGCGACGCGGCGGGCCCGGCCGCGGCCGCCTCGCGCGACGGCCCGCCGCTCGCGGGCGGCGTGCGCGTGGCGGCGATGGCGCTCTTCGCGCTCGTCATGTCGCTCAACGGCTTTGCCTTCGCGGTGGTGACGGTGCAGCTCGTGCCGCTGCTGGAAGCCGCCGGGCTCGCGGCCGCGGCGGCGGTGTGGGTCGCCTCGCTGAAGGGCTTCGCGCAGTTCGGCGGACGCCTGGTCGAGATCGGTTTCGGCCGCAACCTGCGCGCGATCACGGTCGCGCGGATCGCGATCGGCGTGCTGCCGTTCTCCTTCCTGCTGCTCGCGCTCGCCGGCGGGAGCTTCCAGCTCCTCCTCGCCTTCACGCTGCTGATGGGCGCCTCCCAGGGCGTCATCACCATCGTGCGCGGCGCGGTGCCACTCGCGCTCTTCGGCGCGGCCGGCTACGGCGCGGTGCTCGGGCTCCTCGCCACGCCGATCCTCGTGGTGAACGCCGTGTCGCCCACGATCTTCGCGCTGATCGTCGACCGCTGGGGCTGGCAGGTCGCGCAAGGCGTGCTCGTCGCGGTCGCGGCCGCCTCCTGCCTCGCGATGGAGGCGATGTCGGCGTGGTACGAGCGGCGGCGTCGGTGACGCGGCTACTCCACCACGCTCAGCCCCCGCGCCGCTCCCCTTGCCGGGCTTCGCGCGGCTGGCCACGATTGCCGTCGGGTCGTGGCACGGGCTGCGGACTCGCGCTCGACTGTGGCGGAGCGGGCGCGCGGACCTGCGGTGGCGGCGGCTGAGCCGGCGCCGGCGGCTGCATCGGTGCCGGCGCTCGCATCACCGCCGCGGGGGGCTGCATCGGCGCCGGCGCTCGCATCACCGCCGCGGGCGGCTGCATCGGTGCCGGCGCTGGCGGCGCGAACCGCGGCTCGCTGCGCAATGGCGGCATCACCGGTGACGGGGCCGGCGCGACGATGCGTGGCGGGACGGGCGCGACAGCGACTGGCGGCGCTGGTGGCGGCGCGGCTGCCGGAGAGGGCGCCGGCTGCGCTGGTCGCTCGCGCTCGAATCGCCGCTCCGAGCCCCGATCGCCGGCGCCTCGCGAGGGCTCGCGCCGGATCGCCGCCCGCGACGGTGCGGCGGCCGGCGGAACCGACGCCACGGCGGGAGGCGGTGCTCGAGGCGCGACCGGTGCCTGACGATCGAGGCGCCATTCCGGCCGATCGCCCCCGTCGTCGCGGCGACGCTCGCGTTCGGCGGGGACCGGCGGAGACGCTGCGCTCGTCGCCGATCCGATCACCGCTGACGCGGGCGCACCGACGACCCGCGGAGTCGCCGCGCCCACCGGGGGAGCCGCCGGGGCCTGCGGCGGCGCGGCGCGCTCGCCGCCGCGCGCCTCCGGCCGACGGTCGCCGCCGAGAGGCATTGCGGGCACCGGCCCCGTTTCTGCGCGCCGCGCCCACCGCCCGCCGTCGTCGCGACGCGCACCGCCGAAGTGGCGCGGCGGCTGCGCGGCGGGCGGCGGCGCGCTCGTCCCGCCCGCGTCCGCCACCAAGGTCGCATGCGGCAGCCGCACCGCCGCCCGTCCGGCGTGCTGGCCGCCCGACACTGCCGCCGCCGGCACCACGGTCACCGCACGCTCGACGTGCCGGTGCGCGTAGTGCGGCGGGACGTTGGTGACGTTCACGATATTGGTCACGTGCGTCACGTTCACGTTGCGCACGTAGGCCGTGCTGCACCGGTACGCGGGGAAGAACGCCTCGCGCGGCGCGAGCGGGAACCAGCCGACTGCGGGCACGGCTCCGATCGTCACCGACACGCTCCAGCCCGGCCGCCCCACCCAGCCGACGAGCGCGGGCGCGAACACCGGCCGCGCGACGAACGCGCCCGGCACCCAGCCCCAGAAGCCGCCGACGAGCGCCCACCTTCCATAGTGGAAGGGCGCGAAGCCCCACGGCGCCTCGTCGACCCAGGTCCAGCCCCAGGGCGCGACCCATGCCCAGCGGCCGGCGCGATAGGGCGCCCAGCCCGCGGGGACCGCGCGCGGGGTCCAGACCGGCCCGTACTCCGGCGTCGTCCGCCAGTCGCCGTGCTCGTCGAGCGACTCGTGGCCGGTCGTCTCGGGCGAGACGTAGCGGGTGCTGCGCGGAGCGTCGTCGCGGCGGTCGCGGGCGAGCGTCCAGTCGTCGAACCCGTCGGTGAAGGCCTCGGCGACCCTCGCCCGGCCGCCCCGCCCGACCTCGGCCCGGCGGCCGGGCCGGACGGCGAGGACCACGCCGTCCGCGTCGACCTGCGCGCCGCCCTCGAACACGATGATCGCCGTGGTGTCCGGCGCGCGTCCCGCCTCGAAGCGGTAGCGGCCGGCGTCGCTCAAGCCGACGCGCGCGTCCCGCGTCTCGAGCACGAGCTCGCCGGCGACCTCGCGGCTGCGCACGCGCACCGCGACCGCGCCGTACTCGAGCCGCAGCCGGATCGACTGGTCGTCGACCTGCACGAACTCGAGCGCGGTCGAGCCGTCCAGGCGGATCGCGGTCGAGCCGATGCGCACCTCGGCGCGCGCACCGGGCGCGGTCGAGAGCGCGGCGCCGGTCGAGACCGGCCAGTTGAGCGTAGCCGGCGCCGACTCGCGGGTGTCGTCGCGGGTGTTGTCGCGGGTGTTGTCGCGGGTCTTGTCGCGGGTGTCGTCGCGGGTGTCGGTGAGGTGGAAAGTGACCTCGCCCTCGATCAGGCTCAGGCGCCCGACGCGGGCCGGCGGGTCGGCGAGGGCCGCAGTTGTAACGAAGACCGACGCGAGCGCGAGCGACCGCAGCAACCGGCGCATACCCGTCCTCCATGCACGGTGGGGTGCCTGAAGGCTTAGAACGGCCGGGCGGGCGCGCGGTTTATGGGCGAAACAAAGGGTTTCACTTCTCCTGCCGGGCGCGGGCCGCGCCGGCGCGCTTCAGACCGAAATCGTCATCCCCTTCGCGACCGCCGGCCGCGCGGCCATGCGCGCGAGCCAGGCGAGGAGGTTCGGCAGGTCGCCCGCCTTTTCGACCGCGGCCTTCCGCTGGTTGACGAGCGGGAAGAGCGCGACGTCGGCGACCGAGAACTCGTCGGCGAGGTACTCGCGCCCTTTCAGCCGGCCGTCGAACACGCGGAAGAAGCCGAGCAGGCGGTTCTCGAGGAACGCCGCGTTCGCCGGCGATTTCTCCGGCGCGTGGTTCGCGAGCTGGAAGATCGCCCCGCTCGTCACCGCCGAGTCGGTGCAGGCGAACATGAACCACTGGAGCGCCGCCGCCCTCCGCGCCGGGTCCTTCGGCACGAGCTTTCCGCTCTTCTCCGCGAGGTAGAGCGCGATCGCGCCCGACTGCGCGAGCGCGAGCGGCTTCCCGCCCGGGCCGTCCTGGTCGACGATCGCGGGGATCATCGCCGCCGGGTTGATCGCGAGGTACTCGGGCTTGCGCGCGTCGCCGGCGCCGAGGTTGAGCTTGTGCGCGCGGTAGGCGAGGCCCGATTCCTCGAGCGCGATGGCGGCGCGATGGCCGTTGCCGGTGCCGGCGGTGTAGAAATCGATCATCGTCGTTCCTTTCCCGTTTCCTTTCCCGTTTCCTTTCCCGTTTGCTTTCCCGTTCCCTTGCCCGTTTCCCGTCCCGCTATCCGCGCGCCTGCAGCGCGGCGATCCGCTGCTCGATCGGCGGATGGGTCGAAAAGAGCGCCATCCAGCCCGGCCGGTCGTTGATGCCCATCGCCTTGACCGAGTCGGGCAGGTGGCCGGGATCGAGACCGCCGAGCCGCGCGAGCGCGTTCATCATCGGCTTCGCGTTGCCGAGGTAGGTGGCCGAGCCCGCGTCGGCGCGGAACTCCCGCCGCCGCGAGAACCACGCGACGATGATCGAGGCGAGCACCCCGAACAGGATCTGGCAGACCATGACGGTGATGAAGAAGCCGGGCCCGGTGCCGCGCTCGGTGCGGAACACCGTCCGGTCGACGATCGTGCCCACGATCCGGGAGAGGAAGATCACGAAGGTGTTCATGACGCCCTGGAGGAGGGTCATCGTCACCATGTCGCCGTTCGCGATGTGCGCGACCTCGTGACCGAGCACCGCCTCGACCTCCTCCTGGTTCATCGACTGCAGGAGGCCGGTCGAGACGGCGACGAGCGCCGAGTTGCGGAACGCGCCGGTGGCGAACGCGTTCGGCTCGCCCTCGTAGACCGCGACCTCCGGCATGCCGATGCCGGCTTCCTTCGAGAGCCTGCGCACCGATTCGACCAGCCAGTGCTCGGTCGTGCCCTCGGTGCCGTCGATGACGCGCGCGCCGGTCGAGCGCTTCGCCATGAACTTGGAGATGAGGAGCGAGATGATCGAGCCGGTGAAGCCGACGATCGCCGAGAAGGCGAGGAGCGGGCCGAGGTTGAAGCCCTCCTGCGCCAGCATCTGGTCGAGGCCGAACACTCTCAGGACGATCGTCAGGACGACCATCACGGCGATGTTGGTCGCGAGGAACAGCACGATGCGCATCATCTCGGCTTCCTTTCTTGTGGCGTTGCGCGGCGGCGCGCATTGTACCTTTTGTACCTTGCACGCCGTGGCGGGCCGGTGAACCGGGACGGGGCGTCCCGCGCGGGCGGCGGGCGCGCGGCGCGGGCGCGGGACCGGGCCGGGCACGGCACTATTTCCGCACCGTCGCGGGGCCCGGGCGCTCGGCCGCGGAATTCCCGCGCGGGAAAATGGCACAAACCCGCAGCGCGCCGCCCGGGTTGGTGGACTTTTGCGGCGCCGGCTTTCATGATGACAGCATACCGGGCGCCTGCCCGGACGCGCTTCGCCCATGGCCACCCAGACCCGGAACGAGACCCCGACCGAGGCGCGCGAGCCCACGCCCGCCTCGGCGCTCGCCGAGCGCCTGGACATCGTCACGCGGCTCGCGCGGCGCCTGTTCCGCGTGCCGGTCGTCACGCTCTCGCTGATGCGCGAGGGGCGGCTCAAGCTCTTCGGCGCCCAGGGCGTGCCGCAGAGCGTGCTCGGCACCGAGGTCGCATTCGACGCCGCGACCTTGGCAGCCGAAGGGCCGCTCGTCGTGACCGACACGATCGGCGACGCGCGCTTCGTCGACCACCCGTGGGTGACCGGCCGGCTGCAGGTGCGGTTCTACGCCGGCGCGCTCGTGGTCGGGCCCGAGGGCGCGATCGCCGGCGTCTTCGGGGTGTGCGACCGGATGCCGAACGCGCTCGCCGAGGGCGACCTCATCCTGCTCCGCGACCTCGCGCGGCTGGTCGAGTCGGAGCTGAAGCTCGTCGCGCTCGGCCGCGCGCAGACGCAGCTCGCCGAGCAGAGCGAGCGGCTGCGCCGGCGCGCGCTGATCGACACCGGCACCCAGCTCTGGAACCGCCACGCGATGTTCGAGCTGCTCGACCGCGAGTTCCACCGCGCGCGGCGCGAGCGCGAGGGCGTGGCGGTGATCCTCGGCGAGATCGACGCCTTCGACGCGGTCGTCAAGGACCACGGCGCGCCGGCCGGCGACGTCGTGCTCGTCGAGGTGACCAACCGCATCCGCGGCATCGTGCGCCGGTCGGACACCGTCTCGCGCTTCGGCCCGGACGAGTTTCTCGTCTTCCTCGCGCGCTGCGATCTCGCGAACGCGCTCGCGCTCGCCGAGCGCATGCGCCACCGCATCCGCAAGACGCCGATCGCGGTCGGCGCGCGCGACGTGACCGTGACGATGACCTTCGGCATCGCCGCGAGCGACGACACCGCCGACTGGACCCCGGACAGCCTCGTGCGCCGCGCCGACGAGGCGCTCGCCGAAGCGGTCAAGGCCGGCCGCGACCAGGTCGTCGCGCGGAAGCTGTAGACCCGCCCCCGGGCCCCGCGCCGCGCACCCCGAGTCGCGCACCCCGAGTCGCGCACCCCGAGTTGCGCACCCCGAGTTGCGCACCCCGAGTCGCGCACCTCGCGCCGCCCGGCGCAGTCTCCCTGTACGCTCCGCACCGCATGCCACGACCGTTCGCCTTCGGCACGGCCCTCGCGCTCGCGGCGGTGCTCATCTGGGGCATCCAGTTCCCGGTCGCGAAAGCCACCTTCGCGGTCGTCGACCCGTTCCACGTCTCGGCGATCCGCTACGGCGTCGCGACCCTGCTGCTCGCGGCGTTCGTGCTGTGGCGCGACGGCACGGGGACCTTCCGCTACTACGGCCGCGGCTGGGCCGCCTCGGCGATCGGGCTGGTGGGCATGACCGGCTCGCCGCTCCTCGTGTTCGCCGGGCTCGCGCTCACGCGGCCGGAGCACACTGCGATCATCGTCTCGCTCCAGCCGTCGATGACCGCGATCGCCGACTGGTGGCTGCGCGGCCGGCGGCCGGCGGGGTTCACCCTCGGCTGCATCGCCGCCGCGTTCGCCGGCGTGGTACTCGTGGTCACCAAGGGCGATCCCGCGCTCGCGTTCGGGCGGGGCGAGCTCCTCGGCGATCTCCTCGTGCTCGCGGGCGCCGCGTGCTGGGTCGTCTACACGATGGGCGCCGACGGCTTCCGCGGCTGGTCGTCGCTCAAGTTCACGCTGCTCACGCTGATTCCCGGGTCGATCGGGCTCGCCGTCGCCACGGCGGTGCTCGTCTACCTGGGGCTCGCGCGCGTGCCGGGCTGGGCGGCGATGCAGTCGGTCGGGGCCGAGCTCGCGTTTCTCGCGCTCCTCGGGGTGCTCGTCTCGATGATCTGCTGGAACGCCGGCACGCGGCGGATCGGCGCGCTCAACGCGCTCCTGCTGCTCAACCTGATGCCGGTGATCGTGTTCGCGATCCGCTTCGCGCAGGGGCAGCGGTTCGCGCCGGTCGAACTCGCCGGGGCCGCGCTGGTGATCGGGGCGCTCGCGGCGAACAACCTGTACCTGCGGCGCAAGCACGCCGCGCGGCCCGCCCCGCGCGCACGCGGGTGACCCGCACCGGGCGCTCGCCCGGTCAGGCGCCGAGCTGCCGCCGCACGAACTCGTGGAAGTGGACCATGCCCTCCTCGTGCGGCGAGTGATAGGGCCCGCGGTCCTCCTGCCCGAGCGCGTGGAGCGCCTTGCGGCCGCGATGGAGCTGGCTGCAGATCTGCGCGTCCTCGGCGGCCGACTCCCGGTACGCCGCCTGGTGCGCCTCCACGAGGCCGCGCTCGAAGAGGGCGATCTCCTCGGGGTAGTAGAACTCGAGGACGTTCGTGGTGTGGTCGGGCGAGCGGGGGACGAGGGTGCTCACCACGAGCGCGTACGGGTACCACTCGAGCATCACGTTCGGGTAGTAGATCGACCACACCGTGCCGTACTTCGCGAGCTCGCCGCCGCTGTAGGCGAGGATCGCGTCGCGGTAGCGGGTGTAGTTCGGCGAGACCTGGTGCTTCCACTCGTCCTTGATGCCGAGGATCTGGACCGACCAGCGCTCGCCGAAGCCCCACTTGTAGTTGCCGGCGTCGACGAACTCCTGCAGCCCGGGGTGGAACGGCTGCACGTGATAGAGCTCGAGGTAGATCTCGAGGAAGGTCTTCCAGTTGAACGCGCACTCGTCGACCACGATCCGGTCGAAGACGTAGCCGGAGAAGTCGTAGTCGGCGGCGAGCGCGAAGTCGGCGAGGTCCGCGGCGACGTCCCGCTTCCCGGCGAAGAGCAGGCCGTGCCACGATTGCGGTCGCGCGCGCGGCAGGGGCAGGTCGGGCGTAGTGGCGAACTCGGGCGCGCCGAGGAGCCGGCCGTCGAGGTCGTAGGTCCAGCGGTGCAGCGGGCAGACGATGTTCCGCACCTTGCCGCGGCCCTCGAGCAGGAGCCCCTGGCGGTGGCGGCACACGTTGCCGAGGAGGTTCACCCCGCCGTTCGAGCGCACCAGCACGCGGGCGTGCCCGCTCGCCTCGAGGGAGACGTAGTCGCCCTCCTTCGGCACCATCAGCTCGTGCCCGACGTACTGCGGGCCGGCGTCGAAGATCGCGGCCTGCTCGCGCGCGAAGACGGCCGGGTCGAAATACCACGCGATCGGCAGCGGCGAGGACGCCGGCTGCAGGCGCGCGGCAGGGATGGACCGGCTCATGGCGGCGCTCCCGCTACTGCTGCTGCTGCGACTGCTGCGCTTTGCGCTGCAACAGCCGCGCGCGGACCTTCTCGACCGCGACCACGAAGCGCTCGTGCGAGCCGCGCAGGACTTCGTCCGCGCCGTCCCTGACCATCGCCTCGAACGTGACCCGCCGGCCGTCGACCGCGGTCACCTTGATGTCGATCGACACCTCGGCGCCCAGCAGCGCCGGTCCGACGTGCTCGACGTTGACGCGCGTGCCGACCGAGTCCTCGCCCGGCTCGAGGTGGCCGAGCAGGAAGTTGCGGCAGGCGTACTCGATGTCGCTGATGATCCGCGGCGTGGCGTAGACGCGGCAATCTTCGCCCAGGAACGCGATCACGCGCGCGTCGTCGACGACGACGCGGCGGTTGGTGGCGAGACCGGGGGCGAGCGTGGCTCTCATCGGCGTGACCTCTATCGCGCTGGTGGCCAAAAGCCTAGCACCAACCGTGACCGGTTGGGCAGACGCGCGCCGCGCCGGTCAATAGACTGGCCGACTGGCCGTGAACCGCCCGACCGTTGCCGCTCGATGACCCGCTGGCTCGCCGCCGCCTTCCTCGTCGCCTGCGCCTGGCTCGCGCTCGACCACTTCGTGTGGGCGCGGCCGGTCGCCCGCGGTCCCGGCGTCGTCGCGGCGCGCGCGCCGGTGCAGGAGCCGATCGCGCGCGACGCGCCGGTGTTCGCGAAGGACGGGTACCGCGCCGTCGCGCTCGCCTCGTTCGTGCTCGAGGCCCGCGTGCTGCGCGCGAAGACCTACTGCTGCGGCGGCCCCGACCGCCTCGCGCCGGTCGACGTCGCGTTCGGCTGGGGCCGGATGTCGGACGAGGCGGTGCTCGTGCGGATCGACGTCACGCAGGCCGACCGCTTCTACTACTGGCGCTACGCCGGCGCGCCGCCGATCCCGCGGCGCGAGATCGAGCTTTCGAGCGCGAACATGCACCTCATTCCGGCGAGCAAGGCGATCGAGACGAAGCTGCGCGGACTGCGGCCGGGGAACGTGGTGACGCTGAAGGGGTACCTCGTCGACGTGAGCGGGGCGGGCGGGTTCCGCTGGACGAGCTCGCTCACGCGGGAGGACACCGGAAGCGGGGCGTGCGAGCTGGTGTGGGTGGAGGAGGTCGAGGTCGGTTGACGGCGGCGGCGCGGCTTTGCGCGCGCCGCCGCCCCGGATTAGGATGCCAGGCAGCGGACCTGGTCGAGAAGGTCAAGGCGGCGGTGAAGCCGCCGGATTGAGCCGCGCGAGGGAGCAGCGAATGTACCGAACCGTGCTTGCGCTGTGCGCCGCGCTCGCCGCGGCGGCGCCGGCCGCCGCGCAGGACTACCCGACGAAGCCGGTGCGGCTCCTCGTCGGCTTCCCGCCCGGCGGCGCGACCGACCTCGTCGCGCGCGTGCTGCAGCCGCGCCTCGCCGAGCGCTTCAAGCAGGAGATCCTGGTGGACAACCGCCCCGGCGCGAACGGCGTGATCGCCGCCGATCTCACCGCCAGGGCCGCGCCCGACGGCTACACGCTGCATCTCGCCACGCTCGCGGCGCTCACGATCAGCCCGGCGATCAGCAAGGTCCCGTTCGACCCGTTCCGCGACTTCACGCCGATCGCGCGCGTGGTCGAGCTGCAGAACATCTTCGTCGTCCTGCCGAAGCTCGCGGTACGCTCGATGCAGGATCTCGCCGCCGCGGCGCGCGCGCGCCCCGGGGCGATCAACTTCGCGAGCTCCGGCACCGGCAGCACCGGTCACCTCTCGGGCGAGCTCTTCAAGAGCATGGCCGGCATCGACATGGTGCACATCCCGTACAAGGGCGGCGGCCCGGCGCTCGCCGACTTCTTCGGCGGCCAGGTCGACGTCTTCGTCGCGATCGTCTCGACCGTCACGCCGCACGTCCAGAGCGGCAAGGTGCGCGCACTCGCGGTCACCGGCTACAAGCGCGCCGCCGCGCTGCCCGAGGTGCCGACGGTCGGCGAGAGCTTCCCGGGCTTCGAGTCCACCAACTGGTACTGCCTCGTCGGGCCGCCGAACCTCCCGCGCGCGATCGTCGAGCGCTGGCACCGCGAGGCGGTCGCCGTCCTCGGCGAGCCGGCGATCCGCCAGGCGCTCGTCGAGCGCGGCATCGACCCCTCGCCGAGCACGCCCGAGGAGCTCGCCACCTACGTCCGGAGCGAGAGCGAGAAGTGGGCGCGCGTGGCGAGGGCCACCGGGCTGCAGGCGAACTGACGCCCGGGCGGGATGGAGCACACTCCCGCCGGCCTCGCGCTCCTCGGCCTCTACATGCTCGTCCGCGCGCTGGCGCGCGCGCTCGCGTGAAGGAGGGGCGGGCGCACGCGCCCGGCGCTCAGGCGATCCGGCTGAACCAGAGAATCGACAGCACGCCGGAGGCCACCGCAAACAGCGCGGCGACCGCGACCGCGATCGCGGTGAGCTCGGTTTCCTTGCGCTCGAGCACGAACTTCGCGTTGAGCGTGTCGTAGACCTTCTTCAGATCCGGGGCGCTGCCGGCGTGGAAGTACTCCGCGCGCGTGATGCTCGCGATCGAGCGCAGGGCTTCCTCGTCGAAGCGCATGTAGATCGACCAGCCGTCGATCGCCACCGAGGAGCCTTCCTTGGTGCCGAAGCCGACCGTGTAGACCCGCACGCCGCGCTCGGCCGCAATCCGCGCCGCATCCAGCGGGTCCGGTCCGGTCGTGCGCCGTCCGTCGGTGAGCAGGATGATCGCCGCCGACGGGTTCGAGCCGGGCGCGACCGGCTGGACCTGCTTCTTCTCCTTCTCGCCCTTCCGCCCCCGGTCGAGCGGCCCGGCGCGGCCGCCGTCGGGCGAGGGCCGGGCGCCGAAGAGGATCGCCTCGAGGTCGATCCCGTCGTCCGGGAAGAGCGCGGCGAGCGAGACGATGATCGCGCTGCCGGTCGCGGTATGGCGCTGCAGCTCGAGCCGGTCGATCGCCGCGACGAGGTCCTCGCGGTTCTGGGTCGGGGACTGCACCACCGCGGCGGTGCCGGCGAACGACACGACCGCGATGCGGACGTCCTTCGGCTGGTCCTGCACGAACGCCTTCGCCGCCTCTTTCGCGGCGACGAACCGGCTCGGCTCGATGTCGGTCGCGCGCATGCTGAGCGACACGTCGAGGGCCATGACGATGACGCGCTGCTCGGAGGGCAGGGTGATGACCGCGCTCGGGCGCGCGATCGCGAGGATCGTGGCGATCATCGCCACGAGGAAGAGGAGCGGGGGGATGTGCCGCCGGAACCGCTGCCCGGGCCCGAGCGCCTCGCGCACCAGGCTCAGGCTCGCGTACCGGATCGCGCCCTTCTTCCGCCGCCGCAGCGCGAGGAAGTAGAGGCCGACGAGCACCGGCGCAGCGGCGAGCAGCCACAGCATCTCCGGCCACAGAAACGTCATAGAGCTCCTTCCGGGCGCGCGGGGGGAGCACCCGCCGTACGCCGTCAACTCTAGCACCGTCCGGGCGGCCCGCGGAGCGCCGCCTGCCGGCCTTGCCTGTCGCCAGAGCGGGGCGGCACCGCGGCAGTGACAAATTTGGTCTCCGCCGCAGGAGCGCTCCGGCGAGCCGAGACTTTCGTCGCGTAAGCCTGGCGCCCCGGCGAGAGCAGAACCGGCCGATCGGCAATACTGGTCCGGCGAACCGCCAAGGGATCCGCCATGCGCCTGCCCGCTTCCGTCACCCGACTCGTCGTCGGCGTCAGCCTCGCTCTGTCGGGGCCGGTCCTGCTGACCGCCGCGACGCCGGCGGCGCCGGACGCCGTCACCCCGGACGGCGGCCGCTACTACGGACCGCTCGCGGAGGGGAAGCTGCACGGCCACGGCCGCCTCGAGTGGGCGAACGGGGCGCGCTACGAAGGCGGCTTCGAGCGCGGTCTCTTCTCGGGCCGCGGCCGCTACGAGTACGGCTCGGGCGAGCGCTACGACGGCGAGTTCGCCGACGGGCTGATGTCGGGTCGGGGCCGCCTGGCGGCGCCCGACGGCTCGGTCTACTCCGGCGAGTTCCGCAACGGCCGGATCGAAGGCCTCGGCGAGCTCGCGCTCGCGGACGGGCGCAGGTACCTGGGCGAGTTCGTGCGCGGCCAGTACCACGGCAAGGGCCGGCTCGTGCAGCCCGACGGCGAGGTCTTCGAGGGCGAGTTCGAGCGCAACGACTTCACCGGGCAGGGCGTCCACACCTTTCCCGACGGCGCGCGTCACGAGGGACGTTTCGCGAAGTGGCGCGCGAGCGGGCCGGGCAGGTTCACCGACGCCCGCGGCAACGTCTACGAGGGCACGTTCGTCGACGGCGAGCTCGCCGGGCCCGGCCGCGCCGCCGCGAAGGACGGCATGCGCTACGCCGGCGAGTTCAAGCAGTGGCGCTTCCACGGCCAGGGAGAGTTGCGCCACGCCAACGGCGACGTCTACCGGGGAGGCTTCGCCCACGGCGTCTACGAAGGCCAGGGCGCCTTGACCTATGCGAGTCCGCGGCCCGACGGCCGGACGCAGGAAAGCGGGGTCTGGCGCTTCGGGCAGCTCGAGGACCCCGCAGCCGAGCGGCGCACCCGCGAGAACGTCGAGACCGCGCTGTACCGGCAGCGGGTGCTGCTCGACCAGGCGCTCGCCGCCCTCGAGCCGCGCGACCCGCGACGGATCAACCTGTACTTCCTCGCGGTCGCCGGGGACGGCAGCCAGGAGGTGTTCCGGCGCGAGGTCGAGTTCGTGCGGGAAAGGTTCGACCGCGAGTTCGGCACCCGCGGGCGCTCGGTCGCGCTCGTGAACAGCCGCACCTCGGTCGACCGCGCGCCGTTGGCGACGGTGACCAGCATCCGCGAGGCGCTGCACGCGCTCGCCGCCCGGATGGACCGCGAGCAGGACATCCTGTTCCTGTTCCTCACCAGCCACGGCTCGAAGGATCACCGGCTGACGCTCGACCAGAACGGCATGGATCTCCGCGACCTGCCGGCCAAGGAGCTCGGTGCGCTGCTCGCGGAGACGGGCATCCGCTGGAAGGTGATCGTGGTGTCGGCCTGCTATTCGGGCGGGTTCATCGACGCGGTCAAGGACGCTCGCACGATGGTGATCACCGCCGCCCGCCACGACCGGCAGTCGTTCGGGTGCGCCGACGACAACGACTTCACCTACTTCGGCCGCGCCTTCTTCCAGGAAGCGCTCGCGCCGGACCGGCCGTTCCACGAGGCCTTCCGCCGGGCGGAGAAGCTGGTCGGCGAGTGGGAGACGAAGGACCTCGCCGCCGGGGGAAGCGCGCGTGCGGGAGGCCACTCGCTCCCGCAGATCCACAGCACGCGCGCGATCCAGGACCAGCTCCAGCGGTGGCGCGGGCAGCTCGACGCGAGCGCGGCGAGCGGGCCGGTCGCCGGCGCACGCTAAGGACGGTGCATCGTGCCTACGCCTGCCAGGCCGCGAAGCACATTCCGGTGCCGGTGCCCGCGGGCGAGCGGTAGGCCGGCACGTAGTCGAGCCAGGCGAGCGGGAGATGCTCGAGCGCCCCGGCGGCGACGATCCAGTTGCGGATCTCCGAGCTGCCCGACTCGAGCTTGGCCGGCGGCAGGCGCATCAGCGCGTCCGCGTCCTTCGCCTCGAGCGCGCGGATGATCGACCGGTCGAACGGTGCATCGATCGTGAAGTGCGAGAGCCCGCCCGAGGCGAGCACGCCGACGCGCGCGCGCTCCGGCCAGGACTCCACCGCCGCGCGGATCGCGCGGCCGAGCCGGTAGCAGCGCCGCGGCGTCGGCTGGTTCGGGGGGTAGTTTGCGTTGAGGAACACCGGCACGATCGGGACCGCGGGACGCCCGCGCAGCAGCCGGCGGTGCACGAACGCGAACGCGTGGCCTTCGCCCTCGTCGCGGGGCAGGCAGGCGGCCGTAGCGACGTCGAACTCGCGCTCGACCAGCTCGGCCGCGAGGTGCCGCGCGAGCGCGCGCGCGACCGGATGGTCGACGCGCGCGCCGTCCGGGTAATAGCGCGCCTGGATCGCCGCGAACCAGTCGACCCACTCGGGTTTCGGCCGGCGTGGCGCGTGCGCGATCGTCGCGCCCTGGTAGACGAGGAGCGCGGGCAGGTTGTCGTCGCGGAAAAGCTCCTTCTGGTCGTCGCCGACGACGACGAGCGCGTCGAGGCGCGCGTCGGCGATCGCCTGCGCGAGCCGGTCGAGCCCGGCGTGCACGCGGGCGTGGCGCTCGGCGAGCTTCGCCGGCGTGGTCTCGCCGTCGTAGCGGCCGGCCGCCTCGGCGACGAGCGACTCGTAGGTCGCCGGACGGCCCGCGCGGTCGAGGAGCTTCAGGGTCGGCTCGCGCGCCTCGAACCACGACCACTCCTCGAGCGTGGCGTTGAGCATCGGCGAGTGCGAGGTGCCGATTCCGAGCACGAGCTCAGCCATCGGCGGCGCTGCCTGCGTAGTACTTCGCCCTGATCCGTTCGCAGTACGCCACCACGCCCGGCCGCTGCGCGAGCCGCGCCCTGAGCGGCGTGTCGTGCGGCACCCACAGGATGTTCGCGAACGCCGCATACGCGCTCGCATCGAGCGAGCAGGGCTCGGCGCCGAGCATGTACGGCTTCTCCCCGAGGAAGTCGGCGAGCGCGTCGAGGTCGGCCTTGCCGATGGCGTGGATTTCGTCGCGCGAGTGGCGGCCCATCCCGTGGCGCCACAGGGACTTGCGGACGCCCGCGCGGGCGAGGCCCGGGACGAACCAGCGGTACGGCGCCGGCATCCGGGCGAAAAACGCCTTGCGCGTCATCGCCCAGCCGGCTTCGTCGATCCAGCGGCCGTAGAGCATCGCCCAGTACAGGTTCTCCTCGATCAGGCGCCGAAAGGCGAGGGACGCGGCGCGCTCGGCCGGCAGGAGCCAGCCGTCGAGGCGGTCGCCGTGCTTCGCGACGAGGTGGCGGATGACGAGGTTCGAGTCGGCGACGATCGCCCCGCCGTCGTCGATGAACGGAAGCTTGCCCTTCGGCGCGCGCCGGACGTCCATCGTGTACACGCTCTCGAAGGCGAGGCCCGCCATCCGCAGCCAGGTCTCGAGCTTCATGCAGAAGAGGCTCGCGTTCGGGAGTCCGAGCGCGGGCGGGAACTGGTAGAGCTTGATCGGCATGGCCGGCCCCATGCTAGCGGGAAACGAGAACGGCGCGCTTGGCGCGGGCCGTGAACGCGAGCCGCGCTACCATCGGCGACCCTCTGCGGACTCACCCCATGGACCTTCCACCGACCCTCCGCCCCGGCCTCCGGGGCCGCCGCGACCTCGTCGTCGGGCCGGAGCACACCGCGCCGCACGTCGGCAGCGGGCGGGTTCCCGTGCTCGCTACGCCGGTGGTCATCAACCTGCTGGAGGCGGCCGCGCTGGCCGCGGTCGAGCACCTCCTGCCGGCCGGCCACCAGTCGCTCGGCGTGCAGCTCGACGTCCGCCACTTCGCCGCGACCCCGGTGGGGATGCGCGTGGCGGCCGAGGCCGAGCTCGTCGCGGTCGACGGCCGCGCGCTGAAGTTCCGCCTGTCCGCCCGCGACGAGCGCGAGGCCGTCAGCGAGGGCACGCATGAGCGCGTCGTCGTGAACGTCGCCCGCTTCGACCGGCGGATGGAGGCGAAGGCGCGGGGCGAGTAGGCCGCGCGCGGGCGATCCGGGCGCTACAGCAGCCCGAGCGCAGCGAGGTCCGCGCGCAGCCGCTCCGGCGCGGTGAAGTGCAGGCCGTGCAGCCCTTCGGCGCACGCCGCCGCGACGTTCGCCGGCAGGTCGTCGACGAACACCGTCCGCGCGGGCTCGAGCCGGCAGCGCTCGATCGCGAGCCGGTAGATCCGCGGGTCGGGCTTCACGAGGCCCACCTCGCCGGACACGACGACGTCCTCGAACCGGTCGAGGAACCCGAACCGCGCGCGGGCGATCGGCCAGGTCTCGCGCGAGAAGTTGGTGAGCGCGAAGAGCCTCGTCCCGCGCGCAGCGAGCGCCTCGAGCACTTCGACCGTGCCGGCGATTTCGCCGCGGAGCATCTCGGGCCACCCCTCCCGCCAGCGCGCGATCAGCCCGGCGTCCTGCGGGAAGAGGCGCTGGCGCGCGGGGATCGCCTCGGCCATCGGCAGGCCGGCGTCCATCGATGCGATCCACTCGGTCGCCACGACCTCGCCGAGGAAGCGCTCGAGCCCCGCCTCGTCGCCGGCGAAGAAGCGCGCGTAGAAGTAGCGCGGGCTCCAGTCGAGCAGCACTTTGCCGAGGTCGAAGAGCACGGTGTCCATGGGCCCGGGCGATTTCAGCACGAAGCCGGCCATTGCCGCTACTATCGGGCGTGAGCGCGACCGGAGGGACGATGGCCGAGCGACCGAATTTCCTGGTGATCCTGATCGACGACCTGCGCTTCGACGAGTTCGGCGCGGGCGGGCACCCCTACATGAAGACCCCCCACGTCGACCGGATCGCGAGCGAGGGCGCGAACTTCCGGCGCGCGTTCCACACCACGCCGCTCTGCTCGCCGAACCGTGCCTCGATTCTCACCGGCCAGTACGCGAGCCGGCACGGCGTCATCGACAACGTCGCGCGCGACGCGCTCTCGCATCGCCTCCCGAACTACCACGTCGCGCTGCAGCGCCTCGGCTACGAGACCGCGCACGTCGGCAAGTGGCACATGGGCAACGACGGCACGCCGCGGCCCGGCTACGACACCTGGGTGAGCTTCGACGGGCACGGGCGCCTGTTCGACCCCGAGCTGAACGAGAACGGCACGTACCGGAAGCGCTCGGGCTACATGACCGATCTTCTCAACGAGCGCGCGCTCGCGTTCGTCGACGCAAGACACGACCGGCCGTGGTGCCTCTTCCTCGCCCACAAGGCGGTGCATCCGGACGCCTTCCAGGCCGCCGACGGCACGCTCGACCTCGCGCAGCAGGGCGGCTACAAGCCGGCGCCGCGCCACACCGACCTGTATCGCGGCGCGACCTTCCCGCGCCGGCCGAACATGCTCGCGCCCGAGGAGGTGGTGAAGTCGAAGCCGGCGTGGGCGGAGGCGTTCGGCCTGAAGCGTGGCGCGAAGTCGCAGGCGGTGCTGAATTCCCTCCACGCCGGGACGCAGGAGGAGATCCGCCTGCGCGCGGCGATGATGGCCTCCGTGGACGAAGGCGTCGGCATGCTGTTCGAAGCGCTCGAGCGCTCCGGCGAGCTCGACCGGACGTTCCTCCTCTTCCTCGGCGACAACGGCTACTTCTTCGGCGAGCACGCGCTCGGGCCGGAGCGCCGGTTCGCGTACGAGGAAGGCATCCGCTCGCCCTTCGTGCTGCGCTATCCGCCGCTCGTCGCCGCGGGGACGAAGCCGGGCGAGCTCGTGCTCGCCATCGACATCGCGCCGACGCTCCTCGAGCTCGCCGGCGGCGCACCGGGCGCGCAGATCCAGGGCCGCTCGCTCGTGCCGCTCCTCGCCGGGCGGAAGGACGGGTGGCGGCGCTCGTTCCTGGCCGAGTACTACACCGAGAACGCCATGCCGTGGCTCGTCGGCATGAGCTACAAGGCGGTGCGCACGGACCGCCACAAGCTCATCCACTGGGTGAACCGCGAGGGGGTCGACGAGCTCTACGACCTCGACGCCGATCCGTACGAGCTCGCGAACGTTCTCGGCGATCCGCGCTACGCCGCGGTCGAGCGGGAGCTGCGGGCGGAGCTCGCGCGGCTCGTCGCGGAGTCGGTCGGGCTCTAGC
>Ga0187892_10002357_pt1 | contig 38363 bp, 34 predicted proteins | sample MA1701073metaG_FD_139345 | JGI IMG/M metagenome (GOLD analysis project Ga0187892, IMG submission 139345) | Bio-ooze microbial communities from a basaltic lava cave in the Kipuka Kanohina Cave System on the Island of Hawaii, USA - MA170107-3 metaG ... | reverse complement strand
TCCTTACAGACTGTAAAGCTTCATGTCTTATCCTAAACAAAGACAATACCTTGGGATTCCTGAGATCAAGTGCCCTTGCGTCCAGTCTGACATCTATTGAAGCACCTACTCTCCCTGTTGGATCTACGGGCAATGGGTGCTGTGCAATTGTTAGAAAAGTAATCTCGCCTGCTTTGATCTCAACGGGAAATGCCTTTGCTTTACTCTTCTGCACCGTGCCCGAAATTGCCACAACGCTCTGTCTTGTTAGTTTGTTCTCTTTCGAAACTAGAATTTGTTCCGGAGCAGCAATAACTTGCGCACCTCCGCTTGCGTCACGTATGGTCAGAAATACAATCGAACCTAGCTCGCGAAGGTCTTCGACCCAGCCTGCTATTCTAACACTTTTTCCTATCAATGATTCGTTTAGCTGGTCAGCATAATGCGTTCTATGAATATCTACCATTTGCAAACACCGCATCTGACTGCCTTCGCTGCCCTTTTAACCTTTTCAACTTGATACAAGCTATCGGATATAATTGATATTCGATGTTTATCTCGTTGATTAAAGCCCTGATCATTTATGCATACGCAAGTATGATTTTATGAACTCGATGGCGAAGGCGTCTGCATTCTTTTCCGTTCCTTTATGTTTGCCAGATTTTGATCTTATGTGATGATAGAACTCATGCAATATAACAAAGGGATTGTACAACATATCAGAATTGGACGCATAGATCGTATTCTCACTATGAACATAAACCGCAAGTGCTGTTTTCCTGCGTCCTTTTACGGTGCCGACACGCAATTTTGGGTTCTTGATCTTGTATAGAGCCGCTAGAAGCTGCAAAGCTTGTTCCGGCTGTTTTGTAAGAATGAGTTGTACTACCTTTGCTTTGACACCTTCATCTATCTCAATCGCCATATTAACTAGAAGACCATCAAGTTACCGGTATAAGTGCGCTCTCAGCAATTACATATCTTATGCTAATCTTTAACTTCTAGTGAATGCAAATCATGATGTGGTATTAAGCCTAGTTTTGCACTGGTTGCATCTGAGCGCTGTTGTACTTTGGATCGGCGCATTAGCGTTCAACATAATGATACTTACGCCGAATCTGAAGAGAATTGATCTTACAAACAGAAGCAAGCTGATGAGCAATGTGATGCCTTCCTTCCTTAAGCTAGTGTGGATAAGCATAGCGATCATAGTTGGTACTGGCCTGTACAGAGTTGCTTTTGTGAACAACATGACCAGTACCTCGGATTTTACTTCTACAAGTTATGGCTTATCATTGATAGCAAAGATGTCCATTGTAGCAGTCATGATAGTAATCGCTGCAATAATCACATTAAGGCTTGCGCCAAAGATAATGTCACATCTATCTATACATATTCAAGGGGAACAGATGCAGCAATCATGTTCAGTATGCGCATCAATGCTGAAACAGACTAGGTCGTTAATGATCGCAGTATTTGTGATGTCTTTTGTGGTAATATTCATAGCTGCCTTCTTGCGAGGAGCATAGTAATATACCGCATTGACAAATCCATATGAGTTGAAAGAAAGTCTGGTAGTTGAAAACTTAAAGTCATATTATTTTACGAGCGTTGGCGCTGTGAAGGCAGTAGACAATGTTACTTTTGCGTTAGGGGAGGAAGAATCGGTAGGTATTGCTGGAGAATCTGCCTGTGGCAAGAGTACGCTAGGACTCTCCATGATGAGGATGTTGCAGCCTCCAGGGAAGATAGTTGGCGGCAAGATAGCCTTGCATGGCACAGATACACTTACTATGAGCGACAGCGAGTTTAACAAGAAAGTAAGATGGAAGCGCATTGCAATGGTTTTTCAGGGCGCTATGAACGCGCTTGATCCAGTTTACAGCATAAAAGATCAGCTGAAGGAAGTTTTGAAATATCATGGCTTCCCCGAGGTTGAGATGAACGAACGCATAATCGAGTCAGTAAGGCAGGTAGGTTTAGATCCTTCGGTAATAGAGAGGCATCCCCACGAGCTTAGCGGGGGAATGAAGCAGAGGATAGTGATTGCGATGGCACTTATTCTAAAACCGGAATTCGTTATTGCGGACGAGCCTACAACTGCGTTGGATGTTATTGTGCAGGCACAGATAATCAACCTGCTAAAAAAACTGAAGAAGGAAGGCATGACAATCATGCTGATAACTCATGATCTTGCAATAATTTCGGAGATCGCAGAGAAGATAGGGATAATGTATGCTGGTGAAATTGTGGAATTTGGAAGTGCGGAGCAGATCTATGACGACCCAAAGCATCCGTACACACAAGCGCTGATAGGCGCAATACCTAGACTTAAGGGAGACAAAAAGTTCTCGCATGTGAAAGGTTCGCCTCCAAATTTGGCCAAACCTCCAAAAGGCTGCAGGTTCTATGATAGGTGCCCCCACGCCATGGATGTTTGCAAGCAGGATCCCCAAATGATTAGGATGAAAGAGGGTTTTGTAAGATGCTGGCTTTATGATGAAAAGTCCCAGCAATAGATATATGATAACGTGATTTTACGATAGTTGATAATGCAAGATTCAAACGTATTTGTTGACGTACGTTCGTTAAGAAAATGGTTCGGTATAAGACGTACATTTGCAGAGGCAATCAGTTCGCAGGAAGAGAAAGTAGTGAAAGCTGTTGATGATGTTAGTTTCAAGATACCAAAAGCTTCCGTCTTTGTGCTTGCGGGTGAATCCGGCTCCGGGAAAACAACTGTAGCAAGATTGATCTTGCGAGCCATAGAACCTGATAGCGGGAATATCTTTTTTGATGGAACAGATATAACGAAACTTGATCACAATGAATTGAAGAAATTCAGAATAAACGCACAGATGGTCCATCAGGATCCATATGCATCGATAGATCCTCGCATGCGAATAATGGAGATAGTGATGGAACCATTGACAGTTTACAAGATCGGTACAAACAAGGAGCAGCAGGAGGCAGTCTTCAAGGCTCTGGAAGAGGTTAGGCTTGAGCCCGTTACCGATATAGCGTATAGGTATCCGCACATGCTTTCCGGCGGTCAGAGACAAAGAGTTGCCATTGCAAGGTCGCTCGTATTAAAACCAAAGTTCATAGTAGCTGACGAGCCAGTATCGATGCTCGATATATCTGTTAGAGCCGAAATTTTGGAGTTAATGCAGAATCTTCAGAAGAAACATAACATAACGTTTCTCTACATAACGCATGATCTTTCAACTGCTAGATATATTGGAGATCAGATAGCAATAATGTATCGGGGCAAGATAGCAGAAATGGGTCCGATAGATAAAGTGTTGTTGAATCCATTGCATCCCTATACACAGGCACTGATCGACGCAATATCAGAGCCCGATCCTAATAATAGACTCAAGGAGAAGATGGTCAGGATAAAGACAGAGACTGGAATAGAACGCGTTAGCACAGGATGTAATTTTTACAACAGATGTCCATATGCCATGGAGGTATGCAAGACAGAACCAAAACTCATGGAAGCTGAAGATTCGCATTACGTCTCATGCTTTCTTTATCCCAAATGATTATTCGCTCGCCATTGGGGCATTTGCTCTGTACTTTATCACTTGGGAAACGCCATTTCTTGGATATACTCCATGAACCAACTGTGCGTTAGCAACTATCGAATCTTTGAGTGAAACAACAATCATTTGATTATACTTTGATTTTTCCACAATGATTTTTGCTAATCGTTCAGTGTTCTGTGCGTCAAGGTGTGCATCGACTTCATCAAATAGGTAGAAAGGTGATGGCTTCAATGCTTGCAACGCAAGCAAGAACGTAGTTGCTGCCATGGTCTTCTCGCCACCACTCAAACCGGTCGATTCTCTTGCAGGTTTGTTGGGAAACTGCGCAAGAAATGCTAAACCACTTGCAAAGACATCGTCAGGATTTTCGATCTCCAACCATGCAGAGCCAGTTCCCGCAGTCATGGTTGAAAATATGTACCTTACATCCTTATCGACTTTCTGAAATGCATCCATGAAGATCTGCTTCTTCTCTTTTTCAATATCCTCTATGAACCTTACAATAGAGTTGCGTTCAGATTCCAACTGATTCTTTCTCGCTGACATACCTCTATAACCATCGATTATCTGTACATAGGTCTTGTCTGCCAGCTGGTTTATCGAACCTCTTATGGATTCGTATTCTTTTGTAAGCTCACTGACAGCAAGGTCGACATCATAGCCTTCAAGAAGTGTACTGTAACCATATTCGGATAATTCTGCGACAAGTTTCGTCTCGCTCGCAGTTAGATCGTTGATCTCTTTTCTAATCAACGCAATATCCTTGTCTATATTGCCAAGTTGTTTGGTCAGTTTGCGCTCTGAATCTACAAGTACTTTTATCTTTTCTTCGTATTCCTTCAGTATGCCAACGGAGTTGCCAGACGTGTCTATGATTTGCTGTTCCTTGTCCCTAAATTCCTTCAACTCAGTTTCGACGTTCTGCAAGCTAATCGCAGACTCTTTTCTCGCAGCAGCCTTCTCCTTCGCCTCGGCTTTTATTCGTGTTAACTCGTCATCGATGTCACTGATGTGTTTCAGCAGATTATCAACATCAGCTTTCTGACCTGATATGCCGGTGAACTCTTCTCGTATCTCTTTCTCAATACTCTCCAGAGTACCTGATACATTCAACTTTTGAAGATTCGCTTCATCGATGGCTTTAGCAATGCCCCGCCTGTCTATCGAAGTTATCTTACCATTGATCTCACTTATTCTTGTATCTATCTCGGTTCTTTTCGATTCTAGTTGGCGTAACTGTTCTGTAATTGCACTTTGAGTTTTCTTGAGCGTTGTTATGCGCACTTCGATCTCTTTAACACTATTCGCATTGCGCTGCAGCGTTGCCTGCACATTTTCTATCTGGAAATCTATCGAAGTTAATGATGTTTGAGCTTCGACCTTATTGCTCTCTACATGTTTTATCTTATTTGCAAGTTCGTTAAGCTCGCTCTTCATCTTGTTGATGAGTTGCCTTAGTAGGTCAAGCGAACCCTTCAATCCTTCAACTGATTCACCGAGCAATATAGTTCTAGTAAGATCTGTTATCTTGGAATTCAGGTCAAGCAAAACTGCGCTAGCCTTTGGTTCGAAAAGTTCGCCAGCAAGTGTTACTGTCTTGTAACCCTGCTTTGCTAGTTCATATGCTGCGTCGGCAGTTTCTACAAGGATCGTATCGCCGAAGATGAAATCAACTAGGTTTGGTGCCTTGTTCGATGTAACAAAGTTAGAAAGGAAACCGACTGTACCGTTGGAAGCAGGCAGGTTTCTTTCACCCTGACCCATGACTAGATCAAGCGGTATCATGCGCAATCGTGGAAGCTGAAGTTCTTTTGCATTCTCTAACACCTTTAGCATCTTGCCAACATCTTTGACTACCAAAGCCTTCATCCATGCCGATGCCACTGCAAGCACTGCCCTCTCATACTCCTTGTTCCACTGTATCAGTTGCTGAAACATACCAACAATACCAAAGTCCTTCGCCCTTGCAAGTAACACAGTAATAGCATAATCCTCTTGGTTCGAATCCTTAGCCATCTTGATCTTCGTCTCGTACTTGGTTGCCACGTGACCAGCTTTTTCCAGCATGAGTGTTGTGCTTTCAATTTGTTGTTCGATCTTTGACTTGTTGTTTGTGAACTTGTTTATAGCTTGCTCGTAAGAATCTGTCTTTTGTTGTTCTTCCAGCTTCAAGCGCTCCAGCTGTGCAACTATAGTTTGTAGTTTGCTCTGTTCTAATACTATACCATTTAATCTCTTCATATTGGCATCGATCCTTTCTGCAAGGTTCTTTTCATTCATGCTGCTAGAAGTAATTTCGAGGCTCAGGTTTCCCTTTGTCTCTTCTGAACTTTTCAGATCGCGCTCTAGCTGCATCTGCAGCTCCGTGAATGTTGACTGTTTGTTGACTAATTGACTGATCTCCATGTTCAGTTTGTCTAGCTCTAAAGCAACGTTATTCTTTCGTTCTTCCTTGACGCGTATCTTTGTGTCGAATTCATTGATCTCGACACTGATTTCAGAGATCTTCTTTCTTAGAGCCTCTTTTTCATTTATCAAGGATGGTATCGTTTCCCCGATGGTCTTCAATCGCTGCTCACTTGCAGCTATACCAGCTTTTAGCTGCTCGAACCTCATGAGCATGTTTGAAATCCTCGTATCGACTTCGGCTTTTGAGCGTGAAGATACGTCAACTTCCTGCAGGAATTTGCCCTTTTCTCCCTCCAGCTTCGATAGCTCTGCCTTTACACCTTCCAGTTCCTTGCCAATCCTTTCAGCTTCAGTAACGTTTTGTTCAAGGGCGATCTTTTGAGCTTCCAGCCTTTCCCTCGAGTTTTTGATCGAGTTGGAGACCTTTGTTGCTTTGAAGCGCCTTATGTCTCTCTCCAAGTGTTGAAACCTTAGCTGGTCGTTTCTTTCCTCCTCTAACTCATCGATGCGCTTCCTTATCTCTCCCATCTTGGCCATCGCCACCTCAAGCCTTCTGTCAGCCTCGTTCAGTTGCTTCATTGCCTCTTCCTTCTTCTCGTCAAAATATGATAAACCCATGATGTCCTCGATTATCTTCCTCCTCTCTTCGGCGTTAAGTTCAGCAATTCGCATGATCATGCCTTGCTGTACAGAATTGAGCCTGTTGGGGGCGGCACGCACAACCTCTAGCAGATCGGTTACAGTGGTCTTTGTAACTTTCCTGCCGTTAAGGTAGTATTCGCTTTCACCTTCAGGGGGCATTTCGCGCGTTATTGTTACTGTGTTGTTATCTACAGGTATGCCCCTGTCTGTGTTGTCGAAGCTTACGCTTGCTCTTACAAGCTTGTGAACCTTGCCTTCACTAGTATCGTGAAACAACGAATGTAACTTGTCCACTCTTAACGCTTTGGGGCTGTTTTCACCCAGAGCGAACATGATAGCGTCAAGTATGTTACTCTTCCCAGAACCGTTAGGACCAGTAATGCAAACCATGCCCTTCTCCATGTTTACAATCGTATTCTTGTAGCCGAACGACTTTAAGCCGTAAATTTCTACCTTCTTGATGTGAACCATCTCATACATCCTAAACTTGCTAGTGGTAATAATTGATCGACAAGATCGATTGACAAAATGAATAACATTTACTTATCATACTGGGAAACAGTAATTAGAGCAATCTAGGAAGGGTTGCCATGGTCAGGGTAGCGCTTCTGCAACTGCAGTTACAGAAGAACCCAGCACAGGCTATGGAGCATGTTGTTAAACTGCTAAAGACCGCCGGGGCAGCTGATTCCAATATAGTATGCTTGCCAGAACAGTGGTTCCCCAAACCTATCACTTACTTCGAAAAGGAGTTTGGCCAGATCATAGATACAGCCAAGGAGCATAAAATGACCATCATAGCTGGAGCCTTTCTGGAAAGAGTGGGTGAAAATATGCACATATCATGCCCTGTAATCGCTAGCGATGGAAAGATACTGGGCAGGCAGCTGAAGATACATCCATACGGGGAGGAGAAGAAAGCAGTGAAGGCAGGTAACAAGGTAGAGATATTCGACTCTGGAACCTTCAAGTTCGGGATAGCAGTATGCCATGACGTTGTATTTCCCGAAGTATCGAGAGCTCTCACAAGAAAGGGCGCTGACATGTTATTTTTCCCCTCAAGGATAAGGAACGAGGGCATAGAGCCTTGGCAGATGTACGTGCAGGTGAGAGCGTTAGAAAATAGGGTGCCAGCAGCTGCTCCTAATGCTTGCAGCAAGGCGTTTGGGGGAAAGAGCATCATGGTTGACTTTGATTACGATAAGAGGACAAACATTGCGACTCCAAAACAGGCTCTTGCATCTGTAAACGAGCAGATACTCATGATGGATCTTGACTTGGAACACGCAAGAAAGATACGCAAGTTAAGGTTCGATGATATCAGGAGCGATCTTTACAATTCACTGTAGTGGAGCAAACATTCATTCCAAAATGTTATCGTTCTCTTTTACCTTCTACAAATTCCACGAATGCCTTCTTTGCATCCATGTATGACATCTGCTCCGGAGGATGCTTGAAGCAGTATGCAGATATGCTTGTCAATGGTCCTGCAATAGAACGATCCAACGCTATCCTTGCTCCCCTGATAGCATCAATCATGACACCCGCACTGTTGTAAGCATCTATAACATTCAACTTTACATTTATCTCTACAGGAGTGTTGCCAAAGTACCTGCCTTTCAAATATACATAGCAAACCTTTTCGTTGTCAAGGAAGCTCACAAAATCACTTGGCCCTATTCGCATAGGAACTTCATATGGAACCATTGCTCGCACCGCACTCGACTTGCTCTCCCTCTTATCTTCCAGTCGTTCTTCATCAAGCATATTGTAAAAGTCTGTATCGCCTCCAATGTTCAGCTGATATGTTTCATCCACTTTCACACCCCTGTCGACTAGCAGTTTCACCAGTGTTTTGTGCAGAACGGTAGCACCCAACTGGCTCATCACATCGTCGCCAGCAACTGGAAGGCCTTTTGACGCAAATGCCTCCTGCCACTTTGTATTAGAGGCAATGAATACAGGTATGGCATTTATGAAAGCCGCATCGGCTTCCAGTGCCTGCTCAGCGTAAAATCTAGTCGCATTTGTGCTCCCAACTGGAAGGTAACTGATCAAAACTTCCGCGCCTGTTTCCTTCAGCCTTTTTGCAACATTCATAGGAGAAGAATCAGACACCTTGACAATATCACCGAGATGTCTTCCTACACCATCGTGTACCGGGCCCTTCTCGACCTTTACACCAATATTTTCTACATCGCATATCTTTATCGTATTGTTGGGCTTTGCAAATATCGCTTCCGAAAGATCCTTTCCAACCTTAGTATCAGAGACATCGAACGCAGCTACAAACTCCAGATCTTTAGGCTCCATACCCGCTAGATTGTAAGCAGTTAGTCCTATTGCATCGTCCTTGTTGTTCGAATAAAATCTGGTTCCTTGAATCAACGCAGAAGCGCAATTGCCCACGCCAACAACTGCAACTTTTACCTTCTTACCCACAGAGTAGAACCACTCCTAGCATAAAATAATCCTTTCCATATAATATTAGATAGAACTAATTCCACGTGTTTTAATACGTTAAGAGTATTCAATGTCAATCAAGCAATTTATAACCCCAGTTGTTAGCAAGCGCATGAGCAAGTATCTTGCTAGACGCGTAAAAGACATCAGCATAAAGCGCAGTTCTGACATTAATGCTATTTTCGATCAGATGTCAGATTCTGGAGGTTTTGTTGCTAAGGATCTAGCGGATGGACTGCAAATAATATGCGACATGGTTAACGATAAACAATGCTTCAAGTTTGTATCCTTCGTAGGTGCCGTAGTTTCTACAGGATTGAGAGGAATAATCAAGGACATGATAAGATTGAAGGTATTTGATGCTGTCATAACGACATGTGGTGCACTAGATCATGATATTGCGAAAACATATTCAAATTATTATGAAGGTGATTTTAGGTTGGACGACAAGAAACTTGCCGACAGCAAGATACATAGACTTGGCAATGTTCTGGTTCCAATGGACAGCTACGGACCGTTGATAGAAAACAAGATGCAGAAGTTTCTTAATAATACATATAGAGAAGGAAGAAAGGAACTCGCAACGTATGAGGTCTGCGAAATGCTGGGGAAGAATCTTAACAACAGTTCATCATTTCTTTACTGGGCAAGTAGAAATAACATACCTGTATTCGTGCCAGGCTTAATGGATGGTGCAGTTGGCAGCCAGATATGGCTGTTCGTACAGAAACACAGAGACTTTAAGGTAAATCTCATAAAAGATTCTGATAAGCTCGCAGATCTGGTTTTTGATGCAAAGAGATCTGGAGCTCTAATGATAGGCGGAGGAATCTCGAAGCATCATACATTGTGGTGGAACCAGTTCAGAGGCGGTCTGGATTATGCTGTGTATATGACTACTGCGCCAGAGTATGATGGAAGCCTTAGCGGTGCTCTTGTTAGGGAAGCAATATCGTGGGGCAAGGTAAAGGCAAGAGCCAGACAAACTACGATACATGGCGAAGCAACTACGTTGCTGCCATTTCTGTTCGCTGCAATGCTGAAGAAGCTAAAACTTTAGTGCTGGAAACCGTTGTGTGTTACTATGCATTTCACACATATACTCAAAGCATTATGTGTAGTGTCTGGTAATATGCATAGGCAGTTCCATGTAAGAGAATTCGCAATGTTGCTGGTAGTTGCTATACTGTTGAGCACATTTACTTTGCCAGCATTTGCAAATCACGAGGGAACCAAACCAAAACACACACAAATTACACTAGATCCATTTTCAGAGTGCAAAAACATGATGCAATGCAATGCGCAATTATTTAGCGGTCAAGAAATAACTTTCGCAGGTACACTTACTGATGATCGTGGCACAGGAATAGCCAATGGTAGTGTGAGCATTTATCTCCTTACGGCAACAGAGCTAAAACCGCTGGTATCTACAGCTACTAATCAAGATGGTACTTTTGAAGTGAACTGGGTTGCAAAATTCTTCGATAAGAAACCTGTAGGAGAAACATTCAAGCAGCAAGTCACTGAAGGTTTTACCGTATTTGCTCAGTTCGAAGGAGACAGCAAATATACAGAATCAAGATCAGGAAAACTTGTATTTACTGTATCAACAAAGAGTATGTTCACTTTCGTTGCTACGGACAAGATAGTCTATAAGCAAGATACTGCAGCATTGATCTCGATTAATTTCATAGACGGTGAATTAAAAGAGGACGGTCTTACCTTGAATGATTTCATCGACCCAGACTCAATACGAGCGTCATACGATAACATACCAGTAGAACTGAGCAAGAAGAAAACAGGTTCATATGTATTCATGACACCGCCATTAAAACTCGGTCATCATCAATTATTCATCAATGCAGAAAAAGACGGACACAACAATCGTGTCGGATTCGTTACAGTGCATGTGTCAGAGTCTGGTAGATAGAAGTACAGAACAACACGCTAAAATCGTAGTTAATCTTGTATCACATGATTGCTAACATTCAGAAACTCATTCATTGTGAATTGTAATATAGATAAAGTATGGCAATTTTATACGGATGTAAAACATGTAGAGGTAATAACTCCAGGAGAGATAGAGCTAAGGATCATCCGCACGACGAGCCAAACACTGACGCAAGGTACCGATGTCTGGCTTTCAGGCAAATTAATTTTCAGGCGCACATGGCATTCAAAGATCACATATCTAAAACCGTACGAGTATGTTGATGAGATGCTAACTGGACTGTTCAGAACATGGAAGCATCTGCACAAGTTCCGGAAGATTGACGAAAAAAGAACAGAGGTAATAGACGAAATTGATTTTGAACTACCCTTGGGATTTTTGGGAAGACTGTTCGAGAAATATGCGTATACCCGGATACGACAAATTTTTGTCTACAGGCAAAGAGCCACGATTGACGCCTTAGAAAGCAGCTGATAGATTCATCGAAGACTTGCTTGCTATTATAAGATCGTCAAAATACACTAGATAAGCGCGATTATGAATACGAAGTATCCATGGTATGAACGATTCTGTCGAGGTACTTGGATCTATTGTGAAGCCAATATCTGCCAACATTTTACGCAAGCTTTTGGCATCATACGGTGATCGTGGGTTACCTTTCTCATCTCTGAAATCATACGGGTCAGCCATGACCACATGACCACGATTTGCGAGCAGAGAATGAACGTTTGTAAGTAATTTTCTTGGGTCGACAAGGTCTATCAAGTTAAGAGAAACTATCAAATCGAATTTCTTCTCAAATGGTAGTTGCAGCGAATTAGCTACCAAGAATTCAGTATTTTTGGCATTGTTACGTTTGCGTGCTTCTCTAATAAAAGAAAATGACTGATCTACCCCGAACACAAAATCAAAGTTCTTTGCCAGCCTCTTCGCAGTCGTACCTATAGCACATCCTATATCCAAACACAATCCCTTTGAACGAATCTTTTGCAAAATTAATTCTGCTATATTTCTGTACAACTCATCAAAGTTCTGGTTCACAATCTTCGCAAAGTGTTTATCAACCTTGGATTTAGGAGAATGCATCGACAGGTATGGAGCAAACCATGAGCCGCCCATTTCGTACCTATCCTCAGATGTAGTTCTAACATGCTTGGCAGTTTCCTTCAGAAAATCTTTCAAACGCCTGCTTTTAGTCTCAACCAACCACCTACCAAGTACCTTTGGTCTCTGCGATGCATATGTTGCAACATCGTTTACTATTACTGCCACACCATCAAGTATTGGGTAAGCCGCCTCACATTTGCGACAGTCTAAAAAACCTTCAACACAGTCATGATCTTTATTTGCAATACTTTCGATTTCAAGTTTCGAATTGCATCCTTTTGTCACGCAGACCAGTTGTTCTACAATGGAATTCTTCATTCATTACACCCGTTGTTCATGTTTAAAAACTCGAGATTGCTCTTATATGACTTGTGGAGCGAGATCTGATTACTGAACTGGTATGCGGTGCAATAAACTGGGATACGAGTATATTCGTTGATAGCTTCCCTAGCCCCGGTGAGGAAGTAAAGGCAAACAAGGTTATCAGTGTTCCAGGTGGAAAGGGTGCGAATGTTGCTGTTGCCTCTGCACGTATTCTGGGTTCAGGTGTGGGTATTATAGGAGCGCTAGGCAACGATGACATTGCTGAGAAACAGATCAAGACACTCCATGAAGAAGGCATCGATACGTCATGCATCAAACGCATGCAAGGAACAAGTTCCGGACAGGCATACATCCTTGTCGATCAGAAGGGTGAGAATTTTATTTTAACATACAGGGCAGCTAATCAGATGATAACTGCTGACATGGTCAACGATAATACTACAGCAAATGCAATCAAGAATTCCAAACTTGTTACGGTAATAGATCCGCCGCTGGAAGTTGCTGAGGCATCGATATCTAACGCTAAAAGTCATGGCAAGATAGTTATCTGGTCTCCTGCAGTGCTTGTCAGACATGGTTTCGATTCTCTGAAAGAGCTGTTATTGAAAGCTGATTATGTTATTGTAAATGAATCAGAATCAACCTTGCTTTCTGGAGCAAATGATGCAGCGAAAGCCTGTCTGTCTTTATCTAATAATCTCAATGGCAAGAAGGTGATAACAACGTTAGGAAAGGAAGGCTGTGTATTTTGCTGGCAGACAAAGACTGCAAGGATACCAGCGTTAGATCTTTCATCCCTGAATTTACATGTCATAAATACGGTAGGAGCAGGTGACGCTTTCGTAGGTTCCTTTGCAGCACTGAAAACCAAAGGATTCGATGATGTAGAAGCATTGTTCATGGCCAATATTGCTGGTTCACTGAAGACAACTAAAGAGGAAACGAGGGGCAGTCCACGTTATGACGAAATCAAACACTACTTGGATGATCAACGCGTTCAATCATTGTTCACCAAGATCAATGTTGTTTGAGACCTTCCAAAACGAAATTCACAAATCTATTGTGATCAACATGCGAACATACTTTTACATGATCTTTCTTCACGGTAGTAACACATCTTCCTCTAAATGTGCCAGAATCGTCTACACTAACCCTACAACCTACAAACTTGAACATGCTTGGATTCAGCATCGCTGCAATAGCAAAAGCATCGTGAATATACGACAGACCATACCTGCGTACTTGATAAGTTAACATCTTGGCGGCTATTTCAGCCGCTCTTCCTCCTAACGTGCCTATCTTTCCAAGCATGTTCTCGCGAACAGCACATTTGGAATTCATAGTTACGTCCAGACCTGCAGCTATGACACTGGCACCGGAATTAAGAACAATATTTGCGGCTTCTGGGTCGCAGTAGAAATTGAATTCAGCATATGGCGTGGTGTTACCTCTGGCATTCTTGACAACACCGTAGACGCCGCCCATGAGTACGATCTTGTCAAGCGTATTGGCCATCGTTCCTTCCATCTCCAGGAGAATGGCAATGTTCGTTAAGGGTGCCGTAGCAACAATCGTGATCTCTTTTTTCCTATGAGTTTGCACCAGGGTTTCGATGAGGTTAATTGCGCGAAACCTACTCTCTTTCATTCGCGATGCTGGCAGATTTGAATTGCCTAAACCATCTCGGCCATGTATCTCTCGCGAGTGAATGAACGGTTTGAATAGCGGCTTGCTTGCTCCCTTTGCCACGGGCACCTTCTTTCCCACAGCTTCTATGATGCGCAGTGCATTGCGAGTTGATGAATGTACATCAACATTGCCGTTTGCTGTAGTGACAGCTAAGACCTCAAGCTCTGGATTGTGCAATGCGATCAACAGTGCCACCGCATCATCTATTCCAGGATCCATATCAAGAATGATTTTCATAAAAATCGTATCGTAGCAAGTATAATAAGCGTTGATTGATTACAGAAACAAATGAGTTTCCTCGAGTTCGGATTAACGGTTATACTTGTTTCAACTTCTGGCGTGTTATCACCTGGACCACTATTTTTTGTGAATCTATTGTATGGTAGCAAGTATGGATACAAGGCTGGTTTGAAATGTTCCTATGGTCACACAATTGTCGAGGTTCCGTTGATCTTACTGCTGGCATTTGGAGTGTTAAATCTGGAATTATTTCCATCGTTTAAAGTTATTATTAGTATTATTGGAGGAATAACTCTACTAGCATTTGCAATCATGCAGATACTGTCTGTAATCAGGAAAAGGAACCAACTTACAATTCAAACCAAGCACAGCCCGTTGCTGATAGGAATAATCTTCTCGGCATTGAATCCGTTCTTCATCATCTGGTGGTTTACTATAGGACTAAAGATGATAACCGACGCATTACTACTTGCGTCAATGTTTGGTTTGGCATTCATGTTTTTGATGCATATATGGATGGACTATACATGGCTTACGTCTATTGCGCACATGGCGAGAAAGGGAGTAAACATACTTGGGAACCGATACTACTCGCTTTTGCTACTGGGCTTAAGCGTTGCATTGATCTATCTAGGGGTCGTCTTCATTTTAGAAGGAATGAGAATATGAAAGCGCAGCAATGAATCAAGAACAGTTTTATAACAAGTGCGCAGATAATTATCGCATGTCTTTTTTCGGCAAGAATGGTTTAGCGCAGGAAGATATGCGCAAACTTAGGGAACGGTTCAGTTCTATCATCAACGAGGCAAAAAAGGATCCTAGAGACTTTGAAGCCTACTACAAGAAAGAGGCTACACATATAGCTACCCAAGTTCTAGAGCTGCCGAGAGGAGAGGCGCTTAAGAAAGCTCTTGAAATGATTGAAACGTCAGCAAGGTTCGAACTGATAAGAAAGAACGTTGTACGCGGTTTGCTCGACGGTACCATTTGAACCAACGTATCACTTGCATCATGACAAATTTCATTAATTACCAACTGTTAAACATAGTATGAAATTCAAAGACAGGTACGATGCTGGCTTGCAGCTATTGCAAAAACTGGCATGGTTGAAAGGTAAGGATGTGATAATTCTGGCAATTCCACGAGGGGGCATTGTTGTTGGAGATGTAATTGCGAAATCGTTGAACGTTAAGCTCGATGTTGTAGTGCCTAGAAAGCTTGGCGCACCTAACAATCCCGAACTGGCAATAGGTGCCGTTATGCATGATGGTAGCACTTACCTTAACGATTATGTCGTAAAAGCACTAAACGTGAATCAGCAGTACATCAAAGAAGAAATAGAGCAACAGGTAAAAGAAATAGAACGAAGGCTTCAGGTATTTCGCGGTAGCAAAACATACGCTCTAACAGATAAAATAATAGTTCTGGTTGACGATGGTATAGCTACTGGTGCTACAACAATGGCTGCAGTAAACTGGATCAAGAACCAAAAACCAAAGATGATAGTGCTTGCTACTCCTGTGGCACCTGGCGAGATCGTTAATATGCTCAAGCAGATTGTTGACGAGCTAATAGTCTTAATGATGCCTTTAGAGTTTGGTGCTGTTGGTGAGTTCTACGAAGATTTTTCACAGGTGGAAGATGAAATGGTTTTAGAAATACTACGCACGTACAAGTAATTAGTTCCTAATCCTTCTTCTTGGATTTCTTCTTTCCCTGGTTGTCGGAATCTGGTTTACTCTCATCATTTGCAGCAGCAGTTTGCGTAGCTGGCGCAGTTGGTGTACCCTTCACGATCCCTATCTCTATTGTAGAGACATTCCTTGTTCTACCGTCCTGTGACTGCAGTGATTCACTTCCAATCTTTACGTCACCGATCTTGTATCCCATATTTCCCATTCTCTTCTCAATTATTTGAGCTACATCTACTGCCCTTGTAATGCTGTTCCCTCTAGCTTTAACCATGACTACATCCTCGTTTGCAAGCTGTACAAGAGTAGCAGTGACGTAGGCCATGAGCGGTTTCTTTCCTATAAATATAACATTACTTGCTCTGGACATATTGCATTGTGTGCCTCTATCGCACTATATAATTATTATGACTAATTCGTTCACAAGCTCATCATAAACAAATTATCAGAGTTATTTGACAAGTTGATTTTTGTGGGTTTGATTTTGTTGATGGGCGATTTACTTTATTGTGCTATACATCATCTTTCGGTTCTGCGGTAACAATAAGCTTTCTTATGTTGGGGAAATTCTTCTTTATGGTCTCTTCAACGTTTTCTGCAATATCATTGAATTCATCGATTGTCATAGTTCCTTCAACTCTTACATTTATTTCTCCATGCAGAAACGGCCCCATCGGTCTTACAAGCACGGTGCTAACATTTACTCCATGACTCTTCTCAACAAACGCCTTGATCTGATCTGGTAGTTTTGGGTTGTGTAGAGCATCCAGTAATATTAGCGAGGATTCGCGAACAGCAACATACGATACTGAAAATATGAATGCCGCTATGGCTAACGCACCAATGGCATCCATCTGTAAGAATCCGAAGTATGTTGCGGCGAGGACGCTGAAGAAACCAATTATAGATGCCGAACCGTCCTTAATGGAGTTTTTTGCTCCCGTTTGCAGCGAGAGCAGTTTGTACTTGTTTGCAATCTGTCTCATCTGAAGCGCTCTGTGCATGGAGACTACTGCAGCAGCTCCGAGGGTTATCATAGTTATTTCAGAATGTTGTATTTGCTTTGGATCCATAAGTGATTCCCAAGCATGGATCACAATGAAAATACCGATACCGATCATTGCTATAGCTGCAATCAGGGCAGCAAAGCTTTCGATCTTGTGATATCCAAACTGAAATTTTGAATCAGCAACTCTCTGGGACATCATCAAACCAAGCCATACAATAAAGGAGACGGCAGAGTCCCCAAGAGAGTCTACTCCGTCAGCTATAGCCACCACGCTGCCACCAACAAGACCAACTGTGATTTCCGCAACTCCTATCCCCACGAGGGTTAAGACAGAAATTTTTGCTATTCTTTGCCCAACACGAAAGCCTTCTAGACTACTGTCCATAAGATATAAACAGCGAAAATTAGCTCTAATGATATTTAAGAATTTACTGTTATTGGAACTCTTTAGTTAGTAATCTCTTCTTTTCGCTCATTCTGAACAGTCTGTCGGTTCTCTCTATGGCATCTTTTTTATTGCGCTGAAGTATCATTCCCTGTAACAAAATATGGTTCTCGGGGATCACCATTCCAGTCTGATCGTCTGAGTAAGCGATCTTCAACGTATCATCTTGAACTTTCAACACATCTGCATGAACGTGAACCATGCCAGTATCGCCATATTGAAATCCAAGCTCCATAGCTTTCTTTCTTAGATCGGCAGTACCTTTGGCGCTATGCAAAACTGCTACACCAAACTCTTTCTCAAACAATTGAGTTACCGCATCCTTTGTTGGAGTGTGATTGTTGAATCTGACATAAAGCTGGTGCAGGTGCATCATCCTTGATGGCACTTTATACACATCTACATACAATGGAGGTGTCTTGATAAAATCGCCAACATCATTCTGATGATGTGGATCTCTGTCCCATTCTATTGAATCCTTGACTTCCTTTCTGTCCTCAAGATCTGCCCATCTCCTAATCAATGTCGCGTCAAATCTCTTGATATCCGTTCCATATGCATCTATCAGGGGTTGCATTACCCTACCTAGTCCAGTTACGTTGCAGCTTCCCTGTATGACATATTTCTTACCAAAAGCCTTCTCGTAGGTTACCCTAGAATTATGTATCATATCCGCGACACTTCTTTCCCCAAAGCGATCCTCGCCTCCCTGAAATATCGCTGGTTTACCCATAGGAATATAATACTTCTCTTTGTTATCGTAGCCAAGACCATCCTTGGCAGCATCGATAACAAGGTCGCTTTTTTGTATGGCTTCTTTCACTGTGCCAGCAACGTCATAACCCATTTTCTTGAAAGCGTTGAGGTTCTCTTCCGGCGCATACACGTCAAAATGTTGTTCGTAGGCCTCCTTGATCCTTTCATCAGGAGTATATTTCGCAACACCCATGAACTGGAATTCTTTATCGGTGGCTAGCGCACTTGCAATTCTTCGCCCAATATTACCAAAACCATTGATAAATATCTTAACCAAGTCTACGTCTTACACTCGGTAAGATGCAATATAAAAATTGTTAACGAACATTATTCTATTCCACACCACGTGCCAAGGAATTTTGGATATACTTCGATTACTACACTGTCAGATTTGGCAGATTCCATTAGTTTTTTTGCCACAGGTTTATCGAAGGAGACCAAATAACGCAGTATGAGTTTCTGCATGACCTCCTGAGCGTAATTGCTATCATCTATTATCTTTGCAACTCCCCGTCCTCTAACACCAATAGGACCATCCTCTTTGGTAACGTTATCAACTACGAAGTACACTTTGTTATTTTTATGCAGGATTCTTACCTTGGCACTATTGCGTTCTGATACAATCAAGAACTTCTCGTTTTCATGGATAAACCAAACTGGGTGAACTAATGGATATCCATCACTGTCAACAACACCTATGCGCATAAGAAGTGGCTCACTTTGCAGAAAGTGCAGAGTTTCTTTTTCAGAAATTGCACTTGCCCATGGATCTACCTTTACGATTTTGGTCAATAAAAAAATTGTACGAAGAGTGCTATTTGAATTAATTGTTGTTAGAACCTGAACTGCCTTACTATGGCATTGCCACTGCTTACTTCGTCACCAGCTTGGTCCATGGCACTCCATTTAATGGAGTCAACTGTGCCTTCTGCCAATGCTCTTAAACGCAAAACACCTGCAATCTCTATGGGCGAGTTGCTCGTCTCCAGCGTAACCGTATCGCCTTCGACACTAAGGTTCCACCCGCTGGGGGCTCTTATACTTGCGTCACCGGCTCCATCAAACGTCAACTGCAGACTATAGACACTTGCTGCTGCAGCTAACTTGGAGTTCTTGAAATCTACTCTCATAGCATCACCCTTTTGCATCGCTTTGGCTCTTACTTCAAGAGCTATTGATCGAAACACATCGATATCAAAGTCATATAACTGGGTAACCGGAGTTAACGAATCTCCTTGACCTACTGCGGTTATGCTTACCGTAACTTTGTACTGGCCTCCACCATCAAATGTATGCGTATACTCTGCAGTTCCGTCAGTTGTTTGCTCGCCTTGCAGGTCAACTATAACTTCGCTTCCTTGTGTTATGCTAAAGTCATAGCTCACATACGGCGTAACTATTCTATTGGCATCGGTGAATCCAAGCTTGAACGTTACCGGAAGACCCTCTACTACCTCGGTTGGCGTCCAATCAAAATTCAGTAGAGCTCCTCGGGCAACCTGATGCGCAAATACACTAACAGTTGTAGCATCATTGAATAGTTTGTAACCATGTTTTTCTGCAATCACTTGCAGGGTGTGAGTAGGTGGTGCCATCGGTGGAGTTTTGTAGATATAGCTACCTTCACTTTTTCTTTCCAAGGAAACAGTAACGCCATCGTATATACCCCTCATGTTTTCAGGATCTATTGGAAATCCCCCCGGACTTGAAAACTGCAGTGTAAAAGTTGCAAATTCGCCACTGAAGTACGTGGGTTTGTCAAAAGTGAAAGATACTTTCATGTCCTGTATAGCAACTTTGAGTGATTGCTTGCCAGACTTTGATGCACCGTAACCAGGAAGACCATCGAATGTTGCAAAGACAGACATTATGCGATCGTTTGCTGGATCAGCAATATCGGCGATCCATGTAGTTACAAACGCGCCATTTCCGTCAGTTTCAGCTGTAGTCAAAACAGTGAGCTTGGCATCTCTTTCTTCCATTATATTTACAGTTACGTTACCTACGCCAGCACCAGTTGCTGTTGTAAGTGTTCCAGTAAAAGTAACTTCATCACCTGTTGCAACAACCGATGATGCAACAGGATCGAGAGTCAAAAGCGTAACCTTCAACGGTTGCGCATTTACCGTAACAAGAGCTCCAGATAGCAACAGCATTATACCAAATGATATTGCTAGAGACTTGATCAACATAAGTATTCTTCCTCAAGGTTTGCTATAAATATTTCAATATACAGTTGAGAGCAAGAAAATAGAAAGAATTGACTCAGGATTGTAGCATAATTGTTCGTAGAAGGCGCAAAGATTTTGCCTAAATAGATATATAAGTCACTTAAAGTCAGTCATTTTGAATGTCTAGGCTAGTGGGCATAGATGACATTGCCATCTATGTTCCGAAGTTATACATAGATTTCAAAGAGTTTGCTGAGGCTCGAGGTATCGATCCTGGGAAGTTGGAGTTCGGAATAGGGGTAAAGAAGATGGCCATGGTAGACACCAACGAGGACCCAGCAACTATGGCCGCAACCGCATGCTTGAGGCTGATGCAGAAGAACAAGCTTTCGCCTCAAGATGTTGGCAGGCTTTATGTTGCGACGGAGTCTGGGCTTGACGAATCAAAAGCCATGAATTCTTACGTTGTTGGTATGCTTGAACAGATCTTCGGCGATGAAACGTTCGAACATTGTGGAGGTATTGAATGCAAGTTTGCATGTGTAAGCGGTTCGTATGCATTGTATGACAACTCAAACTGGATAAGAGCGAGTGAGAACGATGGCAAGGCCGCAATCGTTGTTGTCAGCGATATTGCCAAGTATGACATAGGTTCAACCGGAGAGTACACGCAAGGTGCTGGTGCGGTTGCTATGCTAATCAAGGAGAACCCGCGTATATTGGCTTTCGACCAGAAGGTTACTTCAACTGTTATCAAGAACGAATATGATTTTTACAGACCTTTTGCGCGTGAAACTCCGATAGTGAACGGAGCGTATTCAACACTGTTGTATCTAATACAGGTAAAGAAGGCCATGATTGCATATAAACAAAAAGCTATGCAGACTGGACTGTTCAAGCTAGCACCAGATGAATCCATAATCGACCATATAGATCTGATTGCTTTGCATCTGCCTTATGTAAAGATGGGCAAGAACGCTCTTGTGTTCTTGTTGCGTCATGAATGGCGTACACTTCCCAAGTGGAAGGAGATACTCAAGTTTGTTGGCATGGAGGAGCCGAAACCGAAGGATAATCGTGGAACTATAGAATCTATACTTTTGGACAAGGAGTTCATGGAGAAGGATGAACTATTCAGAAAGAAGTTCATGGAGTCTCCACAGTACAAGGAAGTCTTTGAAACGAGGCTAGCAAGTTCGCTCAAGGCATCGGAAATAATCGGCAACCTGTACACGGGTTCGCTCTACATGGGATTCAGGAGCGAGCTAGAGTTCGAGAACAAGAAGGGCCGCGATCTAACTGATAACAGGGTAGGCTTTGCGTCATACGGAAGCGGAAGCAGCGCGATGGTCTTTAGCGGTGTTATACAGCCAACATACATTGACGTTGTAAAGAAGATGGACCTTGAAAGCGAGATAGGTCCAAGAAAGAAGATTTCGATCGAAGAGTACGAAAGCCTGCACAGGGGCGAAAGAAAGATCGAAGATACATTGACTGCAAAGAGCAAGGAGTTTGTATTAGTAAGCGTAGGTCATGGTAGCCATAAGGAAGGCTTTAGAGAGTATAATTTCTCAAATTAAGTTGTAACAAATGTCAGAAGACGCATATGCAAGAAAGGAAGGCTTTCCAACCAAGATCGTAATGGCCGCACTAGCTGGTATAGTAATTGTTCTATGGTTCGTTTTCGGCTATGGTTATGTTACGTCTCAACCGCCCCAAGATTCTGAGCCTCCAACTATATGGCTCGTGTACGAGGGTGACATATACACGGGAATACGTGGCAGTTACTGCTGGAGCGATAGGTGTGTCGGTACTATTTTTCCAAACCCAACTGGTATAATTGATATTGCAAATAATTCTGCAGTGAGTTTCACAACCAACAGTCTGCTCAGACCATCAAGCTTGAGCGTGCAGACATTTGTTGTTGATGAAAAAGGCAATCCTATGCAAATAGGAGAATTAGCTAGCCAAGGAAACGACAAGTATGACGTGAAACTCGAAAGCGGTGTGTACATTGTAATTGCAACTGCTATCTGGGAAGACCTAGGCGATGTTAGCTATGGTTTCAAGATAAACGTGGGCTAGCATCTAAGGGTTAATGGTTGACGAGTTCATCCCCGTAATATTTCCCTGGCTTCCTTCTGTAAAACCTACTTCCTCCTCAAGTGTAGTTTCCAAGTTTCTTTCTTCAGCTTCTTTCTGCGCCTTTTGCTCTTCCAGCATCTTAGCCGTAAAATCGTTAGGTATTGCCACTACCACCACTGCCGAAATAATAAGCGTCGCAGCCATCAAGAGTATTTCCCAACGAGTCTTGTATAATACGCCTCTGTGCTCCGACATTGGTGTCTTTGTATGCAGGGTTTTGCGGATTTTAAATAGGTTGCGTTGGTGTTAATGATAGCAGTGCCCTATTAAGACACAGTTCCTAGGAACACAAATAAAAGGTAACATATCAGTTCCTTCAACGAAATTTTGCTCCTTGATAGGAATTCTATGTGTTACAATCAACCATACAAATATTCTCAGCCAATGGTTGATTAATAATTGTCATTCATGAAACATTTAGCATAACAGTATGCACCGGAGCCAATATCATCGGGTTCTCCATGCTCTCCCACACGAAGATCTGCAGAACGTACTCACCAGAAGATTCTGCGTTCCATGATTGCGAAATTTTGATAGAATCGTTTGGAGGCATCTCTCCCCTCACCCAAGACAAAAATATCGTTATGCCTACAGAATCCTTCACCTGCAATATGTAGATGAAGGGTTGTCTTTCTTCCCGTTTATTTTCTATGATTCGTTCTAGTATAAGGTTCTGACCTTTCTCGACCCTTACAATTCCATTAACAGGCGTTTCGATAACTAATGGTCCTGCATCAACAACTATTCTAGTGTCAGTACTCTTTACGCCATTAATCAGTACTACAAATCTATAGCTTCCGGCTTCTAAGTTTTCTAGCATATATGCATGATTATGTTTGGTTATTACCTGTGCTACTGGCGTCTCTGGAGCTGGCGGTATTACAGTTACATCTACATTGAACGTTCCTTGATTTTCAGAAATTTCACCAAACTTAACTGCATAGCCCGCAGTGGGGGTTTCAAAACTGACAGAAATTCTGATCTTGTCATCCGTACTGATATTTTGGGGCTCGACAGTTACCACAGGCTTTACGTTTACCTTAACCGTTTTTGTCCAATCCGTTGCTGCAAACATCTCATTGCTGCCACTAACCGAAAGTCCTGGTTTTAGACCACCGCCTATAACGTATATGTCACCGCCTGTCTCGGCAGCTGCAAGCCCGTGCCTAGCTGTCGGCATTGCCTCACGAACTATCCACTTATCAACGGTAGCCACATACTGTTCATTATTATCGTAGGTCTTTGTTGGTGATTCGCCTCCAAAAACAAAGATGCTGTCTGACAAGGACGCTCCAACTATACCACCGCGTTTTGATGGCATTGGAGTCTTCGTCATCCATTCGTTTGTCTTCGGGTCATATTCTTCATTAACATCAAGATTTCCTGTCAAACCTCCCTGCCTCCCTCCTATGACATACAACTTACCATCAACTACCCCAGATGCAAGATGTTCCCTCGCCGTGGGCATCGGTGTCATCATCTCCCAAGTGTCGATAGATGGATCGTAAGCTTCGTTAGTTCTTAGCAGTAAACCATTCCATCCTCCAACTGCGTACAGAATGCCGTCAATGAACTGTGCTGTCAGTGCACCTCTTGGCGTTGGCATATCGTTCGCACGTCGCCATTCGTTTGCAAGGGGATCGTAGATCAGTAGAGCATTTGATGGTATCCATCCTTCAAGGTAACCACCTACAACATAGAGCTTCCCTTGATATGACGCGGCTGCGGCATGGTGCAATCGTATTGGCATCTCCTTTGCGGTAGACCATGTATTGCTTCGTGCATCATACACCTCCACTTTATCAACAGTATCACCTTTGCTGTCAAAACCGCCGACAACGTAGATACTGCTCCCGACCGTCGCAGCTGTAACTTCCGTACGTTCTGTTGGCATTGGATCCAACTTCGTCCATTCATCTGCTGCACCAGTTTCTGTTTGAAGGTAATATAATGGAATTACAAGGGAGATTAAAACTAGCACTAGGAGTTTCTGCATTAAAGTGATATCACAATCGGTCTATAAAAATATACAAATGTTCGCAGTTAATTTTGCAGCATGTACGTTTCTATGAATGCTGTAAATCCAAGGACGCTATCGTCGTCAAGGTCTGGCAAGTAACGCTGGATGACGCTGATCAATGACTGTCTATGATCTGTTCCATAGCGACACATTTCGGCCTGCAAAACGTTCATGAAACCTTGGTCTAACGTTATCTGTGCTCCGGCCTGCCTAAGTATACCTAGCTTAAGCAGTTCGTTCATTATAGTAGGTTCATTTGTTTGCAACTTACGCCCTTCTGTAATGGTTTGGTGCGGTTGTTATAAACCCTATGTAAGTATTATTCATGAATGTCAGGTTTATGAGAATTAATTTGTTGAGATTGAAAACTATGTATCTATCGTTCTCAACTTTTCATTTATGACTTGATTAAAGACCTCATACGGCTGCGCCCCTCTTATCACGCGCGCATCTCCTTCGTTATCTATTACCATGAACGTTGGCGTGGCATTGACTCCTATCTGCTGACCATACTTGTAGTTGTTTAATACCTTCTGCTTGTACCTGTGATCCTGAACGCATTTGTCAAACTTATCCATATCAAGGCCAACGTTTGAGGCAAATTTCTTAAGGTTGTTCATGGTCACCCAGCCCGTATTCTCGCCTTCCCAGTTAATGTACAGCTCATCATGATACTCCCAGTACTTGTTCTGATCACCAGCGCAGTACGCTGCTTCTGCAGCCAGTACGGATGCAGGCCCATTAAGCGTAAAATCCCTGAATGTGAACCTGATCTTCCCGCTTTCAACAAAGTTGCTAAGAACATTATCCTTTACCTCTTCATGGAACCTGTGACAGTATGTACACTGATAGTCGCCCCATTCTACAAGGGTTAATGTCGCATCTGAATCACCTAGTATAGGTGCGCCTCCAAGGATCAGATCACTTGCGTCAAAACCAACATCACTCTGCTTGTTGTCCTGCGAAAACGCAAATGCGCCTATTCCTACTGATACAGCTATTATAGGTATGATTAGTAGAACATACTTTTTCGAATTATTTTTCTTTTTCATGAGTCTTCTATGCGACTGCGCACCTGATAAAAGTCTTGCGAGCGATCATGTCCAGAAGATCGATAACGTACTGTTAGTTGTCTATGCAATATGATAGGTACTGGATTCAGTAAGGTGTAGAACAGATTTTCCCTAATGCGCCAAAAAACGCACGGATGTAAAAGCTATAGAGGGGGGGGTCTATATAAAGAAAGTATGAATCCGTATATTAACGCAGGATATGCAATGCAGAAAGCTTTTCGTTGGGAAATATGCAACTAAAGTCTAATGGCGCTCGGTTTTCCAGAATTATGTTTGCATCTACTGGAAGATTTATGATCTATATTTGAAATTCATGTGCATAACATCGGCAAACAATTTCTGCGCTATTTGCTTAAACTAGGCATTCAATACAATGCTCACAATACAGTAAGAAAATATTATGGCGATGCATTTATTGAATTATTGATTTATTGATACGTCCCTTATTAAGACCCCCCCCTCTATAGCTTTTACATCCGTGCGTTTTTCAAATCATTAGGCGAACTATCAAGTATTCATTAGCATGTTTACTTGATAATTATGTATGGCATACAATGAATTCATAACACAGATTTGAAATTATTCTTTCAAAGATATCATGAGAAGAATGTAACTGCACTTACAAACCATGCTTTTTATCTCCAAAAATGGATAAAGTTACTATGCTTGAATACGATGAGACGAATACTGCCAAGACTGACGATCACAAGGCAAGGAAATCACTAGCTATTCTTCTGATCTTTTTGGGTTTTACAAGCATTACGCTGTACTTGGGCTCAACCCTTCTCTATCCATTGTTGGACTTTCAAGGTTTCTTGGGCCTCTCCTCACGGGAAGGCATAAACAAAGCCTTGATTGACAGATACGTCGGCTACATACCGCTTTTGATCTACGGCGCTCTACCAGTAATAGCTGGAAACTGGCTTCTATACAACAAGAAGCAGGTAGATAATACTGTACTTGCGACTTTGTTCATTGGACTATTTGTAGGCTTTTTGATAGTTATATCACAAGTTATCTAGAGCGACTTTTGTGCTAAACTAATACATCGCTTATGCCGTACTCGTTCTGCAAGTACGTCTTCCATTCTTCTACTATAGATGCAAAGTTCAGTTCATGTCTCTTGTCGTTTATGTTCATTCCGTTCGCTTCATACACAGCTCTTAGTAATGCACATTGCTCGATCGAGTCGCACTTATTGTTGCTTACCATGGTTGAACCCAGATTCTTCAGTGTTCTGTCTATTATTCCATCTCCATATTCTCTAACAAGGAACTTGAAGAGTGAGTATGATGCACCGTGCTCTGCTGATGTAGATGCACCGTACCACTGGAACGATGCTGGTTCAGCAACGAAAGATTCCAACTGTTCTTTGATGATTCCGCGCTCGCCAACTATTCCAGACGTTACATAGTTCGCTAAACCATCTACCAGCCAGTTACCTTTGTCCAATGACACTTTCTGCTTTGCCCAGTATGTGCCATAGTTGTGCATTATTGTTCTGTATGTAAATTCTTTCAGTGCCAGCGTATTGACGTCTTCCGAATCTGACCATATCAGTGCCACATCTTCGTTGAAGATGTATGTCGAGGGTGCCAATGCGTTGCTTAACAGTTTCACTTCATCGAGTGAACTTGTCATGTATATTACGGTCTTTGTGTTAGTTTCACCGACTATGTTTGCAGTTTCAGCGTAAGAGCGTTCCAAGAAGTTAATAACTTGTGTAGCTTTTGTTAATTCTTCAGCATTATCCCTCGCATTGATGATGAAGTGCTCGCTCGATATACCCTTCCATGCTATCATCACTGGTACTGTTTTCTTCATACCGTCTGAAGAGACTATTATGATGTCACCGCTGTAATCATTCAGTATCTGCTTCGCACTGCTATCGACAGTTCCTCTCTGCTGTAGGTATATTGTTTGTTCACTGTTGTGCTCTATAGACCTGAAGGAATCCTCGCTGACTGAAAATACCCTTGCCAACTGTTGTGGCAGTATTATACGCACATTGTCGATTGATTCTTCACTATTGTTCTTTATCACTATGCCATCAGCTGTATTCGATATTGCACCATTTCCAGATACAGTGCTCACGTCATACAGCGTGTTCTTGTCTTCTCTTAATCTTTCACCTATTTCAACTGGAACTGTTACTGGCACTCCGTTCTCTGGCGCAATGATTATTTCTCCAGAAAGAGCACGAGTTTCAGCAGTGTTCAACTTTGACACAAGTTTCACTTTGACGAAGCTACCAGCAGGCAAGACTTCAATGTTCTTCGTATCAGGTAAGAAGTGATTGCCAATGGATGATGTCATTATTCTCAAGTTCTTCAGTGGTTTGTCGCTTGTGTTGCTGATTATCAGCTCTTCAGAAGCACTCTTTACTACGGTTTCACCGCTTCCCAGTCTGACAGCATACTCTGCTCCTGAAATCCTCTGCTCTGGTTTCTCGAAGCTCTTGTACCTTTGTTCGCCCTTTGTTGCTATGTTCTTCATGAAGATACTATGCAATATCGATGATTCGTTGGGAATGTCTCCTGATAGTTCCAGCACGTTGGGAGTACCATTGTCGACTACAATGATCACCTGTCCATAGTATGGAATAGGATTGCCCATTTCGTCAACATTTGGCTTTCCATTCAGTTTCATTGAAACCGTGAATTCAGAATTAGGAGCAATGGTCTTTATGGCATAGTCGCTCAACAGGAACTTGCCCTTAAGCTCAGGAGATAAGATTAATCTGATGTTTTCCAGCGTCTCGGTACTAGTGTTCTTTATTGTTATCTGTGGGTTTGCATTCTGTCCTATATCACCAGGATTCACACCTGTTGCACTTATCGAATACGCTGCTGGTTGATCCGATGATGTTAAAGGCTTTACCGCGAAGGATGCACGCGGACCATTTGTTCCAACAGGTGCTTCTACCTCTGCAGAGTCAGCATACTGTTCGATGTTATTGTTGTAGTCGCTTGCAACAATCACGAATGAAACTCTGTTACCGGTCAGATCTTCATTAGGAACGATACCAACCCAGTAGAAAGCATTGCCTTCGTATCGTGTCATTGGGTATGCCGCAGCTCCAACGTAGAGCTTGGCATCCTTTACTCCCACATTGTCACGTATTTCCGCAACTACCTTGAGGCTGCCTGATTGGATCAAAACGTTTCCAATTGTAGGTGGTTGGTCATCATAGTTTGCTCTTCCTGCAGCACCAAATGCAAAGGATCTCCCGCGGAAGAGACCACCGTCACTACCGCCGCTGCCAGCTGGTGAGTTTGTGAAAGTGCAAACTGCGCTACCATCAGGTGTCAGTGTGATTGTAACTGTATCACCAGATGCGCTGAAAGTCGTGCCACCAGTAGTCTCGCAGTCAATGGACGAAACAACCCAGCCAAAAGTTCCTACCTCTGACACGCTGTAAGTACCTGGGACTAGTGTAAAGGATATTTGGTTTGACAACTCGTTACCGTTATCGCCATCATCATCCAGAACGAAACTTTCCTCATCAATGAAGAGAGCAGTGAAGTTAAAGTCCTGTACATCATCAGGCTGCGCGTCCTTAATTATAGTGATTGTACCCACCCTAGCATTTGTGAACGTGCATGTGATGTTCTCACCGGAATCTAGGGCTATAGCGTTAGCGGGACTACCATCGCTGCATTCTGCTAGAGTTTGATATAAGGCATTGGCAGTCTCTGTCAGATCATAGGTGCCTGGTATTAGGTTGTTGAAGGCAAGTGTGTTAGAGAAAGCATTGCCATTATCACCGTCATCGTCCAACTGGAAGTTATTTGGCACCAAAGTAGTGCTGGTAAAGCTAAAGGCTGTAGCATCATTAGGAACTGTGTCTTTAACAACAGTAATGCTACCGAGTTTAGCATCAGTGAACGTACACTGCGCACTGTCTGATCCTACGAGGTTAATTGTAACTGTGTTACCGGATGTGCTGAAAGTAGCACCGCCTGTAGTATCGCAGTCAATGTCAGTAACAGCCCAGCCAGAAGGAACGACCTCAGTTACCGTGTAAGAGCCTGCTGACAACAACTGGAAGGTCTGCTCGTTAGACAAGCCGTTACCGCTATCACCGTCATCGTCCAGCGAGAAATTGCTCAAACCAGAACCGGTAGTTGTGAATGCAAAGTCCGTCGGATCATCAGGTATAGCATCCTTGATTATCGTAATTGTACCAGGTTTCGAGTTTGTGAACGTACACGTAATGCTCTCACCAGGACTTAGGTTTATAGCATTAATCGGACTTCCGTCACTGCACACTGCAGTAGTTACATATCCTGCAGCAGGTCCTTCGGCTACGTTATAAATGCCCGCTGGAAGATTGTTGAAATTCCTGTTATGCGACAGCGGGTTGTTGGCGAAGCCATCATCGTCCAACTGGAAACTAGTTAGCGGTAAAGTAGTACTGGTGAAATTAAAGTCAGTTGTATCCGGTTCTGGGTTAGTGTCTTTTACAATCCTGATGGTACCAAGTCCTGTAACCGTAACTGATGGTTGTGGTCCAACAAGCGTAATTGGACTGGAGTAGTTCCTGAAATGGTATGCAGTTACCGTCCACTGGAATGTACCTGTCAAAGTTGGTATCGCTGATATAGAAACCGTTAGGCTCTCTCCATCAAATAATCTGTCTTCTGGATTTATTGCGTTACAGCTAAGGGTCGAACCCGAAACGCTGCAGGTCCAAGTCCTTCCCGGTGGCGGACTGATACTTGGTACACCCAGATTAGTGAAACTCGCAGGAATTGCTACCGTGAAGGCTCCAACACGCCTAGGCAGTTCGCCTTGAGCTGCGTTGTTTATAGTTACAGTAAACGATGCGCCTGTATTGACTTGGGCAACTGACGGGTTAATCGATGTTGAGTAAGTGTGAACGGCAAAAGCCTGAGGAAGTCCGTTTGATGTGGCAACAAGTGTTAAAGCTACGATAATACCTGCAATCGTACTTATTCTAGTTATGTCTGACTTCATGCAAATAACCTCCAACAATTAGTTCGTGCACTCGCTACCCGTGTGTCTTCTACTATTTCTCTGTTTGTGCACGTATTCTCCATACTAATGGCCCTTCGCTTTCACAATGTTGTCTTTAATTATTAATTTTGTGAACCATACTTACCATATTAGCTGTTCAGTAAGTTAGACTCCATTCGATCATGAGTTGTGTAGTATGGAAATTTATATTTGTATGACACTGATCAAATGAATTCTTGATCAAACGAAGTTCTATATTTCAACTTCAGATTGTGATCAATGTAGCTTTGACGATCGGAAAGATCGATGCTTGCAAAATAAATTTTTGTTGTGAGGTATAATGAAGTAGTTCTTCAATTCAAGTTTTGGAATTGGCGTTGAATCCAATATATGATGTGTGGTTGCAGAGAATTGCACTGAAATCACGGAAAACAAGACCATCAATCTCTGAATGCGTAAGACGAGATGGCATTGCCGGAATTTCTCTTGGAACTGAGGGATTGGGTTTCAGGGCAGAAGATATGGAATCCAGACTCCTGTCTATTGTCTTATTTGAAACGGTTTCACTTTGCCTTCTAGAAGCAGTTCACCATCAAGATCAAGCAGTTTCCATGTGATCATATCTACGTCGCTGCCAACGCTGAACAGAAACCTTGTTTCCTGTCCAGCTCTGATGGAATTGTTGACTGTATTCAATAAGATCTCGTTTTGAGCAGTTTCTTCACTATTCCACCGTAGCTTGCTCTTCAATGTATGAACTTCCGTCGCACCAAGTGATATTTGGATACCGTAAATACTTGTGCTGTTAGGCAGATTTCTTACGGAAAACTGGAGCAGGGCTTCACGTTGTTTGGACATGATCTTTATGAGTGTCTGGTTCTCCCTCTGGAGAGGCAGGCGTTCCGTTGATTCAGTGTCTATTTCCACAACCGTTTCTGTTTTTGGTTCAGTACTAACAAACTGGTCTGATTCTGCATAGATATAGAAGGATGAAGGCTGGAATGATTTAGGTGAGGCAATCTCGACTGAAAACAGCTTGCTCCGGCCTGGGTTCAGGTCCCTAGGCTGCTGATCAAGCACGGAAAAGCCACCCACGCCTACTATTGAATTGTTCGAGTCATATAATGCGGCTGTGATATGGGTGTGCGTGCTCCTAGAATCACCAGTGTTTTCTATCTCACCCCTGATCTGCCACAAAACATATTTTGATAGCGGTGTTGGTTTAGAAGCCTGTACCAGTTCGGCAGACTTTATCTCAAGAACTGCCATCTTTGGTTTGGAGAAGGAGTAACTGACAGAGAGTTCGTAAGAGCCAACATTATTGGCTACGGTGTTGGCAATGTTAAACTCCAGAAAGAAAGGCAAGCTAGCATTAGGAGATACTGTAACTGGCACGGTTTCCACATAGCCAGTAAGAGTCGAATTAAGCTTGGAGATAATCTCTTCAGACCTGTCTCTTAATACTGAATTAATTGTGATCGCGTTTACGAATTTTCCTGACTCGTTAGATACTTCACCTATTATCTTGTATGTATTGCTGCTCGGATCCCAATATGCCTTGTGCTTGTTTATCTTAACCAGATCTTCAGTATCCTTGATCTTTCCAGTCACCTCTGACGAGATCTTTGGAACTAACTGTCCAGTAGCAAAATACGAACCAGCGATATCGTCGTATATCAACATGAAGGGCCCAGATTCATTTTCAATGTCGAACGCGATCTTCCCTCTTACCTGCTGTCCATACTGCAGAGTTCCAGATTCGATCTTGGATTCAATATCTGAGTATAGTTCTGCATCGAAGAAGAAACCTGAATCGCTCTTGAGATATGCATACAAGGCATGGTAATTTACTACCCCAGAACCTATATTTCGAATCGATATGTCCATTACATAATAATTATCGGTTCTGGTTTCATCATAGATCCTTAACTCAATATTGGAATCGGCAAGTTTCAAGCCCTTATTTCTTACGAGTTTCCACTCACTCTCAGGTGGTTTGTCTGGAGGATCTTTCGTCGAAGATAAATCAATTTCAAAGTCTGAACCCTCGTTTTCGCTATAGATGAGCTTAGTTGCATTTTCTGCCTTTGGTATGACAAAGGTCAGGGATCCATGCACGATGTCACGTGCAGGGATCCTCGCAGCCAGTATCTTAGATCCGATGAGCTTTGGCTGGTATTCTTCACCCGAAGTATCAATTAAAGAAAAGAAGAATATATCTACACAAGACTCGGCACCCTTGAGGAGATTCTTGCATATCAAATCTATAGTAATCTTTTGATTTTCGGTATCTTTGATCTCAGACACAACTATTTTTTCTACATACAGCTCCTTATTTTCGCTAGAAAGGATCTCCTTGACCTCTCCTGAGATCGGATCAAGTCTGCCCTCAGCAGAAGGTACAGTATATTGCAGCACACCAAAAATTAGCAACGTCAATACTAGTGGTAAAGCGATCTTGATTATGGGCATGCTACAACTTCGCTCCCTATGAATCATTAACTTTGTAGTTTATGAATCTTGATTATCAACAAGTTTTCGAAATCTGTGCGAGGCCAAGAAACTTCTACAATTAATATACTCGTTTCGATGATTTTATAGAGCCATGAACCAAGTATTCTTCCTTCTCTTAGTGGGCATTATTGCATTTTCTACAATAGCACAGTGCGGCACACGAACTTTCAGTGCATTTGCAGTAGAAATCAAGAATGAGGACATAATTCTAGATGCTAACATGACCATAAATCTGGTCTTGATAGGTGACAGTTGGTCAGACGAAGATAAAACTCAGATCACAAAACGGCTCTTACCTTCGTACGTACCCATGATATCTGCTGAAGAGAGAGCAACAGGGGTCAGGTACAACTACACATTTAATTTTGAGAGCGAATCAGAGCAGGTCTCTAGCGATCTCTTCAAATTCATTGATAGTATTGGTGTGAAAACGACTGTTCCGTACCCAATAGAACAATGGGTACTTGCAAGACAGGGACAGTTTGAAGCTGAAGGTCTTCTGTACAAGTTTATCGACGCCTTTCGGGTCGAAGCTTGGTTGAACGATCTGGAAAGACAAGAAGGCTATACAATATACTTCCTCAAACCCTCAAGGCAGCAGCTAGGGTATCTTCATACATATGGTGCACTCACAAAGGACCCTGACACCAACAGAGAATTTGTAGAAGAAGGTCTTATGGGATTTGGCGGGAAGCACCGTTTCTATTTCATTGATCTTACGGCAGGTCCGTGGTATTATCCACTCATACCGATATCAGAGAACCGCGTTCTTTCTGAGTATCATGAAAATATTTACGATATTGAAAATGATGAAGAATATTATGATCTGATCAGTAACTATGTCAATGATGCCATAACGTTACTCTTCACGCCAAGCTACCTGTACGCACCTGTCTACAAGTTGAACTACAAGATGCAGGTGTTTCTCATTGACATGACTTCTGGCCGAGCTTTATACGATGTAGCCGCAACTTACCTCAAGCCAGAATTAATAGAGGAAGCATTCGTTAAACTGATTCCTTACGCCCAATGGGAGAGTGAGATAACAGGCGAAAGCTTTGATTCTCTGCCAAGAGAGTTGCAGCTCGCTATCCTGAATTCTATAACTTTTCAGAGGACTGCCCTTGGTGATACAGCACTGGTCAAGAGTTCAGAACTTGCGGTCGAGCTCGCGAAATGGACACAGACAACATTGACTGAAGAAGAGTTACGTGTAGCAGAAGCGGAGGCTGAAACTACGGTTTTTGTACCTATTGTTTTGTTTGTGTTTGACACGCCTGCTTACGTTGATAGTGTCCCAGTTGTTGGAAGTGCAATACCAGATCCTGAAGACAAGACCAAACCCTGCTGTGCAATCGTAGCTGTAGACAAGAACTCACTGCTTGAATTTGGGACTGGATTATCTACTCTTGCAGTTCATGAGATGGGACACATCATTGGTCTGAGACACCCTCATGACGGACACAGTGAAAGCAAGCACGAATTCAATAACTGGTTTTTTGACTGGAGCTACACGCCGATGACTTATGCCTCGCCAGGGATTCTGGGATGTGGTTTGGTGGCTGAACGTTGTGGTCTCGTAATTACAGAGTTCGGGGCATTCAACCTTGATACTATCGATAGGGGTCTAGTGCTTTCCTTGGTTCGCCAAACACAACTTGACCTAAACAATGCTACGCTACAGTTGCAGGAGAAGAATTATGACGAAAGCAGCTTTCCAGAAGATATAGCATCAAAATTATCTGGAATAAATGATGATTTGCAGAAATCTAAAGAGTTTTTTGCACACATGAATTACTTCAATTTTACGACATTTGGTGATACAGAAAATACGAGTGTGATGGACGACGCCCTCGATTTTGCTTTAAGAGCATCTACTAATTCGCAGACACTGTTAGAGGACGTAAGAAACTTGCCACAAAATACGGATGACGAGGCAGGACTATTGTTGAGCGTTCTAGACATATCTGACCCTTTATTCATAGATGAAAACAATGTGACATCAAGTATTCATGAAGTTTCAGAGCCAGTGGTGATTGAGTCCATAGTCACTAGCAAACTTAACCAGAAGATCAACTTTACAGCTATAATTCATATCAAGGACGGTAATGGATATACCATTGCATTGGAAACTCATGATTTTGCAATTTCCATGGATGAGACAATGAAACCGTCGTCATCCTTCATATTCGAAAAATCTGGAGAATTTGAGGTTAAAATATTCCTATGGACAGAACTTGATAGTCCTGCGCCACTTGCCGCTGTCAAAACATCAAAGATAACTCTTGTTAGGTGAGTGCTAGTAGAAGAATTGTATGGAAATCTGCAGACGTGTCAGTACCTTTATGCACAGTTATCTACTATCTGTGGTGTTACAACTGTTTTTCCGAGGTCATCAATACCTAGCTTCACTAGCACTGGATCGCCAGAGAGCCATGAAAGATCAAGAGAGTGTGCAATAAATTTGAACTTGAACTCATCGTTTCCTAAGTCTTTAATTATCATAGTTGTTTTGATATTATCTATCTCTCCACGAAATACTATATTATCTTTGTCTTTGAAAGATCCACCGGGGATAGTTAATTCGAAAGGACCTATTATAACAGTTACATGTTCTCTTAAGAGATTTATATTATTACTATCAAGTGAGAACATTCCTTTGGCTTTTAGCTTGTTCTCAGCAGTATCGCATCCTATCTGTGCTATAACATTCGCTGTGAACGAACCGAAGAATTTAGTTACCATACTTGATGCAACATCTGATGTTACTAAATCCGGCCTTACCAGACCATATCCATACTTCCTATCCCTACCATCAACACCAAGATCCTGTGCAGTTCTGTCGAGAACGGTTCTAATCTCACCATTGCTCCATACTCCGTCGCCGTTTGTATAACCTTGAGGTGCCCATATAATTTCATCAGTAAGCCACACTAGTGCAGCGGAGCCACTAACATGTGCAGTGGCCATAGAAGTACCGTCTAAGGTTCTGAACGCTCCGTTCAACCATGCCGATCTGATATTATCACCAGGAGCCGAGAGTTCAACCTGCGGTCCAGTGCTAGATCCTGTGTTAAAAAGCGGATGAGGACAGAAAGCATTTATCAACCGGTCATTTTCCATGGTTGTTGCTGTTACAGCTATGACTGAAGGATATTTGGCGGGATATACGACATTACTGCCCGTACCATCACACTTCCCACTGTTCCCTGCAGCAGCAACAAGCAAGACTCCATCGCTATAAGCTGCATCGAGGGCAGCCTTCCAAGCCACTGAACCTATAGGACTGCCTAAACTCATGGAGATTATCTGAGCATCGTTGTCTACGCACCACTCTATACCAGCGATAACATCGCTTATGTTTCCTGTTCCTGCGCCATTTAACACCTTTCCAATAATGAGATGTGCTTGAGGTGCTACCCCGACAACTCCAGCTCCATTAAGGACAGCAGCTGCTATGCCAGCTACATGTGAGCCATGACCGTTATCATCTTTTGGATCGTTATCATTATTAATGAAATCTTTACCTCCCTTGTAGTTTGCTGCTAGATCGGAATGATTGTAATCTATGCCAGTATCTAGGATGCAGATCCTTATTCCACTTCCCTTGTTACCACTGACATGAACCTTATCCGCTTGGATATGATCAACGCCCCACGAGTTGCTGTACTCAGCAATAGATGATGTGTGACCTAAGGCAAAAACAGGTGCGTCATATTCAATGAAAGCTATGTTTGGATCAAGTACTAATTCCTCAATAGCGTCTTCTGGTATGCTTGCTGCTACAACTTCAATTGATGTAAAGTCATACTTTACATCTCCGCCTTCCTCTATAATCTCAGACTCATCTACCTCTTCGGTAAAACCTATCAAGACATCAACGTACTCCTCTTCAGAAGAGTATACCTGAGAATAAGTTAACATAGAGAATAGCATCACCGATGCTATAGACAACCCTAGAGGTCGTATCAGACGCATGATTACGAGTGTATGAACAATTGATTTTAAGTTAATGTAACTTATGTTATGGTTTTTCACTTATGCATTTCTAGTATTGATCGTTGACGCAATTATCTATTGTCTAGTGACGATCATAATTCAATCCGCCCACATTTTGATCCGTAAAAACAGTCAAGGTGTTTAATTATTCATCTCGGTAAATATTTTTGTTGAACTCATTTTCCCTAATGAATCTCTTGTTACTAGCACATTATGCCAAAGCGCATTTCACTGGGAATCAAATATCTACAGGTAGAAAGCCGTCCTGAAAATAATGTTCTATACTTCAAACATAGAATTTGTCGATACACAATGCTCGATTACGCGTTCTATCAACACTAGTCAATCTCGTACTTAAATAACCTCTGATACTTGTAATATTACCTTGCATGTGACACTTCAGTGTGCCACTTGTACACTTGTGATACAGATGGTTCATGTCGGCAGCTGTTACGTTAACAACTTGCACTATGAATTCGACCCTTGCTTATCCGCTGTCTGTAACAACGTGGGACGTACATGCGGATAAATGATCTCTATACACAAGCATACTCATGTCATCTAGGCGCAAACGAGGAACACTGAGCATAACCGAGAGCATACTGCATTCACTTAGGGAAGGTCCAGAGCTGAAGACACACGTAGCATACAAGTCAAAAATAGACTCTAGAACGATCGAGAAGTATCTTAGCTTTCTAACTTCTCTACATCTGGTAAAGCCAACAACATCAGGCAAGTACGCAATAACTAGGAAGGGTATTGAGTTTCTGAAGCATTATGCAAAGCTGAAAACATACGGTGTCATGGATGAGAGCACTAGCTAGAAGGGCTCTGCAAATCCAAATACATCATATCATTGGATTGGTGAAAAAATAGTTGCAGCGTAAGAGAGGTTTTTTTGATATAATTGCTAAGATGTTAGAAATTCTGGAAGAAGGAGCGTGCAATAAGACAGCGCTTGCAAGCAGAGCAAATCTGGCTACTCGGTCATCGACAAGTTATGTTGATATTCTATTGAAATTTAATCTGGTTTCGAAAGACGCATCTAGGAACGTTTTCAAGCTAACAGAAAATGGCAGAATGTTCTTGGAAGAATATAAGAAACTAAAAATGTTCATTCAGGAATAATAAAACAAAAAAGTAGGGGAGTCTGGTGGGTACTATGGCGGGAACGGGAATTCGCGGAATTGGCAGGACTCAACAGT
>Ga0187892_10002355_pt1 | contig 38382 bp, 39 predicted proteins | sample MA1701073metaG_FD_139345 | JGI IMG/M metagenome (GOLD analysis project Ga0187892, IMG submission 139345) | Bio-ooze microbial communities from a basaltic lava cave in the Kipuka Kanohina Cave System on the Island of Hawaii, USA - MA170107-3 metaG ... | reverse complement strand
TACGACCGGACCATGCGGCGGTTCCACAACTACATGAAGGACGAGCCCGCGTTCCGCGACGACGAGTCGAGCCAGGTCGAGATCCGGTTCGCGCCGTTTTCGGCGTGGATGGTGCTGACCGACATGGTGAGCCACGCGAGCCTCGCCGGGCAGTACGCGTTCGTCAATACCTTCCTGCTGCGCCTTGCCCACTGCCGGTTGCCGCACCTGGCGCCGTACCGGATCCTGTCAGCGGCCTGATCATCGCCGGGCCGATCCGCCTACGCGCTTCATTGCGCACGTGAACGCGCGACTCAACGAGTTCCGGAACCATCCGCCTCGGGAGGTCTGCGTCCTGCGCCTCTCGGCGATCGGCGACACCTGCCACGCGCTGCCGGTCGTGCGCACGCTCCAGCGCGCGTGGCCGCAGGCGCGGTTCACCTGGGTCATCGGCGGGACCGAAGCGAAGCTGATGTCCGGCATCGACGGCGTCGAGCTTGCCGTGCTCGACAAGTCCGCCGGGGTGTCCGGATACATGGATCTCCGCCGCCGTCTCGCCGGTCGCCGCTTCGACCTGCTGCTGATGATGCATGCTTCCATGCGCGCGAATTTCACGAGCCTGCTCGTCCGCGCGCGCGTCCGGCTCGGGTTCGACCGCGCCCGCGCCCGCGATTACCAGCACCTCTTCTCCAACGCGAGGATCGCCGCCCGCCCGCAGGAACATGTCATGGACGGCCTCTTCGGATTTGCCGACGCGCTGGGAGTGAGCGAGCGGCTGCTGCGGTGGGACATACCCGTCTCTGAGGACGACCGCGCCTTCGCGTCGCGCTCCATTCCGCCCGGCGCCCGGACACTCGTCATCAGCCCGTGCTCGAGCCAGCGCTTTCGCAATTACCGCAACTGGCGCATCGAAAACTACGCCGCGCTTGCCGAGCACGCGGGGCGGGCTCACGGCGCGCGCGTGATACTCACGGGAGGGTCCGCCGCCGTGGAGGCGCAATACGCCGAGGGCATCTGCCGCCTCGCCCGGAAGAGCGACCCCTTGAACCTGGTCGGGCGCACGACGTTGAAGCAGCTGCTCGCGCTCCTCGACCGCGCGAATGTGCTGGTCTGTCCGGACTCCGGCCCCGCGCACATGGCGACCGCCGTGGGCACGCCGGTCATCGGCCTCTACGCGACGTCGAACCGCTTCCGGACGGGCCCGTACCTGAGCCAGCGCTGGGTCGTCGATCATTACCCCGACGCCGTGAAGAGGGAATTCGGCACGGACGTGGACAAGATCCCCTGGGGAGGCCGCGTGCGCGATCCGGACGCCATGAATCTGATCAAGGTCGAGGAGGTCACCGCCCGGCTCGACCAGTTCTTCGCGCCATGAACGCCGGCCGTCGAACCTCCGCGAGCGGCGGCGGTGAAGCGCCGGACCGGACACGGATCGTGCAGGAGGGCGCGTGCTCGATCATCTATGACGCCGCCGCGGCTGGTGAAGCGCGCGCGCACTGGTTTGATCCGGCGTGGTGGGAATCGCAGGGTCAGGCCGCCCCGGCCGATACCGGGCGGGGCACCACCTGGTTCGTCGGCGCGCCCGGTGCGCAGTGGGTGCTGCGCCATTACTGGCGCGGCGGCCGCGTTGCGCGCTGGATCGCGGATCACCATCTCTGGCTGGGCCTCGAGCGCACCCGGCCGTTTGCCGAGTTCCGGCTCACGCAACGCGCACGCGCCCTCGGCTTGCCGGTGCCGCGCCCGATCGCCGCGCGCGTGCTCCGTGCCGGCCTTGTCTACACCGGCGACCTCATCACCGAGCGCCTGCCTGCCGTGCCCTGCTCGAGCCTCATGGTAAAGCGCGCGCTCGATGCGTCAGGATGGAGTGCGGCCGGGGCTTGCGTCGCGCGTTGCCATGGCGCCGGGCTCGACCACGCCGACCTGACCTGGAACAACGTGCTGCTCGACGGTGACGGTACGGCGCACTTGATCGATCTCGATCGCGCAGTGCTGCGGGCGCCCGGCCGCTGGGCGGACGCCAACCTCGCGCGCCTGAAGCGCTCTCTCATCAAGCTGACCCCCGATTGGACGGCGGCGGAGCGCGACGCCGCCTGGCGCGAGTTCATGGCGGGTTACTCGGCGGGCTAGACCCGCCTAGAGCCACCACACCCGCGCCGCGGCCGCGATCCAGAATGCCAGCGTGCCGCCGAGGTTGGCCCAGCCGTGATTCTGGCGCAGCAGGCCCCAGTTCCAGTACAGCACCGGGTTGCCGCGATAGGGCCGGCCCGGCACAAAGCGCCGCACCGCCGCGCAATAGTCCGCGTAGGGCACGCCGAGCACCGCGCGCAGCCGCACCTCCTCGCGCCTCACCCGGTTCACCATGTAGAAGTAATACACGACCGCGTAGGCGACTATCACCCACGCGTTGCCGAGCAGCATCACGACCCCGAGAATGATGAAGAAGCGGCCCAGGTACATGGGATTGCGCGTGAGCGTGTAGGGGCCGTTGCAGGCGAGATCGCGGTTCTTGTCGAGCGACGCGAAACACCACAGCTGGATGAATTCCCCCGCCATGGACACGAGAAAACCGGGTAGCAGCCAGCGCGGATCGGCGAGCCACAACACCGCGACGGCGACCGCGAGCACGAGCGGCACGCGCGTTTTCACCCAGAAGGCGCGGAAGCCGGCGTGGTTGAACAGCGCGTGAACGGGCTCGAGCATCATTCCTTGCGCATCCCGAAGTATCCGCGCAGCACCCAGAGGCGGCGCCACCAGTTCGCTCGAGCCAGCAGGCCCGCGCGCGCCTCGCCCAGGGTCTCCGGGCTCCTGCGCTGCCAGTGCTTGTACACCCCCCCGAGGTCGTAGCGCTCGGCCCAGCGGCGCAGGCGCGCGGGCATCCAGCCCGTCCCGACGTGAGACTGGAAGTCGATCAGCGCCGGCTCTCCGCGCTCCGACACCAGGACGTTGCGGCCGTTGCGTACATCCAGGTGCAGGAGGCCGCCCACCGCGTGCACCTCGGTGAGCAGGCGCTCGAGCCCGGCGAAGAAATCGGCTGCGCGCGCTCCAAGGTCCGCGTGGTTGAGCGGCACGCCGGGAATGAAGTGGTAGGCGAGCGCGTGCGCGTCGACCCGGAACGCTCCGGCCGGCACGCCCGCGACCCCTGCCAGCCTGCGCAGGGCGCGCATCTCCCGCCGGATCAGCAGGCGCCCGGCGGTGTTGCGCACCGCGAAGTTGCGCGGCCGGAAGTCCTTCACCACCCAGCGCCCGCCCTCATGGTAATGGAGGTACAGCACTGCGTTGGCCCAGCGGCCGCGGCTCAGTACTTCACCGGGCCCCTGCTCGAACTGGGCACGCGTGAACGGAGCAGGCTTGCTCGCAGGATTTTGGGAACTCGGCGTCAAGGGGTTACGGAGAGCGGGCCGGCCGGGAAGTCGCGCGATGGTGCTGCGGCCTCCGCGGCGGATGATAGCAGATTCAAGCCGGCGCAGCGGGAACGAGCGCGCGCGCCAGCAGCGAAAAGCCGATCACGAGCAGCAGGCCCGCCACGACGCGCAGGAAGCCCGCGCGCGAAATGCGATCCTGGATGCGGTTTCCGATCCAAAGCCCCGCCAACGCGAAAGGCATGAGCACCACGAAGCCGATGACGCGGTCGGCGAGCATGAGCCCGCTTGCCGTGAACACGACGGCCCGGATCGAGACCGAGAAGATCACCATGTTGGAGAGCGTCGCGCGGAACGCAAGCGTGTCGGTCAGGCGGTGCGTGAGGTAGACCGCGTAGGGCGGCGCGCCGATGCCGAACAGCGTCCCGCACGCGCCGCCCACGAAGCCGGCGACCGGTGCCCAGGCGCGGCCTATCCTCCGCGCCGCCTCCTGCCGGCTCAGCGCGTAGATTCCGTAAGCCACCAGGAATGCGCCGATTCCCGCGATCGTCGCCGCGCGCGGCAGCGCGACGAGGAGCGTCACCCCCGCGACCGCTCCCGCAGCCGAGAGCGGCACCATCCACTTCAGCTCCGACCAGTCCGCCTCGCGTGAAAAGCGCACGCCGAGCGCGAGCGCAGCCGAGACATCGAGCAGCACGCACATCGACAGCACGAACTCGAGCGCCAGGAAATGCGACAGGATCGGGACGGTGAAGAGCGCCGCGCCGAAGGCCGAGATGCCGAAGATGACGTAAGCCCCCGCGACCACCGCCGCAGCGACGACAAAGGTCGCGAAGTCAAACGGAAAAGTCATGAAAAAGAAAAGGCGCCGGTATTTCCACCGACGCCCCCACTATGAGTTGCGCCGGATGAACGGCGATTACATTCGTCCGTTCGATCCGGCGCATCTGACCCGGCGCGCAGCGTCCGGGGTCAGACGATGTTGAGGTGCTCGATCCCCGTCGTCAGGTCCTTCTCCTTCGCCTCCTTGCCGTGCAGCTTGATCATCAGCCGCAGCTCGTTGACGGAATCGGCGTTGCGCAGCGCGTCCTCGTAGCTGATCAGTCCCTGCTCGTAGAGATCGAACAGGTGCTGGTCGAAGGTCTGCATGCCGAGCTCGCGCGACTTCGCCATGATGCCCTTGATCTCGTGCACCTCGCCCTTGAAAATGAGATCCTGGATGAGCGGCGAGTTGAGCATGATCTCGACCGCCGCGACGCGCCCCCGGCCGTCCTTCTTCGGGATCAGGCGCTGCGAGACCAGCGCCCGGATGTTGAGCGATAGATCCATCAGGAGCTGCGCCCTGCGGTCCTGCGGGAAGAAGTTGATGATGCGGTCGAGCGCCTGGTTCGCGCTGTTGGCGTGCAGCGTCGTCAGGCACAGGTGGCCGGTCTCGGAAAACGCGATCGCGTAGTCCATGGTCTCGCGGTCGCGGACCTCGCCGATCAGGATTACGTCCGGCGCCTGGCGCAGGGTGTTCTTCAGCGCCGAGAACCAGTTGTCCGTGTCCACCCCGACCTCGCGCTGGGTGATCACGCAGTTCTTGTGCTCGTGCGTAAACTCGATCGGGTCCTCGATGGTGACGATGTGGCCGTAGCTGTTCTCGTTGCGGTAGCCCGACATCGCCGCGAGCGTGGTCGACTTGCCGCAGCCGGTGCCGCCCACCATGATGATGAGCCCGCGCTTGGTCATGCAGATGTCCTTGAGCACCGGCGGCAGGTTGAGATCCTCGAATTTCGGGATCGTCGTCGTGATGGTCCGCAGCACCATGCCGATCCGCCCCTGCTGCACGAACGCGTTCACGCGGAAGCGGCCGATGCCGCCCGGATTGATCGCGAAATTGCACTCCTTGGTCGCTTCGAACTCCTGCGCCTGCTTGTCGTTCATCATGGCGCGCGTCAATTCGATCGTGTGCTGCGCCGTGAGCTGCTGGTTGGCGACCGGCGTCATCTTGCCGTCGAGCTTGATCGCGGGCGGGTACCCGGCGGTGATGAAAAGGTCGGAGGCCTTTTTCGCCACCATCGCCCGCAACAGGTCATGCATGAACCTCACTGCCTGGTCTCGTTCCATATCCCGACTCCGTCAGCGCATGCGCGCCTTGAGCTGATTGCTGACTGCTGACTGCCCTACTTGAAGTTGTCCTTGTTGGCGGCCTTGCCGCGCGCCTCGTCCACGGTGATGACGTTGCGCCGGACCAGGTCCACCAGGTTCTGGTCGAGCGTCTGCATGCCGAAGCCCTGGCCGGTCTGGATCGCGGAGTACATCTGCGCCACCTTGTTCTCGCGTATGAGGTTCCGGATCGCGGGCGTGCCGATCATGATCTCATGCGCGGCGACGCGACCCGCGCCGTCCTTGGTCTTGCACAGCGTCTGCGAGATGACCGCGCGCAGCGACTCCGACAGCATCGCCCGCACCATTTCCTTTTCCTCCGCGGGAAAGACATCGATGATGCGGTCGATGGTCTTGGCGGCGGAACTCGTGTGCAGCGTGCCGAACACCAGGTGGCCGGTCTCGGCCGCGGTCATCGCGAGCCGGATGGTTTCGAGGTCGCGCATCTCTCCCACCAGGATCACGTCCGGGTCCTCCCGCAAGGCGCTCCTCAGCGCATTGGCGAAGGACAGCGTGTGGGGGCCGACCTCGCGCTGGTTGATCAGGCACTTCTTGGCCTCGTGCACGAATTCGATCGGGTCCTCGACCGTCAGTATGTGGCCGTGCTCGTTCTCGTTGATGTAGTTGACCATGGCCGCGAGCGTGGTCGACTTGCCGGAGCCGGTGGGCCCCGTCACCAGCACGATGCCGCGCGGATTGTCGGATATGTCCTGGAAGATCTTCGGCGCCTTGAGGTCCTCGAGCGTCAGCACCTTCGAGGGAATGGTGCGGAACACCGCGCCCGCGCCGCGCTGCTGCACGAAGGCGTTCACCCGGAAGCGCGCGAGGTTGGGGATCGCGAACGAGAAGTCGCACTCGAGGTTTTCCTCGTAGAACTTGCGCTGCCCGTCGTTCATGATGTCGTACACCATCGCGTGCACGTCCTTGTGCTCCATGGCGGGCAGGTTGATGCGCCGCACGTCGCCGTGCACGCGGATCATCGGCGGCAGGCCCGAGGAAAGGTGGAGGTCGGATGCCTTGTTCTTGACGACGAACGCCAGAAGCTCGGAGATATCCATCTATAATTCTCCCGTTACGCGAAGGGTGCGCAGTGAAGCCTGAGGAGTGCCGGGTAAAGCTTTGATTTTTAGCCGAACACCCCGCGCTTCACCAGGCGCAAATTATGGCCTCAATCGCCGACAACTTGCAAGCAGTTCGCGCCCGCATCGAGCGCGCGGCGCGCGCGGCGCAGCGCGATCCCGGCGACATCCTGCTGCTCGCGGTCAGCAAAACCTTCCCGCCAGCGCACATTGAAGCAGCACTCGCAGCCGGCCAGAAGGCATTTGGCGAGAATCACGTGCAGGAAGCTGTGGAAAAAATCACGGTCCTGGACGCCCTTCCTCTGGAGTGGCACTTCATCGGTCCGATCCAGAGCAACAAGACCCGCCTGATCGCGCAGCACTTCGCGTGGGCGCACGGCGTGGAGCGCGTGAAGATCGCCGAGCGCCTGAACGCGGCCCGGCCGGAAGGCATGGCCCCGCTCGACGTCTGCATCGAGGTGAACGTGAGCGGCGAAGCGACCAAGAGCGGAGTCGCGCCGGGGGAAGAGGCGCGGCTCGCCGATGAGATCGCGCGGCTGCCGCGGCTGAAATTGCGCGGGCTGATGGCGATACCGGAGCCGACGAGCGACGCAATGCTCCAGCGCCGGCGCTTCGCCCTGCTGCGCGAGCTGAAAGAGAGGCTCCGCGCGCGCGGTCACGCGCTCGACACGCTGTCGATGGGCATGTCGGACGATTTCGAAGCGGCGATCATGGAAGGCGCGACGATCATCCGCGTGGGCACCGCGATATTCGGCCCCCGAACGAAGTAACCCGTTGCTCGCTTCCCGTCCCGCGTCATGCGACGCCCGTTGACCGGCTTCGAACGGTCGGCGGGGCGGCCCGGCTGCTAACATATGTCAAACGAGTAACGGGCCTCGAGTGAAGATCACGTTCATCGGCGGCGGCAACATGGCGAGCGCCATCATCGGGGGCCTGATCCGCAAGCGCTGGCCGCGCCGGGCGATCCAGGTGGTGGAGGTCGATGCCGCCGCGCGCGCCCGGCTCGCGCGCGCATACAAGGTGCGGGTCAGCCCCGCGCTCGATGCGCGGGCCGCGGCGAGCGACTGCGTCGTCCTGGCCGTCAAGCCGCAACAGCTGCCCGAGGTCGCGCGGGCCTTACGCCCGTTGCTTGCCGGCCAGCTGGTGATCACCATTGCCGCCGGCATCCGGGTGAGAGACCTCTCGCGCTGGCTGGGCGGTCACCCGCGCATCGTGCGGGTGATGCCCAACACCCCGGCGCTCGCCCTCGCCGGCATCTCCGGGCTCTACGCAGAGAGCGCCGTGAACGCCGCGGGGCGCACGGCCGCGCAGAGAATACTCGGCGCCGTGGGCGAGACGCTGTGGTTCGATCGCGAGGAGGACCTCGATGCCGTCACCGCCGTCTCGGGGAGCGGCCCCGCGTACGTCTATTACTTCGTCGAGGCGCTGGAGAGCGCCGCGCGCGAGCTGGGGCTTGCCGCGGACGCGGCACGCCGGCTCGCGCTCGAGACCTTCTCCGGGGCGCTTGCGCTCGCGGCGGATGCCGGAGAGCCGCCCGGCCGGCTCCGGGAACGCGTCACCTCGAAGGGCGGCACCACCGAGCGCGGGCTCGCCTCGATGGAAGCGGATCGCGTGAAGGACGCCATCGTGCGCGCGGTCAAGGCCGCCGCGCAGCGCTCGCGCGAGCTGGGCGATGAGCTCGGCAGGGACTGATCAAGGTGAAATGCGAAAGATGAGAGCAGAGAGGAGAAAGGCGTCAAAGCTTCAGTATGTCCGGGCTCTCGTTGCTCCTCTCCCCTCTCTCCTGTCTCTTCTCCGGGAGTAGCGCTTGCTTAGCAATGCCCTGATCTTCCTCGTCAACGTGGTGTTCGGCCTGTTCGTGGTGGCGCTGCTGTTGCGCTTCTACCTGCAGTGGGCGCGCGCTTCGTACCGCAACCCGCTGTCGGAATTCCTGCAGGCGTTGACCGATTTCATGGTGAGGCCGGCGCGGCGGTTCATCCCGGGGCTGTGGGGCCTCGACCTCTCGACGCTGGTGCTCGCGTGGCTCGTGCAACTCGCGGAAATCCTGCTGGTGCTGCAGATCAGGGGCCCCGGGCTCGGGCCGGACGCCGGGCAGTTGCTTGCCGCGGCCGCGCTGCTCGCGGTGGTCATGATCGTGAAGATCGGACTCTACGTCGTGATGGCCGCTGTCATCGTGCAGGTGGTGCTGTCGTGGGTGAGCCCTTACAGCCCGCTCATGCCGCTCGCGAACAGCCTGACCCGCCCCTTCCTGCGGGTGTTCCAGCGCCGCGTGCCGCCGATTGGCAACGTCGATCTTTCGCCGTTGTTCGTGGTGGTGGTCATCCAGCTGCTGCTCATGCTGCCCGTCGCCTACGTCGAGGCAGCGGTCTCGCGGCTGCTGTAGTCCCTGCCGCCAGGCGTCACGCCAGGATGATGTCGTACTGCTCCTGGCTGTAGGCTGCCTCGACCTGCAGCGACACCGGCTTGCCGATCGCGTCCGAGAGCAGGGCGAGCGCCTGCGATTCCTCGTCGAGCAGGAGGTCGATCACCGGCTGCGAGGCAAGAATGCGGTACTCGCGCGCGTTGAACTGCCGCGCCTCCCGCTCGAGATCCCGCAGGATCGCATAGCACACCGTCTGCGGTGTCTTCAGGCGCGCGCGGCCCTCGCACACCGCGCACGGCTCGCACAGCACCTGCGCGAGCGACTCGCGCGTGCGCTTGCGCGTCATCTCGACCAGGCCGAGCCCGGTGAAGCCGTTAACCGTCACGCGCGTGCGGTCGCGGGCGAGCGCCTTGCGGAATTCGTTCAATACCGCGTTGCGGTGCTCGTCGGTGTCCATGTCGATGAAATCGATGATGACGATGCCGCCGATGTTCCGCAGCCGCAGCTGCCGCGCGATGACCTGCGCCGCCTCGAGATTGGTCTTGAACACGGTGTCGTCGAAGCTGCGTCCGCCGACGAAGCCGCCGGTGTTGACGTCGATGGTGGTGAGCGCCTCGGTCTGGTCGAGGACGAGATAACCGCCCGACTTGAGATCGACGCGCCGGGCGAGAGCCTTTTCGATCTCGTCCTCCACCCCGTAGAGGTCGAACAGGGGACGCTCCCCGTCGTAGTGCTCGACCCGCTCGGCAACGCCGGGCGTGAAGTCCTGCCCGAATTCGAGCATTTTCCGGCAGGTCTCGCGCGAGTCCACCAGGATGCGCGCGGTCTCCTCGTGCGCGAAGTCGCGCAGCACCCGCAGGCCGAGGCCGAGATCCTGGTAGATCAACGCGCGCGGCCCGGCCGCGGCGGCCCGGTCCCGGATGCCGCCCCACACGCGGTGCAGGTAGTCGAGATCGGACTTGAGCTCCCGGTCGGACGCCGTCTCGGCCACGGTGCGGATGATGTAGCCGCCCCTGTCCTCCGGCGGCAGCAGCTGGCGCAGCTTCTCGCGCAAATGCGCGCGCTCTTCCTCGTCCTCGATCCTCTGGGAGATCCCGATGTGCGATTCCTCCGGCAGGTAGACGAGGAAGCGCCCGGCGATCGAGAGCTGCGTCGACAGCCGCGCGCCCTTGGTGCCGATCGGGTCCTTCACCACCTGCACCAGCAGGCTCTGCCCATCGGAAAGGAGCCGCTCGATCGGCCGCGCGGCGTCTCCGTCCCGCGCGCCGCCCCGGATGTCGGCGACGTGCAGGAACGCGGCGCGCTCGCCGCCGATGTCGATGAACGCCGACTGCATCCCGGGCAGGACCCGCGTCACGCGCCCCATGTAGATGTTGCCGACCAGGCCGCGGGAGGAGGCGCGTTCGACGTGCACCTCCTGCGTGACGCCCTGCTCGATCACCGCCACCCGCGTTTCCTGCGGCGTCACGTTGACCAGGATTTCCTCAGTGACGGCCATGCTCTCACCAGAGAGGGATGTCGAATCGCTTCAGCAGCTCGGCGGTTTCCGCGAGCGGCAGCCCCATGATGCCGGAGTAGCTGCCTGCGATGCGCGTCACGAACGCGCCCGCCCGGCCCTGGATGGCGTAGCCGCCGGCCTTGTCGAGCGGCTCGCCGGTCGCGACGTAGCGCCGGATGTCGGCATCGGTCAACTCGTGGAACCAGACGCTCGACACCGAGATCTGCGTTTCAATCTGCTCTCTCAGCGCCAGCGCCACCGCGGTCAGCACCTGGTGCTCGCGCCCCGACAGCGCGCGCAGCATGCGCGTGGCGTCTCCCGCGTTCAGCGGCTTGCCGAGGATCCGGTCGTCGAACACCACCGTGGTGTCGGCCGCGAGCGCGGGTTTCTGGGGCAGGCCCCGGAACGCGATCTGGCGCGCCGCCGCGGTCACCTTGGCGCCCGCCACTCTGAGCACGTAGACGCCGGGTGATTCGTCGGGGAGCGGCGTCTCGTCGACGTCCGCCCCGCGCCGCAGGTCCTCGCGCAGCAGCAGCAGCTCGAACGGCACGCCGATCTGCTTGAGAAGCTCCCGCCGCCGCGGGCTGCGGGACGCGAGGTAAATGCCCTTGTCCCGGACGCTCATGTTCGCGCATTACCCATTACGCATGACCCATTACGCCCGATGGTACGGGTGATTGTGCAGTATCGACACCGCCCGATAAAGCTGCTCGGCGAGCAGCACGCGCGCGAGCCCGTGCGGCAGCGTGAGCGGCGAGATCGACCACGCCAGATCCGCGGATCCCCTCACGCTCTCGTGCAGCCCCTCTGCGCCGCCCACGATGAAGGCGACGTCGCGGCCTGTCTGCCGCCAGCGCTCGATGCGCCGCGCGAGGTCCATGGTGCGAAGCGCTGCGCCCCGCTCGTCGAGCGCGACCCGGACGCAGCCCGCCGGCAGCGCGACAAGGATGCGCCTGCCCTCCGCCTCGAGCACCGCCTGCTGCGGCCCGCCGCGCGCGACGGGCTTGACGGCGACGAGCTCGATACGGGCCTCGCGCGGCATGCGGCCCGCGTACTCGGCGAATCCGGCGTTGACCCAAGCCGGCATGCGATGGCCGACCGCCACGACCAGGAACCTCATTGGGGGCTATCGAGCGCGGCGAAAATTTGTGCCACCGCCCGACCCCTCACCCCTTCCCCCTCTCCCAAGCGGAGAGGGCAAATGGACGGCGGCAAATGGTTTGTCAACCATTTCCCGAAGACTCAATTGGCGGCGGCGCCCGCGCGCCGGCGCCGCATCCGCGGCGCTGCCCACAGCTCCTCGAGGTTGTAATACTTGCGCACGGCGGGCAGCATGATGTGGACGATGACCGGGCCGAGGTCGACCAGCATCCAGTCGGCCGCGCGCCCGCCTTCCACGCCGCGTATGCGCGCGCCGCGCGCCTTCAATTGCTCCTGCAGGTGGGTCGAAAGCGCCCGGACCTGGCGGGTGGAATCCGCGCTCGCGATGACGATCCTGTCGAACAGCGGCGTCATCTTCCTCACGTCCAGCACCACGATATCGCGCCCCTTGATGTCTTCCAGCGCCGCGACCGCGGCCTTGGCGAGCGTACTGGCCCTCATCCTATGAATACAATCCGTGCGACCGAATATAGTCGAGAACCGCGCCGGGGAGCAAATAACGGGGGCTCGCGCCCGCGCGCAACATGTCGCGGACCGCGGTCGCCGAGATCTCGAGCGCGGTGAAGGGGACGATGACGATGCCGCCCGCCGGCGAGAGGTGGATCGCCAGCGGCTGCTGCATGAGGCGGGCCGAGTATTCGCGCGCGAGCGGCTCGGGCATGCGCTCGGCCCAGCGCTCGACCGGAAATCCCGGGCGATGAGCGACGGCGACGTGCGCGAGGCCGAAGATCTCGCGCCAGCGGTGCCAGGTCGCGAACTCCAGGAAGGCATCGGCTCCGAGCAGCAGCGCGAGCGGCCGCGCATCCCCCAGCTCGGCGCGCAGCTCCTTCAGCGTGTCGAAGGTATAGCCGGGCCCGGCGCGGCGCAGCTCGCGGTCGTCGACCGTGAAGCGCGCGTTGCCCCCCGCTGCGAGCCGCGCCATCGCCAGGCGGTGATCGGCCGTCACGGCGGGCGCGCTGCGGTGCGGCGGCGTGCCGCTCGGAAAGAACCGCACTTCCTCGAGGCGCAGTCTCTCGCCGAGCTCCTCCGCCAGGCGCAGGTGCCCGTAATGAATCGGGTCGAAGGTGCCGCCGAGGATGCCGATGGGGGCGGTTGGCATGCTTCAACCGCGAAGGAGAGGAGAGAGGAGAGAGGAGAAAGATTTAGGAAATTCTCCGTCCGACAAATACGCCTCTCTCCTCTCGCCTGGCACCTCTCGCTCCATGCAATCAAAGAACCAGGCGGCGGATGTCGGTGAGCACGGAGCTCAGGAACGCGATGAAGCGCGCGCCCTGCGCGCCGTCGACCACGCGGTGGTCATACGAGACCGACAGCGGCAGCATCATGCGCGGAGCGAATTCCATTCCGTTCCACACCGGCCGCGTCACCGATTTGCCGACGCCGAGGATCGCCACCTCGGGCGCGTTGATGATGGGCGTGAAATGGGAACCGCCCAGTCCGCCCAGGCTCGAGATCGAGAAGCAGCCGCCCTGAAGGTCGGCGGGCGCGATCTTGCCCGCGCGCATGCGCGCGCTCACCTCGCCCAGCTCCTTCGCGAGCTCCATCAGGCCCTTCTTGTCCACGTCCCGGATCACCGGCACCACCAGCCCGTTCGGCGTGTCCACCGCGACGCCGATGTGGAAGTACTGCTTGAGGACGAGGTTCTCGCCGTCGGCCGAAAGCGATGCATTGAACTCGGGCTGCTGTCTGAGCGCCACGACCACCGCCTTGAACAGGAAGCACAGTATGGTGAAGCGGATGCCCTGCTTCTTCGCCTCCTCGACCTGGATCTTGCGGAATTCCTCGAGCTCGGTGATGTCGGCCTCGTCGTGCTGGGTAATGTGCGGGATCGTGACCCAGTTGCGGTGCAGATTGGCGCCGGAGAGTTTCTTGATGCGGGAGAGCGGCTGGGTGGTGACCGGGCCGAACTTCGCGAAGTCCACCTGCGGCAGCGGCGGCAGACTGAGCCCCAACCCGCCTTCGGCCGCGCGCGGCCGCGCGAGCTCGCTCTTGACGTAGTTCTGGACGTCGTCCCTGAGCACGCGCTCCTTTGCCCCCGTGCCTCTCACGCGCGTGAGGTCCACGCCCAGCTCCCGGGCGAAGCGCCGCACCGAGGGGCTCGCGTGCGCGAGCGCGAACCCGGTTTCCATCCCCGCCTTCGCCTCGGCGGGAGCGCTCGACGCTTCCCTCTCCACTTGGGAGAGGGATGGAGGGTGAGGGGCGCGCGGCGCCGGCGGCGGCGCGGCGGCCGGGACAGGTTGCGGCACGGAGGCGGGTTTCGCACCGGCCGCCTTCGGGGCGGGCGCGGCCGCCACCCCCCCTTCCGTCCCCCCCTTGACAAGGGGGGGAGAGAGGGGGGGTTCGAGCGTGAGGACGAGCGCACCCTCGGAAACCTTGTCCCCCACCTTGACGCGGAGCTCCTTCACCACTCCGGCGGCGGGCGCAGGCACGTCCATGGTCGCCTTGTCGGACTCCAGGGTGATGAGCGGGGCTTCCTTGTTGACGCTGTCCCCCGGCTTGACCAGGACCTCGATCACCGGGATGTCCTTGAAGTCCCCGATGTCGGGGACCTTGACTTCGATCACGCTCATGCAGGAAGCGATCTCAGACCCGGGCGGGATTCGGCTTCTCGGGATCGACGCCGTACTTCCTGATCGCCTCGACGACCTTCTTCTGCGGCAGCGCCTCCTGGTCGGCGAGCGCCTTCAACGCCGCCACGGCGACGTAGCGCCGGTCCACCTCGAAGAAGCCGCGCAGCGCGCGCCGCGTGTCGGAGCGGCCGAAGCCGTCGGTGCCGAGCACGCTGTAGTGCGCCGGCTGCGGGAGGAACGCCCGGATCTGGTCCGCAAAAACCTTCATGTAGTCGGTTGCCGCGATCACGGGGCCGGCGTGATCTCTCAGGCACTGCTCGAGATACGAGCGCCGCGGCTCCTTCTCCGGATGGAGCAGGTTCCAGCGGGCGGTCTCCAGCCCGTCACGCCGCAGCTCGTTGAAGCTGGTGACGCTCCAGATATCGGCCGCCACGCCGAAATCCTTCTCGAGCAGCTCGGCCCCGGCGATCACTTCGCGCAGGATCGAGCCGCAGCCCATGAGCTGGACCTTGAGCTTGCCCTTCGCGGCCTTGCCCGCCGAGACGAGGTGCATGCCGCGCAGGATCCCCTCTTGCGCGCCCTCCGGCATCGCGGGATGCGCGTAGTTCTCGTTCAGCACCGTGATGTAGTAATAGACATCCTCCTGCTCCTTGTACATCCGGCGCAGGCCGTCCTGGATGATGACCGCGAGCTCGTAAGCGTAGGTCGGGTCGTAGGAAATGCAATTGGGTATGGTTGACGCGATGACGTGGCTGTGGCCGTCTTCGTGCTGCAGCCCCTCGCCGTTCAGCGTCGTCCTGCCGGAAGTGCCGCCCAGCAGGAAGCCGCGCGCCCTCATGTCGCCGGCCGCCCAGGCGAGATCGCCCACGCGCTGGAAGCCGAACATCGAGTAGAAGATGTAGAACGGGATCATCGGCTGGTTGTGGGTGCTGTAGGAGGTCCCCGCCGCGATCCACGAGCACATTCCGCCCGCCTCGCAGATGCCCTCCTGCAGGATCTGCCCGTTCTGGTCCTCCTTGTAGAACATGAGCTGGTCGGCGTCCTGCGGCGTGTAGAGCTGGCCGACGTGCGAGTAGATGCCGAGCTGGCGGAACATGCCTTCCATGCCGAAGGTGCGCGATTCATCCGGTACGATTGGCACTACCAGCTTGCCGATGGCCTTGTCGCGCACCAGGGTTGTGAGGACGCGCACGAACGCCATCGTGGTGGATATCTCGCGCCCTTCGGTGCCCTTCAGCTGGGCGTCGAACGCCGACAGCGCGGGCACCTCGAGCGGCGAGCTCGTCCGGCGCCGGGCGGGCACGCTGCCGCCCATCGCCGCGATCCGCTCGTGCAGGTACTTCATTTCCGGACTGTCGTCCGGCGGACGGTAGAACGGCACCTCCTCGAGCTTCTCGTCCGGTATTGGAACCTCGAAGCGGTTGCGAAACGCCTTGATCGACGCGGTGCCCATCTTCTTCTGCTGGTGCGTGATGTTCTGGCCTTCGCCCGCCTCGCCCATGCCGTAGCCCTTCACGGTCTTGGCGAGGATCACGGTGGGCTGGCCGACGTGCTTCGTCGCTGCCGCGTAGGCCGCGTAGATCTTGTGCGGATCGTGCCCGCCGCGATTCAACCGCCAGATGTCGTCGTCGGTCATGTGCGACACCATTTCGAGCAGCTCCGGGTACTTGCCGAAGAAGTGCTTGCGCACGAAGGCGCCGTCCTGCGACTTGAACGTCTGGTACTCGCCGTCCACGCACTCTTCCATGCGCTTCAACAGGATCCCGGTCTTGTCGCGCATGAACAGGGGATCCCAATATGACCCCCAGATCACCTTGATCACGTTCCAGTCGGCGCCGCGGAACGCGGCCTCCAGCTCCTGGATGATCTTGCCGTTGCCGCGCACCGGTCCGTCGAGCCGCTGGAGATTGCAGTTCACGACGAAGATCAGGTTGTCGAGCTGCTCGCGCCCCGCGAGCGAGATCGCGCCGAGCGATTCCGGCTCGTCCATCTCGCCGTCGCCGCAGAAGCACCACACCTTGCGCCCCTGCGGCTCGACGATCCCGCGGTCCTTCAGATAGCGCATGAACCGCGCCTGGTAGATCGCCATGATCGGACCCAGGCCCATCGAGACCGTGGGGAACTGCCAGAACTCCGGCATCAGCCAGGGGTGGGGATAGGAGGACAGCCCCCGGCCTCCCACCTCCTGCCGGAAATGCTTCAACTGCTCCTCGGTGATGCGCCCCTCGAGGAACGCGCGGGCATAGATTCCCGGGGCGGAGTGACCCTGGAAATAGACGAGATCACCGCCGAAGCTGTCGTTCCAGGCGCGGAAGAAATGATTGAAACCGACGTCGTAGAGCGTGGCGGCGGAAGCGAAGCTCGCGATGTGGCCTCCGAGTTCGGAAGACTCCTTGTTGGCCTTGAGCACCATCGCCATCGCGTTCCAGCGCACCAGCGAGCGGATACGGTTCTCCAGTTCGGCATCGCCCGGCGAGCGCTCCTCCTGCGACATCGGGATCGTGTTCATGTACGCCGTGTTGGCGTTGTAGGGAATGTAGGCGCCGTGGCTGCGCGCCTTCGCGACCAGCTGCTCCAGCAGGAAATTGGCGCGTGCCGGGCCTTCACGCTCGAGCACGGAGTCGAGCGCCTCGAGCCACTCGCGCGTTTCCTGCGGATCAACGTCGGGTTGGACGTCTCTCAGATCCATGGTGGCCACCGTTTCGACGACCCAGAGATGATGATTGAGCGCAGGCCTCGCCGTGCGCCGGGGAGGAAATTATAGCACCGGAAAATTGCCGATTTTGCCGGCAATTTAACGAGATAGCCGCCCGCACCGGCGCCCGGTCGCGACCGCAGCCGCGGACTCAGCGGCCGCTGAATTTCGCGGGACGTTTCTCGAGAAAAGCGCTCATCCCTTCCGTCCGGTCATGGGTGGTGAAGGCCTGCGCGAACAGCTCCGTCTCCAGCGCGCATGCCGCGAAGAGATCGAGATTTGCCCCGCGTTGCACCGCCTGCTTGGCGAGCCGCACCGCCACCGGGCCCTTGGACGCGACCGCGCGCGCCATCTCGAGCCCCTTCGTTCCGAGCTCCGAGGCGGGGCAAACTTGGTTGGCGATCCCGATGGCGGCGGCCTCGTTGGCCGTCACCTGGCGCGCAGTCGTGAGCAGCTCCAGCGCGCGCGCGGCGCCGATCCGGCGCGGCAGGCGTTGCGTGCCGCCGAATCCCGGCGGGATGCCGAGGTTCACTTCCGGCTGGCCGAAGACCGCCCGGTCCGCGGCGAGGATCCAGTCGCAGGCGAGCGCCAGCTCGCACCCGCCGCCAAGGGCGTAGCCGTTGACAAGGGCGATTACCGGCACCGGCAGCCCTTCCAGCGCGTGCATCACGCGCATGCCCTTTTCCGATAATTCGCGCGCCTGCTCGATCGTCGCATCGCGCATCTCCGCGATATCGGCGCCCGCGACGAATGCCTTATCGCCCGCGCCCGTCACGAGCAGCACGCGCGCGGCATCATCCCCGGCCACCCGCGTGAGCGCCGCGGCGATCTCGTCGAGCGTCGCGGCGTTGAGCGCGTTAAGCGCCTTGGGACGGCTCACCGTGAGCAGGTAGATCCCCGCTTCCGGTTGCTCGAGAAGAATATTGCGGTAGCCTGCCGTCACGTGCGCTCCGCGATCGCGGCGTTTGTCACAGGTCGAGCGGCCCCAGGTCGAGCCGTCCGCGCCGCATTGCTGGGCACCAGAAATAGGCGCCGCTCACCGGGCGCGTGAACCTGAACAACGCGTCGGTGATCCCGTCATCGCCGCCGAGCATGCGCCGCAGTTGCGCCTCGAACTTGTCCAATGACGACCCGAAGGAAAGGAACACCAGGCCGGCGCGCATCCCTTCCGCCCAGGGCATGGAACGCCGCACCACGAACGCAGGGGGATCGAAGTTCTCCTGCGCGGTGCGCTTGACGTGCGCGGAGCGAGGCGCGCCCGCGATCTCCACGTTGCTCGACCGGCGGCGGCCGATGGTGTCGTCGCGGCTCCGCGGCGACATGGCGTCGAAGCGGTCGAATCGGTGCTCCCATTGCTGGACCGCCACGAAGCTCGAGCCCGCGAGCGGCGACGGCGGCTGGACGAGCGCGGCCTTGCGCGCTTTCGCTCCCCTGGGGTTCTCGGTGCCGTCCTCGTAGCCGGTCAGGTCGCGGCTCCGGTCGTGCTGGAACGCTTCAAGCACCTGCTCGAGCCGGAATGCGGGGGCAAGCGCCGCTGCAATGCGGCGGGACCGGTGAAGGATCTCGCCCCGGTCTTTCCCCCGGATCCAGACCCACAGCCCCGACGGCGTGGACGGGATGTCGAGCCCGCCGCCGCTTTGGGCCGGGAACGCGCGCAGGCCTTCGATGTTGCGCCCCAGCGTACGGACGAGGGACTCGCCGATTCCCGCGACCGTGCGCTCGCCATCGGCCAGGCGGCTTAGCTCCCCGAGCCCCCGGCGCGGGCGCGCCCCGGGTTCGAGCGAAAAGGTGAGGTGACGCGCATGCTGCGGAATCGGCGCCAGAATACCGGGTTGGGAAGTGCTCACTTTTCCTGTCCTTCCAGGGTTACTTTGCAGGCATGCGCAGCGCGCCGTCGAGCCGGATCACTTCCCCGTTCAGCATCGGATTGACGAAGATGTGCTCGACCAGCGCCGCGAACTCGTCCGGCCGGCCGAGCCGCCTGGGGAACGGCACCTGGGCAGCCAGCGCCTGCTGCAACTCGGGGCTGAATGCCGCCACCATCGGCGTCTCGAAGATGCCGGGCGCGATGGTCATGACGCGCACCCCGATGCGCGCGAGCTCGCGCGCCGCCGGCAGCGTCAACCCGGCGACCGCGGCCTTGGACGCGCTGTAGGCCACCTGCCCGACCTGGCCGTCATAGGCGGCGATCGATGCGGTGTTGACGATGACGCCGCGCTCGCCGCCGGCGTCGGGCTCGTTCATCTCCATCGCCTGGGCGGAGAAACGCAGCACGTTGAAGGTGCCGATGAGGTTGATCTCGACCGCCCGGCGGAAGGTATCGAGTCGATGCGGGCCGCCCTTGCCGAGCACCCGCTCGCCCGGCGCAACCCCCGCGCAGCTCACTGCGCCGTGCAGCGCGCCGAACTTCTCGCGCGCGCCCGCGACCGCTTTCACGACCTGCGACTCGTCGGTAACGTCAGCGGCACAGTACGCCGCGCGCTGCCCGAGTTCGGCCGCGAGCTTCCTTCCCGGCTCCGCGTCGATATCACAGATCACCAGATTGCCCCCCGCGGCGGCGAGCCGGCGCGCCGTCGCCGCCCCGAGACCCGAGGCGCCGCCCGTGACGAGGAAAGTGCGGCCGGCGATTCTCAAACCCTATTCGATCCTGATGCCCGCTTCGCGCGCAAGCTTCGCCTTTTTCCCGAACTCGGCGCCGATGTAGGCCATGAAGGCGTCCGGCGAGGCACTGGCGGTCAACTCGACGCCGAACTGGATGAAGCGCTGCTGCAGCTCGGGCGTGGAGACGGCTTTCGCGACCTCTGCATTCAGGCGTGCGAGCGCCTCCCGCGGCGTGCCGGCGGGTGCGACCAGTCCGTTGAAGGTGATGTCCTCGAAACCGCGCATGCCCGACTCGTCGATGGTCGGCAGCTCGGGAAAGAGCGGCGAGCGCTTGAGACTGGTTACCGCAAGCCCCCTCAGCTTGCCGGCACGGACATGGGGCGCGGAGGTGCTCACCTGGTCGAACATCATGGTGACCTGCCCGCTGATGACGTCGACGATCGCCTGCGCATTGCCCTTGTACGGCACGTGCAGCATTTTCAATCCCGCGTGGCGGTTGAAGAGCTCGGCCGCCATGTGCCCGGTGCCTCCGACCCCCGCCGACGCGTAGGACGTTTCGCCCGGCCGGGCCTTGGCCAGCGCGACCAGCTCCCGCACCGAGCGCACCGGGAGCGCGGGGTTCACCACCAGCACCTGCGGCACGAGACAGGTCTGCGACACTCCCGCGAAATCCTTCATGGGATCGTAGCCGGGGTTGGACATGATCGAGGGCACCACGGCAAAGGTGTTGGCCATCGCGAGCAGGGTGTGGCCGTCGGGCGCAGCCTTGGCGACCAGATGGGTTCCGAGGAGACCGCTCGAGCCCGGCCGGTTGTCGACGATGACCTGCTGTCCGAGACCTTCCGCGAGGCGTTGCGAGACTCCGCGCGCGACCAGGTCCACGTTTCCGCCCGGAGCAAACGGGACGATGATCCGAACCGCCTTGGTGGGGAAGTTCTGGCCCTGTGCAGCTGCGGAGTAAGCGGTCACTAACGCCGCAACCACCAGCAAACACGTTGATTTCACTGGCCCCTCCCGGGCGGGCGCCGTGCGAGCCGCCGACTAGCTAGTGCTTGTCCACGCGCATTTTAACGTAGGAGCCCGGCGCGTCCTCGATCGCCTTCAGCTCGCCCTTGCCGGGAATCCGCGGCGGTACTTTGCCGCCGCCGTGCTGGGCGACCCAACCCGCCCAGTCGGGCCACCAGGAGCCGCGGTGCTGCGATGCGCCTTTCAGCCACTGCTGCGGATCGTCCGGCAGCCTGGGATTGGTCCAGTAGGAGTACTTGTTTGCCGCGGGCGGATTCACGATGCCGGCGATATGCCCCGAGCCCCCGAGCACGAAACGCACCGGGCCGGGAAAAAGCTGCGCCCCCGCATAGGTCGAGCGCCATGGCGCGATATGGTCCTCGAGGGTGGAAACGAAGAGAAGCGGCGTGCGGACGCGAGTGAGATCGATCGGCACGCCGGCCAACTCGATGCCGCCCGGCTTCACCAGGAGGTTCTTGATGTAGAGATTGCGCAGATAGTAGCTGTGCATGGTCGCCGGCATGCGCGTCGAATCCGAGTTCCAGTGAAGGAAATCGAACGGGAACGGGTCGCGGCCGAGCAGGTAGTTGTTCACCACGAACGACCAGATGAGGTCGTTTGCCCGCAGCATGTTGAATGTCGTCGCCATCTCGGACCCTTCGAGGTAGCCGCGCGCCTGCATGCGCTTCTCGAGCGCCGCCACCTGCTGCTCGTCGACGAACACCTCCAGCTCCCCGGCTTCCTCGAAGTCGATCATCGAGGCAAAAAACGTTCCCGACGCGATGCGTGCATCCCGCTGCGCCGCCAGGTATCCGAGGGTGCAGGCGAGCAGCGTGCCGCCCAGGCAATAGCCGACGACGTTCACCTCCCGTTCGCCCGTCGCCTTCTCGATTGCCTCGAGCGCCGCGAGCGTGCCCTCGACCAGGTAGTCCTCGAAGCGCTTGTGGGCGAGCTTTTCGTCGGGATTGACCCACGACACGATGAATACCGTGTGGCCCTCCCCGACGGCCCACTTCACGAACGAGTTTTTTTCGCGCAGGTCGAGAATGTAGTACTTGTTGATCCAGGGCGGAACGATCAGCAGCGGCCGGCGGAACACCGGTCCGTCCGCCGGGTAGTACTGGATCAGCTGCATCAGGTCGTTCTGAAACACGACCTTGCCGGGCGCGGTGGCGATATTGATCCCGAGCTGGAACGCTTTCTCATCGGTCATGCGCAGCCGGACCTGGTCGCCGCCGCCCCGCGTCAGATCCTCGAGCAGGTTGTTCAGTCCCTTGACCAGGTTCTGTCCTCCGCTCGCCACTGTCTCGCGCAGCACTTCGGGATTGGTGAGCAGGAAATTGCTCGGCGACAGCGCGTCGATGTACTGGCGGGTGTAGAAGTCCACCTTCTTCGAGGTCCGTCCGTCGAGCCCCTCCACCCGTCCCAGCGTCTGGTGCAGGTGCCGGGCAGCGATCAGGTAGGACTGCTTGATGTAGTCGTAGAGAAAATTCTGCTCCCAGTCCACGTGCTTGAAGCGCTCGTCGCCATGGTGCGGCTCCGCGACCGGCACCGTCTCCTGTCCCATCAGCTTCAGCATCGAGCGCTGCCACAACGCTACGTGGTCCTGCCAGAGCTTCATCTGCGCCTCGGCAAGCTTGAGCGGATCCGCAAGCAGCTTCGCCCACGCTTCGAAGAAGGCCTGTGCGATGCCGAGCTCGTCGGCGACGCCCGGCATGCCGTTCCGGCTGCGCTCGAGGAACTGCGTGACCAGCCGCGCGCTTTTCCCGGCGATCTCGGCGTAGAGCTGGGCGAGCTGCGTAGCGCCGAATGTCTCGGGTCCAGGTTGATCTCTTTGCTCTGCCATCTGGGGTTGCGGTCTCGACATTGACGTTTACGTAAACGTATAGTAGCCTAAGTCCCTGATAATTCTACCGGGTGATGCTGCATAGCACAATGCCCACCTACACGATCTCCGAGCTGGCCAGGGAGTTCGAGGTGACCACGCGCACCATCCGCTTCTACGAGGACCGGGGTTTGCTGAGCCCCCGGCGCGAGGGGACGACTCGCGTCTTCAGCGGACGTGACCGCGTGCGCCTGAAGCTCGCACTGCGTGGCAAGCGCCTGGGCTTCTCGCTCGCGGAGATCCGCGAGTTGTTCGAGCTGTACGACGTCTCGCGCGACGAGCACAAGCAGCTCGAGGAATTCCTGGTCAAGCTCGAGCGGCGCCGTGCCCGCCTCGTCCAGCAACAGCAGGACATCGAGGCCATGCTGAGCGAGATCGACTTTTTCGCCAACGAATGCCGCCGGCTGCTGCGGGGCGAGACCGAACGCGGCGCCGCTCGAGCGGCTGCCGGGCTCCTCGATACAAGTGAGCGTGGTTGACGTGAACGTTAAGTCACGACCGCAGCGTGCACCCTCAGCGGATTGCCTCCCGCCGCCGTGCGGGTTTCGCATTTCAATCTGCAAGCGGCCTTCCCGCAGAGGCTGCAGCGGAAGCTGACACGATGTCATGGTTCCGGAACTGAATTTCGGGCTGGGCGAGTCGCTGGACATCCTGCGCGAGTCGGTCCGCGGCTTCGCAGCGCGCGAGATCGCCCCGCGGGCGGCCGAAATCGACCGCACCAACGAGTTTCCCCGCGACCTCTGGCCCAGGCTCGGAAAGCTCGGCCTGCTCGGGATCACGGTCGAGGAAGAGTACGGAGGCACCCACATGGGCTACCTTGCGCACATCGTCGCGATGGAGGAGGTCAGCCGCGCCTCGGCTGCGGTCGGGCTCTCCTACGGCGCGCACTCCAACCTGTGCGTCAACCAGATTCGCCGCAACGGCAACGACCGCCAGAAGCGGCGCCACCTGCCCAAGCTGGTTTCCGGGGAACACGTCGGCGCGCTCGCCATGAGCGAAGCCGGGGCCGGCTCGGACGTGATGGGCATGAAGCTGCGCGCCGAGAAACGCGGCGGCCGCTACCTGCTCAACGGCACCAAGATGTGGATCACCAACGGGCCCGACGCCGACGTGCTGGTCGTCTACGCGCGCACCGACCCCGCGGCCGGCACGCGCGGCATCACGGCCTTCATCGTCGAGAAGGGCTCCAGGGGTTACTCCACCGCGCAAACGCTCGACAAGCTCGGAATGCGCGGTTCCAGTACCTGCGAGCTCGTGTTCGAGGATTGCGAGGTGCCGGAAGAGAACGTGCTCGCAGCGCCGGGCCAGGGCGCCGAGGTGTTGATGAGCGGCCTCGACTACGAGCGCACCGTGCTTGCGGCCGGCCCGCTCGGAATCATGCAGTCCTGTCTCGACACCGTGATCCCGTTCCTGCACCAGCGCAAGCAGTTCGGCCAGCCGATCGGGGAGTTCCAGCTGATGCAAGGCAAGCTCGCCGACATGTACGTGACGGCAAGCGCCTGCCGTGCCTACGTCTATGCGGTCGGCCGCGCCTGCGATGCCGGAAACGTGACGCGCAAGGACGCGGCCGGCGCCATCCTCTTCGCAGCCGAGCGCGCGACGCATACGGCGCTCGAGGCGATCCAGTGTCTCGGCGGTACCGGTTACATGAACGACTCGCCCGCCGGCCGGCTGCTCCGCGACGCCAAGCTTTATGAAATCGGGGCGGGAACTTCCGAGATCCGACGGTGGTTGATCGGAAGAGATTTGTTCGATGAGACCCGGTAACGGTTGCTGTGCCCCGAGAAAATGCCCGGGCGCCGTTCTTCCCTATGAAGTGACCACTAACTAACCCTGAAAACATTGGACAAAATGCGAGATAGCACGAAAGACGATCCAATCGTGATCGTGTCCGCCGCCCGCACGCCCATGGGCGGCTTCATGGGCGACCTCAAGTCGCTCGCCGCCCCGGAGCTCGGCGCCATCGCCATTCGCGCGGCGGTCGAGCGCGCCGGACTCAAGCCCGGGGAGGTGCAGGAAGTGATCATGGGCAATGTCCTTCCCGCCGGCCAGGGCCAGGCGCCGGCGCGCCAGGCGGCGCTCGGCGCGGGGCTGCCGCCGGCGGTGGGCTGCATGACCGTCAACAAGGTATGCGGGTCGGGAATGAAGGCCGCGATGCTGGCCCACGACGCGCTCACGCTCGGCGTGAACGACGTGATCGTCGCGGGCGGCATGGAGAGCATGTCGAACGCCCCCTATCTGCTGCCCAGGGCGCGGGCAGGATTGCGGCTCGGGCACGGCGAAGTGAAGGACCACATGTTTCTCGACGGGCTGGAGGACGCATACGACCGCGGGCGCCTCATGGGCACCTTCGCGGAAGACTGCGCGGACAAGTACCGGTTCTCGCGCGAGGCGCAGGACCGCTACGCCATCACTTCCCTCAACCGCGCGCAGGAGGCGATCAGGAACGGCAGTTTCGAGAAGGAGGTCGTCCCGGTGAAGCTCGCCGGCGGCAGGACCGAAGCCGTCGTGAAGATCGACGAACAGCCGCTCAAGGCCAATCTCGACAAGATCCCGCAGCTGAAGCCCGCGTTCCGGAAGGACGGCACGGTGACTCCCGCCAACTCGAGCTCGATCTCGGACGGCGCGGCGGCGATGGTGCTGATGAGGCGCTCCACGGCGGACCGGCGCGGGATCGCGCCGCTGGCGCAGATCGTCGCCTGCACCGGCCATTCGCAGGAGCCGCAGTGGTTCACCACTGCGCCGGTGGGCGCGGTTCGGAAGCTGTTCGAGATGGCGCGCTGGGATGCGAAAACGACCGATCTCTTCGAGATCAACGAGGCATTCGCGGTGGTCGCGATGGCGGCCATGCACGAGCTCGGGCTGCCGCACGACAAGGTCAACGTGCACGGCGGCGCCTGCGCGCTGGGTCATCCCCTGGGCGCATCCGGCGCGCGCATCATGGTGACGCTGCTCGCGGCGCTGGAGAAATACCGGCTCCGGCGCGGCGTGGCCACGCTTTGCATCGGCGGCGGTGAGGCGACGGCCATCGCGCTCGAGCGCCTGGGCTGAAGGGGAATTCCGCCATGGCACCTCCGATCGACTTCTATTTTGACTTCTCTTCGCCCTACGGCTATCTGGCGAGCACCAGAATTGACGCGCTCGCGGCGCGCCATGGCCGCAGCGTGGCATGGCGCCCGCATCTCCTCGGTGTGGTATTCAAGCTGAACGACCAGCGGCCGCTCGCGTCGATCCCGCTCAAGAGCGATTACGCCGCACGCGACCTCGCGCGCAGCGCGCGATTGCTCAAGGTCCCCTTCAAGCCGCCGACGAAATTCCCGGTTGGGGCGACCGCGCCGAGCCGCGCCTTCTACTGGGTGAACGACCGCGATCCCGCACTGGCAAAACTGCTTGCGCAGGCGCTCTACTACGCCTATTTCGCGGAGGACCGCGACATCTCCAGCGCCGAGGTAACGTGCGACGTCGCGGCCCGGCTCGACGTGAACAGGGCAGAGCTCGCGCAGGCGTTGAACGACCCCGCGGTCAAGGAGCGGCTGCGCAACGAGGTGGACCGGGCGATCGCGCGCGGGGTGTTCGGCTCGCCCTATATCATCGTGGACGGCGAGCCGTTCTGGGGCTCCGACCGTCTCGACCAGGTCGAAAAATGGCTCGAAAGCGGCGGTTGGTGACATGAAAGAGAGGCTCGAAGCGCGCCGGGTCAACATCGTCACCCTCGAGGTGGATGCGATCGTCAACGCCGCCAACACGACGCTGCTGGGCGGCGGCGGCGTGGATGGCGCGATCCACCGCGCCGCCGGCCCGCAATTGCTCGAAGAGTGCGGTACGCTCGGGGGTTGCGCGACCGGTCAGGCGAAAATCACCAGGGGCTACCAGCTGCCCGCGAAGCACGTGATCCACACGGTGGGACCGGTCTGGGGCGGCGGCCGGCGCGGTGAGCCCGACCTGCTGGCGTCGTGCTATCGCGAAAGTCTCAAGCTCGCAGCCGCGCACGCATTGAAGTCCATCGCCTTCCCCGCTATCAGCTGCGGCGCCTACGGCTATCCTCTCGAGCAGGCGGTGGCGATTGCGGTTCGCGAGTGCGCGCGTTTCGCGGCCGCGAACCCCCTGCCCGAAAGTATCGTCTTTGCCTGCTTCGACGATGCGACACTGGCGGCGTATGACAAGGAGCTGAAGCGCGCGCGGGCGTCATGAGTGTCATCAGGTCCAAGCTGAAGACATCCTCCGCGGAATTCAAGGCCGCGGCGGAAGCCATGCGCAGCCAGGTCGCGGAGCTGAACGAAAGGCTCGCGCTGGTGCGGGCCGGCGGCGGCGACGCCGCGAAGAAACGGCACCAGGGGCGCGGCAAGCTCCTGCCGCGCGAGCGCGTGGAAGCATTGCTGGATCCCGGCACGCCGTTCCTCGAGCTCTCGCCGCTTGCGGCGTGGGAAGTGTACGGCGAGCCCGTGCCCGCGGCCGGCCTCATCACCGGCATCGGCCGGGTGAGCGGCGAGCAATGCGTCATCGTCGCCAACGACGCCACCGTAAAGGGCGGCACCTACTTTCCGCTGACGGTAAAAAAGCACCTGCGCGCGCAGGAGATCGCGCTCGAGAACCGCCTGCCCTGCATCTATCTGGTCGATTCCGGCGGCGCGCACCTGCCGAGCCAGGACGAGGTATTCCCCGACCGCGACCATTTCGGCCGCATCTTCTACAACCAGGCCAACCTGTCGGCCGCCGGCATTCCCCAGATCGCGGCGGTGATGGGCTCGTGCACGGCGGGCGGAGCGTACGTGCCGGCGATGTCCGATGAGGCCATCGTGGTCAGGAACCAGGGCACGATCTTTCTCGCGGGCCCGCCGCTGGTGAAGGCGGCGACCGCGGAGGTGGTGACGGCCGAAGAACTGGGCGGGGCTGACGTCCATACGCGCGTCTCGGGTGTGGCCGACCACTATGCCGAGGACGACCGCCACGCGCTCGAGCTCGCGCGCCGCGCGGTCGCGAACCTGAACCGAAGCGGGCGGGCGGCTCGCCCCCACCAGGAGCCGAGGCCGCCGCTCTACGACCCGGAGGAGCTCTACGGCGTGATCCCGGCAAGCCCGCGCACGCCCTTCGACATACGGGAGATCATCGCGCGCGTCGTGGACGCGGGCGAATTCGACGAATTCAAGGCACGCTACGGCGCGACGCTGGTGACCGGCTTCGCGCACATCGAGGGCCGGCTCGTCGCCATCCTCGCCAACAACGGCATCCTGTTTTCGGAGTCCGCGCTGAAAGGCGCGCATTTCGTCGAGCTCGCCTGCCAGCGCGGCATCCCTCTCGTGTTCCTGCAGAACATCACCGGCTTCATGGTGGGCAAGAAGGCCGAGCACGGGGGCATCGCCAAGGACGGCGCCAAGATGGTGACGGCGGTCGCGTGCGCGCGCGTGCCCAAGTTCACGCTCATAGTCGGCGGCAGCTACGGCGCCGGCAACTACGGCATGTGCGGGCGCGCCTACTCGCCGCGGTTCCTGTGGACGTGGCCCACCGCCCGGATCTCGGTCATGGGCGGGGAGCAGGCCGCCGGCGTGCTCGCGCAGGTGAAGCGCGATGCGCTCGAGAAGAGCGGCAGGGAATGGAGCAGGAAGGAGGAGGATGCGTTCAAGGCGCCGATCCTGGAGCAGTACGCGCGCCAGTCGAGCCCCTACTATGCCAGCGCCCGGATGTGGGACGACGGCATCATCGATCCCCGCCGGACACGCGACACCCTGGCGCTCGGGATCGCGGCGAGCCTCGCCGCGCCGGTCGAGGACACACGGTTCGGCATTTTTCGCATGTGATAATGTGCGCCTCTTCGATCGCCCGCCGCTCATGAGCCAGAAGATACTTTCCCAGATCGACGCGGACGGCACTGCGACGGTGATGCTGAACCGCCCCGAGGTGCATAACGCCTTCGACGCGGAGATGGTCGATGCGCTCACCGCGACGCTGCGCAAGCTCGAATCCACCCCCGGGGTGCGCGCCGTCGTCGTCACCGGCGCCGGAAAGAATTTCTGCGCCGGCGCCGACATCGAGCAGATGAAGCGCAGCGCCCGCCTTTCCCGCGGGGAGAACCTGGAGAACGCACGGGCCACGGCGCTGATGCTGCACACGCTCCACACGCTGGAGAGGCCGACCATCGCCTGCGTGCGCGGCGCGGCGCGCGGCGGCGGCGTCGGGCTCGTCGCGGCATGCGACATCGCGCTTGCCGCGCGCGGCGCGACCTTCCGCCTCTCGGAGGTGAAGCTCGGCCTCATCCCGGCCATGATCAGCCCGTACGTGGTTGCGGCAATGGGACCGCATCACGCGCGCCGCTACATGCTCTCGGGGGAGGAATTTGACTCGGCCGAAGCCTTCCGCACCGGGCTCGTGCACGATATCTGCGAGGAGCCCGAACTGAACGCCCTCGTCGGCCGCATGCTGGCGCACCTCATTTCGAGCGGCCCCAACGCGCTGATCGCGATCAAGAAGCTGATCCCCGGGGTCGCCGGCAGCCGCATCGACGAGGCGCTGGTCGAAACGACCGCTCAGCGCATCGCCGAAATCCGCGCGACGCCGGAGGCGCAGGAAGGCCTCTCGGCGTTCCTCGAGAAGCGCAAGCCGTCCTGGGTCACGCCGGCCTCCGAGCGCGCGAAGAAAACGTCCGGGGGAAACTCATGAGCCTGCCCGGGCGCGTCAAGCTGGTCGAGGTCGGGCCACGCGACGGGTTGCAGAACGAAGCGACGCCGGTCGCGACTGCGGTCAAGGTCGAGCTCATCCACCGCCTGCAGGACGCCGGGCTGCCGGTGATCGAGGCGACCGCTTTCGTCTCGCCCAAGTGGGTGCCGCAAATGGCGGACAGCGCGCAGGTGATGGCGGCGATCCGCCGCAAGCCGGGGGTGTCCTATCCGGTGCTGGTGCCGAACCGCAAGGGGCTCGACGCCGCGCTTGCCGCAGGCGCGCAGGAAGTGGTGGTGTTTGGCGCTGCGACGGAAACTTTCTCCCGGAAGAACACGAACTGCTCGATCGCCGAGGGACTCGCGCGCTTCTCGGAGGTGTGCCGGGAAGCGCTCGCGCGTGGAATCAAGGTGCGCGGCGACATCTCGGTGTGCCTGGGCTGTCCCTACGAAGGAGAAGTTGCTCCGGAGGCGGTCGTGCGCGTTGCGCGCGAGCTCGACGCGATGGGCTGCTACGAGATCACGATTGCCGACACCATCGGCACCGGCACGCCGGGAGGAACCCGCGCCGTGCTCGAAGCCGTGATGCAGCACATCGCCGCGAGCAGCATCGCCGGGCACTTCCACGACACCTACGGGCAGGCGGTCGCCAACGTCTACGCCGCGCTCGGATGCGGGGTGGCGACCTTCGACGCCTCGGTCGCCGGGCTCGGCGGCTGCCCGTACGCGAAAGGCGCCACCGGCAACGTCGCCACCGAGGACGTCCTCTACCTGCTGGACGGCCTCGGCATCGAAACCGGCGTGGACATGGCGAAGCTCGCCGCCGCCGGCGAGTACATCTGCGGCGTGCTCGGCAGGCCGACGCACTCCAAGGCCGCGCGCGCCCTCGCCGCCAGGAAAATCGCTGCGTGACCGTTCACGCGCCCGGAGAAAGCCATGCCATTGAGCAATCCCGTTCCCCGCAAGCTCATGCATACCCGCGCCATCGAGTGCTGCGGCTACGAGCGCGACGACGGGCGATGGGACATCGAGGCGCACCTCACGGACGTCAAGACCGTCGCCCACTCGCGGCGCCACGGCGGGCGCGAACGCCGTCCGGGTGAGCCGGTGCACGACATGTGGCTGCGGGTCACCATCGACCTGGACATGAAGATCCACGAAATCGAGGCCAGGACGGACGAGGGCCCGTACCCCATTTGCGGCGACATCACGCCCAACTTCCGGGCGCTCGCGGGTCTCACCATCGGCCCGGGCTGGCGCAAGAGCGTCGCCGAGCGCGTAGGCGGCGTGAAGGGCTGCACGCACCTCGTGGAGCTGCTGGGGCCCCTCGCGACCACCGCGTTCCAGGCGACGGGCCGGGCGCGCCTCGCGCGCGCCGCCGGCAAGCCCGCCACCCGCAAGCCCTACCAGCTGAACTCCTGCCACGTCTACAAGGACGACTCGCCGGCGGTGCTCGAACGATGGCCGCAGTTCTATACCGGGCCGAAGCCGCCCTGATCGCCGACACCCGGTCGCGCTGGCGTGCGGCGGCCCCCTTTTGACATGACTCCAGTCGCCCGCTCGAAGCCGATGCGCCTGCCCGAGCGGGTGCTGCGCAAGATCGCGGCACAGCGCGAGCGCAGCGAGATCCTGATCAGCTACGTGCAGGGCGCGGTCATCCTGCTGCTCGCCGTCCTCTACGCGGTCTCTCCGAAGACCTTCATGGCGGACGTCCCGTTCCGGCCGGTGCCGTGGGCCGTCGGCGCCTACGCCACGTTCACCGCGTTGCGGCTCTGGCTCGCCTACCGCACGCGGCTCACCCCCGTGATGCTGGGCGCGTCGGTGATCGTGGATGTCACCCTGCTGATGATATTGATCTGGAGCTTTCACCTTCAATACGGCCAGCCGGCCGCCTTCTATCTCAAGGCGCCGACGCTCCTCTACATCTTCATCTTCATCGCGCTGCGCACGCTGAGCTTCTCGCCGCTCTACGTGCTGTTCACCGGCGTCGCCGCGGCGGTGGGCTGGCTCGCGCTCCTGCTCTACGCCCTCGCCGAGCCCGAGGGCATCTCGCTCGTCACCCGCGACTACGTCGAGTACATGACCTCCGCGCGGATCCTGATCGGCGCGGAGATCGACAAGGTGATCTCGATCCTCGTCGTGGCGGCGATGCTGAGCCTCGCCGTGCACCGCGCGCGCGGCCTGCTGCAGAGCGCGGTCGTCGAGGAGCAGGCCGCCACCGAGCTCTCGCGCTTCTTCGAGGCGGACGTCGCGCGGGAGATCGTCGGCGCCGAGGACCCGCTCAAGCCCGGAGACGGGAGGCAGGTCGAAGCGGCTTCAATGTTCATCGACCTGCGCGGCTTCACCAAGCTTGCCGCCACGATCCCGGCCGGCGCCGTCGTGTCCCTGCTGAATGACTACCACGGGATGATCGTGCCCGTGATCAAGCGCAATCACGGGCACGTAATCGCCTACCTGGGCGACGGCATAATGGTCACCTTCGGCGCGATCCGCCCGCTGCCCGCGTTCGCCGCAGACGCGCTGCGGGCGGCCGGAGAGCTGCTCGACGCCTACGACCGCTGGGCGGAACGGCGCGCCGCGGCCGGCCTTCCCGCGCCGGGAATCGGCATCGGCGTGAACTGCGGGCCGGTGGCGGTGGGGGCCATAGGCGACGCCGCGCGTCTCGAGTTCGGGGTCATCGGTGACTCGGTCAATGCGGCCGCGAAGCTCCAGAACCACACCAAGGTCGAGGGGGAGCGGGCGCTGACCACCATCGAAATGCGCGACCTGGCCGTGCGGCAGGGTTTCGATGCGACGCGCTGCGGCGAGACACTCGCGCGCCGCACCGTCGCGGGCGTATCGGACCCCATGGACCTGGTGGCGATCCGGTAATAATGCCGCCCGCCCCCCGGCGCCGAGGCGCCTGCTTCAAGACGGAGGGCTTCCATCCGGCACATTTTCGTTGTGCCCGGAGATTCCCGGTGTCATGATATACGCGGCATTTCCGTCGCCGTCCCGTGCGCCCGACGGAGGATTTTTTACGAAAGGGGGTTCCGAATGAAGTTTGTCATCGCGGTAGTTTCGCTGCTGTTGATTGCCACCCCGGCCCTGGCCCAACGGAAGGATTGCAACGAACTGAAGGTCGAAATCGACGAGAAAATCAAGAAAAACGGCGTGAAGGAATTCACCACCACGATCGTCCCCAACGAGGAAGTCAAGGAAGGGATGGGCGCCGTCGTCGGCAGCTGCGACGGGGGCACGAAGAAGATCGTCTACAAGCGCGGCAGCTGAGCGCCGCACAGCTTCGCGGCCGGGCGCCGGCGCGGTCTCGCGCCGGCGCGGGGGCGCATCACCCGATCATCCACTCGTGGCCGCACTTGCGGCAGCGCACACCGACGGGTGGCAGGTCGCCCACTTCCTCTCTTCCCGGTATTGCGAGGCGACCCGCCGGCGCTCCGCTGAGCTCGAGGTCGCTGTATGCCGTGCACTTCTCGCATCGTGAGCGCTCCGCGGCGCGCACGGCGAAATCCAGCATGGCCAGGTAACGGCGCAGCGTCCACATGCAGACCGCGGCGCCCGCCAGCATTGCGGCGAGCCGCATCCCCGTCTCCCAGACCGGCATGCGGAGACTGAACCCCTCGAAGCACGCCAGCACCGTCACCAGGCACAGGAACGAGGTGACGAGATAGAGATGGCTTTCGATCAGCTGGCGCTGGTACCAGCGCCCGAATCCGATCTTGCGTATGCCCTCGGCGAGCTCCACGGTCACACCATCGCCGAGCCGCCGTCCACCACCAGCGTCTGGCCGGTGATGAAGGCAGCGTCGTCGCTCGCGAGAAAGCTTACCGCACCCGCGAGGTCTTCGGGTTGCTCGTTGCGCGGGATCGCGCGCGAGGCGCGGCTCGCCGCACCGTGCTGCACGTGCTCCCGGCTCTTCAGCACCCCTTCCGAAAGGGTGAAGCCCGGCGCAAGCGCATTCACCGTGATGCCGTCCTTGCCGACCTCGCGCGCGAGCGCCCGCGTGAGCGCGATCACCGCCCCCTTGCTCGACACGTAGTGCAGCAGCAGCGGCACGCCTTTCAGGGGCGCGCCGGAAGCGAGGTTGATGATGCGCCCGCCCCCCGCGCTCCGCATGTGCGGCACGCAGGCCCGGCAGCACAGGAACACGCCCAGGGTGTTCACTTCCATCACCTTGCGCCATTCCGCGGCATCGATGCGCTCGAACGGGCGCGGCGCGATCGCCGAAAAATAGGCCGCGTTATTGACCAGGATGTCGATGCGGCCGAATGTGACCATCGTCTCGGCCACCATGCGCGCCACGTCCTCCTCGGAAGCGACGTCTACCTTGAGCCCCACGCAGCGCGCGCCGGTCGCCCGCGCGACCTCCGCCGCGGCCGCGTCGTGATTGCGGATGTCCGCGACGACGACCGCGGCCCCGTCGCGCGCGAGCCGCGCGGCGAGCGTCTTGCCGATACCGCTCCCGGCCCCGGTGACGATGGCGACCTTGCCCTGGAGCTTCATGGCTTTCAGCGGATCATGGTATTGGGGAGGATCAGCGCGATCTGCGGGAACGCGATCACCAGCATTACGCAGGCCATCATCGCCACCCAGAACGGCAGGATACCGACGAATATCCTGCCCATCGGCACGTCCTCGGCCACCCCTTTCACCACGAACACGTTGATGCCGACCGGCGGGCTGATGAGGCCCATCTCGAGCACGATCACCATGAAGATGCCGTACCAGATGGGATCGAGGTTGAGCGCCAGGACGATGGGATACACGATCGGCACCGTCAGCACCAGGATCGCGAAGCCCTCGAGAAACATGCCGAGCATGATGTAGGCGACGAGCAGCACCGCGAGGACGGCGAGCGCGGGCAGGGCAAGCCCGGTCAACGCGCTCGCGAGGTCCACCGGGATCCGGCTCATCGCCAGGAACGGCGAGAAGATGTGCGCGCCGATGAGGATCAGGAACACCATCGCCGTGGTGCGCACGGTCTGCAGCAGCGCGTCGGTCAGCGCGGCGAAGGTGAGCCGGCGCCGCCACAGCGCATGCGCCAGCGTGAGGCCCGCCCCCACGGCCGCGGCTTCCGTCACCGTGAAGACGCCGGCATACATGCCGCCGATCGTCGCGACCAGCACGACGAAGAACGCGCCGGCGCCGCCGAGCGCTGACCAGCGCTCCCGCAGCGCGACCCGCCTGCCGGGCGGGCCGTAGTGCGGGCGGAAGGCGCACACGATGACGACGGTCACGATGAAGAGCGCGGTCAACAGCAGGCCGGGCAGGAATCCGGCGAGAAAGAGCTTCCCGATCGACTGCTCGGTCAGGATCCCGTAGACCACCAGGACCGTCGACGGCGGAATCAGGATGCCGAGCGTGCCGCCGGCGGCAACCGCGCCGGTGGCGAGCCGCGGATCGTAGTGATAGCGGCGCATTTCGGGAAGTGTAACGCGGCCCATGGTGATGGCCGAGGCGACCGACGATCCGGACAACGCGGCGAATCCGGCGCAGGCGAGAATGGTCGCCGACGCGAGCCCCCCGCGCCGGTGCCCGATCCAGGCGTGGGCGGCGGTGAAGAGGTCGCTGCTCATGCCGGATACCGCCGCGAAATTGCCCATGAGCACGAAGAGCGGGATGACGGAGAGCGCCTGCACCGCGGCGTGCGAATACGGAAAGGAGCCGAGAGTGTGCAGCGCCGCGCCCACCGAGTTGAGCGCGGCGATGCCGAAGGCGCCGACCAGCGCCATCGCGATGCCTATGGGCATGCGCAGGAACAGCAGCGCCAGCAGCGCCGCCATGCCGACGATGCCGGCCGTGGTCGGGCTCATCGGCCGCTGTCAGGCTTCCGGGAGGGACGTAGCGCTTTCCAGGCGTGCACGAGCAGCACGACCGCGAACACCGCCGAGCAGAACGCGGTGACCAGCTCGAACGGCAGCTTGGGGATCCTCAGCATGTTGGTCGCCTCGCCGCGCTCGCCCGAGCCGATTGCGTAGAGCGTCGCCTGCCAGGCGATGACCGCCATCAGCGCCGCGCCCGCGAGGTGGTTCACGACGTTGAGGCAGCGCCATCCCGGCCGGTCGAGCAGCGGCGCGAGGAGGTCTACCGCGACGTGGCCGCCGGTCGCGGCGCAGTAGGGCAGCGCGAGGAACACGATCAGCACCATCGCGAGCTCGGTCATCTCGTAGGCGCCGAGGAAGGGCAGGCGCAGCGCGTAGCGCATGAGCACGTCGAAGAGCACGAGCCCGAGGAGGCCCAGCAGCACGACGCCCGCGCCGAGTGCGAGCCAGCGCAGGAAGCGGTCGAACACCGGCCTAGCCCTTGTAGCCGGCCCGCTTCAGCATGTCCCGAGCGGGAATGCCTTTCGGCTCCATCTCCTTCACCCACTCGTCGATGATCGGGCGCAGGGTCTTGCGGATCCGGTCCTGCTCCGCCTGCGGCAGCGTGACGACGTCGGACTTGCCGCGCACGCCCTCCACCGCCTGCGCGCCGCGCTTGATATACGCGGCGGTCGCCTTGAGGCTCAACTCGCGCCCGGACAGCCGGTCGATCGCGGCGCGCGCTTCCGGCGGGAGGCTCTCGTACTTCTTCTGGTTCATCGCGACCAAAAACACCGAGCGCCCGAAGACGGGGCCGGAGATGGTGATGCCCCTCGCCACCTCGCCGAGGCGGAAATCGAGGATGGTGGTGAACGGCACCATCGCCCCGTCCATGGTGCCGCGCTCAAGACCTTGGTACACCTCCGTGATCGGAGCCGCGATCGGGACCGCCCCCATGACCTGGAGCTGCTTCGCCTGGGCAGCCGAGGGCGAGCGCATGCGCAGGCCCTTCAGCTCGTCCATCGAGCGGATCGCCTTGCCGCGCGACATGAGGCCGGCGTCCTCCGCGCCCCAGAGCGCGATCACCTTGGTGCCCTCGAACTCCGGCAGCAGGTAGGGATCGAGCAGATCCCACATCATGTTGGTGGCGGCAAGCCCATCGTCCTTCAACCCGGGCAGCTCGATGATGCCGACGCGCGGAAACGCGGGCGAGGTGTAGCCCGGGAGCGTGAAAACGAGATCCACCACGCCGTCCTTCACCTGCCGGTAGAGCTCCGGGGGCTTGCCCCCGAGCTGCATCGAGGGATAGAGCGTCACCTTCACCGCGCCGTTGGTGGCCTTCGCCACCTCCTCCGCCCACGGTGTGAGGATCTCGCGGAAGATCACGTGCACCGGCGGCACGAAGGTCGACAGGCGCAGCTCCTGCGCCGAGCCCGGCCGGACGGTCCCTGCCAGTGCCGCGGCTCCGAGAACGAGCACGACGAACGCACGTGCAAACTTGGTCATGCGATGCCTCCTCGCGATTGAAGCTGTCGGGTGCGGCCGGGGGAATTCAGGCCGCGGTGAGGGAGACGGTTGCTTCCTCGTAGCGGCCCGCGCCCAGCCTCCCCGCTTCGAAGATCCCGTGCTCCGCGATCCAGCGCCGGGAGTCCTCGAACACCTCCCGCGTATAGGGCTCGAACACCAGCCGCTCGCCCGGCCCCCAGCGGCGCGTGTCCATCTGGTCGAGGAAGCGCCGCGGGAATTCCCTGCGGTAGTAATGCGTGTAGCGCTCCGGCCGCAGGTCGATGTCGCGCTGGGCGCTGCGCAGCGCCCGGAAGTACTTCTTCACGTCCTCCGGGTCGGGATCGCCGGTGATCATCGAGGCGATCATGAAGGTGGTGTCGATCACCTTGCGGAAGCCCAGCTGCTCGACGAAATAGTAGGGGCCGCTGAAGAGCGCGGCCGCCGGCACCCTGCGATCCACGAGCTTCTCCAGGCGGCCGAAGAGGATGCCGTCCGCGAACGAGAGCTTGATTCTCTCGGGCCCCAGGTACTGCTCGAGCGCCTGGATCGTCGAGTAGTGGCTGCCCGACTGGTAGCCCACCGAGACCGGCACCCCGGCGAGGTCCTGCGGCGCGTGCACCGGGGAATCCGGCGGCACGAATATTCCCGAGGGCGCGACCGAGTAGCAGTCCGCGTAGAGCTTGCCGTGGCCCGCCGAGGAGGCGACGTTGACGGTCCAGTGGCAGGCGCAGCTCACGTGGGAGGCGCGGCCTTTCTCGATGTCCTGGTAGGCGCCGACCTTGTCCGGCGTCGCGTGGCTTTCTCCGAGATCCTCCCCGTCCCAGTTGGAGCGGAATTCGTAGTCGAGGCCCTCGGCCCTGAAATAGCCCTTCTCCTCGGCCACCCACTCCTGCAACCGGAAATGCGGGGAAATGACGAACTTGCCCATGGCCTCCTCCTTGGGCGCGGCGCGGCGGCCGGCGGGCAAAATGTAACCCCTCCGCCCGGGGAAATCAAAGGGGCGACGAGCCGCGCTGTGCGTAGACGAGCCGCGCCACGGGTGCGAGCACGCCGAAGATGCCGATGCTCGCAAAGGCTAGACCCCAGGCAAGAACGCTGCGGTTGCCGCCCGCGAGATCGAGCACGGCGCCGAACACGAGCGGGGCGAAGAAGGCGGAGCTGAATCCCAGGAACGAATAGACCGCCATCGTCGCGCCGCGCTCGTCGGGGTGGGCGGCGGCGACCGTGCCGGCGGTCAGCGCGGCGGAGTCCCCGAGCATCAGGCCATAATGCACGCACATGATGAGGAACACCAGCATCCACGGCAGCGCGGCGGTGAAACCCAGCACGCAGGCGAGCAGGCCGGACGCGGTCATGAACGCGAAGATCACCCGCGTTCGGCCGAAGCGCAGCGCAAGCTCGTTGCCCGAGATGCTCATCACCGGGCCGATCAGGTTGATCATGGCGGCGAGCGTCGCGGCCCCCACCCACATCGGCGCGTCCGCCGGCTGCAGCGATGAGGTGAACACCAGAAACGCCACCATCCACGTGCGCTGGCCGAACAATTCGTAGTTGTGCGCCGAATAGCCGATGATGTAGGGCAGCGTCCTGCGGTTCCTAAGCACCGGCCGGAAATCGAGCAGCGCCGGGGCCGGCCCGCCCGCCGCGCGCGTGCGACCGCGGGGCATGGCGAGGGTGACGAGAGCCGCCGCCGCCACGGGGCCCGCCGCGGCCCAGGCGAACGCGGCCTGCCACCCGTGCGCCGCGCCGATCCAGCCGCAAGCCAGGATCGAAAGCGACGAGCCGATGCCGAAGGTTGCGGCATAGAAGGCGACCGCGCGCGACTGACCCGCCCCTTCGAGCTGGTCAGCAAGCATTTTCAAGCCCGGCATGTAGCTCCCGCCGAGCCCCGCTCCGATCAGGAACTGGAACACCAGCGCGCTGGCGAGCCCGCCCGCGAACAGCGTGAAACCTGCCGCGCCGGCGCACGACAGGAGGCAGGCGATGAGATAGACGCGGCGGGAGTCCACGCGGTCGGTGAGGCTGGTGAGAACCGGCGTCGCCAGCACGTAGCCGGCGTAATAGACGCCGCTCACCAGTCCCGCTT
>Ga0187892_10002354_pt1 | contig 38386 bp, 42 predicted proteins | sample MA1701073metaG_FD_139345 | JGI IMG/M metagenome (GOLD analysis project Ga0187892, IMG submission 139345) | Bio-ooze microbial communities from a basaltic lava cave in the Kipuka Kanohina Cave System on the Island of Hawaii, USA - MA170107-3 metaG ... | reverse complement strand
CGGCAGGTACTCGATTCATGGCAAGGAAGGTGGTCCGGCTTTCGTGCTCGACTGCGTCAAGGCGCCGTACTGGACCGTTCCTGCCGCCCTCGGTTTCGTGGCGGCCGCCTCGGCCCCGCGCAAGACCGTCGTGTTCGGCACAATCTCCGACTACGCGGGCAATGCCGGCCGCACCTACCGCCGCGTCGCCAAGCAGGCCTTGGAGGCCGCCGAGCGCGTCGTGTTCGTTGGTCCGCATTCGGGGCATGTCGCGCGGCTCAGTCCGGACGAAGGCGGCGAGCGGTTGTTCGCCTTTCAGAGCGCCTACGAGGCAAGCTTCTTTCTGACGCAACATTCTTTGCGGGGTGAGTTGATCTTCATCAAGGCATCGCGCATCGCCGATCATCTCGAGCGGATCATGCTGGCGCGGCTCGACGACGTGGTGTGCTGGCGCGAGCGGTGCCGCAAAATATGGAATTGCTCCGATTGCAAGCAATACCGCCGTCCTTCGCCGCCCCCCGTCGCGCTCGTCGGCACGGGAGTGGAGCTTGGGCAAGCGCAAGCTATGCAGTCCAAGAGCCGGTGACCTGGGCCGATCCACCCGCCCGGACCGAAGGGTCCCCACCGCCGATCAGGCCCTGAATAGCGCCGGGGTGGAAACCCCGTGTAGACTGGGCCGTCTTGGGATGAGGCACGGCATGATCTCCAAGGGCCAGAAGCGCTTTGATCCACGGCGCGCGCTGCGAGCGGCCGCCGCGCGGCTCAAACTCCGGTCGGTCGCCCAAAGACTGAATGGGACACTCGGCTCGCGCCTGCTCGACTGGCGCGCACGACTCCGGCGCCCGGCCCTCAACCATGTGACGTTCGTCAGCGTCACGGGCAGTTGCGGCAAGAGCACCACGACGGTTCTAATCCAAGAGGTCCTCTCCAGGATCGGCCCTTGCCAATCCTGCATCAACGAGCCGCTGCGAACTAGCCTAGACATCCGCCTTTGGCGACTGATCACCTCGGCCGGCGCCGCGACCCGGTACTGCGTCCATGAAACCGCTTCCGTCGGTCCCGGAAGCATCGGCCGCCAGCTCGATCTTTTGCAGCCCCGTATCGGGGTGGTTACCAATGTCGGCTCCGACCACAGAAGCAAATTCCGCAATCTTGAAGCGACGGCGAGGGAAAAGGGCACTCTAGTCGAACGATTGCCGCCTTACGGCACGGCAATCCTAAATGCCGACGATCCGCTTGTCCTGGCCATGGCGGCTCGAACAAGAGCGCGGGTCGTCACTTACGGACTCTCGCCCGAGGCCGATATCAGGGGCGGTGACATCGCCTCGCGCTGGCCGGATCGGCTCTCGCTCAATGTCAGCTATGGCGGCGAGACCGTGGGCGTCGCCACGCGGCTCGTGGGCGAACACTGGGCGACATCGGTGCTCGCGGCAGTCGCCTGCGGGGTCGCCTGTGGCCTCGGTCTGGAGGCTTGCGCCAGGGCCGTCGCCAGGGTCGAGCCGGTCTACGGCAGGTACTCGATTCACATCAAAGAAGGGGGTCCGGCTTTCGTGCTCGATTGCATCAAGGCGCCGAATTGGACCGTTCCGGCCGCCCTCGGGTTCGTGGCGGCCGCTTCGGCCCCGCGCAAGACCATCGTGTTCGGGACGATCTCCGATTATGCGGGCAAAGCAGGCCGCGTCTACCGCAGGGTGGCGCGGGAGGCCTTGGCGGTCGCGGATCGCGTCGTGATCGTCGGTCCGCATTCGGGGCATGTCGCGCGGCTCAGTCCCGGCGAACAGCGGCTGTTCGCCTTTCAGAGCGCTTACGAGGCAAGCTCGTTTCTGGCGCAGCTTCCCTTGCGGGGTGAATTGATCTTCATCAAGGCATCGCGCAACGCCGATCATCTCGACCGGATCATGCTGGCGCAGCTCGACGACGTGGTGTGCTGGCGTGAGCGATGCCACAAAGTGTGGAATTGCTTCGACTGCAAGCAGTACCGCCGCCCTTCGCTGCCGCCCGTCGCGGCCGTCGGCACGGAAGCGGAGGTTAGGGCAACCGCAAGCGATGCGGCCTAAGAGCCGGTGACCTGGGCCGCTCCACCCGCCCGGACCGAAGGGTCGCGGATAGTCACCGGGCACCGGCACCGCGCCGACGAGGTGAAGCTTCGGGCTGTCTTTCCCTCGAATTCCAGGAAAATTTTCAGGAAGTCGGCACCCAAATCGCCTCATTCCGCGTTTAAGCTCACGTCCGCAAAATTGCGGTCCAACGCCAAGGAGTGAAGCCATGCTTAAGAGATCCGTGATGGCGGCTTGTGTCGCCGTCGCCCTCGTGTTCCCGTCTTATGCCGCAGACCTCTGCAACGACGAGCACATGAAGCAGATGGATGACATGATCGCCAAGATGACCGATGAGGCCAAGAAAAAGGAGGCGACGGCGGCTCTCGACAAGTCGAAGGCGGCAATGGCGGCGGGCGAGAGCGCGGAATGCATGAAGTACATGGACGAGGCGCACAAGGCCATGGGCCTGTAGCGCGGCGGAACGCCCTGAACGTCCCGGTTGCCGTGCGGTGCGATCATTGCCGGGCCTGTGCCGGCAGTGACGGAATCGAGCGGGGACATCGCACGTCGGAGGTGCCATGGCGCAAGGCTACCGCTACCGGGCGGCGCTGTTCTTCGCGTTCGCCTACGCGGTAGCCTGGATACCGTGGTTCGCCGGCATTTACGCCGCGTCGCGGCATGACCTTAAGCCTTGCGCATCGCTGCTGAACCTTGCCGGACTGCTTGGTCCCGTCGGGGCAAGCCTGTTTCTAGTGTTCGGTTCGCGCAGCACGGTGCTCAAGCGCGATTTCAAGGACCGGCTGTTCAATCTCCGCCGGATCAACCCGCTCTATGCGCTGCTGGCCGTAGCGATGCCGTTTGCGGTCGTCTGCCTCGCGATCCTTCTGTCGCTCTGTTTCGGACAGTCGAGCGATCAGTTCCGACCAGCAAGCGGTGCGGGGATGGTGCCGCTGATCGTTCTCGCGCTCGTGCTGGCGCCGATCTGCGAGGAGACCGGCTGGCATGGCTACGGCGTAGATAGTCTGAGAGCCGGGGCTCCGATGATGACTGCGACTCTGCTCTTTGCTCTGCTGTGGTGCGGGTGGCACGCGCCGCTCGTCTTTATCCCGGGGACGTATCAGCACACGCTTGCAATCATGGACAACAAGATCTACGTGGCCAATTTCTTCGTCAGCATCATCCCCGTGGCAATCATCGCCAACTGGTTCTATTACAAGAATGAGCGGTCGATCGCCGCAGCCATGCTGCTTCATTCGATGCTGAATGCAGCATCGGTGCTGATCGCTGCCGGACAGGCCGCCAAAGTCATCGTCACGGTGCTCAATTCGGCCATAGCGGCGGCGATCATCCTCGGCGATCGCCGATTGTTCGCGGCAGGACCGCGCAGCTTCCTGGAGGCGCCGGTCACGGACCGTCAAAGCGGCACTTGACCTCCGGGCTTGATCGCGATGTGTTAAGTTTCCGAGGGGGCATTCCCGGGCCATGAACGCGCTGTTTCTCACCTTGGGCGGTCTGCTTGCCGCGAGGGTCGTGAGCGCGTGGCTCGCGACCGGGAACAAGGTTGCAGCGCTGTGGACCGGCGACCAGAGCGATGGTTTGCGCCCCGACCGCGCGCTCGGCCTTGCCGCGCCTTCTTGGTCGATTGCATCGCTTATGCGGCGCCACAACATCCCGGTCCGGCGGAACCCCGACCTTAAAAACTGGGCCGACGGCGAGGCCGAGATCGCGCGTCTCGGCGCCGATGTGCTTATCACCGCCGCAACCCCGCAGATCGTGCCGGAGAAGATCATCGGGCTCTTCCCAGGGCGCGCGGTCAATTTTCATTGCGCCGCGCTCCCCCATTACCGCGGCCCGCACCCGGTCGTGGGAATGATTCTCGATGGCGAGGCCGAACGCTATGGCGGGGTCGCGCTACATTGTCTTACGCGCAGGATCGACGAAGGCGACATAATCGCCTTTCGCAAGCTGCCCCACGATCAGGCCCGCGGCTATCTCCATTGGGAGGTCTCGCTCGCTCGCGCCGCCGGAGAGCTGGCGGGCACCGAACTGCAAGACTATCTGAAGGGTCGGCGCGGTACGCGCCCCCAAGCCAAGGGGGCCGGAAATTATCGCAAGGTCAACCGCGAAGAGATGACGCTCTCGGCGAAACAATCGGCTTCTCACGTCAAATGGCTGTGCGACCAACTCGGGGATTCGGGGTGGATTCGCTTTCGCTCTGCGCGCGGAAAAAAATTGATCGTCCCCCTTTTCTTGCGCCTAGTCGGTCCCGCCACGGGGGAAGGGGAGAAGATCGGCAGATTCACCATTGAATTCGACGCCGCAGACGCCTGGCCCGCATCGTGCACGCCATCTGGCGAACCGCACGCCGGCGCCTCTCCGCGTCTCCCGTTTGAGGCCCGAGCTATCCGGCGCCGGGAGCTCGCCCGATCACCGCAACGATGGCGGAACTCTGGGCCGAAACCCTAGGGCCGCACCGGCGGCGGCCGAAACTTGATCAGCCGGTTCCGCACAGAAACGGTCCCCGTCTGCAATCGCGCTTTCCATGCGTCGGCGCCGATCATCAGGTCGCATCGTTGCAGTCGTTGTTCGAAGGCCCGCTCGATGGCAAGCAGGGTCAGCGTGCGCGCTGGAGAGAAACTGTGCCAAGCGCGGTCATACGCGATTTTGGACAGGTAAAACCTCGCGCCCTCGCGGAAGCCAAGGCAGGCGGCGATGATCTCGCCGTCGCCGGTCGCGAAGACGGTGAGCCAGGTCCGGCCAGATGCCATCCCCTCGCGCGCGGCCCCAGCGAAGAATTCCTCGGTGCCCGGCATGCGCAACCATTTCGATTTGGTCCCGGTCCGCTCGAGCCATTGATGCTTGGCGGCGAACAGCCATGCCATGTCGGCCGCGCAATGTTCCTCGTCGCTCACCCGCAAGACGACGCCCTTCCGCGCCAAGAGCCGCTGCTGTCGGCGATGATCGTGGCGCAGGTTGGACGAGAGGCTTTGCAGATAGTCGTTCCAGTTCAAGAATTTGGCGAGCTCGATAAACGGCGACTCAAAGACAGACTTCTCTTTGGAGGCGGCAGTAGCGAGATTAGGAGCAAGCGGAGAATCGTCGCGCACCCAATTGGCGGCGAAGCGCTTGAGCCGGGTCATGCGGCCGAGCGCCTGCCACAGATAGGCCGTGTAGCGCGCAACGTCGCCGGAGGCGACGAGCACGTCGTTATATTGCGGCGTGAACGAATCAAGGAAGGCGAGCTCCCGATGCCAAAATCCGCATGGGCGCGTCACCAACGGGGCGATGAGAACCGGCCTTCCGCCCTCCCGCAGCACCACGATGCAGAGCCGCGTTCCGCGGATCTTGCGGTGACGGTCCCAGCAGAGCCGCGCCCACCCATAGCGCTGGAACGGCGTCCGCGTTTCGGCGCGTGCGAACAGCTCCTCCCAGTCCGGTTCGAGCGCTGCGAAGGCGGCCTCATTGTCGACGAGGACGTGCGTCAGCGCCGCGCCGTTCGTGACCGCGCCCGGGGCATGGACGTGCCACGCGAACAAGTCGCGCGCGCGGGCGAACGCGCGTGTCACCGCCGCGGCCCACCGATCCGACGCCGTAAGCGGGACTATCCGCAATTTGCGCAAGGCCCGTTCTGCGATCGCACCCGCTTCCGCGGGCGTTTCCGCCTCGGTCATGACATAGCCGATGCGATCCTTGTGCTGCCTCACGGGCCCGGTTCGGCCGTAGACGTCTGGAAACAGGCCTACATGAACCACGCCGCCAAGCGCCGCCGCTTCGTCGCGACCCCCGACCGCGCGCACCGGCGAACTGCCGCGCAACAACCAGCGTGTCGCGCTTCCTCGGGCGTGACGCGGAGCAAGATCGTAAGGGAGGCCGCAAGCGAAGCAGATCGTCGCCTCGACGAGATCGATCCCCGTCGCAATCCGGACATTCTCGACGATCAGTTCGCCGGCAAGGCGGGGATTGATCTCGATGAGGCGCGGGCGCGTCCCGTCGTGGCGCAAATCGATGGAAGCCGGCCCCCGCCGATGTCCGGCCGCGGCGATCGCTTTCTCAGCATGTTCGACGAGCGCGTCGTGGAGGCGTGGGTCCTCCGTCCAGGGAAACTCCAAGCCCACAGTCACAAAAACCGGCGGCGGCGTCACGTCCTGGCGTGTTATGCCGAGCGCGCGCCCATCGAACAGCTGCGCCGAGAATTGCCGCCCCGCGACCACCTCCTCGACCACGAGGCCCTCGGCGCGCACGCTGGCGTAGCGCGCGGCGAGGCCTTCGAAATGGTGCCGTGCCTCCTCGCCGTCGCGGCAGAGCCTCACCCCCACTCCTCCCCCCATCGATCTCGGCTTTAACACCACGGCGCAGCCGAAGGCCCGCGCCGCTTCTGCCGCTTCCGTGCCCGAACGCGCATGGGCGAAGCGGACGCCGTCGATGCCGCAAGCGGCAAGCACCTGACGGGTCCGCAACTTGTCGCAGCAAATCTCGATCGGTTCCGGATCGGCGCCGGGCAAGCCGATTTTCTTGGCGATACGCGCCACGACCCCGCTCCAATAGTCGCGCAGCGACCAAAGTCCGCGCACGCGGTCGCGCCCCAAGCGGTCGATGGCGTCCAAAACCGAGCGTTCGGTCATGTCGCCGAGCTCCACGCTGTCGAATTCGGCCAAGTTCCGGTAGCGCGTAGGCGAGGTGCTGAAAAGGATCGGGCTCAAGCCAAGGTCGCGTGCGCGGTGGAAAAACGACACTCCGGTGTCATAGTCATCCGACTCCACCACGACGAAGAATCCGCCGGTCGCCATGAATAACGTCAAGCCCCGCTTGGATTGGGGAAGGGCGCCGCACGCGAAGGCTTCAGCGCGCGCTCCCTTGCCCTAAGTTGCCGAAATCTATCAGGTTCGCTTGCGCCCGGGCAGAGTGGTTCCCAAGAAGAGATCCGTAGCGTTATCCGGAGGCTACTTTGATTCCTGCCCAAATGAGGTCATAAGGATACTCAAGAATCGAGCATCCAGCGGTACGGAATTGTTGCGGATGCGATAACGTTTCTAGAACAATGCTTCGGGCGCCGAGCGTCGTTTGTGAGCCGGATGCGCGCAACGCATAGCATACGCATCCACTCAGTCAGAGGTTGATCGTTACGTCTGGGTCGGGGACAAGCGATGTTGAATAGGCTTCGATGGCGTGAAAAATACGGACTGATTGGGGCAGCAAGAGCCATCGCATCGCACGCAAAGAAACAACTCGGCTGGTTTCCGCCGGGACAAAAACTGCTCTCGGTCGCGAAAAAGCGACTTGCTCTCCACCAGCAGCGTCTCGACTTCCAGCTCTTCGATGCGAAGCACGGAACCGACACCAGCGGCGTCATTCCACTGTTCGACTTGAAGGTCGCAGAGAGCGAGGCCGCCGGATGCATCTGGTACGAGGCCGCGTCGCCCGTGATTTTCCGCCAGCTTATGGCCGCGCTGGAGATTCCCTTCGGCGGGTTCGAATTCGTGGACTACGGCTCGGGCAAGGGACGCATGCTGATGCTGGCTGCGGAACAGGGTTTTCGTAAGGCGACGGGGATTGAGTTCGCTGTGGAGCTGGTCGAGGTCGCGCGGAAGAACGCGGAGATTTTCAACCGCGGTCGCGCGAAGCCGACAGTCATCGAAACGCTGCACATGGACGCGAGGGACTATATTTTGCCAGATGTCCCGCTCGTTCTTTTCTTCTTCAGCCCGTTCAGGGGCGCCGTGCTCGACCGCGTGCTTGCCAACATCACAGCATCGCATGCGCGGAACCCGCGCCCGCTCTTCCTCGTGTTCAATGGACGGAACCCGGAGTCGATCGAAAGATTTCGCGCCACGGGATTTGCCTGTCGCGAAGTTTCGCTGCAACGCGACCCGACGCGGTTCATACACTACCGCGGCCTCATCTTCGCCGCATCTCACCAAGAGCCCAAGTGAAACCGGCTCATAAATCTTCGGGGATTTCTCGATAGTGGGCGGGGCCAATCTTATGGGCTTTATGAGAACGAATGACTCCTATTCCAAAATCGAGAATGACTACTTCGAAATTGTCACAGATATTCAGGCGTTGCGGGCTTTGCGGAGCGATTGGGAAGATCTTTGCAGACGGTCTAGTCAGCACCGCTTCTCACAAAGTTTCGTATGGTGCTGGACAACTTGGGAGGTCGTCGAAGGGCCGCGAGGGCGACGGTTGCATAGCATCGTGGCTCGAAACCGTGGCCGCGTCGTTCTAATTTGGCCCTTCATTGTCTATCGCAAATCGTTTCTCCGGGTCGCGGCTCCTCTGGGGTGTGCCTATGCCGAATATCCTGACCCCTTGGTAGAGGATGGTTCGGAGGCAGATCGGCGAATTGAGAAAGCTTGGCAAATCCTCCGCCATACGTGCGGTTGTGACATGATCCAGCTCCCCTATGTGCGGGAGGGGTCGAAATTGCACTTTCTGGTTGGCGAGTTGGGAAAGAAAGTAAGAATTGTCTCCAGACTCACCAACCTGTCTGTGAGTTGGCACAACTACGAGAACTGGCAAAGTTACTATCGCGGCCGATCAAGCAAAGATCGGCAGGAAGACAGACGGCGCCGGCGTCAACTGGATGAACGCGGCAGAGTGACCTTCGAAGTCATCGAAGGGGAGAAATGCGCCGCCGCAATCGATTGGGCCCTCGCCAACAAGGTGAGACAGCTAGCCCAAACCAATCGCCGCGTCGGCGGCTGGCTGAAAACGCGAGACTACCGCAACTTGCTTGCCGAGGTCGCCTCGCGATCCTCCCATGAAGGGAGGATAGTCGTGTTCGTTCTGAAGCTCGATGATCAGATCATCGCCACCCTAATAGGCCGCGTCGACAAAGTCCGCATCGAAGGGCTCAGTACTGTGTACGATGCGGACTACAGGAGATACGCCCCGGGCAGATTGTTGTTGTGTGATGTGCTCAGATGGGCGTTCGAACGCCGGCTTGATTACGACCTGAGGGGCGGTGATGAGCCATACAAGAAACGGTGGGCCAATCGCGAATCAGCGGTCTTCACGTGCGAAGTTGTCAATTCGGCGCTGTACGCACTATATGGCTGGAGTCCGACCGTCAGGCCGTTCATCCGCGGCTACCGTGTCGCAAAACGCAAGCTCGGCCAGTACGTAATGGACAAATTTCATCTGCGCCTTTTGTGACGCTAGACCACGTAAATCTTTGCGAAATCAGCCGGCATCGTCATGCGCGCCGGCTCACTGAAATCGGGCCTCGAGCACGACAACACCACTTTCGGGCCGCGCAATGCCGTCGGCAGACGGGCGATGATCGAGATCGGAAATGTCCAAAATTCTCCTCATTGGGGCGAGCCGCGGCATTGGACTTGAAACGGTGAAGGCAGCACTGCGCGCCGGCCATAGCGTTCGTGCGCTGGCACGTTCCGCGGGAAACATACCCATCCAAGATCCGGCTCTGGAGAGACGCTCCGCCGATGCGCTCGACCGCGAAGCGATCCGGAACGCAGTTCAGAACGTGAATGCGGTGATCCAGACGCTTGGCGTTGATTTTTCGCCTCGGGCCCTGTTCGAACGCACAACGCTCTTCTCCCAATCCACGCGGATCATGGTCGACGCCATGAAGGAAGCGGGCGTGAAACGGCTGATCGCCGTGACCGGTCTTGGCGCGGGCGATAGCCGCGGTCATGGCGGCCTTCTCTACGATGCGGTGGTCTTTTCGCTGCTCTTGAAGCGCGTTTATAACGACAAGGACGTGCAGGAGTGGATCATCAGGTCCTCCGAGCTCGACTGGACCATCGTGCGGCCCGGTCTCTTGACCGATGGGCCCGCAACCGGCCGCTACCACGTGCTCACTGGGTCGAAGGATTGGCGGTTCGGCGCGATCAGCCGTGCCGACGTCGCGGACTTCCTCATCCGTCAAGTCGGCGACCGTGCCCTGATCGGAACCACCCCGCTTCTGATCGGCTGAGGCTGACCCTCGTCGCTCGCCTGCCTCGCGACATCAATGATGCGGCGGCGGAAGCGGAGTGGTAAACTCCCGGTTCGCTCGCTTGGCAACCAAATTGGAGACAAGCCGCATGAGAAAGCACTTGGCTATGGCCTTGGGCGCTGTGGCAATCGCCATCATCGCTCTCACACCCACAAAAGCCGCCGCCCAGTGGGGCTGGTGGGGCGGTCCGGGATTCGGGTTCAGCATCACAATCGGCCCACGTTACGGGTACTATGGAGCCTATCCCTATCGCCCGTATGGCTATTACGGCTACCGGCCCTACGGCTATTACGGCTACCGGCCCTACGGCTACTACGGCTACCGGTCCTACAGAAATTACGGCTACCCTTCGTACCGGTACAAAGCCTATCGCCCGTACAAGAAGCGCTACGCTTACCGGAAATGGCGTCACTAGTCTGATGGGCTTGGCGTGCGCCGTTGCGGAGTTCCGAACCGCCGGCTGACGACAAAGGGTGACATGACAAGGAAAAGACCCGGAAGCGCGGGCCTCCGGGTCTTTTTCTTTGACGGCAATTTAAACAGGTCCGCCTCAACTCAACAGCACAGACTCAAAACAGTACGGACTCAAAAACAGCACAGACTCAAAACAGCACAGACGCAACTTGAACCAACTAAGCGGTTGGCTTCGGCGCCTTCTTGACGACCTGCTCGACCGGCTTGTAGGCGTCGCGAGCAAGGTTGACATAGAGCTCGCTCAGCTTGGTCGCCTCGGCAACCCAAGCGTCATAAGCCTTCTTGGCATAGGCCGACTGGATCTCGATGGCCTGCTCGATCGACTTCGCGCCGAGCAGCTGCTCGAAAGCGCGGGTGGCGTCCTCGAAGGACTTCTTGGTATAGTCGGTGGCCTTGGCGGCAATCACCTGGAAACCCTTGTTCAGCTCGCCGTAAGAGCGGAGGGCGGCATCGAAGCCCTCTTTGCCGAACTTCTGCGACTCGTCAGTCAACTTCTGAATTGCTTCAAACATCGAACACTCGCTCCCTTTGCGAACACCGGCGAACCGGGGTTGGTTTCAGTCGTGACGGATTTATGTGCATCGCAATAGAAGCGCAAGGGCATTTTTGTGCAATGCACAAAAATGCCGGATGAGGTGCCTTAGAGGATCGAGAAAAACATGAGGTAGAGCAGGGAGTTAATCAGCAATCTGGTACAGAATGTCGCAGTCCAATTTGGGCTCTGTCAGTGCCCGGAGTTGGGCCGAACTTGATAACGCAGGGGGCGTATTCCGGTCTCCGATTCGAGGCCGTCCGCGACGCGCGCGACCGGTCATGACATGATTTAATGTCCATGCTGGCTCGGCCGAGCTGGTTCGGTTGAGTTCTCGCTTCGGGTGCTTGCCCATGAAAACCGAGCAGGCCGCGACGGCGGATCAGGCGCTGAAGCGAACCCCTCTGCATGCTCTGCATTTGGAGTTGGGGGCGCGCATGGTGCCGTTCGTCGGTTACGATATGCCGGTCCAATATCCGGCGGGCGTCCTCAAGGAGCATCTTCATACCCGCGCTGCCGCCTCGCTCTTCGATGTCTCGCATATGGGTCAGATCGCACTTCGCGCGCGGCCCGGCGCGCTCAAGGCGGCGGCTGAAGCGCTCGAGCGTCTCCTTCCCGCCGATATTGCCGGCCTCAAGCCGGGGCGCATGCGCTATTCCTTCTTCACCAACGGACAAGGCGGCATCCTCGACGATCTCATGGTGGCGAATGGCGGCGACCATCTTCTCCTGATCGTCAATGCCGCGCGCAAGCAAGAGGACGAAGCGCATCTTGCCGCCGAAATTGCCAAGGATTGTTCGGTCGAGCGGCAGGAACGCGCGCTGATCGCGCTGCAAGGGCCCGAGGCGGAAGCCACGCTCGCAAGGCTCGTGCCGGATTGCATGGGATTGCGGTTCCTCGAGGCGCGCAGGCTCAACATCATGGGCGCGCCCTGCCTTGTCATGCGCTCAGGCTATACCGGCGAAGACGGATTCGAGATTTCGACGCCAGCAGACATCGCGCGCGAGATCGCGGAAGAGTTGCTTGCCGATGCGGCCGTAGCTCCGGCCGGACTTGGCGCGCGGGACTCGCTCAGGCTCGAAGCCGGGCTGCCTCTTTACGGCTCTGACATCGATGAGGCAACGAGCCCGATCGAAGCGGGGCTGGCCTGGGCGATTCCCCGCCCGCGCCGAAAGGGCGGGGCGCGCGAGGGCGGCTTCCCCGGCGCTCGCATCATTCTCGACCAGCTCGAGCGCGGCGCGCCCCGGGCCCGCGTGGGACTAAGGCCGGCGGGGGAGGGGCCTGAGGCACGCGCCATCGTCCGCGCAGGCGCGCCGCTTTACGCCGAAGCCGAGGCAAACGCGGCGATCGGCTCGGTGACATCCGGCGGCTTCGGGCCGAGCCTCGACGGTCCCGTGGCGCTGGGCTATGTTCCGGCCGCTTTCGCCCTGCCCGGAAGCAGAGTCTTTGCCGAGCTGCGCGGCAAGCGCCTTCCTTTGACCGTCGTCGCGCTTCCCTTCATCATGCCGAGATACAAACGGAGTTAGGCGAGAGGGCCCGGCCGCAAGCGGCCCGCGCGAAGGAGGATGAATTGCTGAAATTCACCGAAGATCACGAATGGCTAAAGCTTGAAGGGGACGTTGCGACTGTCGGCATCACCACGCATGCGACGGAACTCCTCGGCGATGTCGTCTTCGTTCAGCTGCCCGATCTCGGTACCAAGCTCAACAAAGGCGATGGCGCCGCGGTGGTCGAATCGGTGAAGGCGGCCTCCGATGTCTATGCCCCGCTCGCCGGCGAAGTGGTCGAAATCAATCAGGCCATCGTCGACGATCCGGCGACCGTAAACGCGGATCCGCAAGGAAAAGGCTGGTTTTTCAAGCTGAAGCTCGCCGACGTCGCGGCGATGGATGGTCTGATGGACGAAGCGTCCTATATGAAGCACATCGGATGAGCGCCGCATGGCCTCCCCCAGCACATACGAGCCTTACGATTTCGCCAATCGCCGCCATATCGGGCCGTCGCCCGAGGAGATGGTCGAGATGCTGCGCGTCGTCGGCGCGCCGAGTCTCGAGGCGCTGATCGACGAGACGGTGTCGGAGGACATCCGCCAGCAAAAGCCGCTCGAATTTGGCCGGCCGCTTTCTGAACGCGGCGTTCTCGACCGGATGCGGGCGACCGCGGCGAAGAACCGCGTCCTCACCTCGCTCATCGGCCAGGGCTATCACGGCACCATCATGCCGCCTGCCATTCAACGCAACATCCTCGAGAACCCGGCCTGGTACACCGCCTACACGCCCTATCAGGCCGAGATCAGCCAAGGACGGCTCGAGGCGCTCCTCAACTTCCAGACGCTGGTCTCCGACTTGACCGCGCTCGATGTCGCCAATGCCTCTCTGCTCGACGAGGCGACCGCGGCGGCGGAGGCGATGGCGCTTGCCCGCCGTGTCGCCAAGTCGAAGGCAAACGCCTTCTTCGTCGATGAGATGTGCCTGCCGCAGACCATCGCCGTGCTCAAGACCCGTGCCGAGCCGTTGGGTTGGGAAATCGTCGTCGGCGATCCGTTCAAGGATCTCGACCCCGAAAAAGTCTTCTGCGCTCAGTTTCAATATCCTGGCGTGTGCGGCGCCTTCCACGACTTCTCGCCGCTGATCGCGAAACTTCATGACGCCAAAGCGCTCGCCATCCTCGCAGCAGACCCGCTCGCGCTCACCCTGCTGAAGCCGCCCGGCGAAATGGGCGCGGACATCGCCATCGGTTCGATGCAGCGCTTCGGCATGCCGATGGGTTATGGCGGACCGCACGCCGCCTATATGGCGGTGAAGGATCAGTTCAAGCGCGCTCTGCCCGGCCGCATCGTCGGCGTCTCGGTCGATGCGCGGGGAAATCGCGCCTATCGGCTCGCTCTGCAGACGCGCGAGCAGCATATCAGGCGCGAGAGCGCGACCTCGAATATCTGCACCGCGCAAGTGCTGCCGGCCGTCATCGCCTCGATGTACGCCGTGTTCCACGGGCCCAAGGGGCTGAAGGCCATCGCCGAACGCGTGCACCGTAAGGCCGTCCGACTCGCCGCCGGGCTCGCCTCTCTCGGCTTCAAGATCGCGCCAGACTCTTTCTTCGACACCATCACCGTCGAGGTCGGGCCCTATCAGGGGCTCATCATGAAGAACGCCGTCGATTACGGCGTCAATCTGCGAAAAGTGGGCCACGACCGCATCGGCATCACCGTCGATGAGCGCACGCGGCCAGCTACGCTCGAAGCGGTGTGGCGGGCGTTTGGCGGCTACGATCTTGCCTATCGCGACGAATGGCCCGGATACCGTCTGCCCAAGGCGCTGATCCGCCAATCGGCCTACCTCACCAATCCCGTGTTCCACATGAACCGGGCAGAGAGCGAGATGACGCGCTACATGCGCCGTCTCGCCGACCGCGACCTCGCACTCGACCGCGCCATGATCCCGCTCGGCTCGTGCACGATGAAGCTCAATGCCACGGCAGAGATGCTGCCGATCACCTGGCCCGAATTCGCAGAGATCCATCCCTTCGTTCCGCCAGATCAGGCGCAAGGCTATGCCGAGATGATCGAAGGCCTCTCCAAGATTCTCTGCCAGATCACCGGTTTCGACGCGATCTCGATGCAGCCCAATTCGGGCGCGCAGGGCGAATATGCCGGACTTCTCACCATCCGCGCCTATCACAAAGCCCGCAGCGAGGCCCATCGCGATATCTGCCTGATCCCGGCCTCTGCCCACGGCACAAATCCTGCTTCTGCCACGATGTGCGGGATGAAGGTCGTGGTCGTCGCGACCGACGCTCACGGCAATATCGACCTTGCCGATTTCCGCGCCAAGGCGGAGGCGAATGCCGCAAATCTCGCCGCCGCGATGATCACCTATCCCTCGACCCACGGCGTGTTCGAGGAAACGGTGCGCGAGATCTGCGCCGTCACCCACGCCAATGGCGGCCAGGTCTATCTCGACGGGGCCAATATGAATGCGCTGGTGGGGCTCGCGCGCCCCGGCGACATGGGCGCCGATGTTGGCCATCTCAATCTGCACAAGACCTTCTGCATCCCGCATGGCGGCGGCGGACCGGGCATGGGACCGATCGGGGTCAAGGCCCACTTGGCCCCGTTCCTCCCCGGTCATCCCGAAACGGGAGACTCGGCGATGACGGTCTCGGCCGCGCCTTACGGCTCGGCGTCGATCCTATCGATCTCTTGGAGCTATTGTCTGATGATGGGGGGCGCGGGTCTCACGCAAGCCACGCGGGTGGCCATTCTCAACGCCAATTACATCGCAAGAAGGCTTATGTCCGCTTACGACGTGCTCTACACCGGCAAGAACGGGCGGGTGGCGCATGAATGCATCATCGATACGCGACCGCTTGCCGAGCGCGCAGGCGTGACGGTCGACGACATAGCCAAGCGGCTGATCGATAGCGGCTTCCATCCTCCGACCATGAGCTGGCCGGTCGCGGGAACGCTGATGGTCGAGCCGACCGAGTCCGAGACCAAGGCGGAGCTCGACCGCTTCTGCGAAGCCATGCTGGGGATTCGCGAGGAGGCGCGCGCCATCGAAGAGGGACGCATGGACCGCAGCAACAATCCGCTCAAGAACGCGCCGCACACCGTCGAGGATCTGGTCGGCGAATGGAGCCGGCCCTATTCGCGCGAGGAGGCGTGCTTCCCCGCCGGCGCCTTCCGTGTCGATAAATATTGGCCGCCGGTCAACCGCATCGACAACGCCTATGGCGACCGGCATCTCGTCTGCGTCTGTCCGCCGATCGAGGCCTACGCCGACGCCGCAGAGTAGCGCGACAAAGCCTCGGGCGGGCGCCCGTAGCGCGAATTGCCGCAATCCGAGGACCAAACGATGCAATTGAAGAAGGCTTTCTTGGTGCTGTCATTCGCCACGGTCGCGACGATTGCGCTTCTTTACGGCGTCAAACCGTCGTGGTTTGCCCGCACGTTCCTGGGCGTCGATGACCTAGGCGTGAATTTCTCTCACATCCTGAGAGCGGTGATGTGCCTTTATTTGGCGCTCGGATGTTTTTGGCTGTACGCGGCCTTCAGCGACCGGCTTCGCGACCCGGCGATCCTAACCGTGCTCCTGTTCTCGGGCGGGCTCTTCATCGGACGGCTCCTAAGCTTTGCCGTCGATGGTCAACCGGCGCCGCTTTTGATCCTTTACGCTGGTCTCGAATTCCTGGTCGTGCCGGTTGGCTTGTGGCTCTATGCCCGCCCCGAGTGAGGCACGAAACAACGCACGGGGACGGACATTGCTCGCCGCTGCCATCTTTAAGTTCGGCCTCCGAATACTTATACTTAAGGCTGCGCGCATTGACGAGGTCGGCCATGAGCACGCTCAAGCGCATGCAAGCCAAAGCCCGTGAATTGGCGCGTTCGGGCCGGTTTTTCGGCTGGGCGCCAATCGCATTCGAACTAAGGTTTGAGGATGGCTTTGCGGAAGCCCGCGAGTGGCTTTACCGCGCGGCGACGCGCGATGAGCTTGATCGCCTTTGCTGGAAAGCGCGGGAGTCAAAGAAAGAGACCCCAACAGGTTCAATCGAGTTGCGATCGTAAGACTTTAGGCTTGCTGAAAACAGCGCCGGCCGGCATCTCAGGCGTGAGGGACCGTGAGCATGGCGAACGAGGACGAAGATAGGGCGGTTTCTCTGCCCACCGACGCGGCCAGAGCCGGCGTCATCGGACATAATGTTCGCTACGTTCTCGCCTTCGGACTTGCCGGCGTTATCGTCGCCTTCACCGTCATCGCCGTCTACTACGGTTACGACCGCCTGGCTCAGGCGTTCTCGCAGATGTTTTCACGCGACCCAGTCGCGCTGCTCGAAGGCATCGCTCCTTACACCGTTATTGTCATCATCGCGGCGATCGTCGCGGTGATTTTGCTTGGCCTGTGGAACAGGGTGGCGGGACGCAGCGAGGATACGAGCCAGATGGGAATGCGGATTCGCGTCGTGCTCCAGTTCATCATCATTTGTGCCGCAATGGCGATCCTCTATCTCTCCGCCAGATAGTCAGCCGCAGAAATTTAGGCGGTCGCATGTTCCATCGCCACCTCGGCCTTCAGGCTCTCAAGGTCGCGAAAGATTGAAGCGACAGCAGCGACGTGTCCATGCCGCTTGAAGCGGAGAATGCAATCTTTGCTCATGACATCGCCGTCGATCGTGATCTCGTCCCATGACTCCGCATGGCCGACGTAGTTGATGGGAACGTCATAATGTTGGCTCCAGAAAAACGGAACGTCCTCGAACGGTCTGGACTGGCCAAGCATGTTGAGGGCTGCCGATTGTCCCTGGCGCTCGGCCACGACCCAGTGTTCTATGCGGATGCTCTCGCCTGAATGCGAATTCGGCCATCGAGCGATGTCACCCGCGGCGTAAATACCCGGAGCGCTCGTCTCGAGATACTGGTTGACGACAACCCCGCGGTCGAGCCTCAGTCCGGCTTTCTCCGCGAGGTCCAGACGCGGTCGAGCACCGATACCGACGACCACGAGATCGGCTTCGATGGTACCGCCCTTCTCTAGCCGGACGGCTTTGCCGTCTATCTCAACTGCCTTGTCTTCGAGGTGAAAGACCACTCCATGCTCTTCGTGGAGCGAGCGGATGAAGTCGCCCATGTCGGGCCCTAGGATACGCTCCATCGGCCGCTTGTCGGGTGCAACGACATGGACCTCGAGTTTGCGGGCGCGCAGCGCCGCCGCGACCTCGAGCCCGATGAAGCTTGCCCCGATGACGACAGCCCGGCGTGATGACTCCGCGCCTTTAATGATCGATTGGCAGTCGGCAAGTGAGCGCAGCGTGTGGACATGAGGTTGATCGGCGCCGGGAATCGTAAGGCGGACCGGCTCCGCTCCTGTCGCCAGGAGCAGCCGGTCATAGGGAAGCCTCTCGCCGCCCGCGAGAACGATTTCGCGGGCACGAAGATCGAGTTCGAGAACCGCTCCGCCAAGGCGTGTCTCGATATGGTTCTCCTTGTAAAAGCGTTCGGTCTTCAGGGGCACGTATTTGAAGGGAATGGTGCCGGCGAGATAGTCCTTGGAGAGGTTGGGGCGATCGTAGGGCAACGACTCGTCGGCGCTCAGCATTAGAAGGTGGTTCTGGTATCCGTTACGCCGAAGCATTTCGGCTGCGGCGAACCCGGCCGCGCCACCGCCAACAATAACGATCTTCTCGGGTTGGCCTGCCGTCTTCGCGCGAGGCTTTGCTCCAGGTCGCTTACGCTTGCTGCGCACTGCAATCATGCCATCGCGCTGCTCGACATCCCAGCATGCGATCGGATCGATTGCCGGCGCCTTGACGGCCTCGCCCGTGCGCAGATCGAAGCAGGCGTGATGCCAGGGACAGCGGACAGTGCTCCCGACCACAAGCCCCTCGGCAAGCGGACCGTGATAGTGCGTGCAATATGGGGACACAGCGAAGACCCCGTCCTCAGTACGCACCAGGAGAACCTCATCCTTGTCGAGGCGACCGATGAGCATTCCCCCCATGGGAAGGTCGGCAAGGGGCACGCCCGGGGACAGGTCGGGACCTGAGTGTTTTGCATCGTCTTGCGGCATCGTTTTCTTCCACCCGGCTGTCAACGCCAATCGGCTCTACCGTCGCTCAGTCGCTCGCGTGTGAGGCCGACAATGGGGCTAGCGCGGGATGAGGCGTTGCCTTACGCGCGCGGGCCCTTTCCGCCGATGAAACGCGCGACCACTCTTTCCGTCAGCGCCTCGCAGTCGGCGCCAGCGAAGGGGAACGTCTCAGACAAGGCGCCGCAGAGTTCCGGGTCGAGCTCCTTCTGCAGGCGCCGGCGCGCCCGGAAGAGGCGGGTCTTGACCGTCTCTTCCGGGATCTGCAGCGCCGCGGCGGTATCCTCCACGCTCAAGCCCTCGATCTCACGCAGGACGAACACCGGTCTGAATGTGTCCGGGAGCCGCGCAATCGCCGTCTCCAATAGCTTGGCAATTTGACGTCGCATCAGGATTCTTTCCGGGGATTGTGCCGCCGAGCCTGCCATCAGCTTTTCCCGATATTCCTCCAGGACGAGAACCGACTCTTGATTGAGCAGACGGGAGCGCCTTTGCGCGCGCCTTCTCCGCTCCAGCGCCTCGTTGACGACAATGCGAGTTAGCCATGTTGAAAGCGACGACTTTCCGGCAAAGCTCTCGATGGCATCGAAAGCCTTCAGGTAACCGTCCTGAACGGCCTCCTCCGCTTCCGAACGGTCTTTGAGAATGCTCCAAGCGGTGCGAAAGAGTCTTTGGTTGTTTCGCCCGGTCACGAGCCGCACCGCGGCAACGTCTCTCGCCGCGATGCGACTGGCGAGCTCGACATCGGACAGCTTCGCGTAGTCCGTCTTTCTTTGCTGCAACATGGCTTTCGAGTTCCTTCGTCTACGCGGCCGGTCAAGAATTTGCCGACTACAGTTCCTGAGCCAGGCGCTCGGCGTGGTCCAGATGCACCTCGAACACGTTGAGGCCATTCTGCAAGAGCGATTTTAGCTCGGAATTTTGTGCATTCGGGATCAGAGTGGTGCTGAGGGCGCTGTTCACCGACTTGTGATAAGCGACCTCATTTTCGACATAGGCTTTGTCGAACGCCGTTCCCGTCAAGCCGGCCAGCTTCTCGCGGGCGGCTTCCGCCTCCTTGGTCAGGCTCTGGCTCGTCGGATTGTCCTCGGGCGTGACGTTGAGCTTCTTCACGAGCGCCAGAGCCTGGTCGTTGACCGCGGTGTGATCTCCGACCATCTTCTGAGCGAACGCGCGCACCTCCTCGTTCTGAGACTTTTCGAGCGCCAGTTTGCCCGCTTCAACGTCAATGAGACCGGCGGTATAGGCGATATGCGCGATCTGGGGGTCGGTCGGCTTGGCTGGCGTTTCGGCCAGCACATTGCCGGCGCCGAGTCCGGCCAGGACGGCCAAAACGAGTGCGAATTGCTTATCCATTAGAGATCCTCTCCTTTGCGCCGATTTTGCGCTGTTGAACCGATATGCGCATTAGATGGCCAATCGGGCGCCGAGGTTCCCGAGGCCGGCGCGCGGAACCTCTCGCCTCTAAAACGCATCAAATAGGCGTTTGTAGAGAACCCGAGCGGAGATGTTCTGATGGATGCGCCAATTGAAATACTGAGCCGGCCCACGGCTTCCTCCAAGCTCCTGAACGCACGAGGAAGGCGGCTTGGCGACGCTGCGCTTTTGCACCGACCGACCCGCGCCGAGGCTGAGGCGGCAGTGAGAACCCTTATAAAATGGGCCGGCGACGATCCTGCGCGTGAGGGCTTGCGTGACACACCGGCGAGAGTCGCGCGTGCGTACGAAGAATGGTTTTGCGGCTACGGACAGGACCCCGAAGCTCTCCTCGAACGGACGTTCGATGAGATTGGCGCCTATGATGGCCCGGTTGAGCTTCGCGAGATACCGTTTCAGTCGTTCTGCGAGCATCATATGGCCGCTATTCAAGGCAACGTTCACATTGCTTACATCCCGGTTGAGCGCGCGGTCGGCATTTCAAAATTGGTGCGCGTCGTGGAGGCCTTCGCGCGGCGTTTGCAGATCCAAGAGCGCCTCACGGACAGCATAGCCGCGGCAATCGACCGCGTGCTGCAACCCCGTGGCGTCGCGGTCGTTGTCGAGGCGGAACATGCCTGCATGAAATCGCGGGGCGTGCATTCGTGCAGCACCCGCATGGTCACGAAACAGGTACTGGGCGCCTACCGGGACGATGCTTCGCTCCGGCATGAGTTTTTTTCATCGCTCGGGTTGTGAGGGCTCAAAGTCGCGATGGCACGACCTCCATGTCGTCTCGGCAGCGGCGCGTCCCCGTGGGTAGCGGCGGTCCTAGGTTGGCATGACTTGTCATCTGACTCAGACCATCTTGCCGAGAATTGTCTTCATTTCGTCGAACGTAAAGGCGCGCAGCGTCTGGGCGCGCACATTGCCGCGCGAGGCGACGCTCAAAGACAGCGCGGTCGCGGATGCGTCGTCGGGCGCCTCGCAGACAGCGACGACATCGTACGGACCGAGCGTCCAATAAAGATCTTTGACGGTGACGCCGCTCTTCTTGGCCATCTGCTTGAAGGCCTCCGCCCGGCCGATCGTCTCCTTGACGTTGCGGATGCCCTGGTCGGTGAAACCGGCAAGCACAACAAATGTCGTCATGAGAGAGTCTCCTCCATTGCCGCCCGCCAAGCCGCGCTTTCGGCGAAACATACCATGAGGAGGACGCGTCCCGGGGAGCAAACCACCGCCACTCGCGCCCTGGAGCATTATCGGCTATACTCATGGAAGCCGTATCGGCTGAACGGGGCACGTCTGTCTTTGTGACGCTCTTCACCGGGAGAGTGCGCCCGTGCCTCTCAACGAAATTCCAAAGTATTTCAATCCGGAAACACGCAGTTTGATCGATTCTGCGCTGGAACAGGCTTGGCAGGAGCTGACGAAGGATGCGCCTGCCCCTGATGCCTCGGCGCCCGGTGCCTTGGCACGACGGAAGCTTGCGGGGACGATCGTGGCACTTGTCTCTGTCGGGGAAACCGACCCGGCAAAGCTCAAGCGCTTCGCTCTCAACGCCGCCAAAGCCATATATGGCGCTCATTACGGCGGAGCAGGGGGACCGAAGGGAATGTCGCGTGCGTAACAATATTCGCCAAGAGGAGGAAGTGTTATGCCGGAAGAACTCAGGAATATCGGTGAGGAGTATCAAAAACTGAGCAAGGACGGTTTTGATGCAGCGGTCCGCTCGTTTGCCGAAGTCAACAAGGGTCTCCAGATGCTGACTGCCGAAATGACGGACTACTCGAAGAAGACGTTAGACGACAGCTTCCGAGCTTGGGAGCAGTTGATCGGCGCGAAGTCGCTCGGACAGATGATCGAAATACAATCTCAGTTCGCCAAGAAGGCGTATGACGGTTACATGTCGGAGATGTCGAAATTGAGCGAGATGTATGCCAGCCTGGCGCGTAACGCCTACAAACCCGTCGAGCAGACCGTCGCCAGGAAGGTGAGCTAGGCGACGAGGTGGTATTCATTGAGAAGACGCTGATGGTGGGCGGCGCCGGTCTTGCCCCGTGACGCGCGCCGCCCTTCCCGCGCGGCCGCTGTGAGCGGGAAACGCAAGCGTAGGAGATCGGATTGACCTATATCGTCATCGAGACCTGCATCCGCTGCAAATACATGGATTGCGTCGAGGTTTGCCCCGTCGATTGCTTCTACGAGGGCGAGAACATGCTCGTCATTCACCCCGACGAATGCATCGATTGCGGCGTGTGCGAGCCGGAATGTCCGGTCGATGCAATCAAGCCGGACACCGAACCAGGACTCGAAAAATGGCTCGCCATCAATACCGAATATGCACGCGTATGGCCGAATATCACGGTCAAGCGCGAGCCGCCGCCTGACGCGAAGGAGTGGGAGGGGAAACCTGACAAGGCGGCGCTGCTATCCCCCAATCCCGGCAGGGGCGATTAGGCTGAGCGGGCCGTCACGGGCGATGCCACGCCGGCAAGCGCCCCCGCGCTTGTGCCAAAGCGAGACGGCCATCCCACGCTACGAAAAATTCGGTACCCCCTGGGCTTCCTAAGAATGAGCGGCCGCGCTACCACGTGAGCCGTAGGCCACCAGGCCGGAGAGGGACAGCGAAAAAGCACTCGTGTCAGCCCAGGTTGCCGTAGCGGACATCACTCGAGCGAGACGTTTTCATGTGGGACGACATTCTCCTTTACGTCATTATCGGCTTCGTCGCGCAGATGATCGACGGCGCGATCGGCATGGCCTATGGGGTCACGGCAAGTTCGGTGCTGCTGGGTCTCGGCGTGCCTCCCGCCACCGCGAGCGCCTGCGTGCACGCGGCCGAGACCTTCACCACCGGCGCCTCCGGCGTCTCCCATTGGCGCTTCGGCAATGTCGACAAGAAACTACTGATCCGTCTTGCCATACCGGGAATGATCGGCGGGGCGATCGGCGCCTATGCGCTCAGCGAGCTGCCGGGTGAAGTGTTGAAGCCGTATATCAGCGCCTACCTGCTTCTGCTCGGGGTCTTTATCGTGTGGAAGGCGCTCGAAGTTCGTCCGCTGAAAGTGCCGGAGCCGCGCGCCGTGGCGCCGCTCGGGCTCGTCGGCGGCACGCTCGATGCCATTGGCGGGGGCGGATGGGGCCCGATCGTCACCTCCACGCTGCTCGGCCAGGGAACGACCCCGCGCTATGCCATCGGCTCGGTCAACATGGCCGAGTTCTTCGTCACGCTGACCATCTCGACGACGTTCTTCCTGACCGTGGGCTTGAGCCTATGGCCGGTCATTGCCGGGCTGATCATCGGCGGTGTGATCGCGGCGCCCTTCGCTGCGTTTGCGACCAAGCACATTCCGGACAAGGTGCTGATGCTGATCGTCGGCTGCGTGGTCGTGCTGCTGAGCACGCGCACCATCGTCATTGCGCTCACCGCCGGCTCGTAGGTGGTGATCCCGGAATAGTGTTGTCGATCACGTCAAGTTGCTCTCCCCAATTCCATGACCTGTAAATCGCGCAATCCACTTTTTTATAGCCGGAGCAACCCCGTACGGCGTCGGAAATCGGGCGGTTTGGCGTATCGCTTGTCCCGGTGCCGGGCTAGGCGGAGGCCCGCGCGCACAACGTCTTGAGAGTGTCGTATGCGTTGCTCGCGACCCGGTAGAGTTCCGGGTAGGCGGCATCGACTTGCTTGGCCAGCTTGGCCTCGTTCATCACCGGCCCGATATGCTGGGACCAGTCGGCGATGGTCTCCTTCGTCACCTCGATGTGAAACTGGACGCCATAGGCGCGGTCGCCATAGCGAAAGGCCTGAATGGGGCAGGCCTCATTGCTGGCAAGGATTGTCGCGCCGGGAGGGAGCGCGACCACCTCCGCGCCGTGCCATGCGAAAACGGTGAAGGGGTCGCTCAGGTCGCGCAGAAGGGGATCGCGCGCGCCTTTCTCCGTCTTCGATACGCGATGCAGGCCGCGCTCGGAAATTCTTGCCGGCTTGACCTTTCCGCCGAGCGCGTCGGCGAGAAGCTGATGGCCGAGGCAAATGCCGAAAAACGGACGCCGCATGTCGGCGACGAAGCGGCGGATCGCGGCCTTCTCTTCGCGGAGCCAGGGATAGAGATCCTCCTGCCACACGTCTTGCGGGCCGCCCATGACGATCATGGCGTCGAAAGGATCGAGCGGGGGGATCGTTTCGCCCTCGTCGAGCTCGACCACGTGCCAAGTGGCGCCGTCCTCGCTCAAGAACTCTTTGAACACGCCGAGATGCTCGATTCTTTCATGCTGCAAAACCAACACATGCGTCATGTGGGCTGCGCATCCTCCTCCTCGGTCGGGCGCAGCGGAACAGCCAGAACCTTGTCGATCCGGCGCCCGTCGAGATCGACGATCTCGAAGTGCCATGCCTCATAGTCGAAGAATTCGCCGACCTCGGGCAAATGGCCGAGGGCGGAAAGCGCGAAGCCCGCGACGGTGTGAAAATCGCCTTCCGGCCGCTCCTTGAAGCCGAGCCGGTCGAAGGCGTCGGGCGCCGACATCATGCCGTCGATGAGAAGCGATCCGTCGTCGCGTTCGACAATGCCGGGCTCCTCGCCCTCCACCTCCGGTAGCTCTCCGGCGATGACTTCGAGCAGGTCGGTTTGTGTCACGATGCCCTGGAGCACGCCATATTCATCGAGGATGGTCGCGAGTCTCACCGGCGCCTTCTTGAACTGCTCGAGAACCCTGAAGATCGGCATCGGTTCGGGGATGGCGATGGGCTGGCGTAGCGCCGCCATGACATCGATCTTTCTGCCGGCCAGGATCTGGTCGAGCAGGTCCTTCTTCAGCACCATGCCGAGCGGCTCGTCGATCCCGCCTTTGCCGACCAGTAGCTGCTCGTGAAGACACTCGCGAACCTCCTTGAGGATTTCCTCCTGCGTGCCCTCGACGTCGATCCATTCGACATCGACGCGCGGCGTCATGATGTCGGTAATGCGGCGATTGCCGATGCTCAGCACGCGCTCGACCAGCTCCTGTTGCGCCCGTTGCAGCAAACCTGCCTCCTGGCTTGCGGCAATCAAGAGTTTCAGCTCCTCGGGCGAGTGCAAGGCCTCCTCGGCCGTGCCCGGTCTGAGACCGCAGAGCTTCAGCAGCCAGTTGCCGAGGCCGTTCAATGTGACGATGGCGGGCCACAGCAAAACACGGAACAGCCAGAGAGGGCGCACCACGGCAAGCGCCGTTCGCTCGCTCCGCTGCAGAGCGAGACTCTTCGGCATCAATTCACCGAGCACAATATGGAGCGCAGTGATGATGAGGAACGCGACGGTGACGGCAACGACATGCGCGCCGGCCAGGGAGAATTGCCCGAGTATCCCGCGGAACATGGGCTCGATGAGGTGGGCGAGCGCCGGCTCGCCGATCCAGCCTAGCCCGAGCGAGGAAATGGTGATGCCGAGCTGACAGGCGGCGAGGTTGGCGTCGAGCTGCGCTGTCGCGCGGGCGAGCGCCTTGGCGTTCCGCCGTCCCGCGGCCACCAGTTGCGCGACGCGGCTGCGGCGCACCGCAACCAAAGAGAATTCGGCGGCAACGAAGAAGCCGTTGGCCGCCACCAGTAACAAGACCGCCAATATTCCGAGAAGACCGCTCAAACTGCCATCGCCCGTAGGCATGATCCTTTCTTTCAACCTCGCCGATGTTGGGTGAAACCCAAGCATAGACCGCCCGCCCGCGAATGTCGCGATCCGGTTTGGCGGGGAGGGGGGCCCGGTCCTCGCGCGTTCTCGCCCGCGGCGTATGGCGGTTTCGACCGGCGCGGTCCGCTCTGAACAGTCGCGGTCTGGTGTCGCATAGCACCCCGACATGCTATCCTCTCCTCGGCTCGAGCCGGGGCGGCGCTGTTTCACGGGCTTGGTTCAACGGAGGCCGCGATGCAGGAATATCGCAACGACAAGATCGTGGTCCGCTACGACCCCAAGATTTGCATCCATGCGGGAGACTGCGTACGCGGATTGCCCAACGTGTTCGACGTCGGGAAGAAGCCGTGGATCAATGTCGACGGCTCGTCCTCTGAGGCCATTGCCGAACAGGTCAAGAAGTGCCCGTCGGGCGCGCTCTCCTACGAAATGCTGAAGAGCGGCAAATAGGCGCCGGACACGTCCCCCAGCACGATCTCGGAGAATGTCATGGACGAACTCGCGACCCTGTTCAGTCTCAACAACTGGCCGGGACATCTCTCGTACATCTTGATCGCAATCTCTTATTGGCTGACCGAAATTTTTTGGCTCAGGGTCGTGGCCGTGATCGGATTGTCGCTGGAGATTGTCTATTTCCTGATGTCGGGCGGCGATCTCCGCACCGGCATTGGCTGGGACCTCGTCTTTATCTTGATCAATCTCTACCAGCTCGGTCGTCTGGTGCAGGACCGCCTCTCCTTGCGCCTGCCCGAGAAGGATCGCGACTTGCTCCGCAGAGTGTTCACCGGCCTCGACGATGGGCAGATCGTGCGGCTGCTCGGCGCCGGCGCGCTGTGCGACCTGCCCGCCGGCACCAGGCTCGCCGAAGAGAACGAGGCGCTGGCACGCCTCTACTTCTTGTGTGCCGGCCGTGTCGGCGTCACCATCGGCGGACGTGCCGTTTCGCAGCTTGAAGCCGGCAATTTCGTCGGCGAGGTCGCGTTCCTGACCGAACGGCCGGCGACTGCGACGGTCACCGCCGAGACGGATTTACGCGCGCTCGTCTTCGAGCGCGACAGGCTCAAGCGCTTCTTCCAAAACGAAACCGAGGTCGCAGGCTTGATCTATCAGCTCATCGGCCGCGAGCTCGCCCACAAGATCAAGCTCAGCAATACCCTGATCGCGGCTGAGCCCCTCGGCGCTGCCGCGGGACGCACGCCGGCCTGAACGGGGGGCGCTCCGCCGGAGCTAGCTCCCGGCGCCCGACTCGACCACGATCTTGCCGGCCACGCCGCGCTCCATCAAGCCGCGCGAGCCGAACTCGTAAGTTCCGGGCCTGATGGCGACGAAGAACAGCTCCGCCTCACCGCCTTTTTCGAATTCGATCTCGTCGAGCGTCGCCGCTTTGATCTCGACGTCGCCCGCCTCGACCTTGCGGATCCAAATATTGCGGAAGAACGCCGGCGCGACGAAGGCGTATTCAGCCTGGTCGCCGGCCGTGATTTTCCAGCGATAGCCCTGGCCGGATTTGAGCCGGTATTCCTTTGGCGCCATATCCGCGCTGTCGGTCTCGGAGCCGAGAACCAGCGGCTCGAGACGAACTAGGTTATGGGCCGCGGGATCCAAAATCTGCACTTTGGCCGCATCGGGCGCAGCGGCTTTCGCCTTGTCGTCGTCGGCGTCGCGCTCCTCTGCATGGACGCTTGTCGTGGCGATACCCAAAGCGAGGGCCAACGCGATCGTTCTCATCATCTTTGCTCTCCTTGTGGCAAAAAGGGGTGACGGAAGCTCGGGCGATTTAACGCCATGGCTCCCGTGCTGCGAAAGGCATCTCCTGGCAAAACTGTCGGGAAATCTTGGCAGCGCCTTTCGCGGTCAAGGCGCGGCGGGTCTCTTGCTCGCACCGGGGCGAGGTCGAGGGGCGGAATTCTGAGCCCGAAATTCACACGCGCGCCGGTTCACTTCGAAGCCGTGTTAGCGACGCGCTCTTAGTCTCTGACGCAGGCTCCGTATTGACCCGGCGTTATCTTGTCGCCAGGACCGACCGCCATTGGGCCCTGCGATTGCGTGGGCCACCGACCTGCCAGCGCACCCAATCATCGACCTCCTTGCGCACGTGATCGGGAGCAAAGCCGTAAAGCTGCCGGATCTTTCCCTCAAGTCGATCCCGTCTTCCCCCGATGAGGTCCAAATCGTCGTTGGTGAGTTTGCCCCACTTTCTTTGAATCCTGGCCTTGGTCAGCTCCCACGTTCCTTCCACTTGCGTCCAAGTCATCGTTCCCTCCGGCATGAGCAGGGCGCCGCGTTCGGAGGCGAAATGCATTGGGCCGGCTTGCGTTCCAGGCCAGGAAAAAGAAGGCGGCTGTGTTACCGGAATGCCACGGTCAGCAGGATAAGACGGCCGCTTGCGAGGGCCGAAGCGTCACTCGGTTATCGGCTCCGGCGCCGCCGCAAGGGTGGTGCGTTGCCGCTGCACCTCCGACAGGCAGATATTATATTCGCGGCTGCCTTCCTCAAATCCCAGTTCCCGGCATTTGGCATAGTCTGCGGCGACGAACGCCGCTCCGTTCGAGCAGCCTGTGAGCATCAAGCCGAGAAGACCTGCGACGCCAAGCAAAATCAAGAGAGCGTTGCGGCAGTAGCGTGGTGCGGCCGTTGCCATGGCTAATCTCCGGCGCCGAGGGGGACGAATCGAAGGCGCGGTGGCGGGGGTCCTGCCGGCTTGTCGGCGGTCCTTCGTTTCGCCGGGGGTGCGCCACCGCCGCCCGACGTGAGCACAATGCGGCAGTCGTTGGGCAGGTCGGCGAGAGTCAAAGGGCGAGCCTCGGCGGACGTGTCAGGCTCGGCGGGCTTCAACTCCGCCTGAAGCAGGCGTTGGAACCAGTCGTCGAGCTCTGCGCCGCAACCGTCGCCGGGCGCCACTTCCGGCTGCCGCTTGCAACTTGCGCTTCCCCGCGGGCAGGCCATGCGCACATGAAAATGATAGTAGTGGCCCCACCATGGTCTCACTTTGCTGAGCCAGGCGCGGTCATGTCTTGCTTGGTCGCACAGCGCCTGCTTGATCGCGGGATGAACGAAGATGCGCTCGACCTCCACGTAAGATGCCGCGCGCTCGATCAACCGCGTGTGACGTAGTGACCATAAATTGCGATCGACATTCAGCGGGTCGCGGAGCATCGAGATGGCCGTCATGGTCTCGCGCTCGGACCTCGTCAACCGGCGGTTCGGCATCGGGGTCAGCCAGATGTCGGCATCGAGTCCGATCTGATGGCTGGAATGGCCCGTCAGCATCGGGCCGCCACGAGGCTGCGCCAAATCCCCGATCAAGAGTCCGGACCAGCCGATCGCGCGCGCGTCCCTTGCCAGCTGTTCGAGATAGGCGATGAGACGGGGATGGCCCCAATTGCGGTTGCGCGACAGCCGCATCACTTGCCAGCCCGGCCCGTCGATCGGAAGCGCGACGGCGCCTGCAAGGCAGCCTCGCGAATACGTCCCGATCGCTCTCGCCGAGAGCGGCGCGGGAGAAGCCACAGCGCCGAACAGCGCCTTGGCGGGCGCTGCGGTGTTTGCGGCTTGAGACCCGAATAGCGAAGATCTGAATTGCGGCCGATCTTGTGCCGCGGCGCCGCCACAGCCGAGCACAAGCATCACGCAAACAGCCGCACGCAAACACACGTCTGGAGCCCCCGAAACGGGTTCCATTAGACGGCTTGCCGCCTTTCCGAGGGTTTAACGCCGGAGCTGATCCCGGCCCGTCACCAAGCCCAAGGAGCGAACAGCCCGAGGCGTAGGGAGGGTCGCTTAGCCCCGCTGCCGGTATTGCGAGACGTGGGGCTCGCCGTCGTAGTCGAGCCTCAGGTGGCGCCGGGCGTGGCGTTGGCGATACGCTGCAGCGGACCTCACGGGCCTGTGCGAATCGTCGTATTGTTTCTTAAGCTCGGCTATTCTTGCGACGATCTCGATGCCGGTCATTGCCGAATCCTCCAATGAATCGCCAGGTTTGAAGGTTCGACGCGGTGGCGGCCCAAAAGGTTCAAACGGTTGCGGCCACTGTGGGAAAAGCCGGTTGAGAGGGCGGGAAAGTAGGCAAATTTTTATCCATTTGCCTCTCAATTGGCCGTGCTTGCGCCACGGTTTTGTGCCGTCATCGCTTAGACGGAGGTCACGGGGGACATCTTGACCCTGTTCGCTGCCAGCGTCGCTCTCGCAGCGCTGCTGATCGCGTCCTACGGAACGCGACGCACGTGGCTTGTGGGCCTTTCGATGGCGCTTTCCGCGACCCTGGTGGCCGGGGTCATCTTTATCGCAACGACTGAAACTCCCGCCCAAGGCCGCGCAAGGCTTGCGTGGCTCGCAACCTTTGTGGTCGACGGGCGAACGCTCGACGCACTGACGGCTTCCCTCGCCGAGATCGCGACAAAGGTGGCGCAGAAGGTTGAGGTGGCTGAGAACGCGGGCTCACCCGAAGCCCCCCGTGAAGTACAAGCGGCGACGGCGCCGAGCTGGTTCGGCGCGAACAGCGATACAAAGGCGAACGCAAATTCTCCGGTCGTCTGGTTTCTCGACGATCCGAACGCGCCGGTGGTCTCGCCGATTGAAGATGGGTTCGCGGTCAGTGGGGTGAATACATCCGATCAAGACTTGAAGCAGGTCCATGCGACGCTCAAACCTGACGGGAGCCGGCGCGAGATCGCTCTGACGCTCAAGGTCGAGGGCGGCCCGGCGGAAACCGCGGCTGTCATTCCAGCAGGCGCCCGATTCAGCTTCGTCTCCGCAGCACCCCGAGCGGGTGGTGCGGAACCATCAGGCGGCGCAATCTTGACGTTTCGCTACGTCACCGCGGGACAGCAAAAAGCGGCCATTCTGTATATCAGCGCGGCAACGCTTGCGCGGTTCGCAAGCCGCGAATAGCTCCGGATCATCCTCCCTCCGTTATACCGGCGAAAGCCGGTATCTAGGGCCGCTCGTTCCCGTATTGCTATGCTGGATTCCGGCTTTTTTCCGTCATACCGGCGAAAGCCGGTATCCAGTCGCTCACACGGCCGGTCTCCAGTGGCTCGGGCCGTGCCCCCTGGATTCCGGCTTACGCCGGAATGACGCCAGTGCGCCGGAATGGCGAGTGTATGCCGGAATGGCGGGCGCGCTCAGTTCCTCTTCTGACCCTGGCCGTAGAGGATCGTGTGCTCCTGCTCGTTCGGGTCGCTGCGCGCCACAATGGCGATTGCCGGCTCGGTGTCGCTCAGATTGAACGGTTGATGCGGCACGTCGGGCGGAACGAAGAGGAAATCTCCGGCCTGATTGACGACGCTCTTCTTCAGGCCCTCGCCGTAACGGGTCTCCACTTTGCCTTGCACGAGGTAGATCGCCGACTCAAAGCCCTTGTGCACGTGGGCTTCGGCCGAACCGCCCGGCGGAATGACGACCTTCAACAAGGACAGACTCTTTGCGCCAGCGGTCTTGCCCGAGATCCCTGCGAAGATCGGCAGGGCTTGTTTCGACTGGACCGTCTCGGTCACGCGAACCGTGACGATGTCCTTGCCGTCGCGTTCGCCGATGATGGTCGGATCCCCCGCCACGGCTTGCGCCAATGCGAGCGCGAAAGCAGCGAGACTAAAGAGAATGGCGATCGCCTTGGGCTTGCAAATGTTCGGCCGGATGCGCCGCAGCGCAACGGCAATTCGGTCGCTTCTCATGTGCATTGCCCACCGTTGTTCAAGTTGGTGCTGAGCCTGCTCGATCGTAACGGCCGTCAGCAGGTCGAGTGAAAGAGGCCGCCCGCGGGGAGACTCTCACGCAATTGGTTGAAGCGCTTCACGGCAACCTCGGTCTGCAGGACTTCGGCTTCGATGCCGCTCCTGGCCAAGGCCTCCAAGGTTTCGGGACAGACCTCGAGCCGCTGCCAGATACCCGTCGACAGCACCACGGCCTTGGCGCCGTGCGCGATCAATTCGTCGACGTCGGCGGGCTGAATGCCGGGCATATGGCGCGTCCCGGTTTCGCGCCAATCCCATTCGCGCGCGCCACCGGGAAAGACTTTGGCGTCCTTGAAGGGAGGATAGCCGTCGACCTCGATGCGGCCCCAGGCAAGGCGCACGATCCGCGGGGAATTGCCTTCCACCTGGCTCATGTCGCCTCCCGCAAGGGCGCCAAAAACAAAAGGGGAAAGCCCGGCCCTCTGGCCAAGGCTTCCCCCGCTTCTTGCGCTTTCCCCCGTTGCTACGCGCGAAATCTAAAGTCACGCACAGGAGAAAGCATGAGTCGGGCGAAACTCGGGCAAGTTTGCGGCGCGCGAAGAATTGTTGAGACCGTTGCCCAAATGTCACGCCCGGCAGGGCAAATCTTCCAGTTACCGGCGGCTAAATCCCGTCCTTGAATTTGATCGCAGCGTGCGAGCCATCGCAGAACGGCTTGTTCTTCGAGGCGCCGCAGCGGCACAAGGTGACGCGGTTGCGAATCTCGTACGGGATGCCGTCGCCACCGACCACGCGAACGCCCCCGCGCACCCAGAGCGGACCGGAACAGCCCTCCGCAGGATCCTCGATGAGAGCAAGCGACGGTTCGTAGTGCGGCTCGATCGGCTCTCCGGTGGCGTTGTCGATAGCAACCAGACGGCCCGAAGGGCAGTCGCAGGTCTGATGCAGAAGCTTGCGCTTGGCCTCGGCGTCGTCAGTCTCCTTGACGAGAGACCACACCTTGCCGTTGGGATCGCAATAGCGCGCGAAGGCGCAGAGGCTCTCGGCGTCCATCAGCGATGCGGTTGGACCTTGTATCGTCTTCGCGAGCTCGCGATAGGGCTTGCGGCTCGCGGTCTCGGTGCCGTCGAAGCCGATTCTCGCATGAGTGCCGTCGCAATAAGGCTTGTTGGAGCTCCCGCCGCAGCGGCAAAGCGATGTTGGCGGCCGGGGAGGAAACTTGCGCCCCCAGTCCCAGCGCACCGACTCGCCCGCCTCATTCGTGCCGATCGTGACCTGAGCAAGGGGGAGGGGCCACAAGACGAGGTAGGGGCCGTCTTTCGTGACGTGAATTTCCGGTTGCATCGCTCATGCCTCGTCTGCGTGGTCAAACCCGCTTTCGTCTTCGGTCATAAAGGCGAATCTGGCGTCATTCCAGCGCAAGCCGGCCTTCGTCATTCCGGCGCAAGCCGGAATCCAGGGGGCAGGCACAGCGCTTGGCTCTGGATACCGGCTTTCGCCGGTATGACGGAGAAAGTGGCGTCATTCCGAGTTCGCTGGATACCGGCTTTCGCCGGTATGACGGAAAAAGTGTCGTCATTCCGAGTTCGCTGGATACCGGCTTTCGCCGATGTGACGGGACTCTATCGCCGAGCCACGTCCTCGTCGAGGCGCACTCTCCATCCGATGTCATCCCGGTGCACCGGCGTCATTCCGGCGCAAGCCGGAGCAGCGAACTGGGGGCGCGGCGCGCAGACTTTCCCTCTCCCCTCGTGGGAAAGAGCCTGCCCTCGGGCTTGACCCGAGGGGCTTTCCGGCGCGATCTTGCGCGAGCGCAGCTCTGCGCAAGTCGCATGGCGGGAAGGGTGAGGGGGCTTTTTCGATGACGGCGCTTCCACGCTAGCGTGTTCGCGCCTTCCCCCTCACTGCGAGCCTCATGGTGAGGTGCCCGGCCGTCCTTCGAGGCTCGCTGCGCTCGCACCTCAGGATGACGGCCGGGCCTCGAACCAGCGGCGCGTGCTCTCCCCACGTGCTGTCCCCAAGGGGACAGCGGGAAACTGGATACGGCTCGCTCAACTGAGCGGGCTAGAGCAGGCGCCCCTCAGCGGGTCCATTGCAGGCCGACGCGGCCGCCGTACACGTCGTCGCCTCTTCCCTCCTCGAAGCCCACGCCGAAGCCGCCGGAGATCGCCGCGCGGTCGCCGCTGGCGAAGAGATCGCGACCCAGCACCCCCATCAGCGCCACGCCGAGCCCGTTGGCGTCCTCGAACGTGCCCAATGGGCGGCGACACCGAAGCGCTCGGCGCCCGTGAGGTCCGGGTTCTGCATGGCGATGGCCATGGCGACGCCGGATTGGTTCTCGTCGATGCGGCGGAAGGTCGAGCCGCCGTCGGAGGCGAGATTGCCGTTTGCGTCGGTGGTGACGACCTCGGTCGGCCCGGATTGCCGCGCGCGGCTCTGCGACGAGGTGATGCCCGGCAAGGTGTAGGTTTGGTTCTTGGTGCCGACCATGACCTGATTGGAGCGCGTCGTGGTGGCGCCGGCGCCAATCGCCGTCGAATTGGTGTGGCCGGCGGCAACCGTCGCGCCCGCGCCGAAGGCGCTGCCGTTGTCGGCCGCGACCGTGGCGCCCTGTCCCACCGCCACGTCGCCGGCACCCGCGGCCGAAGCGCCTGTGCCGATGGCCATGCCGCCGCCGCTTGCCGCGGCGCTCGTGCCGATCGCCATGCTGGTAGTGCCGTCGCCGCTCGCATTGGCCCCGTTGCCCATGGCGATATTGGAGCTGTCGTCGCCGCTGGCATCGGCCGATCTGCCGGTCGCAATGTTGGCGGTGCTAGTTCCGTCAAGCGGATTAGTGTCGCTGCCGAAGGCACTGGCCCCGGTACCGGTCGCGGTGTTGAAGCTGGCTGCGCCGCTGGCATCGGCGGAGAAGCCGCTCGCGAAGTTCTGGCTCCCTTCGCCGGCGGCACGGGCGTTCGAGCCGACCGCGGTGTTGCGGCCGTCCTTACCGCTGGCATTGGCGTTGTTGCCGGCCGCCGTATTGAAGCTGCCTAGGCTATCGTTATCTGGACCGTCCCCACCGCTGGCATTGGCGGCATTGCCCGCAGCGAGGTTGGCGCTGACGCTGCCGCTGGCATTGGCGGAGTTGCCGCTCGCGGTGTTGTTGCTCTCGGCGCCGCTGGCGTTGGCGGAAGCGCCGGTCGCGGTGTTGGCGCTGTCGTTGCCGGATGCATTGGCGAATCGCCCCGCCGCGGTGTTAACGCTACCTAGACCGTCGGCACCCGCATCGGTGCCGCTGGCATCAGCTCCATCACCGGTCGCAGTGTTGGCGCTAAAACTCCCGCTGGCGTTGGCGGTCTGTCCGTAGGCGCTGTTGGAGCTCGCACTGCCGGCGGCATTGGCAAGATTTCCGCTGGCAATATTGGCGCTACCGTCGCCGCCGGCATTGGCGCTGTTGCCGGTCGCGGTATTGAAGCTCGCAACGCCGTTGGCGAGCGGATCGCTGGCATTGGCGGAAGTGCCGATTGCGACATTGGCGCCGTCGTCGGTGCCGCTGGCATTGGCGAGGTTGCCGTAGGCGCTGTTGGAGCTACCGTCGCCGCTGGCATTGGATTGAGCGCCCGTTGCGGTGTTTTGGCTGTCAACGCCGCTGGCGTTGGCCAGGTTGCCGGTTGCGGTGTTTCGGCTATCGTCGCCGCTGGCATTGGCGTTCGGGCCGCTCGCGGTGTTGAAGCTGCCTATTCCGTTGCCATTGGCGTCGGTGCCGCTGGCATTGGCGAAGTTGCCGGTGGCAATGTTGTTGCTGTTGGCGCCGCTGGCATTGGCGTTGACCCCGGTCGCGGTGTTGCGGCTCCCGCCGCCGCTCGCATTGGCGTCCTGACCGCAGGCTGTGTTGGTCCCGACACCACCGTCGGTCCCCGAATTCGCTCCGGCGCCGGCAATGGCGCAGATCACCGCGTAAGCGGGAGGCGGCGCAATGAGCACGGCAGAAGACGCCACGAGAGCGAGCACGCTCGCCCCAAGCAAAAGCCGCCGCCTCGTCCGTGTCTCCAAAGCCGAAACAGATCGCGCCGGGCTTTCGACTATCCCGGACAACGCAATACGAGTCGCAAATCTGGTCATGTCCCCCTCCTGTCAGTCGGCCCGCGGGGGATCGTGATCCCGCGCGCTTTCGGCCGATTCCCGTCACTCGTTCAGCATACCGCGTTCTGGAAGAACGGGTTGTAACAACCGCGCCGGGACATGCCGATTCTCGTTTCGACTGTGGCGCGCAAGTCACAATCAACAGGCAAACTAAAACTTTGCACAGGATTTTGCAGCCCTCCGAGACCAAAGCTTGTGCGCGAAACACAGCGCGCCGCTTGGGGCTTGGCCGGCGCTCTCGGCCGATTCCGCTTACGCGGCGCGTGTTTGCTGGATACCGGCTTTCGCCGGCATGACGGAAAAAGTGGCGTCATTCCGGCGCGAATGCAAAATGGCAGGTGCGGTGCACCTGCTTTCCCCTCTCCCCTCGTGGGAGAGGGTGCCCCGGCGAAAGCCGGGGCGGGTGAGGGGGCTTTCGATGAGGGCGCCCGCGCCTGGCCCCTCACTGCTCGCGTCATGGTGAAGTGCCCGGCCGTCCTTCGAGGCTCGCTGCGGGGGGCACCCCATCGCGCTCGCGCGATGGGGACCCCGCGCTCGCACCTCAGGATGACGGCCTCGACCCAGCGCGCGCGCGCTCCTAGCGGCGTCATTCCGGCGCACAGGCGTCATTCCGGCGAAAGCCGGAATCCAGAGCGGCAGGCACGGCGTGTGGCTCGCTGGATACCGGCTTCCGCCGGTATGACGGAAGAACAGCAGGCACGGCGCGCCAGTCCCTGGAGACTAGCCTTGCGAGCGACTGGATACCGGCTTTCGCCGGTATACGGGACTTTATGGCCGCGCCGTCCCGTCCGCCCTCGCTTCTTTGTTATGGTGTGCGTCTCAAGGAGGCCCTGCGCCATGACCGGCGCGAAGCGCGCATGTCGCATCGCCACGCTCTTCGCCTTCACGCTGACGGCGCAGGCGGCGAACGCCTCCTCCCTTGGCGCCGCAGCCGATGCAGCCGAGCAAAGCGCCGCGCAACGTCTCGTCGTGCACAAGATCCATGGCTGCCATTATTCCTGCGAGTGCGGGCCGCCGCGGGAGTTGGCTTGCGAAAAGTGGAACCACCGCCACTTGCACATGCTCTGCTTGGCCGTGCGCTGCGAGCGGGACGCGGAGTGTGAGCACACGCCGCCGGACCGCGCGTGCCGCACCAAGCGCCCCTAACCCCGGCTTGACGCCCTCTCTCAAGCGCGAAGGCGAGCCACGATCTTTGCGAGTCGACCCGCTCCCTCTCGCCTCTCGGTCCCGGTCTTGATCGCGTCGGCCAGCGCGCGTGCGTGCGCCTCCTCGACGGATGGGCGGTTGCGCGCGCGATCGACAAGCTCGGGCGGAAGCCTCACCTCGCTCCCGCCGCCGCCGGCCAGAGTGAGCATCGCCTCCTCGTGTCTCCGGGCAAAATGTGCCGAGTCGATCTTGGGGTTCGGCGTGCGCACGCTCGACAACGAGATCACCGTGGCGTTGGTGTTGATCTCGTAGACCTGGATGCGATCGCCCGAGAACCCATAATCCATGCGCCCGTAATCGATTCCGGCCAAGTCGAAGACTTCGGCAATCTGCCGCGCATGGGGATTTGCGCTGCGGTAGCGGTCGGCTTCGGCGATCTCAGCGGGTCCAATTTCCGCGACGCGGCTCTTGATGAACCAGGCCTTGGAGACATAGCAGTGCTGGATGTAATAGGCCCGGCCCACCCTGAAGGCGCCGTATTTGCGGTAGCGGCCGTCGGCGAACGGTTCATTGCCGAACTCGACGATCATCAGCTCGGACCGCGCGCGTTCATCGCCGAGACGAGCGACGGCCTCGGCCAATTCCGCCTTATCGGGGAGGAGCTCCGTCACCGGCTGATTTTGATGCTTGTCCTTGCGAATGAAGACCGGGAAGCGCCGGACTTCGCGCCATTCATCCAGGCGATAGACGTTGAAGTCGTTGATCCCCGCTTCATGCAGGCGGCGCAGCAAATCGAAACGGGCGAGGGCGCGCCGCGGGTCGTTGAGACGGGGGAGGGTACAAGCGGCGGCGTCGAACCAATCCCACAGACGGCACAGCTTGGCGAAGCGGTCGGGCGGCAGCCGGTCGAAATCGGTGAAGACGTAAGTTCCCGCCGGGAGCGTCGCGCGGGCGAAGAGATCGTCGTAGGTGAGGAAGCGGAGCTCGGCCGCAAGCCTGCCGGGGAAATATTTGACCTGAACCCCGAGCGAGCGATGTTTGTCGGCAAGATAGAAAATCATTCGGCCGCTCCTCCCGGCTCCCAGGCGAGTTCCAGACGCCGTAATCCGCGGAACGAAGAATTGTTCAGCCATCGAAAGCCGCCGTCTTCGACCGAGACCGATTTCCAGCGCGGCAGGAGCACGCGCAGAAGGGTCGATGCCTCGAGCATGGCGAGGAGGCGCCCGAGGCATTGGTGACGGCCGCGCCCGAAGGAGAGATGGCTGGAAGCGTCGCGTTCGATAACGAAGTCGTCGGGGTTGGCAAAGCGCGCCGGATCACGATTGGCGGCGCCGAGCAACAGCACCAGCGTTTGACGGGGCGATACGGCGTGTCCGGCAAGCTCGAGCGGGGCGCTCGACCAGCGGCACATTTTCTGAATTGGGCTCTCTAATCTCAGCGATTCGGCGATCGCGTTCTGGATGAGCTCGGGGCGGGCGCGCAACAGCGCCCACACATGTGGCCGGAGCGCGAGATGGAACAAGAGGCTCCCCATCAAATGCACGGTCGTCTCATGCCCGGCAAAAACCAGAATCGCGAGATTGGCCGCGGCCACCTCCGCCGGGAATTTCCTGATGAGCGGCGACAGACCGTTGCCCCCGGCGGCCTCTTGCGCGCGCAGCCAGGCCGGGTCCTGAGCGAGTGCCAGGAAATATTCGCGCATCTCCGCCAACGAGTCTTGCACGGTGGGCGCGCCGCTTTGCGGCGTATCGAGAATGACGCGGAGCGCCCGCGCCCAGACCGCGATCCGGTCGCGGTCGG